>Ga0326597_10010032_pt1 | contig 12642 bp, 12 predicted proteins | sample RVTome_12_FD_203789 | JGI IMG/M metagenome (GOLD analysis project Ga0326597, IMG submission 203789) | Soil microbial communities from uranium-contaminated site in the Upper Colorado River Basin, Wyoming, United States - RVT100D185 | ecosystem: Environmental > Terrestrial > Soil > Contaminated >... | reverse complement strand
ATGGGTGGGGGATCGTGGGGGTTTGGCTTCAGAGTTTGGCGCGAATGTTGCTCCCGGTGTGAGATTTGCTGGGTTTTAGGGCCCGCATCTGATAGGGCGCTAGAGCGCTTTCGTGGTTGAGGTCCGCGATCCTGACGTGGTTGGTCGGCGCGGGAGGCCGGTGGCCGGCGATCTGCAAATTCCGCTGTTTGGCGGGAATTCCGCGGGGTTGTGGCTGCACAGAAGGCGGGTGGCTCGGTTATAATGGGCCCTAAGCGCCTCACGCCGCGCGACCATGCGGGTCGATACTAAGCCTTGTTAGTCCGGGCGGCGAAACAGACCGTTGCGCTCCGAAGGATGGTTCATGCCAGAAGTCAATATCAACTCCGCGGGGGCTTTTGAAAGTAGCCTCAAGTTGTTCAATAAGCTGGTGCAGCAGTCCGGCATTCTCAAGGAAGCCCGGCAGCGCCAGTACTTCGAGCCGCCGAGCGTTGTGCGCAAGCGCAAGGCCGCGACGAAGCTCCGCAAGAGCCTGAAGGCTTCCCGGGCGGAAGCGAGCAGGACTGCCGGCGGCCGCGCAACGAAGCGCAAGCCCTAGACTTTACGTCCGGGCTGTTATCCGCACTGGCCGCAGGTGCCGCTTGTCGCCAAAAGTGGGCCGAACGGCACATTGAGATGTGCTCCCGCAGCGTCCCATGATTGCTGGTGATGGGTACATGCCGTGGGAGCACCTAGGTCCCGGTCCAGGCGCCGCCGGCCACGCAGGGATCTTTACATCGCCGGCGCGATCACCGCTGTGGGCGTTGTGGTCGCCCTCGTTCTCATTGGCGCGGTGGGCCGCGGGGGCGGCAACTCGCCGACGGGCGCGATCGTGGTGCCGACCGAGCGCCCATCGTCGGTAGAGCAAGCCGGGCACGTGGTGGGAGACCCTGCCGCGCCCGTCACCATCGTTGAGTACCTCGATTTCCAGTGCCCCTTCTGTGGACGGGCCGCGGCCCAGGTGATGCCGGCCATCGAGCAGCAGTACGTGGAAGACGGCGTCGCCAGGATCGAGATCCGTCCGATCGCGATCATCGGCTCGGAATCGGTGCGGGCAACGGCTGCCGCTGAGTGCGCGAACGACCAGGGCAGGTTCTTCTCCTTCCACGACATTCTCTTCGCCAACCAGTCTGGAGAGCAGGACGGCGCATTCGGGGATTCCCGGTTGAAGGAGTTCGCGGAAGCGATAGGCCTCGACATGGGCGTGTTCGGTTCGTGTTTCGACTCGTCGACCTATGATGACAAGGTGGCGGCGGATACGGCGGCCGCACGGGACGCGGGTGTTCGCGTCACTCCGACGGTGCTGGTCAACGGCGTGAACGTCGAGCCGACGGTCGAGGCGATATCCGCTGCGATAGACCAAGCCTTGAATTCGTGACGAGGTACGTCCTTCTTCCCTGGCTCGCGCTGTCGGCGTTGTCGGCGGCAGGCCTCGCTACGTCGAGCTACCTGGTATACAGCCACTACGCCGATCGCCCGACTGTGTGCGCGGGCATCGGCTCGTGTGAGTTCGTGCAGACCAGCGAGTACTCGGAAGTGATGGGCGTGCCGGTCGCGCTGATGGGACTGGCGTTTTTCGTTGGCCTGGCCGCGCTGTGTGCGACCCGTTTGGCCCTGGGTGCGCGGGTTGGTGGGTGGGCGAATCCGCTCGTGTTCTCGATGACGCTCGGCGGGACGGCCTTTGTCGGGTACTTGACGTACGTGGAGCTGTTCGTCATCGACGCGATCTGCGTTTGGTGCGTCGCCACGGCGGGGATCACAGCTGCGAGTTTTGCCGCGTCAGTGTGGGCTGTGGCCATTTCGGGCGACGCCAACTTCGAAGAAGAATAGGGGGCTCCCGTCAGGGAGCCCCCTATTTGGTTCGGGCCGTGAGGCCGCGGTTATTCGACCGTGATGATTCCCAGCATGTCCGTGGGATGGAAGTCGCACTGGAAGGGGACTTCGCCCGGCTCATCGGGGGCCGTCCAGTCGAGCACGGCTTCCGCGCCGCCGGTTATGAGATCGGGGTCTGAGACGGCGTCGTCGTCGGAGTTATACTCGCCGTCCTCGCCGGAAATCCGCATGTTGTGAATCGCGGCGCCGTCGTTCGTGAGGTTGAACGTGACGGTTGCCCCGGCCGGAACGGTGAAGTCCGTCGGGTCGAAGAAGTTGTCGCCCATGGAGACATCGAAGACCACCGGCTCGCCTCCGTCGTCGTCATCGCCTGCCGGGGTTGTTGCCGCCGGGGTGCCGTCGCCTCCGTCGTCGCCGCCATCGTCATCATCATCATCACCACCGCCACAGGCGAGCGAGAGAACCAGAAGCGACAGGGCGGCCATGGATAGCAGGAGCAGTGGTGCTCGCCGCCAGAATGGTAAACCTGTCAAGTCGTTACTCCCTTCGCTTTTTCCGTTGTATTTCCTAATTTATGGCGTTTGCATGCGGCTTAACGCAATGGGCCTTAGTCTGCTTTTCCAGAGGCCGTCGCGGAAACGGCGGCCATGTGCGGCCGGGCTCCGTCCATCGCCGCGATTGTCGCCAGCGTAGTCATGGACAGTTCTCCCCGGAGCGCTTCGCTGGCCGTCACCCACGCCTGGTGCACCGGACAGGGTGATTCCCACACGCAGGGTTCGCCGCGCAGGGTGCACCTGCTTGCCCTAAGCGAGCCCTCCGCCGCTTCGATGATCTCCAGGAGTGAGACCTCAGAGGCGAGGCGCTTGAGGCGGTAGCCGCCCTCCCTGCCGGCCTTGGCTTCCGCGATCCCGGCGTTGGCCAGGATCTTGAGGATCTGCGGGGTGTACGGGAGGGGGATGCCCATGCGTTCCGCGACTTCTCGTATCTTGGTGAACCCGTTGCCTTCGTCTCGGGCCAGTGCGATTGCCGCGCGGACCGCGTAGTCACCGCGGCGTGAGAGCTGTAAGTCCATGGGGTAATCCTAACAACCAGCACTTGACAAGTCAACGTATACCAAAATACTGTAGGTTCGATGAACGAACGGAACGGTATAGATGTGAGTGCTCAACGCGGGGGGAGAAGGGGGCGCGTGCGCTTGCCTGGAGCCCCCGTCGCCGGCAGCGCCCAGGTCGGGCCGTGTGCCGGGTCCGTTAGGGGCCAACAGGCACGTTCCAGGTGGTACTCGGAAACAATAAATTGACGCGGAAGCGCCAAGAGGAGGCAGAGATGCTCAAATCACATAGAGTGGTCTTCGTTTCAGCCATCGCGGTGCTGTTACTGGGCCTGGTGTTAGGCTTCGGTGCGGCCTGTGGTGATGATGACGGCGGCACCGACGGTGGTGGCGGTGGCAGCGGTGACCTGCAAGATATCGCGGATGAGCGCGGGCTTACGCCGGACGATATGCGGCACGCGCTGCAGTCCTTCGTCCCGCCGGGCAGCTACGACCCATACGTGATGATCGCTTCCGGCGGGCATTCGGGGCAGGTTCTGGTAATCGGCGTGCCCTCCATGCGCATCCTTAAGGTAATCGGCGTCTTCACGCCGGAGCCGTGGCAGGGGTATGGCTACGGAGACCTCTACACCGAGGAGATCCTGGCCGAGGGCAACCGCGAAGGGACGGACCTGTCGTGGGCCGACACCCATCACCCGGCGATCAGCGAAACCGGCGGCGACTATGACGGCCGCTGGGCCTACATCCAGGACCGGGCGAACGGCCGCATGGCGATGATCGACCTGCGTGACTTCGAAACGAAGCAGATCGTGGCTGTGCCGAACATGCAGACGTCGCACGGCGGGATGTTCGTGACGCCGGATTCGGAGTACGTCCACATCTCTTCTAAGTTCCCGATGGCGTTCCCGCCGGGAAGCTATTCGGACGTGGCCGACTACCAGGAGAACTTCCGCGGTGTTTCATCCTGGATGAAGATCGACCAGGAGACCGGTCAGGTCGACCTGGCGAGCAGCTTCCAGATTGAGCTCCCCCCGTACAGTCAGGACCTCGCTGACTCCGGGAAGCTTGTCAGCGCGGGCTGGGGATTCATCGGCTCGTTCAATACCGAGATGGCGAGCGGGGGAAACATGGAGGGTGGCGAGTCGCTGGAGGCTGGCGCCTCCCAGAACAACTTCGACTTCCTGCACGCCATCAACTGGAAGGCCGCGGAGGAGTTCGTCGCCAGCGGCGGGGCTGAGCAGCTGAACGGCATCAACTTTATCGACATCGAAACAGCGGTGGCGGAAGGCCTGCTCTACCTGATCCCCGAGCCGAAGAGCCCGCACGGCGCCGACGTGGACCCGAGCGGCCGCTACATCGTCGTGGGCGGCAAGCTTGACCCGCATGTCACCATCTACGACTTCAACCTGATCCAGGAAGCAATCGCCAACGAGGACTTCGAGGGCGAGGACCCGTTCGGCATCCCGATCCTGAGCTTCGACTCTGTGGTCGCGGGACAGGTGGAGGTCGGTGCGGGCCCACTGCACACGCAGTTTGACAGCCAGGGGCACGGTTACGTGAGCCTGTTCCTGGCCAGCGCCGTGGCGAAGTTCACACTGGGCGAGGACGTCGTGAAGACGGACGAAGAGCCGTTCTCGCTCGTCGAGACGATCCAGGTGCACTACAACATCGGCCACCTGGTGACCGCCGAGGGTGACACGGTGAGCCCGGACGACAACTACCTCGTCGCGCTGAACAAGTGGTCGATTGACCGCTACGCGCCGGTTGGTCCCCTGCATCCACAGAACTTCCAGTTGATCGACCTGAAGGGCGGCAACGGCCCGATGGAGCTGGTATCCGACACACCGATCGGCATCGGCGAGCCGCACTATGTGCAGATCATCAAGGCCGACAAGCTGCATGGGATCGAGCTGTACGAACCGGGCACCGATCCCGGGACGTTCACAGCCAGCGAATTTGCAATCGCAGCCGGTGAGGAGCGCGTGGAGCGTGACGGCAGCAACGTGGAGGTCTGGATGACGGCCACCCGTAGCCACTTCACGCCGGATATCCTGCGCCTGCGCCAGGGCGACACCCTGAAACTGCACATCACGAATGTTGAACAGACGCGCGACGCGACGCACGGGTTTGGAATCGCGGACCACAACATCTCGGCGAGCATCGAGCCCGGCGAGGTTGCGAACTTCGAGTTCACAGTGGACAGGGCCGGCGCCTTCAACTTCTACTGCACGGAGTTCTGCTCCGCCCTGCACCTTGAGATGGCGGGCTGGATGCTGGTCGAACCGACTTCGGTAACGGCTGTGGGAGATACGGCTGCTGCTCCGGTGGCAGTGGTGCCAGCGGAGGAACACCTGCACTAACGAGACTAGACCCCTCCGGCGGGTGGCTAAGCCCGCCGGAGGGGGACCTCAGAGGCGAGGGATGAAGATCATGAAGGAGCTATTCGGAAAGCCGGAGCCAGCGTGGCTCATCTCGGCAGTCATCGCGGGCGTGCTGCTGGTGGCCGCGATATTTGTTCCCCTGTGGCGGATGGAGCTCGTGGCGCCACAGTACCCTGAAGGGCTCGTGATGTACGCCTACGGGGACCACTTCGAGGGCGACTCTGGTACGTACTACGACGACGTCCGGGAGATCAACGGGCTCAATCACTACATTGGGATGAAGCCGCTTCAGAAGGTAACTGAGATGTCGCTCTTCATCCCGGGCATGCTGGCGACGGTGGTCGGTGTGATCGTGGTGTCTTTCATCGCCTGGCACAGGAAGTGGTTCAGGGCCCTGGCGATCGCGGGCGTCTGGTTCCTGCCGGTCTTCTTCCTGGCTGACCTGCAGTACTGGCTGTACAACTACGGCCACACGATGGACCCGCACGCTGCACTGAACACGGGCGACATGACGCCGAAGGTGATCGGCTCGACCAACGTTTGGAACTTCCACACCGAAAACTCACTGCAGATAGGTTTCTACCTGATGCTGCTGGCGGCCGTGACGATCACGTTCCTGCCGATCGCCATCCGCCGGGTGCACGCGCTGCGACAGCGCAAGCCCGCGAGCGTAACCGCCGGCACGTCCGTGGGCGCCACGGCGGCGCACGGGAGGACCGGCTAGCCCGTGCGATTTCTTCTGTCCACCGGTGTCCTCGGGCTGCTGAGTATCCTGTTAGCCACGGGAGGCAGTGGTGCGGGTGCTGCGCCTGTATCCCTCCAGGAGCGGATTGACCGCGCCCGGCCCGGGGACACCGTTGTGGTTGAGGGCGGGACGTTCGACGAGCGCATCACGATCGACAAGCCGCTGGTACTGGAAGGCCGGGACTGGCCAGTGATCGACGGAGGCGGCGAGGGTGACGTAGTCACGATTACCGCCGACGAGGTAACGCTTTCGCGGTTCGTCGTCCGGAACAGCGGCCGGGCCGTTTCGCAGGAACCGGCGGCGGTGAAGGTGAACGGCGCCCACGCGGCGACGATCCAGTACAACCGCATCGAATCGTCGCGCTTTGGCGTCCATATCACGGACAGCCATCACCCGGTCATTGCGTACAACGAGATCGACGTCGGCGACGGGATTCCGCAGGAGCGGCGCGGTCACGCCATTTACCTCTGGGAGGTGGACGGCGGCGCGGTCCACGCGAACACGATCACGAATGCGGCCGATGGGATTCACCTCGAGTTCTCCGATGACAACGGGATCGGCGAGAACGTTGTGACCGGCAGCCGCTACGCGATCCACCTAATGACTTCGCACAACAACCGGGTGCTGAACAACCGCTTCACGGACAACCTGAGCGGCGCCCTCCTGATGTTCTCCGACGATCTGCTGATCAAGGGCAACGAGCTTTCGAACAACCGCGACGGCGCGACCGGCGCCGGAATGCTGATCAAGGATGTCGACAACATCTTCGCCGAAGGTAACGTGATCCAGCGGAACAAGTACGGGATCAGCCTTGAAGGCACTCCGAACACCATCGGGGCGACGGCGACGTTTATCCGCAACACGCTGGCGCTGAACGACACGGGCATCGGGTTGTTCAGCAACGCTCCGATCACGTTCGTGGAGAACGCGATGATCGAGAACATCGTGCAGGTGGAGGCGCTGAGCGGAGCGCTCGGCCTGGGGGCACACGTGGCGACGCCAGTGAGCCCGCCTGCTTCCACCACGGCGACCGATCACTCGGCGCACGGTGGATCGGGGACCGTCGCGGCGGCGGGCGTTCCCCAGGAGCAGCCTGTTGGCCCGGTCTGGTCACTCGGCGGACGGGGCAACTACTGGAGCGACTACCACGGCTACGACGCGGACGGCGATGGTGTCGGGGACCGCCCGTACCAACCTCAACCGCAGTTTGCAGGGGCGCTGTCGGAGAGCCCCAACCTCCGGCTGTTCCAGTTCACGCTGGCGCAACAGGCGCTGGACATGGCGGCCGACCTGTTCCCGGTGTACCGGTACGATCCGGTGATCGAGGACGCTGCGCCCCTGATGTCGGCGCCGGGGCCGGCGCTGCCGGACGGCGAAGGCGGGGTGAACACTCCGCTGCTGGCGGTGAGCGTGCTGCTGCTGACGCTGGCAGCCGCGGTCGTGCAGACGGTGCTGGACTTCGACCCGGTCGGGGCGTTGATCCGGCGGGGCAAGCGTGCGGCGCAGGGCCTGAACCGAGGCGCAGCGTGAGCCATCCTCCGATTCTGTCAGTCAACGGGCTGGTGAAGCACTACGGTCGCACCGAGGTACTGAACGGCGTGAGCTTCGACCTGGAGCCGGGCAGCATCGTGGCGCTTGTTGGGACCAACGGCGCCGGGAAGACGACCGCCTTCAAGTGCATCCTCGGACTGACCGACTTCCGCGGCGAGATCGACGTGGCCGGGAGGTCGGTCGTCAAGCACGGGAAGGAAGTGCGGGGGCTGATCGGTTACCTGCCGCAGGCGCCGGGGTTCGGCGATGACGACACGTGCTTCGAGGCGTTGCGGTTCCTGGCCGACCTGAGGCGGGCGCCGCACGACCGGATTGGGACCCTGCTCGACCGGGTAAGCCTGGGGCCGCAGCGGGACAAGCGCATCCGGGAGCTGTCCGGCGGGATGCGGCAGCGGCTGTCGCTGGCGGCGGCGCTGCTTTCCGACCCGCCGCTGCTGCTGCTCGACGAGCCCACGGGCAACCTCGACTTCCAGAGCCGCCGCGAGCTGCACGACCTGCTCGGGGAGATGCGGGACGAGGGGAAGACGGTGGTGCTCTCGACGCACTTCGTGGAGCACATCGCCGATCTCGCGGACAGGGTGATTTTGTTGAAGGACGGAAAGGTGGGGCTGGACATGGCCACCTCGGAGCTGACCGCCGCCGCCGGGAGGCGCGTAACGGTGTCGCTGAACGGCACTGCACCTTCGGAGCTCCTGGCGGCGCTCGGCGCGATCGGCATCGGCGAGCAGCGGATTTCGGCGGCGGCGAGTGATTTGCAGGAGGCGATCAGCCGCGCGATGGCGGCGAGCACGGCCGACGAGGAGGCACGGGGATGAACGCTGTCTGGACTATCGCCGGCAAGGAGGTACGGGATGCGATGCGAGGGAAGTGGCTGCTGCTGTACGCGATCGCTTTCGCCGTTCTCGCGCTGGGGCTTTCGTACCTGGGCGAGCGGAACCTGGGAAGCGTTGGATTCGAGAACTTCAGCCGCACGACGGCGAGCCTGATCAACCTCTGCATCTTGCTGGTGCCGCTGATCGCGCTGTCGCTGGGCGCGGGCAGCATCGCGGGGGAGCAGGAGCGCGGGACGCTGTCGTACATGCTGGCGCAGCCGCTGGCGCCGTGGGAGCTGCTGATCGGCAAATACGCCGGACTGGTGCTCTCAATCGGTGCGGCGACGATCGCGGGCTTCGGGTTCGCGGGCGTCTTTGTCGCGTTCTACGCCTCGGCGATGGACGTGAGCACTTACCTGCTCCTGCTGGGGCTGATGCTGGCGCTGGTGGCTGTGATGACGGGAATCGGGATGGTGGCGTCGGTGATCTGCACCAGCCGGGCGCAGGCGCTGAGCGCGGCGGTGCTGTTCTGGTTCGCGGCGGTGCTGGTCTTCGACCTGCTGCTGATCGGCCTCGTGTCGAACGCGGACCTCGGTGGCCGGGGGCTGCTGACGGGCCTGCTGCTAAACCCGATTGAGATCGTGCGGGTGCTGGCGATCATGCACCTCGAGCCGGACTTGCAGGTGCTGGGCCCGTTTGGCTCGTACGTGATGGAGGAGTTCGGCCGCGGCCAGGCGACGGCAGTGCTGCTGGTGGCGCTGGGACTGTGGGTGGTGGTGCCGGTGAGCCTGGCGGCTTGGGTGTTCAGCGACCGGCGGATCTAGAACAGCTCCGCGGCGAGGTCCGCTCTTTCGATGCCGAGGTAAGCCGCAACCTCGCCGAGGATCGCGCTCAGCGTTCCGACTGATAGCGTCCGGTGGAGTGGAATGGTGATGGCATGTTCGTGTCCTCGAAGGGAAGATGAGAGGCGCAGATGGCTCCCCGTCTGACGAACCGCCTGATAGCCGAAGGCCGCGGCAGCTTCACGCGGTGATGACTTCGTCTTTGACGAAATGAAGCCGGATGACCGCGGGTCGTTCGCCGTCTTCGAAGTGACAACGGACGGCATCCTGGATCATTTCTCGCAACTCCTCGACGGTGCCGGCGCCGGTGTAAATGGGGTGGCCGAGTGCTCGAGCGTCGTATCCGCCTTCAGGCGCCTCGGTGATGCTAAAGATGATCTCGTTGTCAGGCATGGAACCATTGTAACCGGTGAGCGCCGACGCCGTTCGAGTTGAGGCGGACGCGGGCGACGTTCCGGTGAGCGTGGCGGCGTGGGTGTTCAGCGACCGCTGGATTTAGCGGCGCGCGAGTCAACTAACGCGGTTTGTGCCGTCCGGTGGTGCCGAATCGCAGGCACCGTTAGGCCACAGGCTAATAGTGGCCCAGGCGTTCTTGGAGGGCAAAACGTCGTCTCTGGTCCCCGATAGCATATAGTGGTGATGGACACGATTGTGTCCGCCCCCGGTCTCTACTCCGGCCAGTTCGGCTGCGGAAAGGCCGCGAAGCGCCCCTAGTGCGTGGCGCCGCAACGGAGGTTGCATTGAGGATTCTGCAAATCGCTCCCCTCTGGGAGACCGTGCCGCCGCGCGCATATGGAGGGACGGAGGCCGTTGTTCACGTCCTGGTGGAAGAGCTGGTGAGGCGTGGCCACGAGGTCACCCTGTGCGCCTCCGGCGACTCGCAGACCTCGGCCCGGCTGCAGTCCTGCTATCCGCGCAGCCTCCGCACGGCTGAGCTGGAGACCAAGGCCATCTACTCGTGGCAACACGCGGCGCTGTCTCTGAAGGACGCGCGGAAGTACGACATCATCCATAACCACGCTGGTGAAGAGGTGATGGCGCTGTCTCACCTTGTGCCGGGCGTGCCGATGCTGACGACGATGCATTGCCTGGTCACCCCGGACACGCAGTTCGTCTGGGACCGCTATCCCGGGCACTACAACACGATCAGCCGCTCTCAGTACGCGGTGATGCCAGACGTTGCGGGCGGCAATTACGCGGGCGTAGTGCACAATGCGATCGATGTGGCGTCATTCCCGTTCCAGGCTGAGAAGGATGACCACCTGCTGTTTCTTTCCCGTATCTCGCCGGAGAAGGGCCCCCAACTGGCCGTGGAGGTCGCCCGGCGCTGCGGCAAGAAGCTGGTAATGGCGGGCAAAGTCGATCCGTACGACCGTGAATTCTTCGACAGCACAATAGCTCCGTTGATCGATGGAGACCAGATCTCGTTCGTCGGGGAAGCCGATGCCCAACAGAAGCGAGATCTGTACAAGGCTGCCAGTTGCGTCTTGATGCCGATCACCTGGGAGGAGCCCTTCGGCCTGGTGATGGCGGAGGCGCAGGCTTGCGGCACGCCGGTGATCGCGTTTAAGCGGGGAGCCGCCGCCGAGATTGTGAGAGACGGCGTTACGGGCTTCCTCGTCAACTCCGTCGAAGAGATGGTCACAGCGGTCGGACGCGTGGGCGAGATTGACCCACGGGCCTGCCGCGGACACGTGGAAACATACTTTGATAACCACGTCATGGCGAGCGGGTACCTCGACGTCTATCAGGCGATCCTGGAGAAAACGCGCTCAGTAGCCGGCGGCATCGCGCTCAATCGCGAGGCGCGGCCGCAAGCCGAGCGACCCGGCGGGGATGCTCAACCCGCGCTGGTCGCCTAGCCTTATGACTGGCCCGCAGTCGCCGGATAACGCAGCACGCGCGCCCGATGGGTTACTGCCTGAGCCGGAGTCTATGGAAGTCCAGGACATCCGTGAGAGCCTGGTGATCCGGGAGCGGGATATCTTCTTGTTGACGGACAAGGCAGGCGAGGTGCCCGAGGGCAATATCAACGGCTATGGGCTCTTCTTCGCCGACACGCGGCACGTCTCGACGTTTGAGTTCTCACTGGCTTCGAAGAAGTCGATGGTGCTGCTCTCCACGGCGGAACTGGGATACAGCTCCGAGCACGTGCTCACAAACTACGCGATGACGGACCTCGACGGCCGCAAGGTCCCGGGCGCCACCATCCAGGTGCACCGGACGCGGGTAGTGGAGGACGCGATGGAGGAGACGCTAAGGGTCGACAACTTTAACAACTTCCCGGTGCACCTTGATCTGCGTTTCCGCTTCGCGGCGGATTTCGAGGACATCTTCGTCGTGCGCGGGTTTACACCGGAACGCAGCGGTGATGCCATCGAGCCGGCGACATGGGATGGAGACTCGTTGAGGATGGCCTACAAGGGTATCGACGGGCAGACCAGAAGGACGGCGATCACGTTTACGCCGGCGCCCGGGTCAGTTGAGACGACTGGTACATCGACCCAGGTTACGTATCGCGAGCTCATCGGCCCGCGCGAGCACAGGATCCTGGCGCTCGTCATGGATGTGGACGGCCGGGTCGACGCGCCGCGAGCAGAGTCGCGATTCGACGCCGTGTCGCGCGAATACGACACCTGGACCAAGGAGTCGACCCATATCGGGAGCGACAATTCGTTCTTCGACACCGTGCTCGAACGCTCGCTGTCCGACGTGAGGATGCTCTGGAACAACAACTCATCGGGGGGGTATCCATCGGCGGGGACGCCCTGGTACGACACCCTGTTTGGCCGGGATACGGCGATCGTGGGACTGCAGACGCTCGCCCTGAAGCCTTCGATCGCGCGCGATTGCCTGGTGGCCCTGAGCCACTGGCAGGGCCAAAAGCTGGACGCCTGGCGGGACGAGGAGCCGGGCAAGATTCTGCACGAACTGCGAGTCGGTGAGATGACCCAGTCGGGAGCGCTGCCCTTCTCGCCATACTTCGGCAGCATCGACTCGACACCGCTGTTCCTCCTGCTGGCGGGTGAGTACTTTCAGTGGACCAACGACATGGAGCTCTTGACGAGGCTGGAACCCCAGTTGCGGGCGGGCCTGAAGTGGCTAAAGGACTACGGAGACACTAATGGCGATGGGTTCATCGATTATGAGAAGCGCTCCAGCAAGGGGCTGGTGAACCAGGGTTGGAAAGACTCCTGGGATGCGTTGATGCACGCGGATGGATCGCCGCTGGCGCCGCCGGTCGCCCTGGTTGAGGTGCAGGCGTACGTGTATGCCGCGTTGGAGAAGCTGGCGCCGGTGTTCACCGCTCTGGGTGACGCAGCGACGGCGCGCGATCTCGCCGGGCGAGCAGCGGATATGCAGACAAGATTCAACCAGCAGATGTGGACCTCGGACGGATTTTACGCGC
>Ga0326597_10010031_pt1 | contig 12643 bp, 10 predicted proteins | sample RVTome_12_FD_203789 | JGI IMG/M metagenome (GOLD analysis project Ga0326597, IMG submission 203789) | Soil microbial communities from uranium-contaminated site in the Upper Colorado River Basin, Wyoming, United States - RVT100D185 | ecosystem: Environmental > Terrestrial > Soil > Contaminated >... | reverse complement strand
CGCCTGCCCGGCCGCACACGGCGATGCTGTTCAACTCCCAGATCTTCCTGCTCGGCTTGCTGCCGCTCGCCCTGCTCGCCTGGTACCGGGCGGCGGGCAACCATGCCGTGCGCGTGTGGCTGCTGCTGGGCGCGTCGTTCGTGTTCTACGGCTACTGGGAGGTGCGCCTGGTGCCGCTGCTGGCGGCCTCCATACTGGTCAACTGGCTGGCCGCGCGCCACCTGCCGCGCCGGTTGCTGGCGCCCATCGGCGTGACGGCGAACCTGTGCCTGCTGGGGGTGTTCAAGTACGCCGACTTCTTCGCCGGCACGCTGGCCGCGCTGCTGCGCACCGATTTCCCGGCATCCGGCATCATCCTGCCGCTCGGCATCAGCTTCTTCAGCTTCCAGCAGATCTCGTACCTCGTCGATCGCGCGCGCGGCACCGCGCCCGTGTACAGCTTGCGCGACTACGCGCTGTTCGTGAGCTTCTTCCCGCAGCTGATCGCCGGCCCCATCGTGCGCCACGATCAGATCATCGATCAGTACGCGCTCGATCCGCGCCGCGACAGCCTGCACGAGCGCTTCGGCCAGGGCCTGATCCTGCTGATCCTGGGTCTGATCAAGAAGGTGGCGCTGGCCGACGAACTGGCCCGCATTGCCGATCCGGTGTTCACCACCGCGGCCGCCGCGGGCAGCCTGTCGGCGCTGGATGCGTGGTGCGGCACGCTCGCGTTCGGCTTGCAGATCTACTTCGACTTCTCCGGCTACTCGGACATGGCGATCGGGCTCGCGCTGCTGTTCGGCCTGAGCCTGCCGGTGAACTTCAACGCCCCCTACACCGCGACGTCGATCAGCGACTTCTGGCGCCGCTGGCACATCACGCTGTCGACCTTCCTGCGCGACTACCTGTACATCGCACTGGGCGGCAACCGGCACGGCGTCGCGCGCCAGTATCTCGCGCTGATGATCACGATGCTGCTGGGCGGGTTGTGGCACGGCGCGGCGTGGACCTTCGTCGCCTGGGGCGGGCTGCATGGCGCCGCGCTGGTGCTCAACCACGTCTCGCGGCGCGCCGGGCTGCGGCTTCCCGCGCTGGTCGGCGGCGTGCTGACCTTCACGTTCGTGATGCTGGCCTGGATCCCGTTTCGCGCCGCCGACTTCGACGCCGCGATGCTGGTATTCCGCGCGCTGTGGGACATGGCCGGCGACGCGCCGCTGTTCCCCGAGCACGCGTGGTTGCTGGTACCGGCGCTGCTCGCGGCCACGCTGGGCCCGATGAGTCAGCGGCTCGCGCATGAGCTCATCCGTCCGCGCGACAGCGTCGCGCTTGCCTGCGGCGTGCTGCTCACGGCGCTGATCGTGGCCACCGGGGGCTGGCGCGCTCCCGAGTTCATCTACTTCCAGTTCTGATGGCGAGCTTGCACGCACCCGGGCACGAGCGCCGCTGGCGGCACTTCAACCGCGTGCTGCTGGGCGGCGCGGCACTCGTGTCATGCGTGCTGTACGCCTTCATAGTGCTGGTCGACCCGCACGATCACCTGGCGCTGTCACTGCCGCTTGAACGAGTACCCATCAACCAGAACCAGCGCTTCTCCTACCCTGCTCTTGCCCGCAGCGACGCGTTCGATGCCGTCGTGATCGGAACGTCCACCTCGCGCCTGGTGCGCCCACAGAACCTGGACCGCAGCCTCGCGGCGCGCTTCGTGAACCTGTCGATGAACAGCGCGACGGCGTACGAGCAGGCCAGGCTGCTGGAGGTGTTCCTGCGCCACCACCCGCAGCCGCGCTTCGTGCTGCTCGGGCTGGATGCGCCGTGGTGCTCGCTCGAGGCCGACACCGAGCGTTACACCTTCCGCGAATTCCCGCAGTGGCTGTACGACACGGACCCGTTCAACGACTACCTGCACCTGTTCAACGGCAAGGCCCTGGAGCAGGCCGTGCGCATGGTGCAGTTCTGGGCCGGTCTGCGCGAGCCGCGCTACGGCCGTGACGGCTACCGCAACTTCCTTCCCGACGCATCGCAGTACGACCTCGCCCGCGCGCGGGAACTGATCTATGGCCCCGCCGGTGTGCGCGAGCGGGATCGCCCGTCATCGCCCGCGACGGTGCCGCTCGCCGAGCGCGCGGCGTGGCGCATCCCGGGTACCGAGCTGCTGCGCGATCTGCTGGCCCGCATCCCCCCGCACACCGGCGTGCTGCTGTTCTTCGTGCCCTACCACGTGTTCCAGCAGCCGCTGCCGGGCACGCTTGCGCACGCCCGCTGGCAGGAGTGCCGCGCACGCGTGGTCGCGGCGGCCCGCGCCCGCCCTGGCACGCGGGTCATCGACTTCATGATCGAATCACCGCTGACCCTGCGCGATGAGCACTACTGGGATCCGTTGCACTTCAACACCACCGTCGCCGACAGCGTGGACGCGGCGCTGGCCGGGGCGCTGCGCGATGTGTCGTTGCGGCATTCCGCGTTCACGTGGCTGCATCCGAAGTGAGATTGGCACGGGCGTCGTGGCCGTATACTCGTCACGCATGAGCCGTCGCGACGAACCCAGGCTGCGCACCGCATCCACGGATTCCCCTTGCGTGCAGGTGTGCCAGCTGCATCCGGACGGCAGCTACTGCGTGGGCTGCTTTCGCACCGGCGAGGAGATCACGCAATGGAGCCGGTACAGCGCGTGCGAGCGCGAGGCCGTGCTGCTGCGCCTGCAGGAGCGCCGCGCCGCACGACGCGCACAGCGCCGCGCGCAGCGCCTGCAGCGCAATGGCAGTGCCTGAGTCCGGCCGAGGCAGAGGCAGCCGGGGATTCGCCTGCGAGCAGGCTCCTACAGCGAAACACGCTGGCGAGGCGTGCAGCCGATGTTCACCCGGTAGGAGCCGACTTGCCGGCGAAGCGCGCTTTGGCAAGCTTGAGCCGGGGATTCGCCCCCAAGCTGGCTCCCACTCCGAGACGAACGCCGAACGACACGTGGCAGTCACAGATTGTCGATCGGCACCGGTTCCAGGTCGCCCGCGGGCGTGAATCCGAACACGCGACCGTAGAAGTACAGCTCCGCCTCGAGCGTGCGCACGATCGTCTCGGCGCGGCGGAAGCCGTGCTGCTCGCCTTCGAACATCAGGATGCGCCTGCCATCGGGCGAGGGGTCAGGGTCGGCATGGCGATAGAGTCCAGGCGGCGTCAATGCACGCGGGGTGGCGCCGGGCGCCAGCACATACAATCGCTGATCCTCGTCGTGCACGAACCACACACTGCCATCGCGGGCGGCGAACGCGCCGCCGCCGTACTCGTGCACGCGGCTCCTGACGTTCCACGGCGCCGCGGTCAGGTCGCGCACGCCCGCACCGTCGCGCGCACGCACCAGCACGCTGCGCCCGGCCTGCGCGGGACGTCCCTCGACCCAGATCGCATCCGTGCCATCCAGCGCGACACCCGCCAGGCGCACGCTCTGGCCCGCGAGCATGGCCGCATCGATCGACGAAGACCAGGCGCCGTACGGCAGTACGTGGTGTGTGTCATTCATCGCTGGAACCTCCGCGCGCCGCGATCGGCGCCATGGGCAGGATGCTAACCTGAGGGCCTGTGCGCCCGTCACCACCAGCCCGAGGCCATCACATGCGCTCGACCTGCCCGCCCGTGTTGTTGCTCGTCACCTGCCTGCTCACACTCACCGCGGACGCGCAGGACGCCGCGATCCACGCCGCGCCGCAGACCGCGCACCCGGTCGTGGCCGCCAACGGCATGGTGTCCACGCAGCAGCACACCGCAACCGAGATCGGGGTTGCGATCCTGCAGGCCGGCGGCAATGCCGTCGACGCGGCGGTGGCCGTTGCGTTCGCGCTCGCGGTCACGCTGCCGCGCGCGGGCAACCTGGGCGGCGGCGGCTTCATGCTGATTCACCACGCCGGTGGGGGCACCACGCACGCGTTGGACTATCGCGAGACAGCGCCGGCGGCCGCGCACCGCGACATGTTCCTGGACGCGGGCGGCGCAGTGGATACCCGGCGCGCACGCTTCTCGCACGCCTCGGCCGGCGTGCCCGGGACGGTCGCCGGCCTCGCGCTGGCACTGCGCCGCTTCGGCACGATGACGCTGGCACAGGTGATCGGCCCGGCGCTGGAACTCGCGCGCGAAGGCATCATCGTGGAGCAGGACCTGAGCGACTCGCTGCAGGCCACGGCGAGTCGGCTCGCGCGCAACCCGGCCGCGGCTGGCACCTTCCTGCGACCGGACGGAGGTGCGCCGCGACCTGGTGACCGGCTCGTCCAGAGCGAGCTTGCACACAGCCTGGAGCGCATCGCGACCGAGGGCCCGGATGCGTTCTACACAGGCGAGATCGCGCGGCGCATCGCCGCCGACATGAGCGCCAATGGTGGCCTGATCACGCTCGAGGATCTGGCCAGCTATGAGGCGAAGCTGCGCGCGCCGGTGTTCGGCACCTACCGTGGCCACGTGATCGCGTCCATGCCGCCACCATCCTCAGGCGGCGTGCATCTGATCCAGATCCTCAACATCCTGGAGGGTTTTCCGCTCGGGTTCCTGGGCCACAACGGCGCCGACACCATCCACCTGATGGCCGAGAGCATGAAGCTCGCCTACGCCGATCGCAGCAAGCACCTGGGCGATGCGGACTTCACGCCGGTGCCGGTACAGGGCCTCACCTCCAAGCGCTATGCCGATACGCTGCGGGCCGCCATCGATCTGGATCGCGCGCGGCCCGCCACCGACATCGCCCCCGGCGCTGCGCTCGCCTACGAAAGCGAGGACACCACGCACTTCTCGATCATGGACGCCGCCGGAAACGTCGTCGCGAACACCTACACCATCAACTTCAGCTACGGTTCGGGGATCGTCGCCGCGGGCACCGGCATCCTGCTCAACAACGAGATGGACGACTTCTCGGCCAAACCAGGCGTGCCCAATGCCTACGGCTTGCGCGGCGGCGAGGCCAACGCGATCGAAGCAGGCAAACGGCCGCTGAGTTCGATGACGCCCACCATCGTGTTCAGGAACGCAAAGCCGCTGCTCGCGACCGGCAGCCCGGGCGGCAGCCGCATCATCACCACCACCGCGCAGGTGATCATCAACGTGATCGATCACGGCATGGGTCTTGCGGACGCGGTCGCGGCGGCGCGCATTCACCACCAGTGGCTGCCCGATGAGCTGCGCGTGGAGCGTGGCATCAGTCCCGACACGATTGCGTTGCTGCGCCAGCGCGGCCACCAGGTCGTGCTGGGCGATGCGATGGGCAGCGCCAACTCGGCGCTACGCCTGCACGGCGGATTCGCCGGCGCGGCAGACCCCAGGTACCCCGGCGCACAGGCGGCGGGATACTGATTCACCACCGCCCGCGCCCCTTTCCCGGCATGGGAAAGGGGCGCCCGCCGCAGTTCAGCTGCTCTTCTCGACCGCCTGCTCGCCGCAATGGCGGCCCTTGCCGTGTGCACGCTTGTCCTTGCGGTACTCGCGGTGCTGGTCGCGCATCGCGTCCATCTTCGCGAGCTGATCCGGGGTCAGCACCTCGGCCATCTTGCCGCGCATCTGCGCCCGCATGGCCTCGCGCTGCGCTTGCTGTTCCTCGAACAGTGTGCGCACCTTCTCCTGCTGCTCCGCGCTCAGTTCCAGCCGCTCGGCGAGCCGCTCCACGTGCGGGCCGCGTGCATGCTCCCCGCGCTCGTAGCTGGCCGCGTACGCAGCGGCCGGGATGATGGCGGCCAGGGTCAGTGCAATGAGGGTCTTCTTCATGATGTTCTCCGGATGAGGACCTGCGTCCCCGTTGCGGGGCGGCGACCCCATGTCACCGTCCATGGCGCACAGGTTGCGCGTGACCTATGCAAGCAGTCGGGACGAATTGAGGAAAGAACGTGGAAGCGCAGCGACCGCCGCGACGGGTGGCGCACATTTCCTGAACGCATCCAGGGCGATCTACCCGCCACCGCCCGACGCGTGCGCGCGCGGCTCGTAACGGTAGCCGGCGCCGTACACGGCATGCACCAGTTCCTTGTCCGGGAGCAGTTGCGCGAGCTTCCTGCGCAGCTTCTTCACGTGGCTGTCTATGGTGCGATCCGACACCACGCGGCGATCCGCGTAGATGCGATCCATCAGCTGCGCGCGCGAGAAGATGCGTCCCGGTTGCCGGTACAGCGTCTGCAGCAGCTGGAACTCGACCACCGTGAGTTCCATCTCGCGGCCCGCGGCGCGCACGCGGTAGGATGCCTCGTCGAGCACCAGCGGATCGTCGGCGCGCGGCGCATCGGCCGCGCTCGCCGCGGCCGGCGCGTGGCGGCGCAGCACCGCGCGTACTCTCGCGACCACCTCGCGCGGCGAATAAGGCTTGCACACGTAGTCATCGGCGCCCAGCTCCAGCCCCAGCAACCGGTCCACCTCCTCGACGCGCGCAGTGACCATGATCACGGGCACCTGGCTGAAGCTGCGGATGTCGCGGCAGATGTCGAGGCCGTCACGGCCAGGCAGCATCAGGTCCAGCACCACCAGGTCCGGTGCGTGCGCGCGCACCCACGGCACCACCGCGGCGCCGTCACCCAGCAACTGCGGCGCGAATCCGGCGCGTTGCAGGTACTCCACCAGCACGCGCGCGAGGCGCGGCTCGTCTTCCACCACCAGGATGCGCTCGCCGCTCATGCTTGCACCGGCAGGGACAGTTGCACCCACACACCGCCCAGGCTGGATGCGCGCGCCTCGATGCTGCCGCCGTGCGCGGCGGCGATGTTGCGACAGATCGCGAGCCCCAGCCCGGCGCCGCCGAGATCGCGATTGCGCGAGCGCTCGACGCGGTGGAAGCGCTCGAACAACCGCGGCAGATCCTCTTCCGGCACCCCCGGCGCGCTGTCCTCGAAGTCCAGCACCAGACAGCCGGCGGCAACGCAGGCGCGAATGCGCAACTGGCCGCCGGCATCGGTGTAGCGCAGCGTGTTGGTGAGCAGGTTGCGAAACAGCTGCGAGAGCCGATCCGCATCCGCGTGCACCCGCAGCGATGCCGGCGCATCGCGCAGCAGCTCGACCCGAATGCCGCGCTCGTGGAACTCGCCAGCGAGCGCGTCCAGGTCGTCGGTGAGCACGGCCACCGCATCCAGGTCGCTCTTGCGGTAGCTGAGCGCACCCAGGTCCGAGCGCGCAAGGTCGTACAGATCATTCACCAGCCGTCCCAGGCGCAGCACGTCGGTGTGCAGTGCGTCCACCGCCCTCGCGTCCAGCGGCCGCACACCGTCCTGCAGCGCCTCCAGTTCGGCGCGCAGGACCGCCAGCGGGGTGCGCAGTTCGTGCGAGATGTCCACCACCCACTGCCGGCGGGCGGATTCGGTGCGTGCGAGTGCCGCCGCCAGGTCGTTGAAGTCGCCGGCAAGGCGTCCCAGTTCATCGCCCGAGTCCACCGGCACGCGGGTGTCGAAACGCCCCGCGGCCAGCGCCTGCGCGCCGTGCGCGAGACGGCGGATGCGCGCCGTCATCGCACCGGCCAGCGGCAACGCCAGCGCCGCGGACACCAGCACCACCAGCGCCGCGATGAGCATGAACGCGCGCTTCTGCTCGTCCAGGAAGCGCACCTCGGCGAGCACGTTCAGCGCCTGCCCGCGCAGCACGCCCAGATGGCCCACGATACGCCCGCCCACGGTGATCGCATGCAGGTCCAGTTCGCCAGCCTGCTCGGGGCGCCCGATGATGACCTGCTGCGCCTCGTCCAGCAGCATCATGCGCAATTCCAGCGGCACACGCCGGCGCTCCTCGGGCTCATGCTCGCCGTCGCGCGACTCGCGCGCATGATCGTCGCCGCGCTCGAGCCGGCGGGCGCCGTGGCCCTGGCGCGCGAGTTCTCGCCGCGGCGGCCAGGGTTCCGCGCCACGTCCGGCCAGGCGCCTCGCCCAGCGCGGCGGGCGCGCGTCATCGCCTGGGCGGGCCGAGAACAGGAGCGCGACCCAGCGCGCACGATCCTCGCGCACCCGCTGCCAGCCGCCCGCCTCGGTGTGCTCCTCGGCGAGCCGCTCGGCCACCACCGCCACCTGCTCACGCTGCCTGGCCTCGACCAGGCGCACGAAGCCCTTCTCGAACGACCACTGCGCGAACAGCGCCATGCCCGCGACCGCCGCGGCCGCGACCAGCAGCAGCACGATGAACAGCTTCAGGTGCAGCGACAACCGCATGCCCGCAACTCCTGCAACGAACCGCATTATCGCGTGGCAATGGGCAAGAATTGAGAACTTCGGTTCTGCCGCGGTGCATGAGCGATAATCGACCTCGGGGTCCCGCCAACAGGAGCGCTGCCATGTCCCAGGACAACGTACCCGTGACCGCGAGCACGACCACGCCCGAGAGTGCCGGCGATCCCGCCGCTGCCAGTACCGCGAAGCTGATCTACATCCTCCTGGATGTTCCCATGATGTTCAGGTGAAGAAACACCGGCGGCGTCAGCGCGCGCTCTTCAGCGGCACCGGCGCGACGCTCGCGACCGGTTCCTCCTGTTCCTGCACGAGATCGCGCAGCGTGCGCTCGCCCAGCACCGCCTTGGCACCCTCCTCCAGGTCCAGCATCAGCGATTCGGCGGCCGGTTCCCGCGGCAGGTTGTCGGGCACGAGTTCACGGTGATCGTGGGCGGAACGCACCGATGCCAGCACATCCAGCAGGCGGATGCGGCCCATGTCCCGCGCCGGCACGTAGCCGCAAGCCGGCTCCTCGGTCAGTGTCACCAGGCGATCCGTCATCAGCGCGACCAGCGCGTCGTCAACGAGTTCAATCGGCAAGCGCATCGCACCCGCCAGCGCCAGTGCGTCCGGGGGCGTGCGCCCTTCGAGGTGCGCCGACCCGATGCGCACCATCACCGCGAGCGCGATGCGTTCCCGCAGGCGGTTGCTCGCCTTGAGTTCGCCCGGCATCACGCCCAGGTACTCGGGGTGCTGGTGATAGAACGCGATGGTGCCGCCGATGAGCAGGATCAGCCACGCCACGTAGACCCACAGCATGAAGAAGAACACGATCGCGAAGCTGGAATAGATGGCCGCGTAGCTGGTATTCGGCGAGTTGACCACAAAGGCCGCGAAGCCCCAGCCGGCGCCGGCCCACAGCGCCCCCGCGACCGTGCCGCCGACCAGTGCGCTGGCGATGCGCACCCGCGTGTTGGGCATGAACAAGTACACGAAGGTGAACGCCGCCACCATGAGCAGGAAAGGGAGCAGCTTGGGAAGTAGCGAGAGCATGAAGCCGAACGGCTCGATGGAGGCCAGCCACTGCACCAGGGACGTGCCCATGATGGTCCCCATCAGGCCCATTGCAGAGAACACCAGCAGCGGCCCCACCAGCAGCACGCTCAGGTAGCCGGAGAAACGCTGCACGAAGCTGCGCGAGCGGCGCACGCGCCAGGTGGTGTTGAGCGCGTTCTCGACCTTCTGCACCAGCGAGAGCACGGTGAGGAACAGGATCAGCAGCCCGACCCCGCCCAGCAGCCCCACCTTCACCTGATCGACGAACTCGACGATGCGCACCGCGAACTCGGCGCCGCGTTCCCCCAGCGGTTCGAGCAGCCTGTACAGCGTGTATTCCAGCTTGTTGTGCACGCCGAAGGCCTTGAGCAGCGAGAAACTCACCGCCAGCAGCGGCACCAGCGACAGCAAGGTGGTGAACACCAGGCTTGCGGCGCGCAGCGTCAGCGTGCCGTCGAACACTTCGCGCGCGAGCATGTGCGCGATGCGCAGCCATCGCACCACGAAGCGGCGACCGCGGGGCAGCGAGCCCAGCGAGGCTCCCCACACGGTGGCGGCGATGGCGGCCTTGAGGTTGTCCAGGTAGTCGAGCATCGCAGGCACTCAGCGTTCGCGTCGTCGCGATGATAACACGCTGATTTTACAGGACATGACAACGCGGACGGTGCGCTACCAGACAGAACGGGCCGCACCGCGGGCGCGGCGACGACAGACATGCGTGGCTCGATCCGGGCGCGCGGGCCGGGCCCGCCGGCGCGGCGCGCACGCACTCACTGCGCGAGTACGGCCGCGATGCGCTCCACCAGGCCGGGACGACCGAACACGACATTGTGCAGCGGCTCGCCGTCCTTGCTCCTGGGCGCCTTGAGCTGCATGTACTTGCCACCCGCTTCCTCGATGATGACGCGCGTCGCCGCCACGTCCCACAGCGGCGCGTTCCACTCGACGGTGGCGTCCAGCCCGCCGCTCGCGGCCAGCACGTGCGTGTAGCAGGTATGGAAGATGCGCACGTTGGGGTGCGCGGCGCACAGCTTGTCGAACAGCACGCCGCCGCCTTCGCACCTGGCATAGTTCACCTTCGACGGCGTGCCGACGCGCTCACGGCCGTTGATCGCCTCCTCGCTCATCGGCGCGATCTGTACACGCTCGCCATTGATGGTGGTGCCCAGGCCGAAGGCCGCGCAGGCACGCACGTCCAGCATGGGGATGTCGATCACGCCCAGCAGCGGGCGATTGCGGTAGTACAGACCGATGATGGTGCCCCACAGCGGCAGGCCGGCGGCGAATTCCGCGGTGCCGTCGATCGGATCCACCACCCAGACGAACTCGGCCTCCGGATTCAGCGGCGGCAGCTCCTCGCCCCGCACCCCATGCGCGGGATGGCGCGCGAGTACCGCGGCGCGAAACGCCTGCTCGCCCTCGGTGTCGGCGCTGGTGACCAGGCTGTGGTCGGGCTTGGCCGCGATGGTCAAACCCTGCCCCACCGCCTGCTTGATGCGCGCGCGCAGTACATCCGCGAACTCCTGTGCGGTATCCAGCAACTCCTGGCGTCGGGCCTCCTGCAGGCCCTTGCGGAGATCGGTTGCCATGACGGTGTCCTCTGCAGGGAACGGATGATTCTGTAGGTGCGTCCGCGAACCCACGCCGCAGCGTAGCGTGCCCGCCGGTGCCGTCAAGCGCGACGAGAGGGCGGCCCGCGGCCGCTGCGCCGGCCACCGGTCATGCCCGGCTGGCCTGGAGGCGGCACGGCGATAGTCTCTCAACTGGTTGAATACAAGCGCGTTTCAGGAACACTGCACAGGCACCCGGCCGCCGCGGCCCGGCCGCTGGCAGCGCGCTTCAGAACGCGTCCGCGGGCAGCGCCATGACCGTGTCCGCACCGGCGCTCAGGCTGTCGGCGAGACTCTTGACCTGGGGCAGCAAGCGCTTGACGAAGAAACGCCCGGTGATCAGCTTGCGCTGATAGAAACCGCTGTTGTCCCCGTCCAGCCTGTCCACCGCGACGCGCGCCGTACGCGCCCACATCCATGCCATCGAGGTCAGCGCCAGCAGGCGCAGATAGTCATAGGACGCGGCACCGGCCTCCTCCGGATCGCGTCCGGCGTGGGCCGCGATCCACGCGGTGGACTGCTGCAGCAGGCCCAGGCTGTGGGTCAGCGGGCCGGTGAAATCGGCGATGCGCTCGTCATCGCGGTGCTCGGCGAGAAAGTCCTGCAGCAGCTTCACGTAGCGCTTGATCAGCCGCCCGTCATGCATCGGCAGCTTGCGCCCCACCAGGTCCAGCGCGTGAATGCCGTTCGCGCCCTCGTAGATCTGCGCGATGCGTGCGTCGCGCACCAGTTGCTCCATGCCCCACTCGGCGATGTAGCCGTGCCCGCCCAGCACCTGCAAGCACAGATTGCAGGCCTCGAATCCGTAGTCCGTGAAGTACGCCTTGATCACCGGGATCAGCAGCGCAACCAGATCCTCGGACTGCTCGCGCACCGCGGCATCCGGGTGCCGATCGGCGATGTCGATCTGCATCGCGGTCCAGCCCAGCAGTGCGCGCGCGGCCTCGTTCTGCGCGCGCACGGTCATCAGCATGCGGCGCACGTCCGGATGCACGATGATGGGGTCCGCGCTCTGCCCGGGCGCCTTGGCACCGGACAGCGAGCGGCCCTGCAAGCGATCCTTGGCATAGGCCGCGGCGCTCTGGTACGCGACCTCCGCCTGCGCCAGTCCTTGCTGGCCGACCATCAGCCGCTCGTGGTTCATCATCGAGAACATCGCGCGCAGCCCCTTGTGCCGCTGCCCGACGAGGTAACCGACGGCGTCCTCGTAGTGCATCACGCAGGTGGAGGCACCCTTGATGCCCATCTTCTTCTCGATGGAGGCGCACACGACGGCGTTGCGCCGGCCCGGATTGCCGTCGCCATCGGGCAGGAACTTCGGCACCAGGAGCAGGCTGATCCCCTTCACCCCCGGCGGCGCGTCGGGCAGGCGGGCCAGCACCAGGTGGATGATGTTGGAGGTCAGATCCTGCTCACCGCCGGTGATGAAGATCTTGGTGCCGGAGACGGCGTAGGAGCCGTCCTCGCGCGGCTGCGCGCGGGTGCGCAGCAGACCCAGATCCGTGCCGCACTGGGGTTCGGTCAGGCACATCACGCCGGCCCATTCGCCGGATACCATCTTGTGCAGATAGGTTTCGTTGAGCGCGTCGCCGGCGTGATGGCGCATCGCCATGTAGGCGCCGCGAGTCAGCCCCTGATACAGCGAGAAGGACAGATTGGAAGACTGCAGCATCTCCTCGAAGAACACGTTCAGGGTATGCGGCAGGCCTTGCCCGCCGTAACGCGGATCACAGCCCAGCGACATCCAGCCGCCCTCGCGCAGCGCCGCATAGGCCTGCTTGAAGCCCGTGGGGGTGGTCACCACGCCATCGTCCAGGCTCGCGCCCTCGATGTCGCCATCGCGATTGGTGGGCA
>Ga0326597_10010030_pt1 | contig 12644 bp, 12 predicted proteins | sample RVTome_12_FD_203789 | JGI IMG/M metagenome (GOLD analysis project Ga0326597, IMG submission 203789) | Soil microbial communities from uranium-contaminated site in the Upper Colorado River Basin, Wyoming, United States - RVT100D185 | ecosystem: Environmental > Terrestrial > Soil > Contaminated >... | reverse complement strand
GTTTCGCCACCAGTACCGCCCCTGGGCATTCCGGCCGACTGGTCCTCGGTACGCTCGACGGGCGACCGGTCGTGGCAATGCGGGGCAGGTTGCATCCGTACGACGGGATCCCCGCCGCCCAGGTCGCCTTTCCGGTCCGCGTCATGCACGCGCTCGGTGCCGAACGGTTGTTCGTTTCGAACGCCTGCGGAGGGTTACACGCGCACTGGCGCGCCGGCGACCTGATGCTGCAGCACGACCTGATCAACTTCACCTTCCAGAATCCGCTGATCGGACCCAACGACGATGCTCTCGGGCCGCGCTTCCCGGTCCTATTCGACGCCTACGATTCTGCCTACCTCGAGGTGGTGCGGCGCACCGCTCGGCACCTCGACGTCCCGTTGCGCGAGGGGGTGTACCTGGCCGTCAGCGGACCGAGTTACGCCACCCGCGCCGAGCTGCGCGCCTTCAGAGCCTGGGGCGCCGACGCGATCGGCATGTCGACGGTTTTCGAGGTCCTCACGGCGCGGCATGAGGGGATGCGGGTAGTCGGAGTCTCCACCGTGACCGACCTCGCCATTCCCGATCGCGACGGGCACGCCGACAGCGACGAGGTTCTCGAGGTGGCCGCTGCGGCAGGCGTCACCTTCCGCCGACTGGTCCGGGCGGTCGTGCCGCAACTGTGAGCCTCGCCTCGGTCCGCGCACGCATAGAGGCGGCTTGCGCCCGGTCCGGTCGCGACCTGAGCGAAGTGACGCTGGTTGGGGTCGCCAAGGGGCACGGAGCCGAGGCGGTGCGGGCGGTCCTGCTTGAGCACGGTGTCGTGCACATCGGCGAGAACCGGGTACAGGAGTGGCGCGACAAGGCGGCGGCTCTCCCCAGCGAAGTGCGCTGGCACTTCGTCGGTGCGCTGCAACGAAACAAGGTCAAGTACCTGGCGGACGGCCGGGTCGAACTGGTCCACTCGCTCAACTCTGCCCGCCTGGCCGACGCGATGGACGAGCAGGGGTCCCGCCGCGGCCACCGCTTCCGCGCACTGATCGAGGTCGACGTGGCCGGCGAGCCCAACAAGCAGGGGGTTGCGACCGACGAGGTGGCGCTCCTGCTCGATTACTGCCGGGACCGCTCGCACCTCGAGGTGGTTGGCCTGATGGCGATGGCGCCGTTCAGCGACGATCCCGAGCGGGCGCGCCCGTACTTTCGTGCGGTGCGCGAGCTGGCCGACGCGCTGCAGCTGTCGGAGCGGTCGATGGGGATGAGCGGCGATTTCGAGGTCGCGATCGAGGAGGGTGCCACCCTCGTCCGGGTCGGGACCGCCCTGTTCACGCCGGAGGCGGAGAGGAGCAAGGCATGAGGCTGAGCCCGTTGGACATTCAGCACATGGAGTTCGAGAGGGGCATGTCCGGGTACCGCCGCGCGCAGGTTCGCGCCTTCCTCGAGCGAATTGCGTCGGAGCGCGAGGAGCTCCTGAAAGAGCTGCAGGCGCTGCGCGACCAGAGCGCCGAACAGCAGCGTCGTATCGAAGCGCTCGAGTCGGCCGAGTCCGACCTGCGCCAAGCGGTGATCGCGGCGGAGCGTATCGGCAACCAGATGAAGGACAACGCTCGCGAAGAGGCTCGGCTGATCGTCGAGTCCGCCCAGGCCGGCCGCCGCACGGTGGAATCGGAGTTGGCGCGGTTGCGGGCGCTGCGCGACGACTTCCGCGAGCAGTTCCGCGGCATGCTTCACGCCTACGAGGTTAGCCTCGACCGCGGCCAGTCAGCAACTGCGGACCCCGCCCCTTCGATGCACGGCGCAGCCGGGCCCGGCGAGGAGGCGGAACCTGTCAGCGAAGCCGACCTGCACGGGCAGGCCGAAGAGCCGCGCTGACGGGGTCGATAGGGTCAGCCCGGCTTTAGCTACTCTTCGCTGGCGACGCCTCCACGGCCGTCCAGCGCCGTCTCCAACGTGGTCCACGGTAGCGTCGCGCACTTCACGCGTGCGTGCAGCTTGCGGATCCCTTCGAGCGCTCGAAGCTCGCCGAGGTCGGGGTCCCCATCCACCTCCTGCCCTCGAATCATCCGCTTGAACGCCGCCGACAACACGCGCGCCTCGTCCAGATTCAGTCCGATAAGTGCGTCGGCCATCAGGTCGGCCGACGCCTGACTTATGGCGCAACCGTGCCCTTCGAAGGCGGCGTCGGCGATGCACCCGTCGCTGATTCGGACGGTCAGCGTCAACTCGTCACCGCAGGAGGGGTTGACGCCCTCCTGCTGCAGGTCGGGATTGTCCAGCGATCCTTGGTGATGAGGGTGACGGCTACGCTCGAGGATCACCTGTTTGTAGATCTGCTCCATCAGTGACATCGACACCTCAGGCGTAGGCGGCGAAGAAGTCGCGCGCCGACGCGACAGCGCTGGTGAGCGCATCGATCTCGTCGACGGTGGTGGTCAGGTAGGCGCTGGCCCGCACGGTCGCGGGCACCCCGAGCGCGCGCATGAGAGGTTGGGCGCAGTGATGCCCGGCGCGCACAGCGATCCCTTCAGCGTCCAGCGCGCTCGCCACGTCGTGGGGGTGCACTCCATCCACCACGAACGGCAAGATCCCGCCACGATCCGGGCCGCGCGGGCCGAAGGTGCGGACGCCGGCGAGCCCGTCGAACCGCTCGAACATCGCGACGGCGAGCTCGCGGTCGTGACTCCAGATGTTGTCCATGCCCACCGCCTCCAGGTACCGGACCCCTTCGGCCATCCCGACCGCCTCCGCCACGGCCGGGGTACCGGCTTCGAAGCGCATCGGAATGTCGGCGTAGGTCGACCGTTCGATTTCGACGGTGCGGATCATCTCGCCGCCACCGAGGAACGGCGGCATGCCCTCGAGCAGTTCCGCGCGCACCCATAGAGCACCGATCCCGGTCGGGCCGAGCATCTTGTGCCCCGACACCGCGTAGGCGTCCACACCGAGCGCGCCGACGTCTACCGGCAGGTGCGGTGCTGCCTGGGCACCGTCGACGAAGGTCAGCGCGCCGACGGCTCGCGCCATCTCGGCCATCTCGGCCAGCGGGTGCACGCCACCCAGCACGTTGGACACGTGAGCGACGGCGAGAAGGCGCGTGCGTGGTCCCAGCAAGCGCCTGAGCGCACTAAGGTCGAGGCGTCCGTCCTGGTCCAGCGGGATCGCTCGTAGGCGGGCTCCGGTGCGCTGTGCGGCCAGCTGCCAAGGAACCAGGTTGGCGTGATGCTCGGCGACCGACACGATGATCTCGTCGCCTTCACGCAACTCGGCGTCGCCCCAACTGCGGGCCAACAGGTTGATCGCCTCGGTCGCATTGCGTACGAACACCAGCGAGCGTGGCGACGGCGCACCGAGAAAACCGGCGACGGTCGCACGTGCCGCCTCGTACGCGTCGGTCGCTTCGGCCGAGAGTTGATGTGCTCCACGATGGACGTTGGCGTGATGCAGCTGGTAGTGATTGACGATCGCGTCGATCACGGCCCGAGGGCGTTGCGACGAGGCCGCATGGTCGAGGTACACGAGCGGGTGGCCGTGCACCTGGCGCGAAAGGATCGGGAAGTCGCCCCGCAGGTGTGCGGAATCGAGAACGGTCATGCTCGACAGCCTAGCAGCCGACCCGGCGGTCCGCGGCGTCGGTGGGCGACGGTATGCTTTTAAGCGTGATCCTCCGCTCCCTCCGCCAGTACGGCTTTCGGAACCTTACCGCCGCGGAGCTGCAGTTCGAACCTGGCGTCACGGCGATCGTGGGACCGAACGCAGCCGGCAAGTCGAACCTGCTGGACGCCTGTTACCTGGCTGCCAGCGGCGACCTGCCCGACGGCCGGATCCGCGACGCCCTGACCTGGGGCATCGACGAGGGGTTCGTCGCCGCGCGGATCGTTCACGACGGCGGCGTGGCGGACGTCCACGTGGGGCTTGCGGCCGGCCGCAAGCTCGTGCGGCTTGACGGCCGGTCGGTGCGGCGTTCCGACCTCGCTCGTGTGACCGCGGCGGTACGCATCACACCGCAGGACGTCGAGATCGTGCACGGCGGTCCGTCGCAACGCAGGGGCTGGCTCGACGACCTGCTCGACCGACTGTCACCACGTCACGCCGCCCTTTCACGCGAGTACGGGCGGGTGCTGGAACAGCGAAACGCGGCCCTGCGCAACGGTGCCGACGCTGACCTGATTGCGGTGTTCAGCGACCGGCTGGCCGAGCTCGGAGACGAGATCGGCGAGCTACGTGTCCGGGCGGTGCGCCGTGCCGACGAGCTCGCCCGCGAGGTGTACGCCGAGGTGGCGGCTGGAGCGAAATCGCTTTCGGTCCGCCTGAACCGGTCGCAGGGCGATCGTGAACTCCGCACGGCCCTCGAAGCCAGCGCCGCGGAAGAGCGTGCCCGCGGCGTCACGGTGGTGGGTCCACACCGGGACGACCTGCTCCTCGAGCTCGACGGTCGCAGCGTCCAGACCTTCGGCTCTCGCGGCGAGGCCCGCACCACAGCGCTGGCGCTGCGGGTAGCGGAGCTGCGCCTGCTCGAGGAGAAGCACGGTGAGCCGCCGCTGCTATTGCTCGACGATTTCTCGGCCGAGCTGGACTCGCAACGGCGCGCCTACCTGGTTGCCCTGTCCGGACGTGGGCCGCAAGCCCTGGTCTCCGGTACCGAACCGCCAACGCATGCCGACCGCACCCTGTGCATCGCGGAGGGAGCGGTGACCGCAGGTGCCTGAACGGCACGTCGCAGACGTCCTGCGCGAGGTGTTCCGGCGTGGCGGGATGGTGCGCGCCGTGCGCCGGGCCGAGGCGGTGGTCGCCTGGCCCCGCATCGTTGGCCCGGAGCTAGCCCGTTTCGCGCAGGCGCGCGCCCTACGTTCGGGCGTCCTGTTCGTCGACGTCCCCGACAGCGAGACGGCGATGCACCTGTCGTTGCAGCGTGAGCGGGTCCTGAACGCCTACCAACGCTTCCTGGGCCATCGCGAAGTACGCGACGTTCGCTTCGTGGCCGGGCGACGACCTCGGCACGTCGATGCGCCCGCACCGGTTGCGCCGCACGATCCCGATCCTGACGAGTGGAGCGCGCTGGCTCAGCAGCTCGGCCGCTTGGATCTGCCCAGCTCCCTCGCTGGACCCGCACTCGACGCCGCCCGGGCGATGCTGGCGCACCGGCGACGCGCGCGACGGTCCGGCTGGACGCCCTGTCCGCACTGCGGCGCTCTGGCGCCCGAGCCCGGACCGTGCGACGCCTGTGCACGGCACCGGCAGTCGGCACGGGTTCGTACCGCCGCCGACCGGTTGATGCTGCATCCGGGCACCTACCCGGAAGTACTGACCGATGACGAGCGTGCCGTGGCGCGCGCGTTGGCGGTCGAGCGTCTCGACGCGCACATCGCCGAGTTGCTGCCGCAGGTGCTGGCCTCTCCGGCGCTCCGACCCCAGCTCGAGCGTGCCGCAATTCACAGCATCGCGTTACGCGACGACCGTCCCGTCCACGAGGTCGGCGACGCCGACCTGTATCGACTCGACCCTCGGATCGTACGCGTCCTGGGACGCTGGGGCGCCCCGAGCGACGAAGGAGGAACCGCTCCATGACCACCGACCAGACCCGCCCCTCGGTCGTGATGCTAGTGGTCCTCGACGGGTTCGGACTCGCGGCCCCAGGCCCCGGGAACGCCGTCGAGCTGGCCGAAACGCCGACCTTCGACCGGATCTGGCTGGAGGAGCCGCACGCGCAGTTGGAAGCGTCCGGGCGCGCAGTCGGCCTGCCGCCAGGACAGATGGGGAACAGCGAGGTCGGACATATGAACCTGGGTGCCGGCCGTGTCGTGAGGCAAAGCCTGAGCTTCGTACAACATGCCATCGACGACGGTTCGCTACTGCAGAATCAGGCGCTCGCGACGCTGTGCGCCGACGTGCGAGACCGGTCCGGAACGCTGCACCTGCTCGGCCTCGCCGGTCGCGGTGGCGTGCACAGCGACAGCGGCCACCTGTTCGGGCTACTGCACGTCGTGCGCCACCACGGGGTCCGGCAGGTGCGTGTGCACGCCTTCACCGACGGTCGTGACACCGCGCCGGACAGCGGTCGCGGCTTCGTGAGCGAAATCGATCGGCACCTCGCTGCGCTGGAGGGGCTGGACGCCAGGATCGCCACGGTGACCGGACGCTACTACGCGATGGATCGCGACCGACGCTGGGAGCGTATCGCCGAGGCGCACCGGGCGGTCGTGTGCGGCGAGGGCGTTCACTACGCGCCATCGGCGGACGAGGCGGTCCTCTCGGCCTACCGGCGTGGCGAGACCGACGAGTTCATCCGGGCGACGGTGATCACGGAGCACGGCGAGCCGGTCGGTCCGCTTCGGGACGGCGATGGGGCGCTGTTCTTCAACTTCCGGGCCGACCGCGCCCGGCAACTCAGCCGTGCCCTGTTCGACGAGAGCTTCGACGGCTTCGAGCGGTGCGCCGTGCCGCGCATATCGTTCGCGACGCTGATGCCGTACGACGCTAGCTGGGACGTGCCGTTCGCTGTGGAGCTTCCCGAGGTGGAGCATTGCCTGGCGGAGGTGCTCTCGGAGGCCGGCTTGCGGCAGTACCACACGGCCGAGACGGAGAAGTACCCGCACGTGACCTATTTCTTCAACGCCAAGGTCGAGACGCCGTTTCCTGGCGAAGACCGGAACATCGTGCCTTCACCGAAGGTTGCCACCTACGACCTGATGCCGGAGATGAGCGCCGCTGCCCTCACAGAAGCGACCGTTGCGAGGTTGCGCGCGCACGATGACGCCTTCGTGCTGATCAACTACGCGAACCCGGACATGGTCGGGCACACCGGCGACCTTGCGGCGGCGGTGCGCGCCTGCGAAGTTGTCGACGAGGGTCTCGGCCGCCTGATCGAGGTTGTGCGCGAGCGAGGCGGCGTGGTGTTGGTGCTGGCGGACCACGGCAATGCAGAGCAGATGCTGGCAGAAGGCGGGGGACCTCACACGGCGCACACCACCAATCCGGTGCCGTTCGTCGTGGTGGGCGCCGCCAACGACACCGTCTTACGCGACGGCGGGGTGCTGGGCGACGTCGCTCCGACGGTATTGGCGCTGCTGAACGTCGAGCAGCCGTCAGTAATGACCGGACGCTCACTCATCGAACCGAGAGTCTGAAGCGACGGTCTGAAGCAATAGCGGCCGCTCACGGCGCTGCGTGCGCGTTACGAACAGCGGCGCCCCGGACAGTGGTCCTGGGGCGCCGCTAAAGCCGTTCCGGGTCGGCCGTTTCGGCCTGGCCGTGCGGGGGTCGGTCTAGAAGTCCATTCCGCCCATGCCGCCCATGCCGCCCATGTCGGGACCGCCGCCGGGCGACTTGTCGTCTTCGGGCTTGTCGGCGATGACTGCCTCGGTGGTGAGGAGCAGCCCGCCGATCGATGCGGCGTTCTGCAGTGCGATGCGGGTCACCTTGGTGGGGTCGACGATGCCTGCAGCGAACATGTCGTCGACGTACTCGCCGGTTGCGGCGTCGTACCCGTAGCGACCGTCGTTGTGGCTCTTGATCGCGTTGGCGACAACCGAGCCTTCGGCGCCGGCGTTCTGGGCGATCTGACGGGCCGGCTCTTCGAGGGCGCGCACCAGGATGTTCGCGCCGGTGCGCTCGTCGCCTTCGAGGTCGCCGAGGATCTTCACGACCGCCTGGACGGCGTGAATGAGGGTGACACCCCCGCCGGCGACTACGCCTTCCTCGACCGCCGAGCGGGCGGTGCTGAGGGCGTCCTCGAAGCGGTGCTTCTTCTCCTTGAGCTCGGTCTCGGTGGCAGCTCCGACGCGGATGACCGCAACGCCGCCAGCCAGCTTGGCCAGCCGCTCCTGCAGCTTCTCACGAGCGTAGTCGCTGTCGGTGTTGTCGATCTCGGTCTTGATGCCCTTGACGCGAGCGTCGATCGACGAGGGGTCGCCCTGACCCTCGATGATGGTGGTCTCGTCCTTGCTGATGCGGATGCGCTTCGCCTGGCCGAGCTGCTGCATGGTGACGTTCTCGAGCTTGTGGCCGAGCTCTTCGCTGATGACTTCGCCACCGGTGACCGCGGCGATGTCCTTGAGCATCTCCTTGCGACGGTCGCCGAATCCGGGGGCCTTGACGGCCGCGATGTTCAGCGTTCCGCGCAGCTTGTTGACGACCAGCGTCGCCAGCGCTTCGCCTTCGATGTCCTCGGCGATGATCATCAGCGGCTTGCCGGTCTGCGCCACCTTCTCGAGCACGGGGAGCAGATCCTTGAGGGCGCTGATCTTCTTCTCGTGAATCAGGATGTAGGCGTCCTCGAGAACCGCTTCCATAGCGTCGGAATCGGTGACGAAGTAGGGGCTGATGTAGCCCTTGTCGAACTGCATTCCCTCGACGACGTCGAGGTCGGTGTCGAGCGACTTCGACTCCTCGACGGTGATGACGCCGTCGCGGCCGACTTTGTCCATCGCCTGGGCGATCAGGTCGCCAACGGAGGTGTCGTTGGCGCTGATCGAGGCGACTTCAGCGACCGACTTGCTGTCCTCGACAGGCTTGGCCATGTCGCGAATCGCCTGGACGGCGGCTTCGACGCCACGGTCGATCCCGCGCTTGAGCGCCAGCGGGTTGGCGCCGGCAGCGACGTTGCGAAGTCCTTCGTGGACGATCGACTGTCCCAGCACCGTGGCGGTGGTTGTGCCGTCACCGGTGATGTCGTTGGTCTTGCTGGCGATCTCGATCAGCAGTTTGGCGCCGATGTTCTCGATGTGGTTCGGAAGTTCGATATCCTTGGCGACGGTGACGCCGTCCTTGGTGATGGTCGGGCTGCCGAACTTTTTCTCGAGCACGACGTTGCGGCCCTTCGGGCCGAGCGTGACCTTGACGGCGTTCGCGACGGCGTTGACGCCGCGTTCGAGGCTGCGACGCGCTTCTTCCTTGAAGATCAGTTCTTTGGCCATGGTGTCCTCTCAGTCTTCTCTAAAGATCGCTTCGGATTTTCTGAAGATCAGTCGACGATGGCGTGGACGTCGCGTTCGCTGAGGATCATCAGATCCTGGCCGTCCAGGGTAATTTCGGTGCCGCCGTACTTGGCGAAGACGACGGTGTCGCCCTTCTTGACCTCGAGAGCGACACGCTCGCCGCTGTCGAGCAGTTTGCCGCTGCCGACCGCGACGACCTTGCCGCGCTGACTCTTCTCTTTGGCGGTGTCGGGCAGCACGATGCCGCTGGCGGTGGTCTGCGGCTCGTCGATCACTTCGACGACGATCTTGTCCCCGAGTGGCTTGAGCTTCATGTAGTCCTCCATCTGAACGGGTGGGATTCCGCGGGTCGGGCCCGCGCGCCTTGGCACTCGCGGGAGCAGAGTGCCAATTGCGTTCATCGTATGCACGCCGGGCCGAACCTGTCAAGTCGATTGAGCGTCGTTCGCTCAGATCTTGTCAGCCCGTGCTGCGCCTTCGTCGCCAGCCGAGCCGAGATGCATCAACCGCGGCGCAGTCCGGTCACAAACCCCGGAACGAACGCCGCGGCGAACGGTAGATTGTACGTCATCACCGTAAGCAGCGACCGCCACGCTTCACTTAGCGACGACGCCTGCAGCATCGGTTCGACATCGGCCTGCAGCCGGCCCCACTGGATCGTGACGTAGCCAGACCAGGCGAGGAGTTGCAGCGCCAAGAACAGCAGGCCGACGACCAGTGCTGCGAGGCGCCCGAGCTTCTTGAGGGCGAAGCCGGCGACGAACCCCGCGACGAGGCCGAACCCGAGCTGCTCGAGCCAGGGGACGACGCTGCTGAGATCGGGCCATTCCACGGCCGCCGAGGCTACCACGCCAGGCCGCCGCTCGTCGGCCTCGGAAACAGGCCCCGCCTGCGCTATCATGACCCGCGTGACGTTGACGATCGCCCCACCCGTGCAGCGTGCAGTGAACGATGGAGCCGCAGTCGTGGCGCTGGAGTCGACGGTCGTGACCCACGGTCTTCCACGCCCACGCAACCTCGAAACCGCTCGCGATCTCGAAGCGACCGTGCGGAAGGCCGGTGCCGTCCCTGCGACGGTCGGGCTGGTCGGCGGCGAGTTGGTGGTCGGCCTCGACGACTCCCAGTTGGTTCGGCTCGCGAGCGGCGGTGCCGAGAAGGCGTCGCTGTGGAATCTCGCCGCGCTCATGGCGGCCGGCCGCGACGCCGGAACGACGGTGGCGACGACCGTGCACGCGGCCCATGCAGCTGGCATCGGCGTATTCGCCACCGGTGGCATCGGCGGGGTCCACGACGCAGCTTTCGACGAGTCCGCCGACCTCGCGGCCCTGGCGACGACGCCGGTCGTAACGATCTGCGCCGGACCGAAGAGCATCCTGGACGCGTCCGCGACCCTCGAACGGCTCGAGTCGCGTGGCGTGCCGGTTATCGGCTACCGTACGGACCGCCTGGCAGGCTTTCATGTTCCGATCACCGACCTGCCCGTCGCGGCTCGGGCCGACGACCCGGCCGGGGTCGCAGCGATCAAACGCGCCCAAGAGCTGCTCGGGCTGCGCCAGGCGATCGTGGTCGCCAAACCGGTGTCGCACGGGCTCGATCGCGAGGACCTCCTCCGCTGGCTTGGCGAGGCCCGCGCCGAGTCCGCAGCGGTCGGCGTTCAGGGCAAGGACGCCACGCCGTTCCTACTCGAAGCCTTGGCGCGCCGCTCGAACGGGGCCACCGTCGAGGTCAACGTCCGCCTACTGCACGAAAACGCCGCGCTCGCCGCGGCCATCGCCGTCGCCCTGGCGACCCAGGAATCCGGAGTCCCCGCATGAGTCACGAGACGCCCGTCCCCGAGTCAGACGGCCTCGGCGCAGCCCTTCGCGATGCACGCGAGCGCGCCGGCCTCGACCTGAGCGAGATCTCAGCACGGACGCACGTCCGCAAGGCATACCTCGAAGCGCTCGAGGCCGAGGATCTCGGTAGCCTCCCCGAGGACGTTTACGCCCGTAATTTTCTGCGCCTGTATGCGCGCACGGTCGACATGGACGTCGACGACGCGTTGGCGCGCTACGACACTCTGCGTCAGCGTAGCCGTGGCCGGCTGGGCAGCGGGTTGCGGACCGACCCGGGCACAGCGAAAGCTGTAAGGTCGGTCGCCGACGACCGGACCGAACCCCAGCGCGAAGCGACCGTGCCGCCGCAACAGCGGCTGACCGTACCGACGTCCGGGCGACCGCTAAGCGCGGCGCTGCGAGGAATGTTTCCGCTGCTGGCGACGCTGGTGCTCGCCGGCGCCCTGGTCGGGACCGCCGTCTGGGGCTTCAACCGCCTGCTGTTCCGCCCCGACGCAGTGGTCTCCACCACCCCCGACCCGGAACAGACCAGCGACTTGGCCGGCACGGGCGACGCAGCGCCCGCGAGCGGCCTAGCCGCACCCGCCCTGCCCGGCGGCGAAGAGCTGCCGGCCGAGGTCCTCCTCTCCGTCGACAGCGAACCGGCCGGCGCAGAGGTGACCGTCGACGCCTTCCCGCTCCCCGGCACCACCCCGATCACGAACGTTCCGGTAAGCGCGCGCGAACTGCGCACCTTGCGGGTCGAACGAGAGGGATATCTCCCCTACGAAGCTACCATCGACCTGCGGGAGGATCGCCAGGTCAGCGTCGTGCTAGAGCCGATTCCCAGCCCTGACGCCGGTCCCGCGGCTGGGGCGGCGACGGGCGAGGTGGTGGTCGAGGTGCGTGAGCCGACCTGGCTCGAGGCGTACCAGAGCACCGCCCGCGGCGAGGGCGAGCGGCTCGTCTACACCACTGCGCAGCCCGGCGAGCGTTTCACCTTCGCCCGACCGGTCTATCTGCACCTCGGCAACGCCGGCGGGGTCGACGTCACCGTCGACGGCGAGCCGATCGGCCCGCTCGGCTCCGGCGGCGCCGTCACCGGCCAGGCGTTCCCCGCTCCGTAGGCGCCGTAGGTGATACTCGAGCTCGCGGTCCACTCGCTGCGGCACCGTCTCCTGCGCACCGTCTTGACGGCGGCGGGCATCGCGATCGCGGTGGGCTCGATGGTGGTGTTTCTGTCGCTCGGCGAAGGGCTGCGCCGTGCCTTTAGTCAGGAGCTCGCCTCGGTCGGAGCCGAGCTCCAAGTGAGTTACGGACCGTTCGAGACCGCTGCATTCGCCTCGACCCCCGAACTGCCGCTCGACACGGTCGAGCCTATCCGGGCCGCGGCCGAACCGTACGGCCTCGTTTCGATCACCCCTCTGCTGCTGTACGTCCGTGGCGGCCTGACCCCCAGCAGCTCGTTCGCGTTCCAGGGCCTGCCGGCCGACGTCGACGTCGCCGGCCTCTATCCCGGTTTCGAAGTGGTCGCGGGTCGCGGCATCGGCCCGAACGACGCCGGCGCCAACGTAGCGGTGGTGGGACGCCAGGCGGCCGAGCGGAGCAACCTCGAGCTGGGCGACGTGCTCCGGCTGAACGCCGACGTGTCGTTCGAGATCGTCGGATTGGCCGATGCGGGCGGGGGCCTGCTGTCGAACGCCATCGTCGTACCGCTCGAGTCGCTCCAGCGCGCAATCGGGACCACCGACCGGGTCAGCTTCCTGGCGCTCGACCTGGCCGACCCGAGCCGTAGCCGCGAGGCTGCCGATGCGCTTTCGAAGATGTTTCCCGAGCTCGGCGTCCAGACCGCCGGCGATGTGCTGGACGTGATCGAGCGTGGGATTCGCGTAAGTGACGTGGTGCGGCTGGGCATCAGCGC
>Ga0326597_10010028_pt1 | contig 12644 bp, 11 predicted proteins | sample RVTome_12_FD_203789 | JGI IMG/M metagenome (GOLD analysis project Ga0326597, IMG submission 203789) | Soil microbial communities from uranium-contaminated site in the Upper Colorado River Basin, Wyoming, United States - RVT100D185 | ecosystem: Environmental > Terrestrial > Soil > Contaminated >... | reverse complement strand
TGATTTAAAGCGAGATTCTTCGCTAGCGCTCAGAATGACAGAGGATAGTCACCCTGAGCAGAGTGAAGGGTCTCGTAGTAAGTGGTGATTTAAAGCGAGATTCTTCGCTGACGCTCAGAATGACAGAGGATAGTCACCCTGAGCAAAGCGAAGGGTCTCGTAGTAAGTGGTGATTTAAAGCGAGATTCTTCGCTAGCGCTCAGAATGACAGAGGATAGTCACCCTGAGCAGAGTGAAGGGTCTCGTAGTAAGTGGTGATTTAAAGCGAGATTCTTCGCTAGCGCTCAGAATGACAAAAGTAGGTGGACTCAGAATGACAAATAATATTAAAAGGGGAGTTAAAAAGTTGAAAAAATCTGCTATGGGATTGGTCGGTATTCTTATTTTTCTTTTGGCTTCGTTTCAGAGTGCTTTTTCTCAAAATCCAGATTCGATACCTTTTGCACCAGCGGTTAATTACCAGACCGGAAGTTCCCCAGTCGCTGTTTTTGCTTCCGATTTAGATGGTGATGAAGATTTGGATTTAGCAGTGGCAAACTCTGGTAGTAACTCCGTTTCAATTTTAAAGAACAATGGAGATGGCACGTTTCAGACCGCAGTGAACCACGAGATTATTATAGACACTAGCATAGACACTAGCTTTAGCCTTAGCCCTTCATCTATTTTTAGTTCTGACCTGGATGGGGATTCCCACTTGGACTTGGTTATAGGTTCTGAGTCGGGTAAAGATGTTGTCATTTTATGGAATAATGGGGATGGGACCTTTCAGAATGCTGTTAGCTACGAGGCGGGTGATGGACCTGCTACTCTTTTTTGTGCTGATCTGGATGCGGACTCCGACTTGGACTTGGCAGTGGCCAATGTGTGGGACAACACGGTCTCAGTTTTGAAGAATAACGCCGATGGAACCTTTCAGAATGCGCTAAACTTTGGAGTTGGTAATGACCCCTGGGGTATCTTCTGTGCCGATTTGGATAGCGACATGGACGTAGACCTGGCAGTAGCCAATGTGGGGGACAGTAATGTTTCTATATTGATGAACAACGGTGACGGAACTTTCTTCAATGTTAGTGAGGAGTATGCGACGGGAAGTGGGCCTTCCTCAATTTACGCTTCTGATTTCGACTGGGATGGAGACGTTGATTTGGCGGTAACAAATGAATTTAGTAACACAGTATCAGTACTGAAGAATAACGGGGATGGAACCTTCGCTGCTAGTGTCGACCATGAGGCCGGATTAAATCCTTACGGCGTTTTTGCTTCCGATTTGGATGGAGACGGCCACTCTGACTTGGCAGTTGCAAGTTATTCAAACGATAAGGTTACGGTGTTAAAAAACGACGGGAATGGTAATTTTCAAATGAAGATTGACTATGGAACAGGGTCTGGTCCCAACTCAGTTTTTGCTTCAGATTTAGACAATGATGGAGACCAGGATTTGGCAACGGCAAACGTGTATGGGAATACAGTTTCTGTTTTAAGGAACCTATCTTGCCAGTTATTCCGGTTAATTATGCAACCTTTGTCTGCGACGTCAGTCAAAGAGAATGAAACTTTGAGCTTCAATGTCTCTCTTAGAATTCTTTGCTATTCAATCCCCACTCTCTCCGCCCTCAACCTCCCTACCAACTCCTCCTTCTACGACTCCGGCAACGGCACAGGCGTCTTCACCTTCACCCCCTCATACACCCAAAGCGGAACCTATAACGTCACCTTCACCGCCTGCGACACGGTCGCCTGCGACAGCGAAACCGTCCAAATCACGGTCACCTGCGGAGAAACCAAAAGAGGCGACCCCAACGGAAACGGACAAATCACTTTACCAGATGTCATCTATTTAGTCAACTATGTCTTCAAAGGCGGACCAGCCCCGGTCCCGGAAAAATGCGACGGCGATGCCAACAATGATAATCAAGTCGGCCTGATTGATATTATCTATTTAGCCAATTACATCTTCAAAGACGCTCCCCCGCCACAGCCAGCCACCTGCTGTCTGTAGCGTCAGTCATCCTGAACGCAGTGAAGGATCTCGTAGTAAAAGGAATGAAAGTCGAGATTCTTCGTCCCGATTTATCGGAACTCAGAATGACATTATTAATGGGTCAGGATAACAAATAAAAACTGACCCCACCCTTGCCCCCCCTCAAAGGAGAGGGGATTAGTTCCCTCTCCTTTGAGGAGAAGGGTGGTTCGGCAAGCTCACCATAAATAGGGAAAGGTCAGTAATTTCTCCACAAAGCAAGATAAAAACAAAGACAAATAGATTAAAGACCTGTTCGGAATACAGAAGGGTGAACTAATTAAGAAGCGAGTTTTCCTTGGGAGCAATGACAACCAGACCGGGACCGGCAAATTCCACAGGAGTTCCTAGTTTTTGGTTCACATCAAAAGTTAAGAGCACCTGGTCATTATGGTCATTGCCCAAGTTCCGAGCCTGAATATTCAAAACCACACCCACAAAATCAGGGTCATAGGCGCTGTCAATTTCGGCCGTCAGCATTATCACACTATCCAGCAGGACACCTGTAACCTGAAATTCACTGTAAAAAGTAGAATCACCCGGCTTCTGGATATGCCCGGAGCCGAACAAACTGTCGGAGCCGACTCGGTGGGCTGTGACAGTCAGATGAATTCTTCCCTGGTCGGTGTTGATGAGATTATTGGAGACCACGGTAACGTTGGTGGAATGACTGTTATGCGAGTTGTGAGAGCCAAGCAAACTGAAAAGTTCGCAGCCGCTAAAAGTAAAACCGAGCAGTAACAAACCCCCGATTGTCAAAGCCACTCTAAGATACCTAAGCATAGAGCACCTCCTTTGGTTTAACAATTACTCACAATCCCTTTTTATATAATTCATACGTAAGAAAGTGAAAATATATAACCTTGGTTTTTTCAATTTTTAAAAATTGAACTCTTCCGAAACAACTTACAATCTGATTGAAAGTGGAGTTAATTATATTGACTAAAAAATTTTTATACTTAAATTAGAAATCTATGAAATGGTCAGAAATATACATACCGACTTTAAGAGAAGACCCGGCTGAAGCTGAAATAGACAGCCACAAGCTTTTAGTCCGGGCCGGGTATATCCGCAAATTAGCCGCCGGGATATATAATTACTTACCTCTGATGCAAAGAGTCCTGCTCAAAATCACCAACATCGTCCGAGAGGAGATGAACCATGCCGGCGCCCAGGAAATTTTAATGCCGGTCCTGCATCCGGCTGAAATCTGGCAGGCCTCCGGACGCTGGGAGATAATGGGAAAAGAGCAGATGCGGATGAAAGACAGGAACCAAAGAGATTTAGTTTTAGGCGGCACCCACGAAGAGGTGATAACCTCTTTGCTCAAAGGGGAAATCCGCTCCTACCGTCAACTCCCTCTGAACCTCTATCAAATCCAGGTCAAATTCCGGGACGAAATCCGTCCCAGATTCGGCCTCCTGCGCGCCAGAGAATTTTATATGAAAGATGCCTACTCTTTTGATACCGATGAGGAAGCTTTCAAAACTTCTTATCAGAAAATGCTGAATGCCTACGAGAGAGTCTTCGACCGCTGCGGACTGGATACCAAAATGGTGGAATCCGACACCGGAGCCATGGGAGGAAAAGCGGCCCATGAGTTTATCGTTTTGGTCGACACCGCCTCCGGCGAATCAGTAGTTTTCTCCTGTGGCAGCTGCAGCTACGCCGCCACAGTGGAAAAAGCTTTTTCTTTAGAAGAGAAAATATCCGATGACCATGAAAAAGAAAAACCCCTGACTAAAGTCGCTACTCCGAACTTGAAAACAGTGGTGGAAATCACCAATTTTCTGAATGTCTCTGCCAAAAAATTAGTCAAGACCCTGCTCTACAAAGCAGATGACCAGATAGTTGCTGCTCTGATTCGCGGTGACCAAGAATTAAACGAAGTCAAATTAAAAAATTTAATCGGTGCTAAAAATTTAGAAATGGCGGATGCCGCTACCGTAGAAAAAATAACCGGGGCCAAGGTCGGTTTTTCCGGTCCGGTTGGTCTGAAAAATATAAAAATGGTCGCCGATTTACAGATTGCTAAAATGAAAAACGCTGTCACCGGTGCCAATGAAAATGATTTTCATCTGACCGATGTCAATTTCAAACGGGATTTCAAAGCCGACCAGATAGCGGATATCCGCAACGTAGTTTCCGGCGAAAGCTGTCCCCACTGCAAAAAAGGGAAATTGACCTCTTCCTACGGAATTGAAGTGGGGAACACCTTCATGTTAGGGACCAAATACAGCGAATCTTTGGGAGCCAAATTTTTAGACAGAGACGGGAATGAAAAACCGTTTGTGATGGGTTCCTACGGGATAGGAATAACCCGGACTGCCCAAGCCGCGGTGGAAAAATTCAACGACGAAAAAGGAATAATCTGGCCCAATTTCATAGCCCCTTTTTCGGTTGTCATTACTCCCACGGATTGGAATAACGAAAAAATAAAAAGTAAAGCTCTGGAAATTTACGAGCATTTGATAGAACGAAATATAGCCGCACTTCTGGATGACCGGGATGAAAGACCAGGAGTCAAATTCAACGATGCCGACTTAATCGGAATCCCTCTAAGAATTACTCTGGGACCGAAAAATTTAGAAAAAAATCAAATCGAAATCCAGATCCGGAAAACCAGAGAGACCATCCACGTTCCCCCGGGTGAAGCCGTAGCCAAATGCCTGCAGTTACTGGAGAATTTGTAGCTCTCTACTCAACATTGGTCAATAATACTATAATGTTGAGTATTGTTGACCCTAATCCATTGAGATTCAAATAATTATCAGGTTTGGTGCGTAGCATTGTGTTAAGCTGAAAATTCTTATTGCTTTTTACAGGATAGCTACTTATATTATTCGGTTCGAGAGTGGGAGTGTACCCACTCTTTTAAGTATTGAAGCAAAATGTTAAAATTAAAAGAACAGCTAGCAGAAGGGATTGAGGCCCTGGTAAAAGAGGCCGGTTATGAGCTGGTGGATGTGGAACTAAAAGGAGGAGGACCCAGCTCCATAGTGAGAATCTTTATTGATAAAGAGAAAGGGGTATCGGTGGAAGATTGTGCCTCAATCAGCAAAAAAGTTTCAGATTATCTGGATACCGAGGACCTGATGCAATCCCGCTACACTCTGGAGGTTTCTTCCCCCGGTCTGGACCGCCCCCTGACCAGAGCCAATGATTTTAGCCGGAAAAAAGGAGAAACAATTAAATTATTTACCAGAGACCCCCAGGATAAAAGGAACGGTTTGCAAGGCAAGATAGCAGATTACAAAGAAGACAGTTTATACTTAGAAACCGAGTCCGAAACCATTTCCATACCGGCCGAAATAATTTTAAAAGCACAGCTTTTATTTTAGGAGTATAAAAATGAATTATGATATTTTAGAAGCCCTAGGGCAGATAACCAAAGACAAAAATCTGGACCTCAATTACGTGATTGAGACCTTAGAGTCCGGGTTATTACAAGCCGCCAAAAAGAAATTGGGCGGAGCCGAAAATGTGGCGGTGAAACTAGACCGTAAGACCGGTGAAATCAAGATGTCTCTGATTAAGAAAGTGGTCAAAAAAGTGGAAGACCCGAAGATTGAAATCTCTCTGGCCGGGGCTCGGGAGATAGCAGAAGAAGCCGAAATAGGGGGGGAAGTACAAATTCCTCTGCCTTTCGAAGATTTCGGCCGCAACGCCATTGCCATGGCCAAGCAGATTTTAATCCAGAGAATTCAGGAAGCGGCCCGGGACAAGGTTTTTGAAGAATATAAGGACCGGGTGGGAGAGATTGTTTCCGGGGCGGTCCAGCAAGTAGACAAGGGAAATATAATTGTCAACCTGGGTAAAGCCGAGGGGTTCATGCCGGCCAAAGAACAGATACCCAACGAGAAATTCAGACAGGGAAACCGGATTCGGGCTTTCATTCTGACCGTGGAAAAATCCAGCAAGGGCCCTCAAATAATTCTATCCAGAACCCATCCCGCATTTTTGAGAAGATTATTTGAGCTGGAAGTTCCTGAAATTTTTGAAAAAATAATCGAGATAAAAGGGGTTGCCCGTGAACCGGGTGAAAGGGCCAAAGTGGCCGTGACCTCGGTAGATTCCAGAATAGACCCAGTGGGGGCCTGTGTCGGAATCCGGGGCAGCCGGGTTCAGGGGATTGTAAGGGAATTGAACAACGAAAGAATCGATGTCATCCAGTGGTCTGCCGACCCGGAGACTTTCGTCAGCCAGTCTTTGGCGCCGGCTAAAATCCTTCACATCGATACCAACCAGGAGGACAAGACCATGGATGTGGTGGTGCAAGACGACAAGCTCTCCCTAGCCATCGGCAAAGCCGGGCAAAACGCCCGCTTAGCCAGCAAGCTGACCGGCTGGAAAATAAATATCATAAGCGAAACCGATTATAAACAGGATAAAAAGAAAAGACAGGAAGAAGCAGAGACAGCTGTTTCAGAATTCAGTCAGCTTTCCGGCGTGGGTGAAAAATTAGCCGAAAAACTCAAAGAGGCCGGCTATAATAGCTTGGCTGACCTAGCCGAAGCTTCGACAGAGGACTTAACCCAAATCGAGGGAATCGGAGAGAAAAAAGCGGCCAAACTGATAGAGCAGGCCAAAGCGTCGCAAGCAGAGACCCCAACCGCCGAAGAAGTAGAGGAAGAATAAATTGCCTAACAAAAGACTGCACCAGATAGCCAAAGAATACAATATCTCCTCAGACGCTCTCTTATCGGTTTTGAGAGAGATGGGGTTTACTATAAAGAGCCACATGAGCATAGCCGATGACAAGATGCTCAAAGCCATCGCGGAAAAATTCCGGGTGGAAAAAGAAGATATCAAAAAGGAAATTGCCCTTAAGCGGAAAAAGCAAGAGGAAAGAACCCAAAGAGAAAAAGCCAGAGCCGAGGAAATTGAAAGGGAAAAAGTTAAAGAAGCCGGAAAAGAAAAACCGAGCGGAACCAACGAAATTGCGGAAGTTTTGGACTTAGAAGAGGTAAAGGAAAAAGAGGTTCTCAAAGATTTAAAACTCAAGAAAAAAGAGCAAATTTTAAAAGGTGAAAGAAAATTAGCTGATTTTAAAAAGAGAAAAGATAAGCCGGATAAAGAGAAAACTTATGACGTCAAGGAAATCGAAGATAGTGTCAAAAAAACCTTGTCTTTGCTGGACACCCTGAAGACGGGTAAAAAGTACAAGAAAAAGGAAAAAGAGGAAACTACAGAAGAAATCGAAAGCAAAACCATCAAAATCAGTGAATTCATCTCCGTGGCTGAATTAGCCGCTGCGATGAACTTAAAACCGGCCCAGGTCATTGCCAAATGCTTAGAACTGGGATTAATGGCTTCCATAAACCAGAGACTGGACATGGATACCATTGGAACCATCGCTCTGGAGTTCGGCTACGCCGTCGAAAAAGAAACCGAAGTAGGAGCAGTGGAAGAAGAGCAAGAGGAAGCCGGAGAGCAGATTCCCCGTCCGCCGGTGGTCACCATTATGGGGCACGTCGACCACGGAAAAACTTCTCTTTTAGACTACATTCGCAAAAGCAACATCATTGCCGGTGAGTCCGGAGGGATTACCCAGCACATCGGGGCTTACGCAGTCGAGCTGACCAAAGGGAAAATTACTTTCCTGGATACCCCGGGTCATGAAGCTTTTACCGCCATGCGTGCCAGAGGGGTACAGGCCACCGATATTGTGGTCTTGGTAGTAGCCGCAGATGATGGCGTAAAACCACAGACCATAGAAGCCATTGACCATGCCAAAGCCGGCAGTGTTCCCATCATCGTAGCCATAAATAAAATCGATTTACCGGGAGCCAATCCTGACACAATCAGACAACAGCTTTCCAAGTATAACCTGATGTCGGAAGAATGGGGAGGCAAGACTATCTTCGTGGAGGTCTCCGCCAAGAAAGGAACCGGAATTGAGAAGTTATTGGAGATGATTTTGTTACAGACCGAAATGTTGGAATTGAAAGCCAATGCCAACATCAAAGCCACCGGAGTAGTGATAGAGTCCAGACTGGACCGGGGCAAAGGTCCTCTGGTCACGGTTTTGATTCAAAAAGGAACTCTCAAAAACGGCGAGCCGATTGTAGCCGGGATTTACTCCGGCAAAGTCAGAGCTCTTCTGGATGAGAGGGGGCATTTGTTGGGAGAGGTCGGTCCGGCCACCCCGGCCCAGGTTTTAGGGTTAGCCGGCGTGCCTCAAGCCGGCGACACTTTTTTTGTGGCCAAATCCGAGCAGGAAGCCCGCGAAATTTCTGCCAAGAGAGCCCGGCTAAAACGGGAACAGCAGTTGCGCCAGATAAAACATGTCACCCTGGATGAAGTTTACGAAAGAATAAAAGAGGGTCAGATCAAAGAATTGAAACTGGTTCTCAAGGGAGATGTGGACGGTTCCGTAGAAGTTTTAAGCGATACCTTGGAGAAAATCTCCAATTCCGAAGTCAAGGTTAATGTTATTCACAAAGGGGTAGGGGCTATAAATGAAAGCGACGTGCTTCTGGCAGCGGCTTCGGATGCTATAATAATCGGCTTCCATGTCCAGCCCAGCTTCGGAGCCAGAGAATTGGCCAATCAAAACAAAGTAGACCTGCGGGTTTATCAGACCATTTACGAAGTGGAAAATGATATCAAAAAAGCCCTGGAAGGGATGTTGGAGCCGGAGACCATTGAAAAAATTACCGGCACGGTCGAAGTTCGTGAACTTTTCAGAGTTCCCAAAGTCGGAGTAGTGGCCGGCAGCTTCGTTCAGTCAGGTGTGATTAAAAAAAGTGACCGGGTCAGAATTATAAGGGACGGAACGGTTGCCTATGAGGGAACCATAGGTTCCCTGCGAAGATTCAACGATGATGTCAAAGAGGTAGAGAATGGCCTGGAATGTGGAATCCGGATTGAAAATTACAATGACGTTAAAGTCGGGGATATCATAGAAGCTTTCCAGGTTACCAAGTTAGCCCGGAAGTTAGAGAAGGTCTAAGCGGGTCTTAAGCATAATTGATTGCAAAATGATAATAGGCAGCTGTAGCATAGAGTTGCATTTGCCGGAGTCGCTATCGCTAAAGGATAAAAGACATATCGTCAAAAGTATCAAAGACAGAGTCAGAAATAAGTTTAATGTTTCCATCGCGGAAGTGGACGGAAATGATTTGTGGCAAAGGGCAGTTTTAGCGGCCTGTGTAGTGGCCAACGATAAAAAATTTGCCAATCAAGTTTTGGCCCAGGTAGTAGAACAGGTCAAAAGAGAAAGAAGCGTGGTTTTGTTAGATTATCATTTAGAAATTTACTGATGACCGAGGACACCGTGATGCAATATTCCAGAGCATTGAGAGTGCAGGACTTATTAAAAAAAGAGATTTCGCAAATAATTCTGGAGATGTTAAAGGACCCGCAGATTGGGTTTGTGACCATCACAGCCGTGGAAGTCTCGGCCGACTTAAAAATAGCCAAAGTATTTTATTCGGTGCTGGGGACTCTTCAAGAAAAACAGAACACGGCTTCGGCTTTGAGCCGGGCCCGGGGTTTTGTCCAGGCCGAAATCAACCGCCGGGTGAGGATGAAAAAAACTCCCCAGATCAACTTTGAATTCGACCACTCCTTGGAATACGGAGACCGGATCGATAAGATAATCGAAGAGCTGCATCAGGAAAAAAAAGATAAAAGTGAAGAAGACGCTTAATCGGATCTTAAAATTAATCAAGAAAAGCCGAGCCATCCTGATAACCTCCCATATGGACCCGGACGGTGATTCCATCGGCTCCCAGCTGGCCTGGGGTGCCTTTTTAAAGCGTTTCAAAAAGCAGTTCAAAATCATCAATCAGGGTCAAATTCCGGAGAAATATTTATTCTTAGACCCTCAAAACTTAATTGAGAATATAGATTCCCAAGATTACGCCGATTTCAGACCGGATGCGGTTTTTATTTTTGAATGCTCTTATCCGGACCGCATAGGAAGAGTGCAGAAATTAATTTTCCCCGAAACTTCCGTAATTAACATAGACCACCATCAGGATAATCAAAAATTCGGCAGCATCAATATCCTGGATAAAAGAGCCAGCGCCGTGGCGGAAATAATTTTCGACCTGTTTAAACTGGCTAAATTCAAAATCACGCCTCGAGTAGCAAACTGCCTTTATGCCGCCATCCTGACCGATACCGGCAGATTTCGCTTTTCTTCCACCACCAGCAAATGTCTGAGAGACTGTGCCGAGCTAATCGATGCCGGAGCCGACCCCAAGCTTTTGACGGATAAAATTTATTATAGCGTCAACCTTTCCGATTTGAGATTTTTGGGTTACGTTTTATCCCAGATGGAGATTGCCGAAGATGGGAAAATTTCCAGCATCGCCCTCAAAAAAGAGATTCTGGACCGTTACCAAATCAACACTGAAAATACCGAAGGGATAGTGGATTATTCCCTGCTTTTGAAGGGGGTAAAAGTAGGAATTTTGTTTAAAGAAATTGGCCCGGACAAAACCAAAGTCAGCTTGCGCTCCCAGAATAACATCGATATCAGCAAAATTGCCAAGACCTTCGGCGGGGGAGGACACAAAAACGCAGCCGGATGTTTATTGAGAACCAATATGCAGGAAGCCAAAGAAATTGTCCTAAGGGAGATTAAAAAATGGATATAAACTATCTCAACTGCGTTCGATATGAAGGCGGATTGGTGGTCAACAAACCAACCGGCATTACTTCACACGATACTTTAGATAAATTGCGTAAAATAATATCCAATATAAGCATAGGGCATACGGGAACACTAGACCCTCAAGCTAATGGAGTGTTATTTGTCCTCTTAGGAAAAGCCACCAAAATTTTAAGTTTCATCGAGCACTGGGATAAAGAATATCGGGCAAAACTTAAATTGGGAGTTCGGACGGATACCTATGATTTGGAAGGGAAAATTTTAGAAGCAGTAGAAGAGATTCAGGTAACCGAATCTGAAATAAAAGAAAGCGTGGGAAATCTGGTGGGAGAAATATCCCAAACTCCGCCGGTTTATTCCGCCATAAAATATAAAGGGAAGAAGCTTTATGAATATGCCAGAGCCGGTGTGGAGGTGAAACCGGAAAAAAGAAAGGTTACTATAAAAAATTTGGAAATTACCGGGATAAATTTACCTTATATAGAGTTAAAAATAAATTGCTCCAAGGGAACTTATATAAGATCGATTGCCAATGACATTGGTGAAAAGTTAGGGTGCGGAGCGGTGTTAGCTACTTTAGTCAGAACCAAAGTCGGTCCTTACAACTTAGAGCAAGCTCTGACCTTAGAAAAAGTCGAAGAAATTTGTAACCAAAATAAAATTTCGGATTATATTATTCCAATTTCTGAAATCTTAAAAGACTTACCAGGGATTGTGGTTGAAGAAGGTTGTGAAAAAAGAATAAAGAACGGGATGGAATTGAAAAGAGAAAATCTGAATTCGGTCGGTAACTTTAAATCCGGTGAAACGGTTAAAGTAATGAATACAAAAGAAGAAGTTCTGGCTGTGGGGAGGTTTTTAATTTCCTCTGCGGAACTGGACCAAACCAATACTGGAAAAAACTTTCAATACTTGAGGGTGCTAATTTAATATGCACATCTGTTTTGATTTAAGAAAAGTCCAATTGGACCATCTGGATAAACCGGTGGTAACCTTGGGGACATTCGACGGAGTGCATGTCGGCCACCAGCTCTTGATAAAACGCGCAGTCCAAAAAGCCCGGGAGTTAAAGAAAAAATCAGTGGTTGTCACTTATGAACCCCATCCTCAAACAGTGGTTTCGCCGCAAAACGCTCCTTTGCTTTTAACTACCCTGGAAGAAAAAATTCCGTTACTGGAACAGCTGGGAACAGATGAACTGATGATTATAAATTTTGACGAGGAACTTTCCAATTTCACAGCCCAACAATTCATCGAAGAAATTCTGGTGAAAAAATTGAACCCGGCCCAGGTGATTGTAGGATACAACCACGCTTTCGGGAAAAACCGGGAAGGGAAGCCAGAAAATCTGAAAGAAGCCGGCGAAATTTACAATTTCGGGTTCGAGATGATGGAGCCGGTGGATATAAACGACAACGTCATCAGCAGCAGTAGAATCAGAAAAGAATTGACCTTAGGAAATTTCCGGTCCGCCAAAAAAATGTTGGGGCACAGCTATCCTATTTTCGGAACGGTCGTTTTCGGTACCGGTCTGGGACAATCTTTAGGATATCCCACCGCCAATTTATCCGTGGCTGGCAATAAACTTTTACCCAAATCCGGAGTATATAGTGGTAAGGTCCAGATAGAAAACCAGACTCACTTCGGGATGGCTTATATCGGCCAGAGACCGACTTTGAATCAAAAAGGAATTGTCATTGAAGTGCATATATTCAATTATGAGGGGAACCTGTATGACCGAAAAATCGCCTTATATCTGGATGAATATATCAGAGAAGACCAGAAATTCGATTCGGTGCAGGATTTAAAACTTCAAATGCAGAAAGATGAAGTTTTGGTCAAACAATATTATCAACTAAACTAGGAGGATCTGTGCCATTAGCCAAAGATAAAAAAACCGCTATCGTCCAAGAATTCCAGCAGCATCCCCAGGACAAAGGTTCGGAAGAAATCCAGATTGCCCTTTTGACCCACAGGATAAACGAGCTGACCGAGCATCTG
>Ga0326597_10010027_pt1 | contig 12645 bp, 11 predicted proteins | sample RVTome_12_FD_203789 | JGI IMG/M metagenome (GOLD analysis project Ga0326597, IMG submission 203789) | Soil microbial communities from uranium-contaminated site in the Upper Colorado River Basin, Wyoming, United States - RVT100D185 | ecosystem: Environmental > Terrestrial > Soil > Contaminated >... | reverse complement strand
GCCGCCGGCTCGCCCCGGAGGCCGCTCCCTGCGGCCGCTGCTGGCCGCCCCGGAACGCCGAGTACCCCGCAGCCATCGCTCGGCCTGACGCGCCCTTCGGGAGCACCCCGCCGGGGCTCGCCCGACGGACTGGTTCCAGTGCTGGATGGAGTGCGCAGCCGAGGGCCGCCACAACGGTGTGCTCTCCTACCGCGGATCGGTGCTGGTGCGGAGGCGGAGGTGCGGCTCGCGCAGCGAGCGTCAGGCCGCACTCGAACCGCTGCGCGATCTCCGCGCCGGTGCGGCCTGCAGCGAGCGGAGTGAGCCCACCTCCGCCGGAGCGAGGTGATTCGGAAGCGCCAGTGGTGGAGAGCGGAGTGAGCCCACCTCCGCCGGAGCCGGCTGGCCGGACCCAATAGGGGTTACAGCTAGTAGACGGCGGTGCTCGATCTCCCGAGATCGCTGTCCAGAATCAGCTTGATCATCTGGCCCGGCTGCACCAACAAGGTCTCGCTGGTGTAGCCGGGGCCTCCGCCTATGGGGGAGGCGAACAACCTCGCGTTGCCGCTGGACCCGAGCCGGCGGAAAGGAATGACGAATTCGGTGGTGCTGAGCCCGGTGACCATGCCGATGCGCTGCGGCTGCCCCCCGCGCACCAGATAGATCACCACATCCCGCCAGTTGTGACTCTCCACTTCAATGGGCACCGGCGTGCTGTTGCCGGCGGGACGCTCGCCGGTGGATACCCCCGAGCGGGGAGCGCAGGCCGCAAGCACCCACGCCAGGGCCAGGGCCCGTCGTGCCCCCACCATGCCGGGGCGTCGGCGCGCGGCGGCATCCCGGAGCGTCATCGCCGGTGGGCGTCGAACCAATCCATGATCAGCCGGAGCCGTTCGGGATAGGCGCTCGCCGCGGTGGAGAGATCGTGGCGGAGCGCCGGGTACATCAGCTCCGAGTCGCCCACCGGCGCAAGACTCCGGAATCGAGGTCGACCGACCACAGGTCGGAGTTATACCCATCCGCCACGGCATCGACGGTCCCGATCTGAAGCGCCGCGGACTTGCCGTCGGGAGACGACCGGATGTCCTGCACCGACCGGATCCGGGCGAAGTCGCCGGGGAACCAGGCGATCCACTCACTGCGTCATCCCCGCCACTTCCCCGGAGCCGAGATACTTGCCGTACCAGCCCAGGTAGCGGGTCATGCGGTCGAGCCGATGGCTCGGCTTCTTGAGCGAGTGCGGCTCACCCGGATAGATGACGAGTTGAGTGTCCCGGCCCAGGCTCCGGAGCGCCTGGTACATCTGCTCCGAGTTGAGCAACGGAACGTTGAAATCGGCGTCCCCGCAGAGAAACAGGGTCGGCGTGACGATGCGGTCTGCGTGCAGGAATGGATACGATACCCGGATCCATGGCTCGGGAGTCTTCCACGGCGTGCCCAGCTCGGCCTCATACTCGCGGATGTATTGGTCGGTGCCGTAGCCGGCCAGCGCATTGCTCTGCCCCGCCCCGCTGGTGGCCGCTTTGAACCGCCGGTCCCGCGCGATCACCTGGTTGGTGAGAATCCCGCCGTAGCTCCACCCGCCGACCCCCAGCCGGTCGGGGTCGGCCAGACCCTGTGCCACCGCGTAATCCACCGCGGCCAGCACGTCCTCGGTGCCCTTCCGGCCCCACGCCGCCCAGATCGCCGTAGAATATTTCTCGCCCCGCCCGGAGCTGCCCCGGGGGTTCGCGGCGACCACCACGTAGCCACGGGCGGCGTACACCTGCCAATCGAGGTTGCCGAAGTCGTTGAAGTACTGCCACACCGGGCCCCCGTGAATCCGGAGGATGGTGGGATACCGCCGCCCCGGCTGATAGTCGGGCGGCTTGACGAGGAATCCGTGAACCGGCGTCCCGTCTTTACTCCTGAACGAAATCTCTTCCACCGGCGCGAGCCTGACCTCGGCGAGCCAGGCGGCGTTCTGCCGCGTGATCGGGCGCAGTCCGCCTCCCTCCACCGCGTAGATCTCGGTGGGCGACGACATGCTGCTGGCCGCTACGGCAATCATGTCCCTCGGCCCGGCCGCGAGATCGGTGATCGCCCGCCGGCCCTCCACCAGGCGCTCGACCAAGCCCCCGGTCGCCGGAACCCGCGCCAGATGGTAGACCCGGTCGTCCTCCAGCAGGAAGAGCACCGAGGAGCCGTCCGCGGACCACGTAGGCGACAGCGGGTTCCGGTCGAGCCCCGCCGTGAGCACGCGCGGCGGTCCGCCGGCCGCTGGAACCACGGCAACCTTCTGACCCCCGTAATAGGTCAGGCCGGGCGGCCCTCCCTGCACGTAGGCGATGAGTTTGCCGTCGGGGCTCCAGGAGGGGGCCCGGTTGCCCCATTCCGGATCCATATCGGCCCCCTCGAAGGTCGTGAGCTGCCGCGGTGTGTCGCCGGGGCTGGCCTCCACCAGGTAGAGATCCCAGTTGTCGGTCCGGTCGAAATCGGGGCGTCTCCGGCTCACGAAGGCGATCGACCGGCCGTCCGGCGACCATGCCGGCGTCACCTCGTCGTAGTCTCCCGGCGTGAGCAGCTCGACCTTGCGGCTGGCGACATCGAACAGATAGAGATGATCCCGCCGGCCGCCGAGGTACCCCTCCTCGTCCTTCTTGAACTGGAGGCGGTCGATCACGATCGGCGGGGGAGTCTTGGGATGGGCCGAATCAGCCGCATCCGGCCGGTTCGGGTCGGCGTCCCGCGCGATGAGGGCCAGCCGGGAGCCGTCCGGCGCCCACGAGTGGTCCGACACCCCGGCGGGAAGGTCGGTCACTCGCTCCGCCTCACCCCCCGACCGGTCGAGCAGCCAAAGTTGATCGGATTGGCGGGCGTCGTCCCGATCCGAGAGAAACGCAAGCCACCGGCCGTCCGGACTCCAGCGCGGGGTGTGCTCACCGGCGTCGCTCCGGGTGAGCTGGACGCTGCGGGCGCCATCCCAACTGCTCATCCAGACGTCGCTGTCGTCCTGGTCCTTCACGGTGTCGGCGACCGTGACGGTATAGGCCACCCAGGCCCCGTCGGGTGAGATCTGCGGGTCGCCCACCTCCCGGATGCGGTGCAGGTCGTCCGGTGTGATGGTCCGACGAGCGCCGTTCTGTCCTGCCGCCTCGCTGGCGAGAGCCCAGGCAAGGGCCAGCGTTCCCAACACTCTCCATGACCCCACGTGCGATGCCTCCGCTCAAGGCTCGGTGTAGACCATGCCACCCTTCATGACGAAGCCCACTCGCTCGAGGCTCCGGAGATCCGCGAGTGCGTCGCCCTCGACCGCCGCGATGTCGGCCTCCGACGAACGCTTGCTGGGCCTCCGATCGCTCCAGCGGGTCGAGGACACTGGCCTCCTGCAACTCGTCGGGCTAGATGGGTCTGACAGTCGATCAAGCCGGGGAGCACGGAATAGCGGGAGAGATCGATCAGCCGGGCGCCGGGTGGGATCTTCATCGAGCCGGGCTGGATGGCCGCGATCCGCTCGCCCCGGACCAGGATCACCTGGTCCCGCCGGACCTGGCCGCTTTCCACATCCACGAGCCGCCCCGCGCGAAGCGCCGTCACCGGCTGCTGTGCCGACGCCGCCCGAGCCCCGCCCACGCTCGCGAGCACGAGGACGGCGAGCCCCGATCTGAATCCGCGCATAGCTGCTCCGCGAGAGGGAACGGGAGGAGACCCCCGGCTTGTGGAATATACCCGTAGCAACTTGGCCCGCTCAAACGACAACGGCCACCCGAAGGTGGCCGTTGCGATGGTGTCGGAGAGCAGCGCGGACCGGTCGAGCGCTCAGTCCTCGACCAGGATGAGGTACTTCGAGGCCGACCAGAATTCCTCGGGTTGGGCGATGTCGACGCTGCCGATGACCTTCCCGTCCTTGGTCACGCCCTGGGACAGATAGGTCGGGCTCTGGCGGGAGACGATCTTGTACTTCTTGTCGGTGCGCGGAAGCGGGATCGACTTGGCTTCGGTCTTGTCGATCGCGGTGAAGGATTCTGGATTCAGGTCCCGGGCGGGCTCCAGCCGAGTGCCGCCGAAGACCAGGAACTTCGATCCTTCCTTCGTGACTACGCCCTTCTTCATCAGCTCGTCCTTGGTGCCGACCGCGTAGTATACAGTGTTCTTGTAGTTGGTCAGATCGGTCACCGTGTCGACCAGCGCGGCCTTCTCGGTGGAAAGCTGGGTGTTCTCGGTCGCGAGGGTGTCCACCCGGCTCGCCAGCGTGACGATCTGGGTGTCCTTCTCGGCCAGCTGGGCCTCGTACTCCGCCTTCTGGGCCTCGGCCGTGGTCCTCAGATCTTCGATCGTCTTCTTGTAGGTCTTGATCTGGGCGAGCAGGCGGCTGTTCTGCTTGGCGCGGGCCTCGGCCTCCTCCAGCTTGGCCTCGCTCTCGTTCAGCTTGGCGATGACCGTCTGCACCCGCTCGAGAGCCGCTTTCCGATCTTCCCGGTCGCGGTTGGCTCCGGGGACGCCGGGATCGGTGCTGGTCGTAGTCACGGAGAGGCTCCGGGCCTTGGCCAGCTCGCTGTTGATGTCGGTCACGAACTGCGTGGTTTCCAGCACCTCGGTCAGGAGGCTGTCCTTCTGGGCCTCGGACGCCTTCGCGTCCGCGAGGGCCTTCTTCAGCTCGGCTTGGTTACAACCGGTGGTCGCCACAACGGCGAGCACCAACAACGTCCAGGCATACCTCATGCATTCCTCCCCGCTCGGTTGGTGGTCCCTCATCAGCTCGCCACACCCCAATGCGCCTCATCCGGAACCCCCACTCACAACATCCACATCCCCGCCAGGCGCCCCGTTCCTGCGAACGGACAGTAGGATAATTGAGTGACACCGAAGTCGCTACCCCTCCATCACCTAATGTGATCCAGATCACACTTTACTTGAAGGCCTTCCAGTGAGCATGCCGAGGAGTTTTCGAGGGAACAGGCGAGCCACGAGGGCGAGGACCTTGTAGCCGACGCCGGGCACGAAGACGACCGGACCGCCCCGGTTGAAGCTGCGCAGCGAGGCGCGGACCACCGACTCCGCGCTCATCCACAGGAAGGGAACCCGGTCCTCGGGCACCTCCATCCGCTGGTGGAACTCGGTATGGGTGAAGCCGGGGCAGAGCGCCTGTGCGCGGACCCCGCTCCCGGCCAGCTCGGCGGCGAGGCCCTCGGTGAAGGTGGTCAGATACGCCTTCGTCGCACAGTAATTGACACTGCCCGGGGCGAAAATAAACGAGGCGACGGAGGAGACGTTGATGATCCCGCCCCGGCGGTTGGCGAGCAGCAGCGGAAGCGCCGCCTGAGTCAGCCGCATCGGAGCCAACACATGGAGCCGGAGCATCACCGCCTGAAGCTCAGGGTCGGCCCGGGCCAAGGTGCCGGTGGTGCCGAACCCGGCGTTGTTCACCAACAGCGTCAGCCGTGGCAAAGCCCCAATGCGGGCCACCACCCTCGATACCTCATCCTCCCGCGAGAGATCCGCCGGAAGGGACTCCACCGCCACCCCGCACCCCGCCGTTAACTCGTCGCCCAACGCGTCGAGCCGCTCGGCGTCCCGGGCCACCAGCACCAGATCGTAGCCGGACCGTGCGAGCTGGCGAGAGAACTCACGACCGATTCCGGCCGATGCCCCGGTGATGAGGGCCAGACCGGAGTCGGCGGGCAGCCTCGAGGCCCCGCTCACGGCAGACCCTTCCGGTGATCAGGGGTCAATTGGGGAGGACATCGTGAGGAGGGGTAGCGACCTCGCTACCCCTGGCTGAGAAAGGATTGGACCGTGCCCGGCGGTGGAGCCCCGGGGCGCTGTTCCTAAAATCGGAAACCGATTCCACCACCGCCCGGTCCGCATGCAGGGTGGCCGCCGCCGCCGGCGGCGATGATCGCCCCAGTCCGGCTGGGTTTGTACCCGTCGGCGCCACCTACGCTCGCGGTGGAAGGCCCGGACGAGACTGGAACGAGGGTTACCGATTCTCCGGGCCACAGCTCCCTTCCGGCACCACGTGCTGCGTGGTACACCGGGAGGGGAGGCTGCCGCGCTGGAACAATCACGGGGGCATCGACGAGGCTGGCTGCCGGAGCCGGGGACGCGGCGGGGGTTGGGGCGGCCTCCGGCGCCTCTTGAGGCTGGGAAACTCGGGGAGCACCCGCTGTCCGAGCAGACGTCGGATCGGGAGAGGTCGGACCGGCGGGACGGATCCTGCCCAGTTCGACCGGCGAGGCCACTTGAGCCTCCGAAAGCGTTGAGGACTGCAACGTCAAGTCGCGCGCCGTACCCGCCTTCGACGATAACCCCGAGGACCGATCGGCCGTCCCGCTGCCGCAACCGGTTGCCACCAGGCCCACTGACAGCACCGCCAGGCCCTTCCACCAGTGACTCATGATTCCTCCCCGTAAATCAAGATCGAACCGGCCGGTACAGCTACAGACTGGAGACGCCCCGAGCGAATGGAACCACACGACCCATCCGCCCAGACCGGCTCAACGTTGCAATCCACTCCTGAGCGCCGGGCCCGCCGACCTCGGTTCTCCCTGGATGTTCCCCCGGATTCCACGGAGCCGCCGGGCAGCCTCCTGAAGGATATCCTCGGTCTTGCAGAAAACGAAACGCACCATCGACTCCCCCCCTCCACCCTCGGGGAAAAAGCTCGACCCCGGCACCGGCGTCACTCCCACCTCTCTCGACAGCCAGACGGCAAACTCGGTGTCGCTGGGGAGCTCGGTATCGAGGAACGCGCCCGCGGCGAGTGCGGTGAAGTCGGCCAGAATGTAGTAGGCTCCTTCTGGGCTGCAGCAGCGAAATCCGGCGTCGGTGAGCGCCAGGTGGAGGAGATCTCTCTTGGCCCGATACGACGCGGATAGCCCTTCGTAAAAGGACTGGTCCAGCCCGTCGATCGCCTCGGCCACACCCTCCTGCAGCGGAGCGGGCGCGCCCACGGTCAAGAAATCGTGGACCTTCCGGATCGCGTCGGTGAGGCCGGCCGGCGCGATGATCCACCCGATCCGCCAGCCGGTCACGCTGAAGGTCTTCGAGGCTCCGCTGATCGTGACGGTGCGCTCCCGCATCCCCGCCAGCGTCGCGATGGGTATGTGAGGTCCGGTGAAGCGGATATGCTCGTAGATCTCATCGGTCACCGCCAGTACGTCGTGCCGAACGCAGAGATCCCGGATTGCCTCCAGCTCCTCCCGCGTCAGCACCCGCCCGGAGGGGTTGCCGGGAGTGTTCACCACGATTGCACGGGTGCGGGACGTGAACGCGGCCGCCAGCCGGTCGAGATCGAGCGTCTGGCCCGACTCCAAGGGGACAAAGACCGGCTTGGCGTCGGCCAGGATGGCGTCCGGGCCGTAGTTCTCGTAAAACGGCGTGAATATGATCACCTCCTCACCCGGGTTCACCACGGCGAGCAGAGTCGAGATCATCGCTTCCGTGGCTCCGCAGGTGACGGTGATCTCTCGTTCCGGGTCGGCGACGAGGTCGTACCACCGCCGGTACTTCCTCGCCAGCGCCTCACGCAGCCGCTGAGCCCCCCAGGTGATCGCGTACTGGTTGATATCGCCCCGAATGGCTCGGGTGGCCGCCTCTTTGAGGAGGTCGGGCGCGGGAAAGTTGGGGAAGCCCTGCGCCAGGTTGATCGCGTGGTGCTCTCGGGCTATTCGGCTCATCCCGCGGATGACCGACTCTCGAAAGCCATGGGTACGGCGGGCGGTGTTCACGCAAGCTCCGAATGGTGGAGATATCGCTGAACACTATCCGGCTTGCGAGTGGCTGTCATCCATGCCCGGGGGCGGGAACTACCCGGCGAGGATTCGCCTTCTTTAGATCAGAGGGAGGTGAGCCCCATGTCGGTGATCGAGCTCGGTCGGTTGGAAGCGCGCGAGGCGGCGCCAGTCGCCACCCCGGTGGTCAGCGCGCTTCAACTGCACATCCTGCTCTGGCAGAGAGAGTTGATGCGACAGGCGCATGCCTGACCGGGAGAGTTGCCCGACCGCGTTGGATGCGAAAGGAAGGCTTTCCCGGTCGGGCCGTGAGCAGGGAGCGGCTCAGATCTCCCGCGGAAGTTGGCTGGTGCCGATGGAGCGAAGCAGGGAGGCTGCGGAGCCGGTTGCTTCGGCGGCTCCCGCGGTCCGGGCGGCGGCGACGGTCGTCGCGATGCGCGTGCGCAGCGCGGAGTAAGCCCGCGAAGCTCCGGAATCTTCGAATCGAATCATCCCGTTGGTGACTGAATAGGCCCCGGCCTGGGCGTCGAGCAAGCCCAGGAGGCTGTCGACCTGCTCCAGCAGAGAGGCGCTCAACACCGCCAGCTTGGCGTCTTCCTTCCGAGCAGGCTTGGAGTGCCACTGCCGGATCGCCTGCGACGAGACGCCGGGTCGCTTTGACTCCACCGTGAACGAATCCTGGTACGCCTGCTCGATCGCCGCCTGCTGCTGCCGGTACACGCGGATGACATTGGCGACGCCGGCGAGACTCATGCGGGTCTCGGTCACTCCACCCCCGGGGGACAGGCGGGACACCGCGAAGAGCTGGTTCAGCCGAGCGATCCGAAACCCCGTTTCCAGGCGAGCGTCGACCGAGTCATGGGCCGTAGCCCAGCGATCGAGGAGCCGCTCGAGTGCGGACCCACTCCGCGGAGCACGCTGGGGGACGCCCGGCGCCAGGTCGCGTGGGATCAGCGACGCCTTGATTGGAATTCTGGGGGCACGCGGCAGCTCGACCACGGCGGAAGAGTCGTCCGGTGTTCCCCCATCCGCAGTCGCTTTGGAAGCGGCGCGGCTGACGGAGCTCTCACCGGACCAACTGGTGGTCGTGCTCGCGAGCGACACCATCTGGGAGGTCGGCCGGTCGGACACTGCGGAGACCGGCCGGTCGGCAGCGGGCGCGACCGGAGTCGCCGTGGTCTTCACCGCGTGCATGGACCAGGGTGGCCGGGGGCCTGAAAAGGCGAGCTGAATTCCCAGAATAAGAAGCAGGCCGGCGAGGCTCAGAGCGAGCGGACGCCGAAACGACGGGCCCGAATCGGGATGGGCGTCCTCGGAGGCCACCGGCCCGTCGGGTTCCGGAGCCGCCCCTTCCAGTGATTCCGCCGCCGAATTGAAGAAGGTCCATTGGGATCGTGACGGCGGAGGAAGCGGCGGAGCCGCCGGCTTGGGTTCAGTGGTGATCGCCTTGTACTGCGGGTGGAGGGTGATGGAGATCCATTTTGAAGTGGCGCGATGGTAAATCCTCGAATGGATATCCACCTCGCTGCTCCGAATGGCAGCCGCGAGCTCGTCGCTGGTGCGGTACAGCTCTTCCTTGCCCGGTCTCAACTCGACGAGATACATGGACTACGCTCGGCTGGTTCTGGACCCTGCGGGCCCTGGTGGCTTCCGACCGCCCTGTAGGAAGGGGAACTGACCCTGCAGTCGGTCCTCTGCGCTGCCAGATTCATGCTCCACCCGACCCCTTCCATGATCCAGAGAGTCGGTGAATCACGATCATCATCTTAAGATGCTGTGTTAGAATAAGTTACGGTGATACCACGCCCTCTTGATGATCGCGGGAAGCCCCCCATCCACCGGCTGGGCTTAACCGGCTCCAGAAAAAAGGGAGGGCGTTTTTCGGGGTGGGGTGGTGGAATGCAAGATCTTTCGCCCCGCAAGAGAGCCTGGAGGCTCCGGCCGAGGACGGCGGTCAGTCGGGAATGGAAGGCCGAGGAAGTGTGCCGACGGGGCCTGAGTCCAACGACGCGCGTACGGCCGGATAGAAGAGCAGTTGGCGTCGCACCTGCTTGGCCGCCCGAAAGACCTTGCCTGGATAGCGACCGCAATTCGGCGTATTCCGACTCGCGACGCAGCCGTTGTAGCGGAGCAGCGCACGCCGCACATCACCGGTGCTGCCGAGATAGCGGCCCAAGACCCGGGCGCCGTGACAGATGTTCGCCTCCACCTGAAAGAGATCCCTCGAATCGCAGTCGAACGCGCCCGCGTGAAACTGCATCACCTGCATGAGGCCAATGGCTCCTTGGCGACTGATCGTCTTCGGCTCCAACCTGGGGTTTTCCGTCAGCAGGACACCGGCGAGGAGGCTGGGTGCAATCCCCAGGGAAGCCGCCTCCTTGACGATCGCCCGGGCGATTCGATCGGCCCTCTCGGGCTCCTCGGCACGGCGGAACACCCGCGCCAGCGGCTGGTAGTCGTAGCGGATGACCACCTCGCGTTCGAGGGCGGCGCTGTCGACGCTCTCCAGGCGCTCGAGCGAGTCGAGGAACCGCCGGGGCAGGCCGGCAGCGAGCAGCGTCGAGAAGCCCGGGGTGGGAATCTCTACGCTGGGAGTCAATAGCAGCGCGCCCGCGAACCCCGAGAGGGCAAGCAGCAGCCGGAATCCTCGGCTGGGGTATCCCGCGCTCCGCTCATCGGGTGATGACCGTGATTCCGATGGCATGACGCCCTCCCCATGCTAAACGCGTGACCGGCGCCTTCGGCGGACCGGTGATCCACCCAGCAAGATTCGGGCAGCTCTTCGCGGACTGTCAAAGATTCCGACGCAGGACGGCTCCCGCCGGCCACTCGACGCCGCCGCCGGCCCGGGATACAATAGAGGCGCTTCCCTTGCCAAGGACGAGCATGCCCGCCTGGCACCGGATCGGCAGCGAGGCCGAGCTCCTGGAGCGGGTCCCCTGCGCGATCAAGATCGAACGCCACCGTGTCGCCCTGTTTCATCACCAGGGACAGTTCCGTGCCATTTCCGACATCTGCAACCATCGGGGTGGTCCACTGTCCGAGGGGCGGGTCCAGGGCGAGTTCGTGATGTGTCCCTGGCACGCGTGGGAGTACAGCGTCGTCACCGGGAAGGGACCCGAAGGCTATGACCAGGAGCGGGTCCCGGTCTATCGGGTCGAGGCGCGTCCCGACGGGGTGTACCTCCAGCTCCCCCCGATGCATCCCCGGAGCCTGATCAAGCACCCACCGTCACCCCTGGTCGAGAGCCATCCGAAACCGCCCGGGGCGCCTCCTCGGGTGCTGGGCATCTCCACTACCGCGATGGACGAAGTCAATCCGAGGTTCTCGACGTCCGACGCGCTCCTGGAGCACGCGATTGGGCACGTCGGGAACGGGCGGCGGGCCGAAACTAGACTCATCCGGCTGCGCGAGCTGGCTTTCCGGCACTGTGAGGGGAACTACTCCAAGGCATCGCATGCCTGCACCTGGCCCTGTGCCATCACCGAGCGCGACCCTGCCGATCAGCTCACGCCGGTATACGAGGGGTTGGTGCAGTGGGCGGATGTAGTGCTGATCGCGACCCCCATCCGGTGGGGCAGCGCCTCGTCGCTGTATTTCAAGATGATCGAGCGGCTCAACTGCATTCAGAACCAGATCACCATCCACAACAAGCGGCTCATCGACACCAAGGTTGCGGCGCTCATCATCACCGGCGGCCAGGACAATATTCAGGCAGTCGCCGGGAGCATGCTGACGTTCTGGTCGGAGCTGGGGTTCGTGTTTCCCGCGTTCCCCTTTATCGCCCACTCGCGCGGATGGGACGCCGAAGACATGCAGAACAATGTGCGCCAGGTGCGGGAGAGCGCCTCGCTCCGCACCGCGGCGGCCGAGTTGGTCGAGCGGGCGCTGGAGTGCTGGAGAGTGCTGGACCACCACCGGGAGGAGCTGGCGAGACCGATGGAGCGCGCCGGGCGCAAGGCCAGCCCCCTGGTTTCCCACCAGGACCACGGCTCATGAGCGCACGGATGCAGGTGGCAAAAGCCTACGAACAGGCCCTCTTTGCCGGCCGGATGGATGAGATGGCGGGCTTCTTCACCGAGGACATCGTCTACTGGGTCGCGGGCGCCCCGCCGCTGGGTGGCGAGTGGCGCGGGAAGGAGAACGTGGTCCGCGCCATGAGTCAGCGCGAGGTCGGCCTCGGTGCGGCCGACTGGGGCTACGAGGAGCTCGCCCGCGAGTGGTACGACGCGGATGACCGGGTGATCGTGGAGATCCACGAGCGGAGCTGGCTGCGAAGCTCCCCGGACGACGTCATGGACCAGCGCACCTGCGCCGTCATCCGATTCCGGGGCGACCGGATCTGCGGCATGCGGGACTATACGGACAGCCGGATCTACCAGGACTTTCTCGACCGGCACCGGGCCGAGCTTCCGAAGTTCAACCCCAAGTAGGACGCTTACCGAACTCCGGCGGCCGCGGTCTGCGCCTGATAGAGCTCGAGCCGGCGCTTGGCGATGTCCTGATCCCTGTCGGCGAGATCACTGGCCGACTCGGCGCGGGATTTCTGGGCTTCGAGGGTCTTCCGTTCGAGCTCGCGAATGACGGCATCAGCACTCAAAGTGGCGGCTGCGTCCAGCCCGGCGACCCCGGCCCGGCCAGCCCGGCGGGTGGCCAGCTCCAGTTCCAGATCGAGGGCCCGTTGGGTGGCGACGGCGAGCTTCTTGGCGGCCTTCGCTTCATCGATTTCCGCTTCGTGCAGCGCTGCCCGGCGCTCCAGGAACTCCTTCTGGCGCTCGGCGACCTTCTTCTCGGCCTCAAAGGAAGCCTTGTCAGCCTCCTGCTTGTTCTTGCTGGCGAGCTTGAGCCGGGCCTGAATGGTTGAGATCTCTCGCTTCTTGGCCTCGATCATCTCTTTCGTCCGCGTCGCGAGGTCGGCGGATTGTGCGATGCTTGCGTCTGCCTCGAGCTCATC
>Ga0326597_10010026_pt1 | contig 12645 bp, 10 predicted proteins | sample RVTome_12_FD_203789 | JGI IMG/M metagenome (GOLD analysis project Ga0326597, IMG submission 203789) | Soil microbial communities from uranium-contaminated site in the Upper Colorado River Basin, Wyoming, United States - RVT100D185 | ecosystem: Environmental > Terrestrial > Soil > Contaminated >... | reverse complement strand
GATCCCCTGCTCGACCAAGGACCGAATGGGCGAGGCCAGGATCGCGCCGTAATAACGGTCGAACACGAGGGGCAAGCCGCTTTTGAGACGCCGGATCCTGGCCCCCTGCCACGCGGCCAGCGCGAGCCTCGGGAGCACCACGGCAAGGACCACGGTGACGGCGAAGAGGTGAATCCACGGCCCCGCCGGGTCCCCCCCGGCGTCGAGAAGCCGCCGGACATCCACCGCCCTCAAGGCATCCCAGGCCAACAATCGCGCCATCAGGAAGGCGGGTCCAAAAACGAAATGAATGAATGCCGAGACGCTCTGTTCGGAGCGGATATAGGTGCTGGCCCAAACCACCTCGTAACCCTGAAAGAGTCCCCGGAAATACATGCCGAGGGTGGCCCCCAGGGCGAGAAAAGTTGCGCCGAAATGGAGCAGCCGCTTCCACCTGGCCGTCATCAATGGACCGGCCAGTTGCAGCCAATGTCCCCAGAAGCGCGTAGCCGTTTGCGTTAGGGTTTTCGTCTGCCGGTAACGAAAGCTCATGGCGTGGAACCACCGCCACAGACCGGGCAGAAGGGTTTCAACCACCCACGGCACCCTCCGCCCTCCCCTCGCTGGGGCGCTCTCGCGGGTCTCCCCCCTCCTCCCGGCCCGGGTTCCCTTTGCCGAGAACCGAGAGAGATTCAAAGCCGGCAAAGTTTTCCGTGCCAGGAGGAGGACAAGGACAATGTAAACCAGCAAATTCCAGGCGACAAAGAGGGCAACGGGATTGCGCACCACGTGGATTTTGTCGGCGGGTCCCAGCAGGTTGGTGCCCACGCCTACGGCGAAGGCCAAAAGGGAAACAGGCAGAGTCCAGGGCCCGGGAAGCTTCGCCAGCGTCAGCATGCCGTGGTACCGCTGCGGCAATCGATCCATCAGGTAGGAGGCGCGCTTTACGAGCCACGCCGTGCCCTGAAAGTCCCGCCCGGCGTATTCCAAGGCACCGGTCAAGTCCTCCCCTGAGAACGCTTCGCCGCCGGTCTCCTCCACAGAATGTATCAAGACAAACTGCGCTGCCTGTTCTTCCGTCAACGCCACGTCGATGAAACTTAAACGGTTCGGATACGGGTTACAAGGATACTGGAGCGCAAGGCGCCGCCCTGGAGGGCTCCCGCCGGAGCTCGCGCCTACTATGAAAAATCCCGGCCAGGGCCCGCTACAACCCGATTTCCGCCACCACCGGCGCGTGGTCCGAGGGCCGCTCCCGGGCCCGCATGGCCTTGTCCACCATGACGCCCTTACAGCTCCGGGCCAACTCGGGCGAGAGCAGGATATGGTCGATGCGAAGCCCGAGGTTTCGTTTGAAGGCGTTCATCCGGTAGTCCCACCAGGTAAAGCAACCGGCGCTATCGTCGAGGAGCCGCAGGCTATCTTTCAACCCCAAGTCCACCAGGGCGGCAAAGGCCGCGCGCTCGGGATCGCTGAACAGGACTTTGCCTTCCCACAGCTTGGGATTGTGGACGTCCCGTTCCTCGGGAGCGATGTTGAAATCCCCCAGGACCGTCAGCCGGGAGTGGGCTGCAAGCTCCTTCTTTAGCCAAGCGGTAAGGTGCTTGAGCCAATGAAGTTTGTACTGGTACTTGTCGGACTCGACACTTTCCCCGTTGGGAACATAAACACAAACGGTACGGACGCCCTCAACTGTGGCGGTCAGGACCCGCTTTTGGGGATCTTCGTAGCCGGGAATGCCCGCGGTAACGTCCGCGGGAGCCGAGCGGCTTAGAATAGCGACGCCGTTATAGGTCTTCTGGCCTGCGAACACGGTCCGGTAGCCTGCCGCCGCGATCTCTTGCGCGGGGAATTTCCCGTCCTCGAGCTTCGTTTCCTGGAGGCAAAGGACATCGGGTGTTTGAGCCGAGACCCATTCCTGGACTTGCGGCAGGCGTACCTTCAGGGAGTTGACGTTCCAGGTGGCAATCTTCATGGTGCGACGCTCTTTACCAACGCAGCGCCGGGCGGTGACATCAGGCCGCCGGGGCTTCGCGCCCTGCGTCCGGATGAGCGGCGCAGTATTGCGCGTAAAGCTGGTCCGGCCAGGAGCCGAATTGGCTGCCGCGGTGAGGGGACGTCACGGACCGCACGACCTGGGCGCGCATGCCGGCGTACTCAGTTTCCCCGACCCGACCCATTTGATAGAGCTTTTGCAACAGTAAGGCGCCCTCGGGGCCATGCTCGCCCAGGTCGGCCTCCACGTGGAGATCGTAGTATTCAAGAGCCTCATCGGGAACACCGTATTTACCGTGCAGCGTATCGCGCCAGTGCTGAAGGAGATAACCCACGAACCCTTCCAGCATCCAGCGCACGGCGGTTTGCGCGGGGCTCTGGGAACGGTAGACCAGTGCGGTATTAAAGGCTGCCTCCACCTCCGGGGTGGGCCGGGAGTTGCGCAGATCATCATCCTTCACACCGATATAGCGCGCATATTTGAGATAGGTCCGCCCGTGCCCCCCGGGGGCGGGATCCGACAGCTCGCTCCCCATCTTGGCGGCCACGATGTTGTATAAATCCGGATGGCGCCGCCAAAGGTCTATGTGGTTCACCAGGGTCCAGGTGACTGCGGCGTTGGTCATCTGGATGAAGATGTAATACTGCTTGGCATATTCCCGGAGAAACTCCACAGGCACCGCGCCGGCGAAGAAATCCCCGTAAAAGCGCCCGAGGCTCCGGCCCGTTTTGAACGGGTGCTCACGGGTCATTTCGTCGAACCAACTTTTAAAGCACTCAAAGGTCGGGAATTGGGTTTCCTGCGTCTCCATGATCATCCTCCCTTGTACTCGTTTCTCCCTCCCGGCACGATGGGTCCCGTAACCTCCGGCGCACCGCCTGTGGCGGCTTGGGCCGCGTGATCCGATTTCCGGTTCAGCGCCCCTTTATCACGGCTAAGACCCTCTCCGCCGTGATGGGCAATTCGAAGAGCCGCACCCCCACGGCGTCGGCGACGGCGTTGGCAATAGCCGCGGGCGGGGTGACGTTGGCATGCTCGCCGATGCCCTTGGCATCGTAGGGCCCCGGGCCTGTCTTGGATTGCACCAGCACGGTCTCCAGCCTGGGAATGTCCGCAATGCACGGTATCTTGTATTCGCCCAGGTTCTGGCTCGTGATCTTCCCGTGATCGAGCTCCAGGACTTCCATCAAAGCGGCGCCCATGGCCATGACGGCCCCCCCGTCAATCTGCCCCTGATGGCCGAGGGGATTGATGACGGTGCCCACGTCGTGGGCCGTGACGAAACGGTGCAGGCGCACGCTCCCCGTTTCCCGATCCACTTCCACCTCGGCCACTTGTGCCACAAAGGAAGTGGACGTGCCCTCCCGGGGGACTTCGATTTCCGTGCTCACGGTGATGGGTCCCCCCGCGGCGCGAAGGACCTCCGCAAGACCCACGGCCTTGCGCCGGTTGTTTCCCCGCCAGTATCGTCCGCCTTCGGCGCGGACCTCGCCCCCGGAGCAACCGAGCGCCGCGGCGGCCCCGGCGAGCAGCTTGCCATTGAGCTCGGCGCAAGCCTTGATAACCACGTGGCCGCCGATATTGGTCGAGCGGCTGCCGCCGAAACCGATATCCACGCTGTAGGGCACCTCCGACGTGTTCCCGATGCGGCAGCGCACCCGCTCCACACGCACGTCCATCTCCTTAGCCACGGTCTGGCACAGGATATTGCGGAGCCCGGTCCCCTGGTCGCCGCTCACGGTGAACACCGTAAAGGTCCCGTCAAGCTCGGCAGTGACCACAATCCAGCCTTTGCCAGCCCCGGTGCCGCGCTCATACATGGCCACCCCGCGCCCGTAGCCGGGCCGCGGCTTGGGCTTCCTCCATCCCGCCGCCTGCAGGGCCGCCTGCAGGGTCTCCCGCGCCTTCACGCCGCGCCACGTCTTGCCCAGCGCGTTTACGTCTCCTTCGCGGACGAGGTTCTTCAGCCGGAACTCGGCGGGATCCATCCCCATCTCCCTGGCAATGATATCCATGTGCGACTCCACGGCGAACATGGCCTGGAGCGCGCCCGGCGCCCGCCAGAAGCCGCACGGCACCGTGTTGGTGTAAACCTGAAAAGCCTCCATGAAGGTGTGGTCGATGCGGTAGGGCCCCGCCGTGCCCGCGCCGCCAATAAGAGCGCGCCCCGGCTTGTACCCTCCATAGGCCCCGGTTCCATGCACGGCCTTGAGATAACGCGCAACCAATCGCCCGTCGCTTTTGACCCCGGTGCGCACGGCGATGATGGATTCGTGGTCCGGGTTGGACGCGGTAAGCTCCTCGGTATGGCTCAGCACGATACGCACGGGCCGCTTCGCCTGCTTCGCTAGCAAATAGGCGATGGGGAGATCCGCGGCGCCGCTCTTTCCGCCGAAGTCGCCGCCCACGTTGACGGCGTCGACCCGAACGCGGTCGGGGCTCTCCCCGACAGCCTTGGCGAACTGCGCCCGGGTTCCAAAGGGCCCTTTAGTAGAGGACCAGACGCGGACCCGCCCGTCTTCTTCGATGGCCACAAGAAAGGCCTGGGGCTCGATGTACCCCTGATGGCGGATGGGGACGCGGAATGTATGCTCGAAGATCCGGTCGGCCTCCCGGAAACCCGCGTCCACGTCTCCCTTGCCCCAGGTCATGCGGTTCATCACGTTGGGGATGTCCTTGACCATGATGTCATGGGGGGCTCCCCCGTAGGAAAACGGGTCTTCGTGGAGGATCGGCGCGCCGGGTTCCATGGCCTTCACGGGATCGAAAACCGCAGGCAGTTCTTCGTATTCCACGTCGACCAGGGCGGCGGCCTCCTCCGCCTCCTCCCGGGTCTCCGCCGCCACCGCGGCTACGCGGTCTCCGATGAAGCGGGCTTTGTCCCAGCAGAGTACCGGTATATCCTGGATGCTCTTGCCCTGGTAGCGCCCGCCCGCGTCCCGGCCCGTGACCACGGCACGCACCCCCGGGATCGCACGGGCCCTGGAGGCGTCGATGTTGACGATGCGGGCATGAGGGTAGGGGCTCCGGACAATTTTCCCCCACAGGGCTCCGGGGAAAGAAACATCGGCGGCGTATTGGGCCTCCCCGCTGACCTTCTCGACCCCCTCAACCCGCCCCACGCGGGCGCCGATGACCGATTGGGATTTCGCCATGGAGTCGCTCCTCTCGTTTCAAGTGTTATTCGCGCGGGACCTTCCCTTGCTATGGCGCGAAAAGCTTCGGCTCATTTATATCTACAAACCAAACCGGCAAGCAACCGCTTGCGGTGACGGACTACCAGGCATTTGCCGGACAGTCTCACCCCCCTATTTTCGCCGGCAGCGAGTTCAGGAAATCGCCGAGCGCCTCCGCAAGCGTAGGGCTTCCGATTTCCTCCAGCTCGTAGCTGATCCGGCAGGTCGGCTGGCGGATACGCATGATCCGCCGCAAGTCCACGGGGCTTGCGACGAGTACCAGGTCGCACGGCGTCCGGTCGATGGTCGTTTCCAGGTCCTGGACCTGGGCTTCCCCGTAACCCATGGCGGGGAGAAGGGCGCCGATATGGGGGAAGGCCTCAAGGGTTTTTTTGATGCTTCCCGCAGCGAAGGGGCGGGGATCGACGATCTCCGCGGCCTGATATTTCTTTGCCGCGAGGACCCCGGCCCCAAAGCTCATCCCGCCGTGGGTGAGGGAGGGCCCGTCCTCGACCACCAGCACTCGCTTGCCCCGGATCAGCTCGGGAGTTTCGGCGGTTACCGTCATGGCGGCTCGCACCAATCGGGCCTTCGGGTTGAAGGCCCGAATATTCCGCTCCACTTGAGCGACCTTTTCCGGCTCGGCGCTGTCCATCTTGTTCAGTACGAGGACATGGGCCCGTAGAAAATTCACCTCGCCGGGGAAATAGGAAAGCTCGTGCCCTGCCCGCTGGGGGTCCAGCAGGACCACTTCGAGGTCGGGGACGAAAAAGGGCAAATCATTGTTCCCTCCGTCCCAGAGCACCACGTCGCTCTCCGCCTCCGCCATGCGGAGAATAGCCGCGTAGTCCACCCCCGCGTATACGATATGGCCGTTTTGCAGGTGGGGCTCGTACTCTTCCCGTTCCTCGATGGTGCATCGGGCGGCGCTCAGGTCCTCGGGCGCGGCAAAGCGCTGGGCGGCCTGCCGGGAAAGGTCGCCGTAGGGCATGGGATGGCGCACGATGGCGACCTGCAGTCCCCGCTCCCTGAGGAGCGCGGCGATCTTTCTCGTTGCGGGACTCTTTCCGCAGCCGGTGCGCACCGCGCAGACCGAGACCACGGGCTTCTTGGAAGGGAGCATGGCGGCCAGCGAGCCAAGAAGCCTGAAGTCGGAGCCCCGGGCCACCACCCGGCAGGCGGCGTGCATGACGTGCTCGTGGGACACGTCGCTGTAGGAAAAGACCACTTCCCGAACGCCCATTTCGGTGATCAATCGTTCCAGGTCGCTCTCGGGGTGGATGGGAATTCCCCGGGGATAGCGCGGTCCGGCGAGCGCCGGAGGGTATCGTCTTCCTTCAATGTTCGGTATCTGCGCGGCTGTAAAAGCAACCACCTCATAGGCCGGATCGTCACGGAAAACCACGTTGAAGTTATGGAAGTCCCGCCCCGCCGCTCCCATGATCAGCACTCTGGTTACGCCCCGGTCCATAGCCCCTCCTAGCCTCCGGAGAGCACCACCCGCTCCGTCTCCCGTGCGATGACCTGCTCTTCGTCCACGGGGAGCACGTAAACCGGGAGCCGGCATCGTCCCGGCGAGATCCGTCCCTCGGTGCCCACGCATTTCCTATTGAGTTTCGAATCGATGCGCAGCCCGAACCATTCCAATCCATTGCAGATGCGGGCCCGAACCGCCGCTGAGTTCTCCCCGATGCCGCCGCTGAAGATCACGGCGTCGGCTCCCCCCAGGACGGCCAGGTAGGCCCCCAGGTACTTCCGCGCCCGGTGGCAGAACACCTCCACGGCCAGCCGGCAGCGGGCATCGGAGCGCCGCCGTTTGATCAACTCTCGCATGTCGCGGGAGACCCCGGATAGCCCCAGCAGACCGGATCCGTTGTTCAGCAGGTCTTCCACCTCCGCCACCGTCCAACCTTCCTTTTCGCAAAGGAGGCGGACAACGGCGGGATCCAGGTCCCCCGACCGCGTCCCCATGACCAGACCCTCGAGCGGGGTCAACCCCATGGAGGTTTCCACCGAGCGTCCGCCGCGAATGGCGCTGGCCGAGCAGCCGTTGCCGAGGTGAAGGGTCACGATGTTGACCCGTCTTTCGGAGATGCCCCGAATCTGCGCATACCGCAGCGCCAGATAACGGTGGGCCAGTCCATGAAAACCGAACCTGCGTATCCCGTGGCGCCGGGCGACCTCGTAGGGTAAGGCGTAAGTTGCAGCGGCCTCGGGCAGGGTGGAGTGAAAGGACGTGTCGAAAACCGCCGCCATGGGAACCGAGGGACCCAGAATCCGCCGCGCGGCGCGAATGCCGCTCACGCTGGCCGGATTGTGAAGCGGGGCAAGGTCGCCGAGCGCCTCGAGAGCTTCAACGGTTCCCTCGTCCAGGCGCACCGAGTTCCGGAACCCCAGGCCGCCGTGAACGACGCGGTGACCGACGGCGTCCACAGTCCCGCCAAGATCGTCGCGCCGCTCCTCCAGCCAGGAGAGCACTCGCTCCACCGCCTCCTCGTGATCGCGGACGGAAGCCTCCTCGCGCTGGGGGGAGCGGCCCGCCAGGGTAAGAGTGCAACTCCCTCGGCTCCCGATGCGATCGATGAGTCCCCGGGCCAATGGGCGTAGGCGCGCCGTCGCCGCCCGCGCCGGCGTCGTCTGGATCAACTGAAATTTGAGGGTCGAGCTCCCCGCATTGAGGACGAGTATATTCATGGGGCGGCCGGCCGGGATGCCTCCGGCGCCTTCACGCCGATCCATCCTCCCTCGAGAAGGCGATAACTCTCCCGGCCGAGAGCTTCAATTGTGACCGCGCGTGGGGTCCCGCCCACTCGGGCTGGTGAGTGCTTACTATTATGCCGGTGCCCGTGCCGGCCAAAGTGGTGATCAACAGCCGCAGCCGTTCGCTGTTTTCGCTGTCCACCTCCGCCGTGGGCTCGTCGAGAAGCAGGATTTCCGCGCCCGTCGCGACGGCGCGGGCCAGGGCTACGCGCCGTCGCTCGCCGCCTGAAAGGCCCCCGGCGTCCCGCCCGGCCAGGTGCCCGCAGCCCATGGCTTCCAGGGCCTTCCTGGCCCGTGCCAGGACCTCTTCCCCTTTGAAACCGCGGGCCAGGGCGCCGAAGGCAACGTTGGCCAACACCTTCTTCTTAAACAAAAATGGATCCTGCGCCACCAGGGTCACCCGCCGGCGATGGGCCAGGCCAGCCCTGCCAAAGGAAACCACCTGGCCCCGATAGCGGAGCGTTCCCCGCGTGGGAGGCTGGACGCCCGCAAGGACGCGCAGGAGGGTCGTTTTTCCCGCGCCGTTGGGACCCGTCACCAGGGTCAACCCCTGTACGGGTAGCTCGAGATCGCCCACGTCCAGGGCTGTGGCCTGTTCGAATCGTACCTGGAGGTCTTTTAAGCTGAAGGCGGACATATCACGTCCTCTGCAACAGCCGGATTAGCATGTTTGTAGCGAGCACGATGATCATGAGCACCACGCCCAGGGCAATGCCGAAACCGAATTCGCCCTTCATGCTCTCCAGGGCGACGGCGGTGGTAAGGGTGCGCGTGTAGCCTTCAATGTTCCCTCCCAGGATCATGGCCAAGCCGACTTCCGAGGCCGCCCGGCCGAAGGCCGCCAGCACCGCCGCCAGGAGGCCGAATCGGGCCTCCAGCACCAGGGTCCAGGCCGCAAGCCGCGCGGAAGCCCCCAGCGTAAGGGCCGTTTCTCGCGCGCGTGTGTCCAGCGAGGCCAGCGCCGTCATGGCAAAGACCACGAGGACCGGCGTGATGAGAATGACCAGGCCCACCACGATGGCCCCGGGCGCAAAGAGGAGGTCCAGGAAACCCAGAGGGCCGCGGCGTGAAAGAAAACCATAGACCAGGAGGCCCACCACCACCGTGGGCAAGCCGAGCAGCGTCTGGCAAAGCGCGATGGCCCAGCCCCTGCCCCGGAAGCGTTTCGTCGCTAGAACATACCCCACGGGTAAACCGAGCACCGCGGCCAGCAGGGTGCTGCCGAGACTCACCTGCAAGGTCACACGGGCCGCGCTCAAGACCTGGGGATCGCCCCGAAGGGCGCGCAGGATCCCCTCCCGGAATCCGTCCAGCAGGAAATCCAAAGACGGCTCTCTCACTTCCCCCGCTGGGCGTAAGTACGCACCGGAAAAAAGAGCACTTTGCCGTTCATACGATAGGACGCAATCAGGTTCTGTCCGGGCTCGGAGGTCAGAAACTCGATGTATTTCATGGCGACGTCGTACTTCACGTGAGCGTGCTTCTTGGGATTCACCGCGATCACCCCGTAGGGATTGAAGAGCCTCTCGTCCCCTTCGACGAGGACCTCGAGGGAAATCTTCTTGCCCTCGCTCATGGCGATGTAAGTGCCCCGGTCGGTGAGCGTGTAACCAAGCTTTTCATCCGCCGCGAGCAGCGTCTTCCCCATGCCCTGTCCCAGGGCGGCATACCATTGGCCCGAGGGCTTCATGCTCGCCGCATTCCAGAGCTCCATCTCTTTTTTATGCGTCCCCGAGTCGTCTCCCCGGCTGAACCACCGCGCCTTTTTCCCGGCAATGCGCTTCACGGCCTCAACCCCATCCTTTTTGTCCCGAATACCGGCCGGGTCGGACGACGGGCCAACAATGATAAAGTCGTTGGCCATGACGTCGCGCCGGTTGATGCCGTCGCCGTCGGCGACGAATCTGTCCTCGGCGGCCCGGGCATGGACGAGCACCACGTCCACGTCGCCGTTACGGCCCAGGGCCAGAGCCTTCCCCGTTCCCACGGCGATGGTGTGGATCTTGACACCCGCGGCTTTTTCAAAGGCCGGATGGAGGTGCTTGAGCAAGCCCGAGTTGTCCGTGCTCGTGGTCGTGGCCAGCTTGAGCCGCTCCTGGGCCAGCAACCTGCTTCCGAACGGCTGAAGGACTGACGCTGCGAGAACAATCAGAAGCCAACCTAACTTGTTAAAATTCCGATGTATCATTGGCCCCATTACGACGGTGAATTCCCTTGCGGACCCTGGACGGCGCTTTGTCCTGCTGAAAGGATACAAGGGTGATGTAGTTTAGACTGCCCCTCGAGAAATTGTCAATTTCATCCGGATACGGCGAGACTGGCATAGACGCAAACAATCGGGTGAGATTCAAATGATTTCGCTGGCCGTGGGCGGTATTGTGAAGAGTCCCTCGGTGAGCCGACGCTGAATCTTGGCCCACAAATAATCGCAATAATTTCTTGTTACTCCGTCAATATCTAGGCAGGAATGGACTCCTCCTCCGGAACAGGAAGGGTTGTATCAGGTTTAACATCAAGCCAACGTAGTATCCCCAGGTTTCGAATAGTCGAGGCCACAACCGCCTCGTTCAAGGGAGGGCGACGCTTCTGCTTCCATTCGAGAACCGCGTTCAGCACTTTTGTCTCAGTCGGAATTGACCCAGTTTCATCCCTCAACACATCCGTCGCAAACATGACCGTGGCGATGACTTCTGCCTTTTCGGTATTCACTCTCATGAAGAGATCAGTGGTTTTCTCAATAATTGGCGTCCATTTAACAAACGAAGACTGAAAATCCTTCCGAGTTCTCTCGAAGTTGGGGCCGGTCTCGACCAAAAACATTTTTCCCAAACGCTTTTCCTGAAGCATATTGTTATTAATTAGCTTGCTCTCCGCATTTTTCAGCTCCCTGCTAAACGGACCGAAACTGCCCCTCTTATAGACAAAGCCTGTAGGGAGACCCTGGCGAGTAGCAACGTAGGCGATCTTTTGAAAAATTGTTCGCCCAGTAGGCCAGTGGTACGGCTCTGTTTCTATTCGTTGGAGGATTTCCACAAGCGCAACCCAGGCTGGATTGATGGCCGACTGCACATTTCGGCTTTTGGTGTGAAAAGCAGCTTCCGACTTTTGCGACAAGAACTCTTTGGTCAATTCCCTCGGAGGCGTCCCGTAAGGAGCAAATAATTCAACAGGTATATCCATCTGACTGGCATATCGGTAAATCAACGGCCCGACACCTTTCCATTCAAGCTGTCCGTTTCCGCAGCCCAGCGGTGGAACAGCTAGCGAAGTTACACCCCAATCCTTGTAGTGGCCCAACAAGTGCTGCAATCCCCGCTCGATGTCGGCTAGCCGGGAAACTGATTTCCAGTGATCCTTCGTAGGGAAATTAATGATATGGGGCGGCAGCAATGTCCTGTAAAGGTACGGCACGCCAAGCTTGACCTCGCGTCGCTCGCATCGCTCTGCGTAGTCCTCAAACATTTTCGGGAAGCGCTTCTTGAATTCGAGAGCTATGCCCTTACCCATAATTCCGGCGCAGTTCACGGTATTAACTAGGGTCTGGGCTTTGGACTGCAGAATATCGCCGACGAGTATCTTCATACACACAAATCCTCAAAAGAACATATCACTAAGAATGCTAACGGGCAATCGGTAATCCAGCCGTTGAAACGTTTCTAAAGCCACCTGGTTTGCGACATATGCCCCGACGATGAGCTGCGCGTCCACACGATCAGGCACCAGCACCTCCGCACACTTTTCAGACTTGTGGCTCATTTCATCGTATGGGTCACCCGGATGTGTCCAATAGCGAGCGAACACACGCTCCCGACTAATAACCCTGAGTCCTGCATCCACAGGTCAGAAACGTACCCAACCGCTTGCTGCATTCCTGTCCGTCAGGATAACACCCTCTTGATCCAGGACTGTCGAATCTATATGCAGAACGCAAATCTCATTGTTTCGGCGGCGGCATTTACTCAGCATCGGGTTGTGGGCATCGAAGTAGAGATTGGCATACTCGTGCAAAGGCTGGGCTCCGGGTATCTGCTTGTTCCCGCGTATTTCTTGAATCTCAGGCATAGCCACAGAATCATGAGCAAGCCGCTCGGCTAAAGCATGAGACAGAATGCCGTGTTTGAGTTTCGAAGGCAGATTGGCAATCGCAGTAATATAGTGCAGCTCGTTTACATCCGTGCGGTTCATTCCTTACCAAGTTTTCCCTCTCGCGTCAGCTGGGGCTTGACGTCGTGGCTACCGACGAAGCCCGATTCGACTATAGTGCCTGGTTCGGATCCGGACAATCTGTCCGGATTTTTGTCCGATTAATCGTAAGGAATCGACCATCATGCGCAAACTTCCCCGGACTTACGTCCGGGGATCTGCTAAGGTGACCTGGCATCAGGTCAACGATGATAAGTTCCAGGATGCAGCCCGCGCAGGGTAACTCCCTACCGGCGGTCCATAAACTCCTCCATGGTCTTGAGAAACGCCTCTATTGCCGGTAGCCGTTCGGCTTTCTGGATTCGAAAGCCGAGTTTTCCGGCGATCGGTTCAAGGAGCCGAAAGGTATCTTCGCCGCCTGCAAGGACGAGTTTCGGGACGCACTTGAGCTTCTCCACGAGGCCCAGGAACTTGTCGGGCAGCGCATTCTCGACCTCACCGGGCTTGATAAGTTCCATCCCAAGAGCCATGCCCTCGTCGCTAAGCACCGGAAAACCGAAAGGATAATACGGGCGCTCACCCTCCTCGATC
>Ga0326597_10010025_pt1 | contig 12645 bp, 12 predicted proteins | sample RVTome_12_FD_203789 | JGI IMG/M metagenome (GOLD analysis project Ga0326597, IMG submission 203789) | Soil microbial communities from uranium-contaminated site in the Upper Colorado River Basin, Wyoming, United States - RVT100D185 | ecosystem: Environmental > Terrestrial > Soil > Contaminated >... | reverse complement strand
CTTGGGCGGCGTGGTGAGCCGCAGATACTGCGGGTTCATTTCCCGAACCGCGGCGAGGGTCGTGTCGGCCAGCCGGGCGATGACGTCGAGCCCGGTCATGTCGGGCACCACGATCGAGTCGTACGCAGCGGGCTCCGCCTGCCCCGGAACGAAACCGTAGCGCGCGGGCTCCTTGGCGATGAGGGCGGCCGCGATCAGCTTGGGCACGTAGTCCTTGGTTTCTCGCCGGAGCAGCTTGGTGTCGTACAGCCGGAAGAAGGTGGCGTCGGAGTAGATCGGGTCGGCATCGTCACCCGGCAGCCGCACCAGGCTGCGGGAGACCTTTCCGCTGCCCGCGTTGTAGGCCGCGGCCGCGAGATAGAGCGAGCCGAAGCGGTCGTTCAGGTCCTTGAGGTGCCGGGCGGCCGCGTCGGTGGCGCGGAAAGGATCGCGCCGCTCGTCCACCCAGGAGTCGACCCGCAGGCCGTACAGCTTCGCCGTCCCCTTCATGAACTGCCACATCCCGACCGCGCGGGCCCTGCTGGTGGCGGTGTTGGAGAAGCCGCTCTCGATCAGCGCCAGGTACACCAGGTCTCCCGGCAACCCCTCCGCCTGAAGCCGGTCCCGGATCATCACCTCGTAGCGGGGCAGCCGCGTGAGCCAGATGCCCATCCGCTCGCGGCCCGGTCCGTTGAAGAAGTCGAGATAGTACTGCACCCGGTTGTGGCTGTTGAATGAGGCGACGTCGATGTCCCAGGTGACCGCGCCGCCGGCTTTGGCGCCGCCGGCCGGGGCCCCCAGATCGGCGTCGGCATCGGCCTCGTCGCCAAAGGTATGCGCTGCTGCCAGCGCCTCGAGCACCGCCTCGTCCGCGGCCGAGTCGGCGGCCAGCCGCAACTCGGCGGCGACCTCCTCGGCCGGCACGGTCGAATCGAGGACCGGAGTCTGAGGGAGCAGACCCGCGGTGGAGGACGGATCGTCGGCCCGGGCAGGATGCATGTTAGGAGCCGGGACCGCCTGATCGGCGGGGGTCGGATCCGGCGTGACGGCGGGCTCTTGCCGGTGGCCGCCGCAGGCCACGGAGAAAATGAGCAGGGTCGGCAGCGTGATTCGGGACATCACCTCACTCCTCTTTCGGGCGAGCCGCCACGCCACTCACGGCCCGGCCGGCACAAAGAATCGGGAAACGGTACTGCAAAGCCCACGGGGCCCGATAGGGGCTTCGGGTAGGCTTCGGGAAAAACCGTGCAGCTTCGTGCGCGGAGTGCCGGCGTGCAATCCGCAGGGACCAAAGGCAGAGTGAGACGATGCCCGGGGGCGCCTAGCACACCGGGTCAGCGCATGAACAGGCGGTTGCCCAGGATGCGATTGGTGGCATTGAGTACGGCAAGTGCCGCGCCGCGGGGGGCGTCGGTCTCGGTGAGATAGGACCCCACCACCCGGTGGCCGCTGCCCTCACCGTGGGCGGCGAGCGACACGATCACGACGGTGGCGTCGAAGGCGCGGACGGCCTTGACGCCCAGCAGCTCGAAGCCGAGGCCCCCTTGCACCGCCTGGGCGAGCGCGTTGACACAGGCCTGGGCCGCGCAGCGCAGCTCACCGGCCTGGGACCCTAGGCCCTCGGTCTCGCCGGTGAACTGCTCCGATTCCTTCCAGGTGAGCCCGACACGGGCGCGACACCGGCCGTTGGGCAGCCGGTCGAGCACGAACTCGGCGAAGCGCAACCGGTCGCTCAGCGGGTTGGGGGGTGACATTTCGGTCCCGGTGGAGGATCGGATTGAGGGGATCATGGCAGCATGCCGGAGCGGCAAGGCCTATGCCACCCAGGGGTCAGGCGGTCCCGAAGTGAACCTCGAGCTGATGGCCGGGTTCCTCGGGCGGGCGGATGACATCCACCTCGAGCCGAGGCTGCCCCGCATCGTCGACATCGACGCTCACCACCAGCAACTGCCCGTCGGCCATTTCCATCCGGAGCTGGCGCCGATCGGAGCGCATGACCGTCTCGGAAACCTCGTGGCCGCGCAGGACGCCGAGGGTATCGGCGATGCGGCGGAGGTCCTGCAGCGACACCGGTCGCAGGGGGGCACGAGTCACTTGAGATGCTCCGCGAGAAGGGCGGTGAGCGTGTCGTCGGACAACCGCTCGGCCTGCGCGAACAGCGCCGCCTTCGAGGCCGACGATATCGGGTAGGCGGCCCACAGAGACGGCCGCCGCTCGCCCACCGACCGGAATGAAAAGACCAGGCTCCACGCAGGCGAATTGGCTCGACGCTCGGCGGCAACGAAGACGTTCCACCGCCGGTCGCCGAGCTCGACGACTCTCCAGGCCATCCGGACTCCGGCGTGCAGGGGTGCGGTGGGCCAATATGCCCCGCGAAACGGAATCAGGTCAAGAGCCCGGCCGCTCTCGCATCCGCTTCCGTATCGACATCTCGCAGCAGGGGCAGCTCGCGCCAGGGGGCGCCCGCCTGCTCCAGCCGGGCCCGCGTCCGGGTCAGGACTCCGCTCGTGCTCCAGGGTATATCCGAGAAAAGGTCGGGCAACGGGGTCGGACCCCCGATCAGGTAATAGCCCCCGTCCTGGGTGGGGCCCAGCGCGATCCGGCCGTGAGCGGCGATGTCGGCCGCCTCCCGCAGGATTCCGGACGTGAGTCCGGGGCAATCGACGCCGATCGCCATCCATGGCCCGGGCTCCGCCGACCGTGCCGCGTGCGCGAGCCGGGCGCCGAGGTCTCCGGCGGGCTGGGCGCGATAGGTCCACCCGTCTCCCAGCCAGGCGCGCATCTCCTCGCCGGCGTCGGCGGGCGCGTACCAGATGGTGACGTCGAGGGCGGCCGCGCGAGCGGCCTCGAGGGTGGCCGTCGCCATCCGGCGATAGAGCGCGAGGGCGCGCTCGACGCCGATGCTCGCGGCCAGCCGGGTCTTGACCATGCCGGGCCGCGGGGCCTTGAGGAAAATGGCCAGCGCCGGGGAGGTCGGGGTCACCTGGCGCGGGGCTCCGGGAGATACCAGCGCGCCAGGGTATCGGGCGCGACGCCGGCGTAGAACAGGAGCAGGAGGGTGACGTTGCGAACGGTGCCGGCCAACCGGCCCTCGCGGCGCCAGCGGCGGGCATCGGCGTGGATGGGATGATCAAACCGCTCCACCCGGGCGAGCCGCGCGAGGCGGCGGATCAGCACCACGTCCTCCATGATCCGGGTGTCGGGGTAGCCGCCCGCCGCGTCGTAGAGCGTGCGGCGCAGGAGCAGTCCCTGATCGCCGTAGGCCAGCCCCAGCAGCTGCCAGCGGAGCGCGGCACCCAGCTCCACCAGGCGGAACCAGGCGCCGGGCGCGTCGATGGCGAGCGGCCAGCAGGCGGCCTGGAGTCCGGGCCGGCCGATCGCCGTCTCCGCCTCCGCCAGCGCCTCCGGAGCGAGATGGGCGTCGGCGTGGAGCACCAGGAGCCAGTCGCCCCGGGACGCCTCGACGCCGGCGCGGAGCTGGCGGCCTCGCCCGGGCCCGGACCGCACCACGGTGCCGCCCGCCGCCGCGGCGAGGTCGGTGGTGCCGTCGGACGAGCCACCGTCCGCCACGATGATCTCGTGGGGGACGGTGAGCGCGCTGAGATCGTGGAGCAGACGAGGAAGCCGGGACGCCTCGTTGAGCGTCGGGATGACGACCGACAGGAGCGTGGTCAGCTCCGGACGAGCGCCTGGTAGCGGGCCCGCAGGTCGCGGGTGATGGGCCCGGCCTTGCCGGCGCCGATGGCGCGGCCGTCGAGCTGGCGGATGGCCACGATCTCGGAGGCGGTGCCGGTGAGGAACGCCTCGTCGGCGGTGTAGACGTCGTAGCGGTTGAGCATGGTCTCCTGCACCTGGTAGCCGGCGTCGCGCGCCAGCTCGAAGACCACGTCGCGGGTCACCCCCTTGAGGATGCCGGCGTAGGGCGGCGGGGTGCGGAGCACGCCGCCCTTTGCGATGAACACGTTCTGGCCCGACCCTTCGGCCACGCTCCCCGCGCTGTCCAGCATCAGCACCTCGTCGGCGCCCGCCTGTATGCCTTCGATCTTGGCGAGGATGTGGGCCAGGTAGTTGAGCGACTTGATCCGGGGGGAGAGCGACTCGCGCTGGGGAATCGGGGTAGCCGCGGTGACCACCCGGAGGCCCACCTCGTAGACCTCCTCGGGCCACAGCTTGATGGTGTCCATGATGACGATGACCGACGGCGTGGGGCTCTTCCGCGGGTCGATGCCGAGATCACCCACGCCGCGGGTGACCAGGTGGCGGATGTACCCCTCGGTGATGCCCGAGCGCCGCACCGCTTCCTCGGTGATCGCGGCGAGCTCGTCCTTCGGCATGGGGACGTCGAGCCAGATGGCGTGGGCCGAGTCGTAGAGCCGGTCGAGGTGCTGGGCCAGGCGGAAGGTCTTGCCGGCATAAACCCGGGTTCCCTCGAAGACGCCGTCGCCGTAGAGGAGGCCGTGGTCGTAGACCGAGATCATGGCCTGGCCCCGCTGGTACCACTGGCCGTCGAGCCAGATGGTGGGCACGCCGGCATCCTTGGGGGCCTTCGCGGATTGGTGGAGGCTGGCAGTCATGGGGGGGAATCTAGTGCCGGAAGGGGGCGGTCGCCACCGAGGGGAGTCGCTACCGTTTCGTAGGTGCGGAGCCTTGGGGGATCCTCGGCGTCCGCGACGATAGGAACTCCGAGGTGCGCCCGTCGACCACCACGGCGGGGCGGGCCCCGGCTCAGCGGTGGACGAAGGCCGCCTTTGACCGGGGGCCGTTGGCGAGGAAGTTGGCCACCCCGATCCGCCGGTCCTGGGTCCCGCAGCACTCCCCGAACAGCTCCGACTCGACGCGCAGCCCCTCGGCGAGTGGCTTGCGGCAGCCCTCGATAATCGCCCGGCAGATGAGGCCGTCGATCGCCCGACTCAGGTGGCCGAGCTCGACCGGCGGCAGCCCGTCGGGGGTCTCCAGCGGGCCCGGATCGATCGGCGGCAAGGCGACCTCGCCCCGCACCGCCGCGCGCGCCAGCACGACCGCCGCCTGCACCACGTCTCCTTCCACCTCTTCGCGGATCAGACCCCACTCAACCGCCTCCCGGCCGGAGAGCGCACGCCCCGTCCGCAGCATCTCCCCGGCCCGCTCGATCCCCACGATGCGGGGCAACCGCTGGGTCGCTCCCGAGCCCGGCACGATGCCGAGGGCGGCCTCCGGCGTCGCCACCGCCAGCGCCAGACCTTGCCGCGCGATCCGCGCGGTGCAGCAGAGCGCCAGCTCGCAGCCGCCCCCCAGCGCGAAGCCGTTGAGGGCACAGACCACCGGCTTGCCGAGGCGCTCGATCAGGTTCCCCGCCTCCTGGCTGCGCTGGGAGGTGGCGCGGCCTTCCTCCGGGGTCTCGATGCCGGCCAGGAAGTGCACGTCGGCGCCCGATACGAACGCCTTGGTGCCGAACCCGGTGAGGACCACGGCCGCGATGGCGGGGTCGTCGCGCAGCGCGGAGAAGTGTTCCTGGAGCTGCCGGTACACCTCCTCGCTCAAGGCATTGAGCAATCGAGGCCGCCGGATGGTGAGGATGGCGACGTCGCCGTCGTCCCGCCGGATGACGTGGTCGATCCGGAACGGCCGCCCCGCCGCCGCCTGCCCGGTGAGGCAGCGCGGCACCGCGAACCCGGGATGCCCTTCGGCATACGCCTCCACCAGGGCCAACGCCCGACCGACGCCTACCTGGTTCATGAAGGCGAACGGCGGACGCATAGCCAGGCCCAGCTCGATGGCCATCTCCAGGTCGGCCAACCGACTGATGCCGCTGTCGAGGATCTGCCCGGCCAGCCCGAAGTAGGCCCCCCGCATCACGTCGGCGATCCGGATCTCCTGCTCGTCGGGGAGCTCGACCGGGTCGCTCCGGCCCGGCACCTCCCAGGGTTGCTTCGACGCCATGGCCTCCCGGAGGAGTCGCGGCACCCTGAACCAGGCGCCGAGCTTTTCGGTCATGACCTCCAGGGCGTGGGCGGTGATCGGGTTGCCGCCGGTGAGGTTCATGGCGGTGAAGGGACCGATGCCGAGCCCCAGCGCGCGACGGGCGGCGGCGTCCACCTCCCTGGTGGTGCCCAGCCCCTCCTCCACCGCCAGGGCCGCGGCCAGGAACAGTCCCTCGAACACCGGGTTGACCGCGTAGCCGTACCGGCCGCCCACCTGAATGGGAACTTTCCCGATCGCCTCGTAGAAGGCCATCAGCTCCCTGGTGAGGGCCGGCTCGGTGCCGCCGGACGAGACGATCTCGACCAGCGGGTTCCGCTCGGCGGGAAAGAAGTAGTGGATCACCAGGGCGCGCTCGCGGTGCCGGAGGCCGGCGAAGATCCCGTCCGGCTCGAGATGGGACGAATTCGAGGCCAGCACCGCGGTCGGGCCGCACACCTCTTCCAGCCGCGCGAAGATCTTCCGCTTGATCTCGAGCTGCTCCGTGGCCGCCTCGATGACCAGGCCGGCGCCGGCCAACTCCGCATAGTCAGTGGTAAAGCTGGCTGCGCTCCGGATGGCATCGGCCCCGGCCGGGGTGAAGGCGCCGCTCTCCAGCCCCTTGCGGACCTTCTGGTCGAGCTTGGCCCGCCCCCGCTCCAGCGCGTCAGGCACCAGGTCGACGACCACGACCTGGACGCCCCGGTGGTGTAGGACCTGGGCGAAGTGGAGCGCGATGTCGGGTCCGATCTGCCCCGATCCGACGACACCGACCCGGTCGATGGCAATGGTCATAATTTTCTCGATCGCTCGTTCGGGAAATCCACCTTAATCCGGACGAATACAGTCCCTATTAGATTATCTTCATTGAAACTAGCCCTGGACCTTCAGTGTTTCTGGTACATATTATATGGTGAACGTTCGTTAGACAAATGGCGTCGGTTTCCCCCTCGAGGCGCCCAGCAGGAGGGCGGGGTGACGCGAACGGAACTGGTGGACTGGGCCCGGAACCACTACGAGGACCTCGACTTCACCGCGGCCCGCCGGTGGCTCGCGGACACCCCGGGAGGGAAGGCGGGCGGCTACCTGCCGGTCTACACCCCGCGCGAGGTGCTCCACGCCTCGGGCTTCCTCCCGGTGGGGATCCATGGCGCCGGGGATCTGCTGGAGACGATCCGTGGCGACGCCTTCTACCAGTCCTACATCTGCCACCTGCCGCGCTCGGTGATCGAGCTGGCCCAGTCGGGCCGGCTCGATCTGCTGTCAGCGGTGCTCTTCCCCTCCACCTGCGACGTGATCCGGAATCTGTCGGGCATGTGGAAGCTGCTGTATCCCGAGATCTACGTCCGCTACATCGACGTTCCCCAGGTGCCCGATCCCGCGTCCGCCCTCGAGTTCTGGGAGGGGGAACTCCGGCGTCTGCTCCACGATCTGGGGGAGATCTCCGGCCGGGCGCCCTCGGACCGGGATCTGCGCGGCTCGATCGCCCTCTACAACGAGATGCGGCAGGTCATCCGGGATCTCTACCGGGTGCGGCGGGAGCGGCCCTGGGACCTGCCGACGGAGGAGCTCTACCTCCTGCTCAGGGCGGGGGAGGTCACGCCGCCCGAGGAGTTCATCCTGCAGGCTCGTCGCTATCTCGCCGCCGTCGAGGCCGACCCCCGGCGGCGACGTGACAACAGCCGGGTCATCGTGGTGGGGGCGTTCTGCGAGCAGCCGCCGCTCGGCCTGATCAAGTCCATCGAGCGGTCCGGCTGCTATGTGGTGGACGACGACTTCCTCCTGGGGAACCGGTTCCTGCTGCGGGACGTGCCGGTCGAGGGCGACCCGGTGCGGGCCCTGGCCCGGGCCTTCGTCGAGAACGATCTCCGGACCGCGGTCCGGTACGAGGGCGACCCGGACGGCAAGAAGCGCCTGATGGGCGAACAGGTCGCGGCGGCGAGCGCCGACGGGATCATCTTCGCCACGCCCAGCTTCTGCGACCCGGCCCTGCTCGACCAGCCGATGCTGCGCGGCGGGGCGGAGCGGGAAGGCATCCCCTGCATCTCCTTCAAGTATGCCGAGAACACCGGCCAGTTCCAGCAGTACCGGGAGCAGGCCGGGACCTTTTCCGACTCGATCAAGCTCTGGGGAGGCGGCTGATGGCTGAGGCGCTCAAGGATCGCTCGATGCTCCTGCAGAAGGAGATGCTCGCGAGCCACTTCGCGCGGCTGGAGCAGGCCCCCGAGACCGGCGAGCCGGTGGTCTACACCTTCGTGCCGGGCAACCTGACCGAGCTGATCCGGTCGTTCGGCGCGCTGCCGGTGCTGCCGGAGATCAACGCGCTCCAGTCGGGCATGCGGAAGCTGTCCGGCGACTATATCGCCGAGGCGGAGCGGTCGGGCCACTCCGAAGACGTCTGCACCTACGTCAAGTGCGACATCGGGATGCTCCGCTCGGGCAACCTGGGTCCCTCCGGAACCAAGCTGCCCAAGCCCGACCTGCTGCTCCTGTCGTACACCGGCTGCTACACCTTCATGAAGTGGTTCGAGCTGCTGCGGGAGGAGTACAACTGCCCGGTGGTCTTCTTCCACGTCCCCTATCAGGGCGACGGGGTGCTGGAGCCGGAGCAGCGGACCTACATGCTCCGGCAGCTCCGGGAGCAGGTGATCCCGGCGCTGGAGCGGGCCACCGGCCGGAAGTATGACGAGGATACGCTGCGCCACAGTCTCGGCCTCGCCGCCGAGGCGGAGGACGACCTGGTCGCGGTGCTGCACGCGGGCAAGCGCCGGCCCAGTCCGATCGACGGGTATTTCGGCACGGTCTATTACGTCGGGCCGATGTTCAGCGCCTTCCGGGGGACGCCGGAGGGTGTCGAGTACTACCGGACGCTCCGGCGGGAGGTCGAGGAGCGGGCGGCCGCCGGTCTCGGCCCGATCACCCCGGACGGGCCGCTCAACGACCAGCGCTATCGCCTGGTGGTCGAGGGGCCGCCCAACTGGACCAGCTTTCGCGACTTCTGGAAGATGTTCTCCGACGAGGGGGCCGTGGTGGTGGCGTCGACCTATGCCAAGGTCGGCGGCACCTACGACTTCGGTTTTCGGCACAACCCGGCCGACCCGCTGGGGACGCTGGCCGACTACTGCAGCGGCTGCTACACCAACCTCAACCTTCCCGCCCGGGTCGACATGCTGGCCCGCTACGTCCGGGAGTATCAGGCCGACGGGTTCCTGATCAACTCGGTCAAGTCCTGCAACTCCTTCTCCGCCGGGCAACTGCTGATTCTCCGGGAAGTGGAAAAGCGGACCGGGATGCCCGGCGCATTCATCGAGTCCGACCTGGTGGACCCCCGCTATTTCTCCGCGGCGAACATCAAGAACCGGCTGGAGAGCTACTTCCAGATGATCGACGCGCGCCGGCAAGGGAAGACGGCATGACCTCCGTCGTCGGCATCGACCTGGGCTCGACCACCACCAAGGCGATCATCCTCGATGAGAGCCAGCGGGTCCTGGGACGGGGCATCACCAACTCGCGGTCCAACTACGACCTCGCCGCCGCGGTGGCGCGCACCGAGGCTTTCATCAACGCCCGCTTCGAGATGGTCCGCCAGCGGGCGGAGGAGCTGGGCGCGGCCGATGCGGTCGGGCGTCTTCGGCGGGCCTTCGTCCTGGAGCAGATGCTGCACCAGTTGCGACACCTCGAGCGGCTGGCGCTGGAGGAGGTGGACCACTCGGCTCCCGCCGGTCTCCGGGCGGCGTTCGCCGCCGCCCTCTCGGAGATCTGCCGCCGGATCGCGGCGGAGGAGGAAGCCCGCTTCACCCAGCCGCAGCTCCTGCGCTCGGACTTCTTCCGCGACGCGGCCGGGTCGGCCTTCATGCGCATCGCCGAGGAAATCGCCGATCCCAGCGGCGTGAGCTTCGACCGGCTGATCGGCGTCTACGACAAGTGCATCATCCGGGTCGAGAACGATCCCCTCGATCTGGGCTTTCGCGACCACATCGGGGCCGCGCTGCAGCGGGTCGGCAATCCGTCCGGCCTGGCCGGCGCGGTGGACGCGGCGGTGGCCAGCGACCTCACCCCGGCGGCGACGGTGGGCACCGGCTACGGCCGGGCCCGCCTGCCGTTCCCCAAGGAGCAGATTCGGTCGGAGATCCTCTGCCACGGGCTCGGGGCCCACGCGATGTTCCCGGACACCCGCACAGTGCTCGACATCGGGGGGCAGGACACCAAGGCGATCCAGGTGGATGCGGCGGGGATCGTGACCAGCTTTCAGATGAACGACCGCTGCGCGGCGGGATGCGGCCGCTATCTCGGCTACATCGCCGACGAGATGAATCTCGGGCTCCATGAATTGGGTCCCCTGGCCGAGCAGTCGCGGCGCTGCGTCAAGATCAGCTCCACCTGCACCGTGTTCGCCGGCGCGGAGCTGCGCGAGCGGCTCTCGCTGGGCGAGCGGCGGGAGGACATCCTCGCCGGGCTGCACCGCGCCATCATCCTCCGCGCCATGAGCCTGCTGGCCCGCTCGGGCGGCGTCTCCGACCAATTCACCTTCACCGGCGGCGTGGCCAAGAACCCCGCCGCGGTGCGGGCCCTCCGCGAGCTGGTGCGGGAAAACTACGGCGAGCGGGCGCTCAACATCTCGCCCGACAGCATCTATACCGGCGCTCTGGGCGCGGCCATCTTCGCCGCCAGGACGCTCAACTGATGCCGATCACCGCGGGTATCGACGTCGGCAGCGGCGCGGTCAAGGCCGTGGTCATGGGCACCGATGACCAGGGCGAGGAGCGGCTCCTCGCCAAGGTGTCGTCGCGCATCCGCCGGCGGGAGGTGGCCAAGGTGGTGGACGAGGTGTTCCACGCCGCGGTCGCGGAGGCCGGGGCCGGAGAGCTGGACTACGTCGCCACCACCGGAGAGGGCGAGGAAGTTCCCTTTGCGACCGGGCATTTCTACGGCATGACCACCCACGCCCGGGGAGCCCTCTACCTCGAGCCCCGGGCCCGCGCGGTGCTGGACGTGGGGGCGCTGCACACCCGCGCGGTGGCGATGGACGGGCGGGGCCGGGTCCTGGACTACAAGATGACCAGCCAGTGCGCCTCCGGATCGGGCCAGTTTCTGGAGAACATCGCCCGCTATCTGGGCGTCTCCCAGGAGGAGATCGGCCCGCTCTCGCTCGAAGGGAAGAAGCCGGAGAAGGTCAGCTCGATCTGCGCGGTGCTGGCGGAGACCGACGTGATCAACATGGTGTCGCGCGGCATCACCACCCCCGACATCCTGCGCGGGGTGCACGACAGCATGGCGGACCGGTTCGCCCGGCTGCTTCGGTCCCTTCAGTTCGACGGCGCGATCTTCGTGAGCGGCGGGCTCGCATCCGACGTGGGGCTGCGGGCGGCCCTGAAGGACGCGCTCGACAAGCGGATGCCCGCGGGCACGGCGAGCCGGGAGGTGGTCACCCACCCGGATGCCATCTTCGCGGGCGCCATCGGCGCGGCGCTGCACGGGGGCTTTCGCCACCGGAAACTGCAACGGGCCGCCGCGACCGCGGCCGGCGCCGGCGCCGGCTGAGCCAAGGGAGACGAGGTCATGGGAATCACCGCCATCGGGTACCACCGGCCGGCCAGCCTGGCCGATGCCTGCGAGCTGGGCCGGCGGCTGGGGAGCGAGGGCGCGTTCCTGGCCGGCGGCACCGAGCTACTGCCGGATTACCAGCGGGAGCGGGAGACGGCGCTGCATCTGATCGCGCTCGATGCCATCGAGGAGCTCCGCGGCATCCGGGTCGAAGGCAACCAGCTCCGCATCGGCGCCCTGACGACGATCGCCCAGGTCGCGGCATCGGGACCGGTGCGGGAGTGGTTCCCCGCCCTGGCCGAGGCCGCGGGCGCCATCGGGAGCCCCCCCATCCGGAGCCGCGCTACGATCGGGGGCAATTTCTGCCGGGCGGTGCCCTGCGCTGACACCCCGCCGGCCGCCATCGCGGGTGGCGCTCGTCTGCGGCTCGCAGGACCGGGGGGAACTCGCGAGCTCGATGTGGCGGACTTCTTCGTCGCACCTCGGCGGACCGTGCTCCAGCCGGGGGAGGTGCTGGTCGAGATCGTGGTTCCGGAGCAGCCCGCGCGATCGGGTGCGAGCTACCAGCGCTTCGCCCGCCGGCGCGGCTCCGCGCTCCCGGTAGCGGCCGTCGCGGCGCGGCTGGAGCTTGCCGGTGGGAAGATCGCCGGCGCCCGGATCGCGCTCGGCGCGGTCGCCCCGGTCCCCCTGCTGGCCCAACGCTCGTCGGCGGTCGTGGCGGGGGAGTCGCCCACCGCGGAGCTCTTCGCGCTGGCCGCCGCGGTGAGCGCCGAGGAGGCGCTCCCCATTTCCGACCTTCGCGGGTCGGCCGCCTTCCGGCGCGAGCTGGTGGCGGTCCTGACCCGGCGTGCCCTGGCCGAGGCGGCCCGGCGGGCCGGAGTGGAGCCAGCATGAGCGGCGAAATGCTGGTGCGGCTTACGGTCAACGGCGATGACCACACGCTGGCGGTCAGGCCGAACACTACGCTGCTCCAGGCCCTGCGCGACCTCCTGGATCTGACCGGCACCAAACACGGATGCGGCACCGGAGACTGCGGCGCCTGTACGGTGCAGGTCGACGGCGACCCGGTGGCTTCCTGTCTGACGCTCGCGGCCGCCGCCGACGGGAAGCGGGTCACCACGGTCGAGGGACTCGCCCGGGGCGGCGACCTGCATCCGCTGCAGAAGGCTTTCGTCAAGCATGGAG
>Ga0326597_10010024_pt1 | contig 12646 bp, 16 predicted proteins | sample RVTome_12_FD_203789 | JGI IMG/M metagenome (GOLD analysis project Ga0326597, IMG submission 203789) | Soil microbial communities from uranium-contaminated site in the Upper Colorado River Basin, Wyoming, United States - RVT100D185 | ecosystem: Environmental > Terrestrial > Soil > Contaminated >... | reverse complement strand
CGTAACTTGTCGGTCTGTTCCAAAACCACTTCAACCGGTGTTTTCTTCTTCCACGGCTTGCGGCCACCGCTTGAAGCTGCGGGAGAAGTCGATCCGGTTCCGGCCTGTTTCTTTCCTGCCATACTTTTGTCCTCCTTATTCGATCGGTAATGAACGTTGGCTCTTGATCTCGTTTGGGTAGATCCGTGCTATCAACTGCAGAGCGCAGCCGACAAACGTCAGCCGCTTCTCCATGCCGTCCCAAGCGCCCAAAGCCGCCAGGGTTTCCCCTTTGGCCAAGTGCTCAAGACTTTGGTTAATCTGAAGCCTGATGGCTTCCAGTTCCCGCTGGCAGTACTCCAGCATTTCCGGCGGGCACGGTGTTTGGTTCTCCTTCACTTTTTGGTTTACCTCCTTTCGGGAGTTCAACTTGTTGGGCGTACCACACTTCCAGCATTGCGATGGCACGCCGCTTGGTCGGCAACTCGACATGGGTGTAAATCGAATTGACGTCTTCACCGCTGGAATGGCCCATCAGGGCTTTGCGGATTTCCTGCATCACTCCAGCTTCCATGAGACGAGTGTTGAACGTGTGGCGCAGATCGTGGAACCGATACCGCGCGATTCCAGCTCGACGGATTGCCGCATGCCAAGCGGTCTTGATTGCGTGAATTGCCTTCTCGTCTTTGGAGAACGTGAAAATCACACCTTTGTCTTTTGCTTCAGCCGACAGCAGGTCAAACAGCCGAGTGGTGAGAGGGATTTCGCGAGACTCGCCTCCGGCTGTTTTGGAACTGGAGACAAACAGCAGTCGACGATTGAAGTCCACGTCTTCCCACCGTTGCTTGAGAATTTCGCCCCGCCTCATTCCGGTATCTAACGCGGCGATGATGATTTCTTTCAAGTGGGGAGCCGCCGCTTCGATGAGCCGCTGTTCATCGTGGACGCTTATCACCGGCCGCTTCTTCCTGCGCTCTTGGACCAGTCGCAGCCGGTTCAGGGGATTCGATGTCAGCAGACCTTCGTCAACGGCGAAATATAGAATGTGCCGAAGCGCTTCCAGGTCACGATTGATGGTTGTGTCGGAGATTTTCTTTTGAGCGTGTCGGGCCTTTCGGTAATCCCGCACGGCTGGTTTGTCGATTTTGCCGATTCCGGTTTGACCGAAATACGGCAAGAGTAGTTTGAGCCGGTCGATGTGATAGGGTTTTACCTCTGCGTCCGCCAAGAATCTTGAAGCAAGTTCCGCAAAGGTCATGTCAGGATTGAGGCGGCGCGGCCGGTGCTGCTTTTCAAGCAATTCTTGCTTGAACTCGAGGTCGGCTAACTCCGCCTTTCTTCGGTTTCCGGTGCCCGTGGACTTGTGGTGCCGGATGCCGTTTATGTATACGTAACTCCAATACACGTTGCCGCGTTTCCAAAGGCTCACGGCATAAATCCTCCTTTCCACTGGTGATTGAGAATCGACCGAACGACCCGATGACGGTGAAAGATCATCTTGCCGCTCGGGCCAAACTGGAAGTACGGCAGTCCTTCGCGGACTAGCACTGACTTACAGTCCAGGCCGAGCAGCCGATGAGTTTTGCGACAGGCTTGATTCCAAGCGGCTCGGCAAAGGTGTCGTCACCCACCGGTTTCTCCCTTTCCATGTCATTTCTCGCTACGGTTCCTGCCTAGGGCCGTGCTTCGGGCCCTGCGGCCCTAAGCAAACCGCCAATAACTCCAATCACCGCGCAGCCTTCCTCGTTTTGTCAAAGTCCGACTAGCCATGATTTCTGTCATTCCGCTTTCCACCCTTCCTTAGCCCTTTGTGAATGCCTTTCCTCACAACGACCGGCAGACACGTGTACAAGTACCAAAGGAGTCCCAGAACCAAAGCCATAACCAGAAACTGTCCAAGCACGTCAGGATTCGTAAGCACGGCATGCAAGAATGCGAAGGCAAACAGAATCGTGAGAGTCAAAAGCAAGATTCCGGGACCATAGTGCAGGGCTTTTTCAACAAGCCGCGCCCAGGCAGGAGCATGAGGTTCGGGCGTGCTCAAGTCCCGGGAACCGCATTGAGAGCAGACCTCGGCAGTTCTCGGATTCGGGTGCAGGCGCGGGCAGAGCTTAACGTCGTAACTGCGGCCGCAGAAGTTACAGAAGAACGCTGGCCCGGTTGTAATTCGATTGCACTGATAGCAGTACCGCATGATTTTACAAAAGAGGAATTCGCTGGTCGCCTGGCGGGCGCGACCACTGGGGCGACCAGAAACCCTCGGAATTAATGGAATTAAAACTTCGGAACCAAAAGACCTTCTCGGTTTTTCGTAGAACAACCCTTCGAAGCGATTGCAGACGCCTTTCGCTTGGAACGATCACCAGTACGCGAAATTGCGATTGGGCAAAAACGTTCTGGAACTCTCCGGATACTGCGAATCCGAGATACGCATCGGTCTTTTTCTCCCAGACTCGCGAGGACTCTGTTCCTCGATCGACCTCGAGAAACAAACATTTGGGACCGTCCGAAGTGCCGAGTTCGATATAGGCGTCCGGGATTAGGGGCACTCGTTGGGAAATGGGGCGAGAGAAGGTAAGCCACTGTTTGAAAACGACTCCCGCAGGCAGATCCGAATGCTGCAACTGCAGGATCACTGAATTGAGGGCGAGTTGGTGTTCAATGAATGGATCGATGATGAGCAGCGAATCGCTTTTCCGTTGTGGTGCATTTGATGAGGGAACTCCGGCCGAGGCGGCTCCGGCTGTGGTGAGGCAGTACAAACCCTTTCGGCCACCTGCGACAGTTCCAATCGACAGCCGTTTCAGGAGTCCGGCGCGAACCAGCAAAAGAAGTCTGACATTGGCGCGGCTCTTGGATCGAAAACCGGCGATGAGTTGAGCCTGCTGCCGATCGACAATCCTTAACTTCGCCAGTTCCCGCAAAAATCGCCGATCTCTTGCTTGCAGGATCATCCTCGGATCCTTGTTATTCCCAGCCACGCAACACCTCGCGTCTGGGTCCGGCTGGTGGCGCTGTGTTTATGCGACTGCGGATCTCGGCTTCGATCTCAATCCGCTTCCGCCCCCATCTATGGCGGCTCCGCTGATATAGGTCTGTTGGATCAATAGCGGGTTCGGTGATTCGCGGCACCCGCGCCTGCCGCCATCGACTTGGGCCGATTTTTGCAATGACTTCGCGTTGCGGAAGATTCTTGAGAAGTTCTTGAAGAGGTTTGCCGCCATCCAAGGCCGCGGCGATCTTCTCGGCATCAATGCTCGAAAGTCTGAACAAAATGTGGCTGCCGCAAGCAAGAAGGGCAGCCCGCATAGCCGCTGGCACCTGATCGAGAAACTGATTGGCGGTGCAGACCTGGACGCCGAATTTCCTGCTTTCACTCAAGAGCGTTTCCAGGCCTGCGTCACTAGCGACCAAATTCTGGACTTCATCGAGGTAGAGGGCGAAGGTCGTACGGCTTCGACGGGCGAACAGTGCGTGTTTTAGGTGTGCCAGGAACATGCTCGCCAAGGTCAAGGACTGCTCACCCAGCCGCGATTTATCGAGGTTGAACAGAATCCAGAACCCCTGGTCAATGCATTCGACAATCGAGAACGCGGATCGCTGTTGGCCCAAAATGTGCCGGAAAGCAGGATCGGAAATGAATGCCGTGATTTTGTTTAAGACCGGATCGCGAAGTGCGGCCTGCATACCGTCGCTGGCTTGGTCGTATCGATCTTCAAAATATGCACGGACCTCGGGATTGCCGACTCGCTGCATGCACGAACCGCGGAACAGGGGGTTTGTCAGCAGGTGCGGCAACTCGACAAGGGTTAGCTGGCTGTCGGTTATCACATGGAGCGCATTGCGCAGCAGTTCTTCTGTCCGTGCGCCAAAGGTTTCCATGTGCCAGCGCTTCTTGAGAATTTCCGCAAACTCGGCCACTTGAACGAAAGCCGTGGTCTTCGCTTGGTTTTGCAAGGGATTCAGGCCGACTGCGTATTCAGCATCAGCCGGTTCGATTACTATCAATTTGTGGCTGAGATCAATTCGCTGTTTTCGTTCTTGGGCGGCGATGATCTGGAGAATGCTTCGCGTACTGTCGCCGTGAAAATCGACATGGACCAATCCGGTGGAGGATTCGATGTCCTGGCGGATAAGGTGGCGAATCAATGAAGATTTTCCGCTGCCGGTGCGACCCAGGACAATGACATGCTGCGTTCTAAGCGCGTCCGGAATAACGAGTGTGCGCGAACTGTACGCTCCGTCCGTAATCCGGTTTCCGATCCGCAGGCCGGATGTGTCGTGCGAGCCTCTTTCTGAACCAAACCATCGATTCCAAAGCCGTGCAAAATTGTTTTCGATAAATGACATAAGCGTATGGGCAAGTTTTAGCTGGCTTTGAGAAGGAAAGGGAGGCGAGGATCGCGCTTTGCTTGAATCACTCGTTATTGTCGAGATTCACGTCTGGGGGTCTTGGTTTTAGCGGGCGAAGTTCACGATCAGCAATTCATCATAACGGTTCCCTGCCTTGGTTTGGGCAGAGTAACTCGTTTGGAACTGGTCAATATGAAAGGAGCTGAACAGACGCCGGACCTCGGGGGCGTCATTTAAGGATAAGACGAATCGACCTTTGATTTGTCCAAGCCGCTGCGCTAGTAGCGAGAAATCAGCTTCCGAAAAATTAAACCGGTAGAGCTCGCGCCTGAAATACGGCGGGTCGCAGTAGAAAAGAGTTTCGGGGCTGTCATATTTTGCGAGGATTTGCTCGTAAGGCAGGGATTCAACCTGCACTCCCTGAAGCCGCTGGTGCGTTTTCTCGATGATTTCCGGAATGCGAGACGGGGTGTAGTTCGATCGTTTCGCGATAGTGTAGTGGTAGTTCTGCCGAATGACCCGTCCTCCAAAGGAGTTTTTTTGCAAATAAAAGAATCGTGCTGCGCGCTGGACATCGGTCAAATATTTGGGATCGGTCGCAGTGAGAAGTTCAAAAAGTCTTCGGCTGACTATGGAAAATCGCAGATGCCGGACTAATTCCTCATAATGGCATTGCACGGCTCGATAGAAGTTCACGATCTCGCCGTCCAGATCATTGAGGATTTCCACTGGTGACGGGTTTTTGTGAAAGAAAATCTGCGCTCCGCCCGCAAACGGTTCTACATATGTGGCGTGCTCAGGAAGAGCGGCGATAATCCGGCGGCTCATGCGATTTTTCCCGCCAATCCAGGGCAAAGGGCCAACCATATAAGTGTGTTAATTAAGGAATAGGCGTTCAGACTGCACGTACAGTCCAACAAGGGCGGCATCGCGCAGCGCGTCGGCATGAGGGTTGGAGTCAAAGGCAGGCCAAATCGACTTGGCAATTTCGCGAAGGATCTTGCGGGTTTGAAGTGCGGGCATGCCGTATGCGATTAACAAATTCTGCGTCTCGACCTGCCAAAGGGAAATTGCATCGCGCCGCAGGGTCTGGATGATAAGAGCGGCGTGTAATGTTGGCCTGCCTCGTTCAACGCGCGGCGTTTCAATCGCTGCCGCGGTTACGCCGAATTTATCAATGACCAATTTTACAAATCCAATGGCTGCCCGTTCTGCTGCGTCGGGAGAATCACTGAGGTGACGAACGCGACAGAAATCGAGGCTCAGGCCTTTGAACACGGCCATCGCAACCAAACGATGGCCAGTGACGATTGAAGCCAGATGATAATTCATTCTTTTTGTTGTTTAAGTACAGAATCTAGTTCGAGACGGAACTGATGAGGTGTTGTGATGCTGTCCTTAGAGGCGCGTCTGTAAGCCTCGGCGATGACGGAGTCAGAGTGATGGTCGATCATCACCCGGTACGTCCGCAGATTTTCAAGATCGTTCAATTTCCGCGCCAATTGAAGCGCTAAAAAGTCCTTCGCCGTTTTTGGATGGAACGCGCGAGGCGTGTTCTCAAAGTGATCGAGAATGCGGATCATTGGTTATGTTCACGACGTGAATATTTAGAAAAGGGCCAGTTGCCCTGATATTGCGCCTCGTTGTTCTTCGGCGCGGTCGGCGGCCTGCATTTTCAAGTACCAGTCTTGATACAGAAAGTCTGAGGGAATGCGATAAATGATCCCCAAGTGCATGGCGGTGAAATATGGAGGAACCGATGTGCCATTTTCGTACCGGGCGAGCATGGAGGTATCCTTGTGGCCGAGTCGTTTCGCTACTTGCTTTCGGCTGAACCCTATTCTCCATCGCCACTTTAGAAAATCGTTTTCGTATTTGTTTTTCATTTATGTTGCATTAAAGTTCTTTTTCACATTACCAAAACAGAAAAACATCGCAAGCGGCAGATTTGGAATCCCATTCACAGGGACACCGAGAAGCAGACGTTTGGTGTCAAAGGCGAATGCCGTTCAAAGTTTACCGTCTATTCAATCGAGCCAGGATCTCTTACGATGGTCATCCATTTCGTTATGGATTCATCAAAGACAGATCAACAGTGGCACGCGGCGATCCGTGACCTATTTCCAAACCGGAATAATGAAGAATTGAAGCGCGCCGAGGAAGTATTGGAGCGCTATTTCGAGGTGGTCCTCAGGATCTGCGAAGACATTGAACGCGATCCAGAGACCCGAACGCGCTATCTTGCTTTGACAGGCCGCAAATCCACCGCTACGATGACTACAGAGTCCGTAAAACGGATCCATCATTAAATTCCCAAAATGAGCAAATTCTTTGCCTACGTCCGTGTGTCCACGGAGAAACAAGGTGAACACGGGGTGTCTTTGCAAGAGCAGCGTGATTCAATCACTGGTTTCGCGCGGCGGTTAAATGTGGAGATTGTTTCTTGGTTTGAGGAAAGGGAAACAGCCGCAAAGAGAGGGCGACCGGTATTCAATCAAATGTTGAGGTTGCTCAAAAACCGCAAGGCGGAAGGCGTCATCTTGCACAAAATCGATCGCGGTGCCCGCAATCTCAAAGATTGGGCTGATCTCGGCGAACTCGTGGATAACGGCATGAGTATCCATTTTTCAAACGACTCCGTCGATTTGCAGTCCCGCGGCGGCCGACTTTCCGCTGATATTCAAGCTGTAGTCGCCGCTGATTACATCCGCAATCTTCGGGAGGAAACTCGCAAAGGCTTCTATGGCCGCCTAAAACAAGGACTCTTACCTCTTCCGGCACCGGTCGGCTACCTCGATTGCGGCAAAGGAAAAAGAAAAGAAATCCATCCTGAGCAAGGACCGCTGGTTCGAAGGGCGTTCGAGCTTTACGCCACTGGAAAATACAACCAGGCTCGATTGGTTGAGGATATGTTCAAAATGGGCCTTCGGAACAAAGCCGGGGGCAAGATCACATTGAACGGGATGTCACGTCTGCTGAACAATCGTTTCTATACGGGTCTGATTTACCTCAAGCAGTCCAAACAAACCTTCGCCGGCATTCATGAGCCGCTAGTTCCGCAATCATTGTTCGATCGGGTGCAGGACATACTCAGCGGAAAGACCAATCCCAAAACATACCGGCACTATTTCGTGTTTAGCAAGCTGCTCCAGTGCCGCCCTTGCCAGTACTCACTTGTTGGTGAAACGCAAAAGGGCCACATCTATTATCGCTGCCATACTGTCGCTTGTTCTGAGACGGGCATTCGAGAAGAAGCCGCAGATACTGCCGTCCGCAACAAGCTCGCTTTGCTTCAGACCATGGATATTGAAAAGTTCCACTGCGAAGCAGCGCTCATGAGGCTGCGGGCGAATTGGGCAGAACATCAGGAAAGTCTTGTCAATGCTGTGCGTGCCAGCACTGGCAATGTTGAAAACCGGTTTGACCGTCTGACTGACGCGTATTTGGATCACCTGATTGACAAGGAGACTTTTGAAAACCGAAAAATAGCTTTGCTTACAGAGAAGCAAGGTCTTAAAGAGAAGCTTCACGATCTTGAAGAGGGCGCATATCTGCCGGACAGGGTCGCAAGTTTCCTCGAACTGGCAACAAGCGCGTATTTAACGTATGAAACGGCATCGGCGGAACGAAAACGCGAATTGGTCGAAACCGTAACCTCGAACCGGGAAGTGGAAGGAAAAAACGCGTATGTGATGCTGAAATCTGAGTTTGAAGAGCTCGCAAATCGTCCAAAAATATCGAGTGGCAGCCCCACGGGGAATCGAACCCCGATTTAATGGCTGAGAACCATTCGTCCTGACCATTAGACGATGGGGCCTTATCAATCAGCTTAAAAATTTTACCACAAAAAGTTACTCTCATCTACTCGGGGGGATTTGGTAGTAATTCAGAAGAAAGCGGGCCATTTCGCCAAACGTTGGTGCGGCCGTGGATTCTGCAAAACGCACGGCTCGCGGATTGGTGATTTTCACGGCGATCACAAACCGCGGATTATCAATCGGCCCGAACCCGGCAAAACTGCCGATGGCGCGGTCCGGATCATACCCAGCACTGTCGGTCTTGGCAATCTGCGCAGTGCCGGTTTTTCCGCCAATATAATATCCGGGCACGCCCGCGCGCTTGCCGTGTCCGTTTTCTACCACATTTACCAGCATGGCGCCCAGGGTATGGGCGGCTTTGGATGAAATCACTTGCCGAATTTCTTGCGGAGAAAAATTTTCCACTGTGCCGTTTTTGTGATCAACACTCTGCACCACATAGGGCTTCATCATCTTGCCTTGATTAGCAATCGCGCTATAGGCCTGTGCCAGCTGCAGCAACGTCACAGTCAGTCCTTGCCCAAATGAAGCTGTGGCAAAATGCACGTCTCCGCCGCGATCCAGATTGCGAATGTCCCCGGCGGCCTCGGCTGGCAGACTCAAACCGCTCTTGATGCCGAAGCCAAAATTTTTGACAGTCTGCCGGAATTTTTCCGCTCCAGTTTTCTGCTGAATAAAAATTGCCCCGGTGTTTATAGATTGCTCGAGGACCTGGGACATGGTCTGCACTCCGTAAATCTTGTCATTGGCATTTTTTATCGTGTATTTTCCGAGCTCTACTGACCCAGTATCTTCAAACGTCATGTCCGGGCTGACTGCCTCGCTGTCCAAACCGGCAGCCATAGTGAACGGCTTGAACACTGATCCTGGTTCATAGGCATCAGTGATGGCGCGATTGCGGTACGCTGAATTGTCTTCCACCTTGCTGAACAAATTGGGATCAAAGGTTGGGTGGTTGGCCAGAGCGAGAATCTTGCCAGTCTGCGGATCCATAACCACAAGGCTGGCATCTTCTGCCTCATAAAGCTCAACTGCATTCTTCAAAATGATTTCCGCCTGATATTGAATAGCCCGGTCCACTGTGAGCACAATATCAGCGCCGTCTACTGCGGCTTTGATATCCCTGGCCGCGCCGGTAATCCATGCGCCTTTGAGGTCTTTTTCTAAAGCAATTGACCCGAGCTTGCCAGCCAAGATGTTTTCATAATATTCCTCGATGCCGTACTGACCAACCCGCTGTTCGTCCCGGAAAGCGTAAAACCCGAGCAGCTGCGGGGCAAACACTTTTTCCGGATAGAAGCGAAATCTTTCTGGTTCGAGGCCAATTCCAGCAAGCTTGAGATCCGCCACCCGCAGAGCTTCCGATTCAGCCAGCTCTTTTTTTATAATCACCCATTTTCGAGAATCGTCAGCGATCTTTTCCAAAATATCTTTTTCCGGCATTTCCAAAATCTGGGATAGAGCGGCAGCCGCTTGATCTTTGTTCACGATGCGTTTCGGCTCAGCAAACACCAGATTTTTTTCAATGTTGGTGACAGCTGGCACAGTTTTGCCTTGCCTGTCTTCCAAAACAAAAATCCGGCCGCGCTCCGGCACCAGGGTCCGGTACAGCTCGTGCTGGTTTTCTGCCAAGGTTCGGAAATTTTCATGGCTCAATACCTGCAGCGAAAAAAGCCGCACTAGGAGCACGGCTGTACAAAAAAATACTGCTATGGAAAGCAAAAAAATGCGTTTTTTCAAGGACTTACCCCCACACCACAACTGCGTGGTCTAAAAATAGGGACATAGGTTGGTAGATGCTAATCATGCAGTTTGGTGTGGGGGCTTACCTTTGAAAAGCGTAACCGTTGCCGGATGTGTAATTTACGCCCTTACTTGGGACCAGTTTCAAAACTGCGGCTTGCGCTTGAATGGTTTCAATGGATTTCAGAGAACGCGCCTCGAACTCCAAGCGCTCACTGGTTTCTTTAAGCTCCAAAAGCCGCTGTTCCAGTTTTTTTATTTCATAGCCTTTTGTAGAGATGCTGTTAACCTGGATGAGATAGGCCACCCCGAACGCAAATAGACACACCAACACAGCCATGCTGGGATTTTTTATCCGCCAATGGAATCTCGGCCGGCTTGGCAGCGCGGTCTTTGGTTTGGTATTGAGATTGCCCGCGCTAAGCGCGAGTGCAAAGTATCTACCCACGTCGCAATCTGAAACTTAATTCATAAAATTCTCTCTGCGGCCCGGAGCTTTGCCGAATGAGCCCGCGGATTGATGCTCACCTCTTCGGCAGAAGCCATCATCGGCTTCTTGGTCAAAATCCGCAAGGTTGCCCGCGCGTCACAGCGACAAACCGGAAAGCTCGGCGGACACACGCAGTCTTTGGCCTGCTTGATGAAAAAATTTTTAACAATTCTATCTTCAAGCGAGTGAAAAGAAATTACTACCAGCCGTCCCCCCGCACGATCTTTACCCCCATCCCCCCCCTTGAGTAGCGGAACAGCTTGCTGTAATCCCCTTTCCAAATTTGTTAATTCCTGATTGAGCTCGATGCGCAAGCTTTGGAAAATCTTGCGCGCGGTATCCCCGGCCCGGAATCGAAATTGTCCCGGCAGAGCTTGTTTAATGAGTTCAAACAATTCGGCTGTGGTGTTAATGCTTCCGATTTTACGGCGAGCCAGAATCGATCGTGCAATTCGTTTTCCGAACCTCATTTCCTCTCCATACTTATAAAAAATTCTTGTGAGCTCTTTTTCAGGGTAGAAATTAACTATATCCGCCGCTGTTTCTGACTTCCGACTTCTGACTTCCGACTTCTGATCATACCGCATATCGAGGGGTCCATCTTTTTGGAATGAAAACCCGCGCTGCGGATCATCGAGCTGATGACTCCCTAGTCCCAGATCAAACAGGATGCCATCCACATCAGTAAATCTATGCGTCAGAGCGATCTCTCCGATATCTGCAAAATTGCCTTGAGCCAAAATTAGCTTGTCATTGCGAGGAGTACCCGGCGAAGCAACCTGCCCGACTTGCGCCAGGGACGCAAGTCCAGGCGGGCGGGTCTCGCTGGGATTGCCGCGCCTCCCGACAGTAGCCTTGAGGCTCGCAATGACAGCGGGGTCTGCGTCTAAGGCTAGAACCTGACTGCCTGCTTTCAACAATTCTCTGCTGTGCCCAGCCATTCCGATGGTAGCGTCAATGAAGCGTTTGCCGGGTTTTGGATCCAGAAACTCTATAACTTCATGTAAAAGAACAGGCGTATGCTCGCGCATACTAGATTAACTGGTCTAATTCTTCCGCAATGTTAGCTGATCCTTTTTCTGTTTGTTTCTTATAATTCATCCATTTGTTCTCATCCCAGATCTCCAGCCTGCTGTACAAGCCGGCCACAATCACCTTGCGCTTAATGCTGGCAAATTCGCGCAGATAATCCGGCACAATAACGCGTCCTTGCTTGTCCATTTCCACGTCCATGGCTCCGGCCAGCATCAGCCGGGAAAATGCTCTGGTGTTGGCTTTGCTAATGGGCATCGCGGCGAGCTTTTCCGCCAGGCTCTTCCACTCCTTTTCTGTGTATAAGAAAAGAGAGCTGTCCAATCCTCTTGTTACCACCGCTCCGCGGCTAAGCGAGCTGCGGTATTTCACGGGGATGGACAGCCTTCCTTTCTCATCCACTGTCAATGAATATTCACCGATAAACATCGTTATCCACTTCTCCCCACTTTTTTCCACATTTGTTCCATTTCTCTCCCATTATATCCCCTGGCCTCCATTTCGTCAACCCCAGTTTCATTTACTTTTACACAATATTTTGCGGCAATAATCAAATTCTGCTGGTTATACTTAACAAAATCTAAGAAATATAGGAAAATTAAACGTGGTAACTCTGGATTTTTGAGCACAAAAAATTTACCCCGTAGTCTCCGATCTGGATCGGAGTACTGCTGGGACCGCCACTTTTGGCGGTATTTGTCAAACTTGTTGTCTAACGCGGGTTAGAGCGGGTGCGGCCGAAGCCGGCTGTGTCTTTGGCCCAGTCGTCAGGAGCGTCATGAAACCTGGCCCGGCTAATCGTATAGTCTCCGTATTTGTCATTAATTTTATCCATCGCGGCCGTGAGCCAGCGCGGGCGCTGATACTGCTCAAACAAAAACTCTTGCTCTTGATGCTCGAAACTCAACCCAGAAACAGAAACGCCCATAATTTTTACGGGCGCTTGTTCGCTTTGAGCATATATTCCCCACGCAATTTTAAAAATGTCTTTGCCGTCATTGATAAACTCTCGGATTTTCCGCTGTTTGGAAAAACCCACCCCCTCTCTTTCTCCCCCTTGGTAAGGGGGAGATGAAGAGGGGGTGGAATGAAAATAGTGCACAATATTGCCAGCCGCCCCGTGCTTGCGCATGCGCCGGCCGACTTTTTCCGCAAGCTTAAACATCAGCCTTTTTATTTCCCCTGTCTGCTTGAGCGCTTTGGGAACCGTATAGGCATGGCCAAAAGATTT
>Ga0326597_10010023_pt1 | contig 12647 bp, 14 predicted proteins | sample RVTome_12_FD_203789 | JGI IMG/M metagenome (GOLD analysis project Ga0326597, IMG submission 203789) | Soil microbial communities from uranium-contaminated site in the Upper Colorado River Basin, Wyoming, United States - RVT100D185 | ecosystem: Environmental > Terrestrial > Soil > Contaminated >... | reverse complement strand
TAGAGCTCGGCGTTCAGGCCCTGGAGGGTGAAGGAGACGATCACGATCACCAGCGCGGTGAGGGCCGGCGCCCACTCCGTCGCTCCGGGTCGGGCGCGGTACGCGCGCCAAGCGCTCAGCGCGGCCGCCGCTCCCAGCACCAGGCTCCCGTACCGAACGACGTCGCTCCAGGGCGCGAGGTCGGGGCAGAACGGCAGCGCGCAGAAGGCCAGGCCCGCGAGCCCCTGGCCCAGCACGACCCAGAGGACGTCGATGATCACCAGCGCGAGCAGCGCGCCGCGCACGCCGCCAGTCGCCGCGGCGACGGGTGACAGCCACCATCCGTAGAGCAGCGCGATCGACAGCAGCGCGAGCCCCTGGCCGGGCGTGACCGCGGCGCCGCTGCCGAAAGCGCCGCGTGCCAGCAGCAGGTACCCGAACAGACTGATCGCGGCCGCGCCGACCTGGAGGAGCAGGACCGCGGGCGTCATCGGCGCGGGAGTCTAGCCGCGCATCTTCGCGGCCGGGCTAGCGGAGGAAGGCGGCGACCCCCGCGGCCTCGACCCTGGCGGTCCAGAAGAGCAGCACGACCGCGCCGGCGAGACACGCGACCTCGCCCGCGCTGAGCCGGATGTCGGCGAAGCCCTTGACGCGCGCGAGGGTGAGATCGCGCCAATGCCGCGGGCGCCACAGGTGCATGTTGGCCAGCGCCGCGGCCACCAGAAGATAGGCCAGGATCTCGCGTGCGCCGACGTGCGACCACAGGATGTCGAGCCGCGGCGCGACCTTAGCCCCGGGCACCGTGAGCACGAAGGAGTTCGTGCCGAGCGCGACGCCGTAGCCGAGAGCCCACCACCACGGCGCGAGATAGCCGATCGAGACGCGCCCGAACGCGAAGAGGCTGCCCGCGACGATGGCGCCCACGCCGAAGGCCAGGTTCCAGCCGAAGATCGTCAGCGCCAGCGACGGCCCCGCCTGGAGCAGGTCGCCGGGAACGCGCGCGGCCATGACCTCGCGCAGGGCTCCCTCGCCGGCGGCGACGTAGCTGAGGGTCCACGAGCCGAGCCACAGGGTGACCGCGATCGCGCTCGCGCTGAGCGCGCGGCGAACAGGACTGCGGTCCGTTAGCGCGGCGACGACCCTTCCCACCCCGCACCAATGCTGACCGGCCCGACCGGTCGGCGCTACCGCTGTGTACGTTCTCCGGCTATCAGAGCGGTCGCGATGACGGCTGTGTGCTCGCCTGGCTCAGGCCTTCACGACGTACGTCTTGGCCAGCTTGTCGTGCCAGCCCTGCTTCTGGGAGTCGAAGGCCGCCCAGATGAGGCCGAGGAACAGCGGGATGATCGAGATCAGGAACCCGATGTACCTGATGATCGCTCCGCCCACGTCGAGCTGCGAACCGTCGGTGCGCACCACCTTGATGTTGAACGCGCGCATGCCCAGGGTCTGGCCGTTTCCGTAGCTCGACCAGAAGTACACGTAGTAGACGATCCCGATGAGCGTCGAGATCCCGCTGCCGCGCTGGATGTCGGGTCCGCCGGCGATGCCGGTGACGATCTGCGACACCACAGAGATGAGGATCGCGTCGATGACGATGGCCACGAACCTCGTCCAGAAACCGGCCTTCTCCGCCATCGCTGCTGCGCTCACCACATCCGCACCTCCGAGCGGGCAAGTGTAGGGCCGCTTGCGCTGTCAACGTGCACCGCGCAAGGTACGGCCGTGTCGTCCCTGCCGTATCGGTGAACGAGCTAGTCCTCGCGGCCGAGAAGGCCGCCCTCGTCCTGTTCGTCCTGCTGGTCATCTTCACTGACTGGAGATGGCAGCGCATCCCCAACGCCGCCACGTATCCGGCGATGATCGTTGGGCTCCTCCTCGGCGCGCTCGAGCCCCTGGGCACGCCGGGCCAGCTCGGTTGGGGCGCGCCCTTGGCCGGCGGGATCCTCGATCACGTGGCGGGCCTCGCGGTCGGATTCCTGGTGTCCTATCCGTTCTACGCGGCCGGTGGCCTGAAGGCGGGTGACGCCAAGATGCTCATGGCCATCGGCGCGCTCCGCGGAACGGTGTTCCTGCTCAATGCCGCGCTCTACGGCGCGCTGGCCGGCGGCGTCCTGGCGCTGGTGCTCATCGCCGCGCGGCGGCTCGCGCCGCCGGAGACCGAGGTGGCAGATCCGTTCTGGCGGCTGATGAAGAGCCGCATCCCATACGGCGTCGCCCTCGGGGTCGGGGCCCTCATCGCGCTCGCGACCGTCCCCTGAGCCGGGAGGCGGGCTATGCTCGATCGGTCCATGCCGGCCACCCGGGAGAAGATCCGCGTCCTGATCGTCGACGACATCGCCGACACGCGCGACAACCTGGCCAAGCTGCTGGGGTTCGAGCTCGACCTGCAGGTCGTGGGCAGCGCGGGCACCGGACAGGAAGCGATCGCGCTGGCCAAGCGCGAGCGCCCCGACGTGATCCTCATGGACATCAACATGCCCGACATGGACGGGATCACCGCGACCGAGGTGCTGGCCAACACGGTGCCCGAGTCTCCGGTGATCATGATGAGCGTCCAGGGCGAGGGCGACTACATGCGCCGGTCGATGCTCGCCGGCGCGCGCGAGTTCCTCACCAAGCCGTTCTCCGCCGACGAGTTGGTCAGCGCGATCCGCCACGTCCACGAGCTCCAGAAGGTCACGCGCGCTCGCTACGCGGCCGCGCCCGCCGCGGGCGGCGCGGCACCGGGGACCGCTTCCTCAGAGCCCGAGACCGGCCGCGTGTTCGTGCTCTTCTCGCCCAAGGGCGGGGTGGGGCGTACGACCATCGCCACCAACCTGGCGGTCGCGCTCCATCAGAGCACCGCGAAGCCCGTCGCCCTCGTCGACGGGAGCCTGCCGTTCGGGGACGTCGGCGTGATCCTCAACATGAATCCCAAGGCCAAGACCATCGCCGACCTCGTCGGCTCTTTCGAGACCGCCGACGCCGACGTGCTCGAGAGCGTCCTGGTGTCGCACTCCTCGGGCATCAGGGTCATGCTCGCGCCGCCGACCCCCGAGGCGGCTGAGCTCATCAGCGGGCCGAACATGAAGCACGTCCTCGACACGCTCCGCCAGCGCTACGCCTACATCGTCGTGGACACCTGGCCCTCGTTCCAGGAGGTCGTGCTCACGATGATGGACACGGCCGACGTGGTCCTCGTGCCGATGACGCTCGAGATCACGAGCCTCAAGAACGTTCGCGGCTTCCTGGAGATCGCCGAGAAGCTCGGCTACGGCAGCGACAAGGTCCAGCTGGTCGCCAACCGCAACGACAGCTCGGGCGGGATCAAGGCCTCGGACATCGAGTCCAGCCTCGCGCGCAAGATCCCGCACTCGATCGTCTCGGACGGGCGCACCCTCGTCCTCGCGGTCAACCGCGGCGTGCCCTTCGTGATCAGTCACAGAGACAACCAGGTATCCAAGGACGTGTTCGCCCTGGCCGCCCGGCTGGCTGGCCCGGCCGCCACCGCCGAGCCCGCCGCGGCGGTCCGCCCGGCGGCCGCCAGGGCCGGCCTCAGGCTCTTCGCCCGCTAGCCTGCCTGCCCAGGGCGCCTGCCACCGGGCCGACGCTTGGGCGGCGGAGGGGCGGTCGTACACTCGCCGCCATGTCGCTCCTGCGCCGGATCGAAGGCTCGCGTCCGGCCGCTCCGGCCCCCTCGGGCGACGGCCACGCGCCGCCTCCGCCCCCATCCGCCGGGCCGCTGTCGCAGACGGCCGCGCCGGCGCGCGACGGCATGCGCGATGTCCGCACTCAGCTCCTCTCCAAGATCATCAACAACCTCGACCCGCGGCTCGACCTCGCCGACGCGAAAGCTGTGCGCGAGACGATCCAGCAGATGTTCGACAAGTTCATCGACGAGGACGGGATGGTCATCACGCGCGTCGACCGCCAGCGGATGCTCGAGCAGATACTCGACGAGATCCTCGGGTTCGGGCCGATCCAGCCGCTGCTGAACGACGAGACCATCACCGAGGTGATGGTCAACGGGCCGTATCGCGTCTACGTCGAGCGCAAGGGCAAGCTCACGCTCTCGGACGTTACGTTCCAGGGCGACGACCACGTGATGCGCGTCATCGAGCGGATCATCGCGCCGATCGGCCGGCGCGTGGACGAGTCGAAGCCCTACGAGGACGCGCGCCTGCCGGACGGCTCGCGCGTGAACATCATCATCCCGCCGCTCGCCCTGAACGGCCCGGTGATCACGATCCGCAAGTTCCCGAAGTACCGCATCACCGTCGAGGACTACGTGAAGTTCGGGACGGCCACCGCGGACATGATGGAGTTCCTGCGCGCCTGTGTGGAGGCGCGGCTGAACATCTTCATCTCGGGCGGCACCGGCTCCGGCAAGACGACGCTGCTGAACATCATGTCCGGCTTCATCCCCGAGGACGAGCGCATCGTCACCATCGAGGACGCGGCGGAGCTGCGCCTGGTGCAGGACCACGTCGTCCGGCTCGAGTCGCGCGCGGCCAACATCGAGGGCAAGGGCGCGGTCACCATCATGGACCTGGTCAAGAACTCGCTGCGCATGCGCCCCGAGCGCATCGTCGTGGGCGAGGTGCGTGGCGGCGAGGCCCTCTCGATGCTTCAGGCGATGAACACGGGCCACGACGGATCGCTGTCGACCGGACACGCCAACTCGCCGCGCGACATGCTCAGCCGCCTCGAGACGATGGTCCTGATGGCGGGCGCCGATCTGCCGCAGCGGGCCATCCGCGAGCAGATCGCCAGCGCGCTCGACCTCATCGTCCAGATCTCCCGTCTCAAGGACGGCGCGCGCAAGATCATCGCCATCACCGAGGTCCAGGGCATGGAGGGCGACCAGGTCGTGCTCCAGGACGTCTTCGTCTTCGAACAGACGGCCTTCGTGGAGGGCAAGGTCGTGGGGCGCCTCCGCCCGACCGGTATCCGGCCGAAGTTCGCCGAGAAGTTCGAGGCGGTCGGGATCATGCTGCCGCCCGCCGTGTTCGGCGACCTCAACGCCGGACTGCTCCGCTAGCGCGTGGAGTTCGCCCTAGCCGGCGGGATCTCCCTCGGCGTGGTGCTCGTCTTCGGCGGCGCCTACGCGCTCATGACCGGCGGCGAGTCGATCGACGACCGCCTGGCCCGCTACGCGGGTGGCAAGGCGGGGACCCAGCAGGATGAGAAGAAGCGCGAGCGCCGCCGGCCGGACGTCGACGTGGCCATCCTGACCACCGACGTCGAGGACAAGCGCCTGGCGCGGCGCGTGGCGCGGGACCTCGCGCGCGCGAACCTCAAGCTGAAGGTCGCCGAGTACTACTACATCCGCATCGGCGCGGCGCTCGGCGCGGGGCTGGTCCTGGGCGTCCTGCGCGACCCGCTCTCGGGCGTCGCCGGGCTCGTCATCGGCTGGTTCGCGCCACGCTTCTGGGTCGGCCGGCGGATCGGGGGCAGGCTTTCGGCCTTCAACAAGCAACTGCCCGACGTCATCACCCTGCTGTCCAACTCCCTCCGCGCCGGCTCGAGCTTCCTCCAGGGGATCGAGCTGGTCTCGCGGGAGACCCCGGCGCCCATGGGCGAGGAGATGGGCCGCGTGGTGCGCGAGGTGAACCTGGGTCTTTCGATGGAGGAAGCGCTCAAGAACATGGTCCGGCGCATCAAGAGCGAGGACCTCGACCTGATGGTCACCGCGATCAGCATCCAGCAGAATGTCGGCGGGAACCTCGCCGAGATCCTGGACACCATAGCCTTCACCATCCGCGAGCGCGTCCGCATCAAGGGTGAGGTGAACACGCTGACGGCGCAGGGCCGCTACTCGGGCTACCTCGTGGCGTTCCTGCCTATCGGCATCGCGCTGGTGCTCAATATGATCAATCCGGCCTTCATGCAGCCCCTCTTCACGCAGCTCATTGGGCAGATCCTGCTCGGCGTGGGCCTGTTCATGATGTCCATCGGGTTCTTCATGATCCAGAAGATCACGGACATCAAGATCTGATGGAAGCCGCTCTCTTCGCCGGGCTCATGTTCCTCGGCGTGCTGGCGATCTTCATCTCGATGGTCGTCGGGGCGCAGCTCGATCCGGTGCAGGCGCGCCTCGCCCAGATCGCGACGAAGCCCCGCACGCTCGAGGAGCTCGAGCTCCAGCGCCCGCTGTCAGAGCGCACGATCAAGCCGATCATCCAGGGTCTGGCCAAGCTGTCCGGGCGCTTCTACCCGGCCAACACCGTGCGCGGGATCGCGCTCGCGCTCAAGCGCGCCGGGATGGAGACGACCAGCACCGAGTTCATCCTCGGGGTCAAGGTCTTCGCCGCCATCGTCGGCGCGCTGGGCGGCGCGGCCCTGGTGAACGCCGTCACGCTGGACACGACCCAGACGCTCATCGCCGTGCCCGTCGGGCTGATCGTGGGCTTCAAGGCCCCCGACTTCTACCTCTCGAGCCGCGCGGGCAAGCGCGCCAGCCAGGTGCTCGACGGGTTGCCCGACGCGCTCGACCTGCTGACGATCTCGGTCGAGGCCGGGCTCGGCTTCGACGCGGCCATCATCAAGATGACGGAGAAGATGAAGGGCGCGCTCGCCGAAGAGTTCAAGCGGGCCGCGGGCGAGCAGCGCGTCGGGAAGAGCCGGCAGGATGCGCTGCGCGGGATCGTCGAGCGCGTCGAGCAGAAGGAGCTCGCCAACTTCATCTCCGCGATCATCCAGGCCGACCAGCTCGGCGTGTCGATGTCGAAGGTGCTGCGCATCCAGTCCGAGCAGCTGCGGACCGAGCGCCGCCAGCGCGCCGAGGAGCGCGCGGCCAAGGCCCCGGTCATGATCATGCTGCCGACCATCGGCTGCATCTTCCCCTCGCTGTTCATCGTCATCCTCGGCCCTGCCGCGCTCACCGCGATGTCCACCTGCAGCCAGGTCTGATCAGGGCCGAGAACCTCAGTCGCGGCGGCGTCCTCGCCTCGCGCTGCGGCGTGGCTGACCATCCGCTGGCCCGCGGCATCGGGCTGCTGGGCCGCCGCCGCCTCGAGCCCGACGAGGGTCTGCTCATAACGCGCACGAGCGCGATCACGATGCTCTTCATGCTGTTCGCGATCGACGCCGTGTTCGTCGACCGCGAGCGCCGGGTGGTCAAGGTCGCCTCCCGGCTGCGGCCGTGGACCCCGGCCGTCGCCGCGCGCGGCGCGGACGCGGTGCTCGAGCTGCCCGCCGGCACGGCCGAGCGCAGCGGCACGCAAGTGGGGGACGTGCTCCGGCTCGGATGACGCTGGTGCGTGAGGCGCTCGCCGTCGCGGGCGCGGCCTTCGTGCCGCCGCGCTGCGCGGGTTGCGGCGCGCCGGGCTCGTGGTGGTGCGCGGAGTGCGCCGGCTCCTGCGAGCCGCTGGACCGGACGCTCGGCCGCCTGCGCGTCCGCGCCGCGGGTGTGCACGAGGGACCGCTGCGTGAGGCCATCCATCGCTTCAAGTACGGCGCCGAGCGCGGCCTGGCCCGCGAGCTTGGCGGCCTCGTCGCGGCCGTCGTCGCGCGCGACCTCGCGCTGGGGGTGCGCGTCGACGCGGTCGTGCCGGTCCCGCTGCATCCCGAGCGCGCGCGCTGGCGCGGCTACGACCAGGCCATGCTCCTGGCGGCCACGACCGCGAGCGCGGCCGACCTGCCGCTCCTGCCGGCGCTCCATCGCACCCTGCACACGCGTCCCCAGGTCGAGCTCGACCGCGCCGCGCGCGCGGCCAACCTGGCCGCGGCGTTCGTCGCCCCGCCGGGCGCGCTCGCGGGGCTGCGCGTAGCGGTCGTCGACGACGTCACGACGACCGGAGCGACGCTGCGCGCCGCCGCGGGCGCGTGCCGGGCCGCGGGCGCCCGCGATGTCCGCGCGTATACCGTCGCGATCGACGAATGAAGGAGCCGACGCGGGTCGCCGGCGCGCGCTGGGTCCTCCGGGGCGCGCTGCTCTTCGCCCTCGCGTTCGCGAACCTCAACGACATCTGGTCGCCCGATGTCGTGCCCAACACGCTGTTCGCCTGGACGGTGCTCCGCGAGGGCGACTTCGACCACGACGAGTTCAGCGGGATCCCACGGGACTCGTACTTCTTCCGGCCGTGCGGTGTCGTCGATCCCGCGCGCCGCTACCCCAGCGGCGGATCGCCCCGCAGCCCCGGGGGCCCACCGCCGCCGGGGCCGTACGACCATGTCTGCTCGATCTTCCCGCCGGGGATCTCGCTCCTGGCCTTGCCCGTGCTCGCGCCGTTCGTGCTCGCGGGCGTGCCCGCGAGCGACGGTGGCGCGCTGATCCGCGCCGGCCATCTCGCGGCGGCGCTCATCGAGGTCTTCGCGGCGCTGCTGCTGTGGGCGGTCGTCCGGCGCTTCACGACCGACCGCTGGGCGCTGCTGCTCCTGCTGCTCTACTGGCTCGCCACCAGCGTGCGCACCGTCGCGTCCCAGGCGCTGTGGCAGCACGCGGGCGTGCACCTGGCGCTCGCCCTCGCGCTGTGGCTGATGCTGCACGAGCGCCCGCCCTCCCGGCGGCGCGAGCTGCTCGCCGGCCTCGCGCTCGGCTTCGGCGTGGTCGTCAGGCAGACGAGCGCGCTCCCCGCTCTGCTCGCGGCCCGCTGGGGCCCGCGCGGTCCGCGCATGTCCGGTATCGCCCTCCTCGGCGGTGTCCTCGTCGGCGCTCTCCCGCTCTTCGCCTATCAGCAGCTCGCGTTCGGGTCGGCGCTCGAATCGGGCTACGGGGCGAAGCCGTTCGACGCGCCGGTCCTGAGCGGCTTGTACGGCCTGCTGCTGTCTCCCAGCCGCGGCCTGTTCATCTACGAGCCCTGGACCATCGCCGGACTCGCCGGCCTGATGCTCGCCTGGCGGCGCGAGGGGCACGTTGCACTGAGGCTGCGCGGCCTCTCGATCGCGTGGCTCGCGACGCTCTTTCTATACGCGTCCTACGTGGAGTGGTGGGGCGGGCGCGTCTTCGGTCCACGCTTCCTCGACGATCTCGCGCCGGTCGTCGTGGCCGCGTCGGCATGGGGCGTGGGGCAGGGTCTGCTGCGAGGTCCCTGGGCGCTGCGAGCCTTCGCCCTCGCGGCCGCCTGGTCGCTCGTCCTCTTCAATGCGGCCGCGCTGGTCTACGACCCCGCGGGCTGGGACACCCTGCCGACGAACGTGAACTTCGATCCCGGGCGCCTGTTCGTGTGGTCGGACCCGCAGTGGCTCGCGGTCCTGAGCTCCGGCCGATGGAGCGAGCCCGCCGTCCTCGCCGCGGCGCTCCTCAGCGCGGTCGTCCTGGCCCTGCTGCTGAGGGTGGAGCTCAGGACCCGAGCGATCCTGGGAACCTGAGGGCTCCCGCCGCGTTACGGTAGTCGGGATGCGCCGCCTCGCGCACCTCGCACCCGAAGAGCTCGCCGGCATCGTGCTTCTCGCCCTCGTGCTGCTGCTGGTGGCCCTGCGGCCCGCGACCGTCACCGAGATGTTCGGCTCGCCGTACGCGACCCCTCATCCCGACGGCGGACCCGCGCGCGAGCTCGTGCCGGATCCGCCCCCGCCCGCGCCGAGCCTCGGCTCGCTGCCGACGCTCCGCATCCTTTCCTCCCCGCGAGCCGCGCCGCGAGCTGACGGCCTGCTTGTCGCCGATCCGAAGCGCTGCGCCGGCCTGGTCATCCTCGGATCGGGCCCCACCGGTCAGCTGATCGTGTGCGCGCCGGCCCCGAGCACCCGGCCCTAGGCGCGATCCGCTCGCACGCCGCACCATCGTGGGCGCGATGACCCACGCATCCGCTGAGGGGCAGGTCGCGTGACGGGCGCCGTCCTCTTCTTCGGCCGCGCGGGCGCGAGCGAGGTCGAGCGCAGGCTCGACGGCATCCGCGTGGCCATCGGCGCCGTCCTGCTGCGGCGCCTGGCCGAGGCTGGCTTCGACCCGGTCGTGGCCGTCACGCGAGACGACGAGGCGGCGGCCGCCTTCATGGCCGCGGGCGCGCTCGTCGACCGGCAGGAACGCGAGCCGTTCCATTTCGGCGCCGAGCTGACGCGCGTGGTCGCGGTCCACCGCATGGAGCGCGTGCTCGCGACCGGCGCCGGCGCCGGCGCGCTGCTGGATGCCACGCGGCTCCGGGCGCTACGGGCGGAGCTGGAGGGCGCGGACGCGCTGGTCCTATCGAACAACTACTACTCGGCCGACCTCGTGGCCTTCGGGCCGACCAGCGCGCTCGGCGCCGTGGCGCTGCCGGCGACGGACAACCCGCTGCCGCGCCTGCTCCACCAGCAGGCCGGGCTGCCGTCCCGCCAGCTCGAGCGCTCGTCGGCGACGCTGCTGGACGTGGACACGCCGGCCGACGCGACCGTCCTGCGCCGGCATCCGGAGTGCCCGCGCGAGATCGCCGCGCTGGAGGCGTGGGATGAAGAGCTCGGCGCGCGCATCGACGCGCTGATGCGCCTCGTGACCACCCCCGAGCGCGAGCTCGTCGTGGCCGGCCGCGTCGGGGCGCCGGTCTGGACATACCTGGAGTCACAGACGGCCTGCCGCGTGCGCATGCTGGCCGAGGAACGCGGGATGCAGGCCGCGGGGCGCGACCTGTCGGGCGCGGCGCGCACCACGCTCGGCTTCCTCTATCAGGAGATCGGCGCGCGTCGCTTCTTCGAGCGCCTGGGCGAGCTCGGCGACGGCATGCTCTTCGACACGCGCGTCCTGTTCGCTCACCTCGGCTGGCGGCCCCAGCCCGCCGAGCGCTTCGCCGCCGACCTCTTCGACGCGGCGGCCGTCGGCCACGCGCCGCTGCGCGAGTTCACCGAAGCCGCCCGGGACGCGCCTTACCCCCTTCTGCTCGGCGGCCACACGCTGGTCTCGGGCGTCCTCTGGACCATGGTCGAGGCGGCCTGGGCCGGGCATCCCGAGCAGGCCTCGTGACGCTTTTCGACCACCACGTCCACAGCGACCGCAGCGACGGGCGCGTGTCGCTCGAAGAGCGCGCGCGCAGCGTGGCCGTGCGCCCGCACGGGGTCTCGGACCACTACCCGTGGCGCGACAAGATGCGCGACGACGACGACGTGCTGCGCTACCTCGACGATGCGTCGCGGCTGGGCCTGCGCGTCGGGCTCGAGTACGACCTCGGCGTCGCCCCGCCGCTGAGGCCGGCGACGCGCGACGCGCTGCACTACCTCATCGGCGCCGTCCACCAGCTCGAGGTCGGCGGTGTCTGGATCGGATTCAGCGAGGCTGGCGGTTTCCTCAAGGGCCAGCGAGGCGGATCGGCCTTCGCCGAGGCCGCGCGCTTCGCCTCCGCCGAGCTGCGCGCGCGGATCCTCGAGCGGATGCTCGAGGTCGTGCGGCACGGCATCGAAGACGTGGGCGTCGACATCGTCGGCCACCCCACGTTCCTGCCCCTGCTCGCGCTCGGCGAGCCCGAGGAGATGCTGCCCGCGCCCTGGCAGGAGCGGCTGATCGAGCTGTGCGTCCACTCGCGCGTGGCCATCGAGGTCAACGAGTCGTACCGGGTGCCGCACCGCGAGTTCCTCGTCCGCGCCCGCGAGCGCGGGGCGACCTTCTCCGTCGGCTCGGACACGCACGGCGATCTCGGGCCGCTCGACCGCACCGAAGCCATGATCGGCGAGGCCGGTCTCGGCGCGGAGCGCTTCCTATCGGGGTCGCGGGTCAGAAAAGGTGCGAGCGAGCGTCCGGCTCCGCCGGCGCGAGCGAGTTCGACGAGCGGTGTCGAGGCGGCGAGGCCAAAGGCCGAGCGCGTTGAATAGGTCAGGCCGGGCGGTCGGCCGCCAAGAGCTCATAGACCAGGACCGCGACAGCGAGCACGAGCAGCACGTTCCCCAGGCCGCCGCCCCAGTCAAGCACCAGCGCGGCGAACCAGGCCAGCAGGAGCACCCATACCGCGATCCAGCGGACGCGATGAGCCAGCGGCGCGAGCACGCCACAAGCCTAGGGACATACACTTTGCTCGTGTTCCGGGGGCTGTCCGTCTACACGGGGAACTCCCATCCCCAGTTCGCCCGGGACATCTGCAGCCATCTCGAGATCCCGCTCGGCCAGGTCGAGGTGACCAAATTCCCCAACGACAACATCTTCGTGAAGGTCCTCGAGAACGTCCGCGAGCACGACGTCTTCGTCGTGCAGTCTCTCGTCGCCAACCCTTCGGTCAGCGACTCGATCATGGAGCTGCTGATCATGATCGACGCGTTCCGGCGGGCCTCGGCCGGCCGGATCACCGCGGTCATGCCCAACTACGCCTACGGCCGCAGCGACAAGAAGGACCAGCCCCGCGTGCCTATCACCGCGCGCCTGCTGGCCGACCTCATCGGCGTCGCCGGGGCGGACCGCTTCCTGACCATGGACATGCACCAGATGCAGCTCCAAGGCTTCTTCAGCATCCCCGGGGACGAGCTCTCGGCGTCGAACCTGCTGGTCGAGCACTTCTCGTCCATCGTCGCGGAGCGCCCGGACGACACGGCCATGGTCGTGCCCGACCTGGGCTACGCGAACCAGGCGCGCAAGCTCGCGGAGCGCCTGCGCATCCCGCTCGTGTTCATGCAGAAGACGCACCGCGACAACACCGGCCACAGCGAGATCGTCGGGGTCATCGGCGAGATCGCGCACAAGCGGGCCATCGTGATCGACGACGAGATCGACACCGGCACCACGATCGTCAACACCATCCGCGTTCTCCAGGACCACGGCGTGGGCGAGATCTACGTGGGCTGCACGCACC
>Ga0326597_10010022_pt1 | contig 12647 bp, 9 predicted proteins | sample RVTome_12_FD_203789 | JGI IMG/M metagenome (GOLD analysis project Ga0326597, IMG submission 203789) | Soil microbial communities from uranium-contaminated site in the Upper Colorado River Basin, Wyoming, United States - RVT100D185 | ecosystem: Environmental > Terrestrial > Soil > Contaminated >... | reverse complement strand
ACATCTTCGTCGCAGACGGCCACGACCCGCGCCAGGGGCAGCCGGACGGCGACAGGATCGTGAAGTTCTCACGCGACGGAACATTCATCGCGACGTGGGGACGAAGGGGATCGGCGCCGGGCGAGTTCGCCGGGCCGCACAGCATTGCCCTCGATGCTCAGGGGCGAGTCTTCGTCGCGGACCGCTCGAACAACCGGATCCAGATTTTCGACGGCAGCGGACGCTTCATCGACGAGTGGCGGCAGTTCGGGAGACCGAGCGGCGTATTCATCGACAGCAACGACGTGATCTACGTGGCCGACTCCGAATCGAACGAGAAGAACAATCCCGGCTTTCAGACCGGCATCAGGATCGGCAGTGCCCGGGATGGCTCGATCAGCACGCTCATACCGGGCAAGAGCCAGGAAGGCGTCACCGCCGACGCCATGGGCAACGTCTATGCCGGCGCCGACGGCATCCTGCTGAAATACGTCCGCGGAAACTGACGCCTCCGCATAAAATCACCCCCGCCGGCGCGCCTCTCCTTCGCTGATCCTTCGCGCACACCAGTGGAGACGCTGGCATGGAACACGGGATCGATGACCGCGGAACCGCCTTCCCGGGAGCACGGATACAATACCATCGCCTTGCGGCGAGGCGAGCCTGATAAGGCTCGCCCCACAGGCGGGAGGAGCGCACAGGCGAGAGGAGCGCACATGCGCAGGATGCTGTTGGTGGCGGCGGTGCTCATCCAGGTCGTACCGGTCATTGCGCAGGTCAGGCCTGCCAGGCTCGTGACCGACGACATGCTCCTGAATCCGGATCCGGCGGACTGGCTCATGCCGAGCCGGACGTACGACTGGCAGCGCTTCAGCCCCCTGACGCAGATCAACAAGGACAACGTGTGGCAGCTCCGTCTCGTGTGGTCACGCGGACTGAGTTCCGGAAGCCACGAGAACATTCCTCTCGTTCACGACGGAATCATGTACGTGGCGCAGTTCAACAGCCTCATTCAGGCGCTCGATGCGACGACGGGCGATCTCATATGGGAGCACCGGCGCAAGCTGCCGGACGCGTTCTACAAGAAGCGCGAGGACCCCGCGGACAAGACCGAGTTGACGGAACTGACTCCCAACGGCAAATCCAGGATGACGGCGCTGTATCAGGACATGCTGTTCTATGCGGCCGCCGATGGTTATGTCGTCGCGCTGGACGCCAGGACGGGCGAGCAGCGGTGGGAGACACAGGCGCACGACTACCGGACGAGCACCCGCCATACCTCCGGGCCCGTTGTTGTCGACGGAAAAGTCATTACCGGCCGCTCCTGCGCGAACGATCCCTTTTTCTTTCCGCAGGTGACGCAGACGACGTGCTTCATTGCGGGGCATGATGCGCGAACCGGCAAAGAGTTATGGAAGTTCTACACGGCGGCGGCTCCCGGGCAGCCGGGAGGCGACACCTGGGGCAATACACCGGCGAACAAGCGGACCGCATCGCCGTGGGGACTCTCGGGCGCGTACGATCCGGTTCGGAAGCTGATCTTCTGGGGCGTGGCGAACCCGAGCCCCTACCCGCGCCTCACGCGGCATCTGGGGAACGTCGAGGATGTGCCGCGCTCAGCGCCCGCCGACCTGTTCAGCAACTCGACGGTCGCTCTCGATCCCGCCACCGGCACACTGGCCTGGTACTACCAGCAGATTCCGGGTGACGACTGGGACGTCGATGGCGTGCATGAGCGGATCCTCATCCGGACGCCGTTCAATCCCGATCGCAACTCGGTGAAGTGGATCAACCCGAGGATTCCCCGCGGGCAGCCACGTGACATCGTGGTGGATTCACCGGAGCATGGCGGCATCTGGGTGATCGACCGGAGCAACGGCGAATTTCTTTGGGCGACGCCGTTTCCGCACGACACGCCGAATTTCGCGGTCGGCAGCATCGATGTGGAGACCGGGCGGACCCACATGAACTGGGACCTCGTCGCGCAGAAGGATGGCGACACGACCACGATCTGCTACACGGACCAGAAGGGGTGGTACCCGATGTCGTACCATCCGCGCACCAACTCGCTCTACATTCCGTTCAACGACTTCTGCGTGGCGCAGACGGTGCGCGTGAGCGCCCGTCAGGGGTGGGCCCGGCGGCGGCAAATCCCCCGCCCCGGCGCGGATCCGAACAAGCTGGGAGGCATCGCCAAGGTCAACATGTCCACCGGCAGGGTCGACTGGTTCTACACGTCGGCCGTGGGCGGCGTCGGCGCCACGCTCGCCACGGCGGGAGACCTGATCTTCTGGGGCGATGAGAATCGGCGATTCCGCGCCTTCGACGCCGACAGTGGAAAGATCCTGTGGGAAACGACCCTCGAGAGCCGGATTGAAAGCAGCACGATTACGTATGCCGTCAACGGCACGCAGTACGTCGCCGTACACACCGGAGAGGGCTCCGCGATCCGGAAATACCTTCCCAATGCGACGCCGGCCCCCGGCCACAACGCGATCTTCGTCTTCGCGCTGCCGGATAAGCGATAGACGACAGGATCGGCGGGTCCGCTCGCGGCTTGCCCTCTGCCGCTTCGCGGAACCCGCCCTACATGCGGCGGGGATGCCCGCGGAAGAAGGCGGCGATGCGCTCGGACGCGCTGCGGGGGTAGACGTGGCCGCCGGGGTGAATCCAGGTCATCACAGGCGCCGGCGTACCTCCTCCGTACAGCGTGCAGCCGTCACCGCACGGGGCCGTCGCGCCGCGCACCCCGTTCACGCGCACGGCGGTGGCCATCGCTTCCTTCTGATCGGCGAACGCCACCTGCATGTCGCGCTCCCCGGCGACATGCAGCAGGGGGCGCGGCTGCGCCGGCTGCACTGAGGGCCGCAGCCGACCCGCCACCGTTGCGAAGGCGGCAAACACACGCGGGCGCTCGGCCCACAGCAGGTAGGTGAACATCGCGCCGTTCGAGTACCCGGTGGCATAGATCCGGTCCTCGTCGACGCGGTATTTCTCCCGCAGCGTCGCCAGCGCGGCGTCGACCAGCTTGAGATCGCGGTCGTGGTCCTGACCGCACTCGACCTGCCATCCCGTCAGCCCGTTCGCGCCGCCCTCGAGCCCCTGGAAATAGACGACGAGGGCGTCGGGCCAGGCGCGTTGCAGCAGCACGAGCTGGAAGCTGTGGACCTCGTCGCCGCGCCCGTGGAAGGCCAGCACCAGCGGGGACCTGCCGCCGGCAGGGGGCGTCGAGGGCGCGAAGACCAGCGCTTCACGCCGCTCGCCCTGGATGTTCCAGGCCATGGTCTCAGCACTTGCCACACCGGCCCACATGAGCACCAGCCACGCAGCGATGGGGATCGCGATGCGTACGTAGTGTCCGGCTTTAGCCGGACCCGTTCGACTGCGCATCAGTTTGTCGTCTGTCCCATCCATTTGCTGCGGAGGCCCGCGCGGTCCACGGCCACGCCCCGCAGGTACACGGCGTTGATGCGGCGGGTATTGGTGATGTCGTCGAGCGGGTTGGCATCGAGCACGATGAAGTCGGCGCTCTTGCCGCCCGCGATGGTTCCGATGTCATCGATGCGAAGGAGCTCCGCTCCATTGCGCGTCGCGGCAACGATGGCATCGTGCGGCGACAGGCCCGCGGCCACCATGTCGGCGATTTCGTGATGCGCCGCATACGGACTGTTGCCGTCGGACCCAAGGGCGATCCGCACACCGGCGGCCTGCAGTTTTGCCAGGTTGCGCGCCTGGAGGCCGTACATCTTCTGTTCTTCGGCGTTGTCGGCGGAGGCGGCCTGCAGCTTCTGGAGCTCGCCGGCAGGCACCGACTCGCTCAGCCAGCTCAGATCGGCGGCGACGCCGCGGTTGGGGAGGTTCGGCACCAGCATCACATTCGGACGCTCGTTGAACAGCGTCACGAGCTCCTCGTCGATGTCGCGATCGCGGACGCCGTGCGCAAAGTGGTCGAGCCCCGCGCGCAGCAACCCTTTGGCATCTTCGAGGAACCAGACATGCGCCGTGGTCCTCAGGCCGTGCGTGTGTGCCTCGTCGATGATCGCGCCGTAGAGCGCGGGCGTGAGCCTCTTGTACTTGCCCATCCTGTCGTCCACCCAGATCTTCACGATGTCGGGCTTCCTCGTCGCGAGCTCCTGCACCGCTTTGCGGGCCTCTTCCTCAGTGCTCACCCAGTACGGCACCGTCGAGCGGCCGGGTTCCGGCGCCGAGAAGCCGCGTCCCGCCGTCCTGAAGCGCGCGGCGTTCGGAATCACTTCCTCGCGGACCTGATAGGCCACGTCACCCGGGTCCTGGCCCATGCTCATCGCGGCGACCACGCCGTAGTACGCCCGCCGCTGCAAGTCCTCCACAAGCGTCTCGCGCTCCTGCGAACGCGGGTGGATGTGCGCATCGACCAGCCCGGGCATGATCGTCTTGCCGCGGACGTCGACCCGCGTGGCACCCGACGGAACCTCACCCGCCGGGCCGACCTGCTCGATCCGTCCCTCACGGACGGTAATGGTGGCGTTCTCGATCGGAGCGCTGCCGTCGCCCACGATGACGCGCGCGCCCTCGAAGACGGTAAGGCCGGCTGCATCGGCGGTCTGGCTGTTGTCCTGCCTCGAACATGCCGCGACGAGCGACAGGCTTGCGCACAACAGGACGCTGATAACGAGGCGTGCACGTGATGTCGTCTGTATAAAGCTCATGACCATCTCCTCATGGGCCGGCCTGAAGGCCGGCCCCTACTGTTCGGTCCGGCTGAAGCCGGACACTACGACCTTCACCGCGCCGTGTTGCTATCGGGAACGAGCACGCGAATCGTGCCGTCGTGTTTGTTGGTGAGAAACACCCGGCCGTCCGGGCCCGCGTTGATGCGCAGGTCGGCGCGGGTTGCGGGTGCCTTGCCCTGCTTCACATTCTTCTCTCGCATCAGCTGGAGCAGTGTTTTCGACTCGCCGCCGTCGCGCAGCAGGATGCGCCGGATCGCGTCCTGGCCGCCGGCCGGAAGCGTGTCCGCGCTGACGTAAAAGATCTCGCCGCTGGGCATGTCGGCGAAGATGAGGAGGTTCGCCAGCTGGGGAATCCGGCTGCCGCGATACACGACCAGGCCGCCGGCTGCGGACTGGGACTGGAGCAGCGGATCGAGCTGGCCCCATTCGGCGATCGGATAGACGACCTTCGGGTCGCGCGGCTTGTGGAGATCGACGGCTTCACGGCTCACGAATCCGAAGCTGCCTTCCCATACGTTCCAGCCGAGATTGCCGCCGCGGGGCACTGGACTGATTTCCTCGACGATGTTCTGCCCGATGTCGGACAGGAACATGCGGCCATTCCGGGAATCCCACGCGAACCGCTGCGGGTTGCGCACGCCGTAGGCGTAGATCTCGCGAAGCGCACCGGGTGTGTTGACGAAGGGGTTGTCCGCTGGAATGCCGTACTTCTTGTTCCGGCTGTTGGTCCCGAGCGGATCGATGCGAAAGACCTTTCCGAACGCCGAGCCGAGATTCTGGGCCAGAGTCATCGGATCGCCGCCGCTGCCGCCGTCCGCCACGCCGATGTAGAGGAGGCCGGCGTCGGCGCTCCGCGGCGCCGCGGTCGGGTTGAAGCCCACGTAGCCGCCGTTATGGTTCGCGAAGGGCTGGCGCAGGCGGAACAGCTCCCGCGGCCCGCCCCCGTCGTACATCGCGGCGCGAGGATTCGCGGCGGTCCATTCGAGCAACACGGTGTCGTGGGTCGGCTTCGAACCGCTGGTCGTGAAATCGGGCGCCGGGACCATGTTCGTCACGTCGGTATAGGTGTAGAACTTGCCGTAGCCCGGCGTGCCGGTCTGACTGAACTGCGGATGGAACGCAACACTCTGAAATCCCCGCTCGCGGCCCATCGACTGGACGCTGACATCCCATTTCGGATCGTTGATGTCCAGGTATTCGGTCGGCATCGTCCCGTCGTAGCTCAGGGTGTAGATGGGACCGCGCATGTCGTTGACGAACAGGCGGCGCGTGCCCGGCTCGTCGACGAGGTTCATCACGCGCGCGGCCTCGCCGTTGATGTCCGGGATGGAGGCGAACTCCCTATAGTTCACGCGGATGACCCCTTCCGTTGCGGCGATCGGCGTGGGGAAGGGATCGCTGGGCGACTGGGCTGCCGCGACGGACACAAGTATGAGCGCGAGAGCGCCGGCACAAATTGTACGCATGGCCGCCGTTATACCGCGCGCGGCAGATCGAATCAAGCGGCGTATTGCCGCTCGAATCAAGCGGCGTATTGCCGCACCGCTCCGGCATTCCAGACGAGACCGATCCCGGGGCGCTCGGAAGGCATCGCCATGCCGTCGACGATCCTGAGAGGCTCGGTCAGCAATGGATTGACCCAGTCGACGTACTCGAGCCAGTGCGCGGTCGGCGCCGCCGCCAGCAGATGCGCGCTCGCTTCCGGGTACAGATGGGAGGACATGGGAACGCCCGCTTCGGCCGCGAGCGCGCTGGCGCGACGCCACCCTGTGATGCCGCCGATGCGTTCGAGGTCGGGCATCACGTAATCGCAGGCACGCGCCGCGAGCGCCCTCTGCATGTCATACACCTGCGAGAAGTTCTCGCCGATCTGCACCGGCGTCCGGGCAGCGTCTGCCACCTCCGCACAACCCTCGAAGTCGTCATACCGGACCGGCTCCTCGATCCAGCAGATCCCTTCGTCGTCCAGGGCGCGCGCCCGATTGACGGCGTCGGGCACGGCAAGCGCCTGGTTGTAGTCGACCATCACCGACACGCCATCAGGCAATCGTGTGCGCACGGCACGAACCGCCGCGAGGTCTTCGTTCAGCGTGGCGTAACCGAGCCGGAGCTTGACCCCGCGAAAGCCGCCGGCGAGCAGCCTCTCCGCTTCGCCGGCAAGCGCCTCGGCCGGCATGAGCCCGAGGCCATTGCTGTTGTAGGCACGGATCGGACGTAATTCCGCTCCGAGGAGGCGCGCCAGCGGCAGGCGGGCAGCCTGCGCCAGCGCATCCCACCCGGCCACGTCCACGAGCGCCATCGCCATCCGGACACTGCCCTGAACGCCGATCAGCCTGTAGCGCTTCGACAGCGCCGCCCACAGATCGTCAGGCACAATCGGCCGTCCGACCACCGCCGCGAGAATGTCGTCGAGGAACCGCGCGATTCCCGGCGCGGCAGCAGGTGTGTAGCAGAACTGGTACGCGCGGCCCGTCACCCCTTCCTCGGTTTCCAGGTCGATCAGCAGCAGCGGCGCGGTCCGCACGGTTGCTGCGCTGGTACCAAGCGGGAGCTTCATCGGCACCATGACCGGCACCGCATGAAGCGAACGGATGGTGAGGGGAGGAAAGATCACGTGGACCTTCCGCCTGCATGGAGCGCGAGGATGTCCCATACGGCCCGGTTCGCGGGCGTCGGCACGCCCACTGCGCGCCCGAGCTCCACGACGCCGCCCGAGAGCCACGCCACCTCGAGCCGGTGTCCGCGGTCGAGGTCATGATGCATGGACGAGGTCATGTCCGGCGGCACGCCGTCGACGAAGGTCAACCGCTCCTCGGCGAAGTACTCGGAGAGATCCACACCATGCGCGCGGCCAACGGCAACGGTTTCCCTGAACAGGTCCAGAAGGAACGCGCGCGTCTGCGGGTTCGACCGAATCGGCCCTATCGTCGATCTCATCGTCGCTGTCGTACCTGACAGGCCGACCAGGAAGACGTACTTTTCCCACAGCGTCCGGCGGATATCGTCTGAGATTTCCGCCTGAAGCCCGGCGCGCAGCAGACATTCGAGGAACGGCCCGGCACGGCTCGACCGCCGCCCGTCGTACTCCCCGAAGATGAACCGCTGCATCGTGCCCGTTTGACGAATCACTCCCGGCCGGGCGATCTGTGTGGCGACGTAGGCGACGCCGCCCATGACTGCGGCGTTGCCGAACTCGCGGCGCAGAATGTCGTCCTTCGTCACCCCGTTCTGCAGGGAAATCACCGCCGTCTGCGGACCGACCAGCGGCCTGGCGGCACGCGCCGCCGCTTCGGTGTCCCAGAGCTTCACGGCCATCAGAACGACGTCGACTGCCCCAATCGTCGCCGGGTCGTCGGTGACACGAACAGGATGGATATGGACATTGCCCAGGGCCTCGTTTTCAATCACAAGGCCGTGCTCTTTCATCGCCGCGAGATGGGCGCCGCGGGCGACAAAGGACACCTCGCATCCCACATGGGCGAGACGGCCGCCGTACAGGCCGCCGAGCCCCCCTGATCCCATCACGGCAATCTTCATCTGTTTAATTGGCTTTGGGCTTTGGACTTCGGGCTTTGGCCAAAGCCGAAAGCCCAAAGCCTGAAGCCAGTTATGGATTCGCCACAGGCTCGTCGCGCCAGCCCCGGCGCTTCAGCGACGCCCGCAGTGCTTCGGTCCGCGCCATCATCCGTGGCTGCAGGTCGAAGGGCTCGGTGAAGATCACCGTGCTTGCAGACTCCAGCCGCAGCTCATAGCCCTCGCCGTCCCGATAGACGAGGCAGGAGAGACGGGCGCCTCTCCAGGCGAGCTGCCAGAGCGTCGCAACAGGCCGGGAGTCCGAAAGGCCGGGCACTGGTAGATCCTACTGTCTGCCAATCGGCCGCGCCGATCGGGTTGGAGTAAGACCCCCGTTCAAACCGTGCGTGCGGATTTCCCGCACACGGCTTACCGGTGGTCGTTCAGACTGCGGCATTACGCGATCCCCGGATACGCAATGGTCCCGCGCAGGCGACAGAGCCCGAGGGCCTCGAAGAAGGGACGGCGCCAGGTGTCGGCACGTCCGGCGCGGAGACGCGAGCCAGACCGCTTGCGCAGCAGGTCCCGCAGGCGTTCCTCGACATACGTATCGATCTGGATGAATTTCACCGCCGCATTGCCCGTGCGAAAGTACTGGCCCCAACCGCGGAGGACCCGATTCAGATCCGCAATGACGACGCGGAGATCCTCATGACACCGTCCACGTGGGGTCAGCGCCCGTACACGGGCTCGCACCCGCGCCATTGCCCGTTGAGACGGAGTCCGATGCAGGTAGAAGACGCGTCGGTGCGTCCGTTCCCACACGGGGCCGCTCAGGCGCTTGCGCAGATGACAGCCGAGAAAATCGAAACCCGCGCCCCCGCGCGAGAGATCGACCATCCTCGTCTTCTCCGGGTGCAGCTCGAGCCCGAGGCGCGTGAGCACTGTGCTCACCCGTTGTCGGGCCTCCTCGACCGCCGCCTTCGTGTCGCACATGACCACAAAGTCGTCCGCGTAGCGGGCCAGCGTGCCAAGATGCGCACACCGGTCCTCCCAGACACGGTCGAGGACGTGCAGGTAGATGTTGGAGAGCAGCGGCGAGATCACACCACCTTGCGGTGTGCCCGCGACGGTCGCGGCCCACTGGCCCTCCTCCATCACGCCTGCCGCGAGCCACTGCCGCACCAGCTTCAGCACCCGCCGATCCGAGATACGTTGCTCGACCAGCACCATGAGCTTCGTGTGGTCGATGCTGCCGAAGTAGTCGCGGATGTCCGCATCGAGCACGTGGTTGCCGCCGCGTGCGCCATGCACACGCAGGGTTTCCAGTGCCTGCGTGGCGCTCCGCTTCGGCCGAAACCCATACGATGAGGCCCGGAAACCCGCCTCAAAGATCGGCTCCAGCACGAGCGTTGCCGCCATCTGCGCCACTCGGTCTCGGACCGTGGGAATGCCGAGCGGCCGCTGCCGGCCATCGGCCTTCGGGATATATCGCCGCAGAACCGGCTGCGGTCGATACGTGCCTGCGCGCAGTGCCGCACTGAGCTCATGGAGCATGCGCTCGATGCCGTACTGCTCGATCTCGGCCAGCGTCTCGCGATCGACGCCCGCCGAACCGCGGTTCCGTTTGACACGCCGCCATGCCTCCTGGAGGACGTCATCCCTCCAGATCCGATCCATCAGGGCATGGAAGCGCCGCTCCGGGGATCGCTTGGCCGCGATCCAGAGTCGCCGTTGCAATTGGCGCACTTTGTCGATGGGCGGATGCCCACCGGGGGGATTGGAACCGGGCTTGCCGGTCATGCCCTCGCGCGTGCTTGCTCCGTCGACGTGACCACCCCAGGGACCCTTCGCTCCTCTCGCGTTGTTCGCCGCGAGGCTCGCCACTACTACGGTCCCCTCGGACTCCCGCTGCGCCGCGCTCGATTTCACCATCGGCTTATACGAGCCGCGTGTCCCTGACCCGGACTGCGCAGACGGGCCTCTCGTGTTCCGCCCGTCTCCCTGCACACGTGCTGCGCCCCCTACCCCGCCGAGACCTGCGACGCGTACGCCTCCGGACCGAGGCATCGCAGACGTGGCCTTCGCCGCGACGTGACCGGCTCGGCTCTCGGGTTGTAAATCTGTCGAGGCTGCAGGCTTCACTTCATGTTGCGGCCCGCGTGCTGGCTCCCTCCGAAGAGGCTTCTGACACCCCGCTTGAGACACCGCGATCTCTCCCGACGCTTGGGGTCTGCTACTCGGCGCTCCGGCGCTTACCGAGGCGGGACTTGCACCCGCTGGAGACGAACAGCGTGAAGTAGACGATGACCTGTCCACCTCGTCACGACGCACCACGCACTCATTATAGGAGCCGTGCGCCGCCTATAATCGCGTGGTGCGCATCACGACGTCGGCTCCAACCCGCATCGATCTTGCGGGAGGCACGCTCGACATCTGGCCTCTGTATCTCTTTCATCCCGGCGCCCAGACGATCAATGCGGCCATCAGCCTTCGGGCGCGCGCAGCGATAGACCCCCGCCAGGACAACCGCGTCGTCATTACCTCGCTGGATACGGGTGTCACGGTGGAGGCGGACGACCCGGCCGCGCTGCGGGATGACCGGGAGCTGCGGCTTCTCTCGCTCCTCGCCCACTTCTTCGAGGCCCGCGGGCTGACGCTGACGACGTCGTCTGATTCGCCTGCCGGGGCCGGCATCGCCGGATCGTCGGCGCTGAACGTGGCCGTCTGCGCCGCCCTGGCGGACTGGAGACGGACGCACTATGAGCCGGAGGTCCTGCTTCAGATTGCGATGAACGTCGAGGCTCAGGCGATCCGTGTGCCCACCGGCCTGCAGGACTACAGACCCGCGCTCTATGGCGGCGTCGCCGCCCTGCAGCTCGACGTCGACGGTGTCCGCCGCGTGCCCCTCGACGTGGCCCCAGCCGACCTCGAGGCGCGGCTCGTGCTGTGTTATACGGGCGAGCCCCGAAATTCTGGGACGAACAACTGGGAAATCATCAAACGGCACGTCGACGGCGACCGGCATGTGTTCGACTGCTTCGAGCGTATTCGCGACACCGCGGCCGCCATGCGCGAGGCGCTGGCCAGAGGCGACTGGGACGCCGTGGGCCGGGCGATCGCGGAGGAATGGGACAACCGCAGACGCCTCGCGCCTGGCGTCACCACGCCGATCATCGACGACCTGATTCGACGCGCGGCGGCGGCCGGGGCGACCGGCGCCAAGGTCTGCGGCGCGGGCGGAGGCGGCTGTCTTTTCTGCTTTGGACCCCCGGAGCGGCGCGAGGCGATTGCCGGGGCGCTCGCCGCCGGAGGCGCCAGGCTTCTCGATTTTCGCGTCGAATCGCACGGCTTGACGCGTGGATAACCGTCAGATCGCGCAGGTATTTGCGGAGATCGCTGACCTGCTCGAAATCAAGGGCGCCAACGGCTTCAAGATCCGCGCGTATCGAACCGCTGCCGATACGGTGGGCACATGGGCAGACGGCGTGGCGCGCATGGACGACGCGCAACTGCGCGCGCTGCCCGGCATCGGAAAGGACCTCGCGGGGAAGGTTCGGGAACTGGCCACTACGGGCGTCTGCGCATATCACCAGGAGCTGCTCCAGGAGTTCCCGCCCACGATTCTCGACCTTCTGCGCCTCCAGGGGGTGGGCCCCCGGACTGTGGCGCAGCTTTACGCGGCAGTGAATATTCGAACCGTCGACGAGCTCGCCGACGCGGCCAGATCCGGACGCCTTCGCGACCTGAAAGGCATGGGGGCCAGGAAGGAGGCGCTCATCCTGAAGGCCATCGAGGAACGTCAGAAAGACACCGGCCGCCACCTCCTCTCCGACACGGCCACGGTGTCCGCGGAGCTGGTGGCCTACCTCCGGGAGCGCGCGCCCTCGGCCGACTTCGTTCCGGTGGGGAGCCTTCGGCGCGGATGCGAGACATGCGGCGACATCGACATCCTGGCCATCGGCGGCGACCCGGCCGTGGTGGACCTCTTCATCGGCTACCCCGCGGCTGACCGGGTCCTCGGGCACGGGGACACTAAATCAAGCATCCGTTTGCGCAGCAGCTATCAGGCGGACCTGCGGCTCGTGCCGATCGAAAGCCGCGGCGCGGCCATGCAGTATTTCACCGGCTCGAAAGCCCATAACGTCGTGCTGCGCGATCGGGCGGTCCAGCGGGGGCTCACACTCAACGAGTACGGGCTGTACCGAACCGACGACAACACGCGTATTGCGGGCGATACGGAGGAGGGCATCTACGAAGCGCTCGGGCTGGCGTGGGTGGACGCTGAACTCCGGGAAAACCGCGGCGAGATCGAGGCCGCGAGTGAGCGCCGGCTTCCCCGGCTGGTTTCGGCGGCCGATATCCGCGGCGATCTGCACATGCACACGACGGCCACCGACGGACGGGACGAGCTCGACGCGATGGCCGCGGCAGCGCGCAGGC
>Ga0326597_10010021_pt1 | contig 12647 bp, 10 predicted proteins | sample RVTome_12_FD_203789 | JGI IMG/M metagenome (GOLD analysis project Ga0326597, IMG submission 203789) | Soil microbial communities from uranium-contaminated site in the Upper Colorado River Basin, Wyoming, United States - RVT100D185 | ecosystem: Environmental > Terrestrial > Soil > Contaminated >... | reverse complement strand
GTTGCACCGCATCCTGGCGGAGATCGGAGACAATCAGGTGGCGGGGTACACCACGCTCCCGGCCGATCAAATGTGGCTGAAGGACCTCGTCCTGGCTACCTGGGCCAGGCTCGATGAGGCGTGACATGATGAATCGTGACGTGATAGGGCGTGACGTGGTACTGCGTGACGTGATGAGGCGAAAAGCCGTTTCTGTTTTGGTTTCAAGACACGCTTTACCGTGTCACGAATCATCATGTCACGCAGTACCACGTCACGCGGCACCCTGTCACTGCGTGTCAAAGTGACGGGCGCCGTCGCCACCGCCGCAGCATCAAATAGCCGCCGAGCATGCCGCCGAGATGCGCGAAGTGCGCGACGCCGGCCTGCGTGCCGGTGACCCCGAGGTAGAGCTCGAGCAACGCGTAGAAGATCACGAACAGCCACGCCGGCATCGGGATCGGGGGAAAGATCAGCATCACGATGCGCCGCGGAAAGAACATGCCGTAGGCGAGCAGCAGGCCGAACACCCCGCCGGAGGCGCCGACGGTGGGATAGGGCGGGCCTGGATTGACGATCGACATGGCGAGCTGCGCGACGGCGGCGGCGAGGACCGAGACGAAGTAATAGGAGACGTAGCGCCGGCTCCCCAGAACGCGCTCGACCTCGGAGCCGAACATGAAGAGGCCCAGCATGTTGAAGAAAAGGTGCAGCGCATTGCCGTGCAGGAAGCTGTAGGTCACGACCTGCCACGGCAGGAAGCCGACGATGCCGGCGGCGGGGGCGCCAGGGACGGACGACGCGTGAAACGGCCACAGCGCGAACCAGACCACCAGCGACGCGTCGAAGAACGCCTGCGCGAGAAAAACGGCGATATTGACGACAAGCAGCGCGCGCGTGATGGGGGGGATCGCGGAGAACATGGATCGGGGAGACTATGAGCCCGCTGGCCCGATGCGGGCGAGCGTTGCGGCGCAGACGGCGCGAACGCCGCCCGGATGAATCGTTCCTGCGCTTCCCCGGCGGATCAACGGCGCGCGCGCTTCTTTCCGCCTGCGGCGGGTTTACCCTTCTCGAGGTCCTCGAGCAGCCCGACGAGGTCGTCTGCGTGCTCTTCCTCCATCGCGAGTATGCCTTCGAGCATGCGCGTCGTCGTCGTGTCCTTGTTGCCGATGTAGCCGATCATCTCGCGATAGCTGTCGATCGCGATGCGCTCGGCGACCAGGTTCTCCTTGATCATGTCGACGAGATCGTCGCCCTCGACGTACTCGGCATGGCTGCGGGTGAGCAGCCCGACCGGGCTGAAATTGGGCTCGCCGTTCAGCTGCACGATTCGCCCCGCGATCTGGTCGGCGTGCTGCTGCTCCTCGTTCGCGTGGACGAGAAATTCCGCCGCGACAGGCTCGGCGTTCATGCCGGCGGCCATGAAGTGATGGCGCCGGTAGCGCAGCACGCAGACGATCTCGGTCGCGAGGGCCTCGTTGAGGAGATTCACCACCGTCTCGCGGTTTGCCCGGTAGCCGTGCGTCACCGCGCCCTGCTCGATGTGCTGGCGCGCGCGGGCGCGGAGCGTCTTGATGTCGGACAGAAACGCCTGTTTCTTCGCCATGACGGATTTCCTTTTTCGGTAACAAAAACAGGTTACAAGTGACCGGAGTTCCGCGCAAGCCGCCGCGGATGCCGTGACGCAATGCCGCAATAGACAGGATTAACAAGATTCACAGGATTCCATCAGACGCTATTTCGAGTATTACGATCAAAATCGGCAGGCGCGAGGCACGAGCCGCGGGCCGGGAGCGCCCGTCACCGCGTCGCTTCGTCACTCAGAAAAACGCGGCTTTTTTCCCGGGCGGGGGCGAATAGCGGAACGTGCCCCGCTTCAGGATCGCTTCCTTGCCGCCGTGCTTCTCGATGAACGCCTTCTGGTCGGCGCGCGCCTGGCGGTCCACCGCCTCCGGGTCCACCGCTTTTCGCAGCAGCGACTCGCATTCGTCCCGCACCGCCTTGAAGCCGGGATTTCGGCCGAGATCGTTGCGCTCTCCGGGGTCGGCCAGCAGGTCGAAAAGCATCGGCGGCATGCCGACGTAGTGCACGTATTTGTAGTTCCCGTGGCGGATCATGTAGGAGGCGGTGATGGCGCCCGCCGCGTGGTACTCGGACAGGATGGTCCGCTGCGGCAGGCTGCCCCGGGCGACGTCGAGGAGCGAGGCCCCGGGCAGGTTGGCGTCCTGCGGGCCGGGTTCCGCGCCGAGCGCATGCAGGAACGTCGGGAAGCCGTCGACGAGCGTCACCGGCGTGTCGCAGGCCTTGCCGTCGGGCACCTCCGGCCCGGCCAGGATCAGCGGGATGCCCGCCGACTCCTCGTACATCGTGGATTTGCCCCACAGCCCGCGCGTGCCGAGGTTGTCGCCGTGGTCGGAGGAATAGACGACGCGGGTGGATTGCGCGAGGCCGGTCTCGTCCAGCGCCCTCAGGATTTTTCCGACGTTGTCGTCGAGGAAGGAGACCAGGCCGAAGTACGCGGCGATCGCGCGCCGCACCATCGCGGCATCGAACGGCTCATCGAAGCACAGGCATTGCCGCATCGCGTCGATGAAGGGATGCCGCGGCCGCTGGTCGGGCTCGTACAGGTCGGGCCACGGCACGTCGTCCTCCGGATAGAGATCGAAGAACGCCTGCGGCGCGATCAGCGGAAAGTGCGGCGAGACGAAGCCGACGTAGAGCGCCCATGGCTTGTCCTTGTGGCGGGGCGCCGCACGCCGGAGCCACTTGACCGCTTCGTCGGCGATGCCGCGGTCGTAATGCGTGTACTCGGATTCGCCGGGTCCGGCTTCCGGCCCGAGCTTCAGCGAGCCCGGCCGGCGCGGCAACTCGTCGCGGATGAGCCCGAGCAGGTCGCCGACGCCGTTCACGATGTGCATCGGCTGGATTTCCTCGTCGAAGCCGTTGACGTCCGGATTCGATTCCTTGTAGTGGAGCTTGCCGATCGCGGCCACGTGGTGGCCCTGTTCCATCAGCCGGTGGCCCCAGGTCGGCGCCTGTCCCTCGTAGGCGATCGCGTTGTCCCAGCAGCGCACCTGGTGCACGTAGCGGCCGGTCGCGAAGCTCGAGCGCGCCGGCACGCAGATCGGGCAGTTGGTGTAGGCGCTGGTGAAGCGCGTTCCCCGCTTCGCCAGCGCGTCGAGATGGGGCGTGCGGATCATCGGATGTCCCGCGCTGCCGAGCACCTTCTTGTTGTGCTCGTCGGACAGGATGAACAACAGGTTGGTCGGCTTCACGTTCTCAAGCTCAAGAGCTTCGACACAAAGGACACGAAGGACACGAAGGAAATCTATACAAAACCATCGCGGCGGGCCCACGCGGGGACGGGCAATCGTTCCCGGGCTCCCGTTTTGGCAATCGCTTCGGTATATCAGGGGTTCTCATGTTCCGTTTCTAACTATATTGAGTTTCTTTGTGTCCTTGGTGTCCTTTGTGTCAAGGCTTTTGACGGCTACTTGTATTTCTTGGTCATCAGGTCGGCGACGCTGACGCCCTGGTCGATGTCCGCCTTGCGCTTCGCGTCGCCGGCGTCGATCTTGCGCGCGGCTTCCAGCACCTCGGCGGCGCGATCGTGAGGCACGAACGCGACGCCCGCCTCATCGGCGCAAACGAGATCGCCGGGCCGGACCTGCACGCCGCAAACCTGCACGGTGCCGTTCACTTCGACCGTCTGCATGCGCCACTTGCCGGTGATCGGCGAGAAACCCTTGCACCACACCGGCCAGCCCATCGCGCGGTGCTGGTCGGGATCGCGCAAGGTGCCGTCCACGATGGCGCCGATGAAACCCTGCCGCTGCGCGACCGTTGAAGACTGCCCGCCCATGTTCGAACAGCCCATCACGCCCTCGATCACCAGCACGTCGCCCGGCTCGGCGAGATTGTGCGCCTCGCTCTCGCCTTGCGTGTTGGTCTTTTCCTGCGCCGCCTTGTGAATCTGCGCGGTGCGCTGGATGTTCCGGACGGTCAGCGCGGGGCCGACGATGCGTTTGCCCGGGTGCACTGGAGGGAGCACGTAGGCGGGGACCACGCCGACGATGCCCAGCTCGTCCATCGCGTCGGACAGCGTTCCGGTCAGGTCCACGAGCGCCCGGAATCCCTCGAGGATGTCCGCGGACACCCGCGGCAATTCGAGCAGGCGGATCGCCTCGCGCGGCAGGCGGCCCAGTGTGCTTTTCGTCATGAATTCCTCCAGTTAGGCCGGCGCGCGGGACGCGCAGCCGCGCTCGCGTGGAACGGCGAATTCTATTGACGCTGGTCGCGGCGCGTCAACGCCCGGGGCGGAAAGCGGTCCGCGCCGCGTGCGCATGCCGCCGGCATGACGAGAGTATGATAGACGCGGAGTGTACGTTCCTGGAGAGGGGGCCGCCATGTTCACGAGAAGAAACGTGGAGCGAGCGATGCCGGCCGACGCGGTGGCGTCGGCGGGCGGTGGGACGCAGGACTACGGCGGCTTCTGGATCCGGTTTCTCGCCTATCTTGCCGACTGGGCGATCCTGACCCTCGTCCTCGTCGTGCTCTTCATCCCGTTCGCCTTCATGGGCGCGATCGGAGCGGCCCTGTACGGCGCAATCTGCGTCCTCGGCCCGATCGTCTATTTCGCCGTGATGCAGGCGTCCCCGCGGCAGGCGACCTTCGGCAAGGACCTGCTCGGACTGAAGGTCGCGAATGGCGCCAACTTCGAGCGCTTGTCGTTCGTGCGCTCGCTGCTGCGCGAGCTGGCGAAGATTCTTTCGGGGATGATCCTCGCGCTGGGCTTCATCATGGCGGCGTTCACCCGCCGCAAGCAGGGCCTGCACGACATGCTTGCCGGGACCGTCGTCACGCGCGAGCGATCGCCGCGGGTCGTCGCCGCGATCGTGCTGATCGTCGCCGGAATCGCGATCCCTCTCGTTGCGCTGCCCCTCATGGCGGGCCTTTTCATGGGCGGCGTGATGCTTGCCGTGGTGGGCCCGATATTGGGCGGGATGATGGGCGGCAAGGACGTCGGCGACGCGGGCAAGGCCGCGCGGCCGGTGCCGCGCGTGGCGCAGCCTGCCGCGAAAGCGCCGCCGCGCCGCCCAGCGCCACCTCGCCAGCCGGCGGCGCCGTCGACCACGGCCCGGGCGCCTGCCGCGGGGGCCGCCATGAACGAGGCGGAATACGACAAGCAGCTCGCCCGGGCGCTCGCTGGCATCGACAAGCCGTCGAGCGCGCGCGCGGGACCGGCAATCGTGCACCTCGACACGCATTTCGGCGACAGTTTCTGGCTGAAGGTGCTGATGCCGGGCGTCACCAACCTCGATCGCGGGCGCGCCAGCGTCACGATCGACCGCGTGCTCGATGCCAGGGGGGCCGACCGATACGACCGCGCCAGCAACTTCGAAAAGGAATTCTTCCGGAACGTCAGGCTGTCGGCGAGCCGGACGGGCGTGCCGCATTATTCAGGGACGAGAAGCGTGCGGGTTACGAAAGGCACCTCGCAGAACGACGTGCAGAAGGTTGAAGGCAAGCTGCATCTTTCCCTGCCGCTCGGACTCACGCTGGTTTCGTTCGGGGCAGCCGACGCGGGCAGGGAACTTGCGGCGGGACCCGTCAAGATCGCGTTGAAGTCTTTCGATGGCGACAAGGCTTCATTCTCGGTGTCCGGAGCGCCGGAGAATTTTCTCGGCGCGACGGGCTACGACGCGAATGGCGCGGTGGTGCCTGCCTCGTCCACGTCTCGCGGCGGCGATCAGTACACGGTCAACTTTCGCGCGCCGGTGGCGCGGGTCGAGATGGCGACCGCGTCCGGCCTGCTGAAGCGCGAGTACCCGTTCACGGTGGCGCGGGGCGGGACGGCAGCCGCTGCAAGCGCGCCCGCTGCAACGACTGCGCCGGCGAAACCGGTCGTCGTCGCGGTCGCTCCGGCGATGCCCGCGAAAGCGGAGGTGAAGCCCTTGCCGCCCAAGGCGCTGGCCGTCGAGAAACCGGCGGCGGCCAAGCCCAAGGCGCCGCCCGCAGCCGCGCCCAGGATGAAAGCGGAGTCTGCGGCGCCTGCACCGGCGGCAGCCACAAGACCCACGCCCCGGCCCGCGCGCGTGCGCATGCGCATTCCCGCCGCTCCGGCTGCCGTCGCCGCGCCCCCGCCACCGGTAAAGACGCCCCGGTACAACGACGTGATGACCGCGGTGATGATGCGCGACCCGGCGGGCGCCGTCGAGGGGATCGCGGCGGGCTTCTGGGTGGACCGGTCCGATTCGAACGGCGTCACGCCGCTGATGGCAGCGGCGATGCTGGGTGACGCCGCGATGGTGCAGCTCCTGCTCCGGCACGGCGCAAATCCCAACCGCAACGCCGCGGGCGGCTCGGTGCTCGATTTCGCGGGGAGGAGCGGCGACGCCAAGGTCGTGCAGTTGCTGAAGCAGGCCGGCGCGAAGTAGCCGCGCGCCTGCGACGGTCGCATGGGAGGCGCCGCCCGCATTCCCGGCAAGGGCTGGTATGCGCTCGCGGGCGTTATCGCCTTGGGCGCGGTGATCGCGGTCGGCGGCGTCGCCGTCTGGGTGTATCTCAACTTCGAGGCGAGCACGCCGTTTCTCGCGCCGGGCCGGCAGACGATCGAGCTGAAGCATCCTGGCGCGTATTTCGTCTGGAACGACTACCAGGCCCTGTTCGAAGGCCGTCGCTACGACGCGCTGCGCGATTTCCCCGCGGGCGCGCGGATTTCGGTGACCGAGAGGGCGACGGGGAAGGCGGTGCCGCTGGAATCGGCCGGCAACGTGAGCTCTGATACCGGCAGCACGAAAAGCGTCGCGGTATCGCAGTTCAACGCGGAGCGCCCCGGCAGCTACGACGTCGCGGTCGAGGGCCGCTTCCCGCCGCGGGTGTTTTCGGTGGGCCGCAACGCCATCCTTACCTTCATCGCTGCGGGATTCGGCGCCTTCGCCCTGATCTTTCTGGGGTTCGGCGCGGCGCTCGCGATCGCCGGATGGACGTTTCTCAGGCGCGAAGAAGCGCGGCGAAGCGTGGCGCCGCCCGCCGCACTGGGAGTCGCGGGCGCGGCATCGGCGGACGACAAGTCGTTGAAGAACTTCGCCACGATCGTCTACGCGCTGCAGGTCGCGGGCTTTTTCGTCGGCATCACGTTCATCGCGGGCGTCGTCATCAACTACCTGAAGCGGCAGGAGGCCGAGGGCACCTGGCTCGAATCGCACTTCCGCTGGCAGATCCGCACGTTCTGGCTCGGGCTGCTGTGGTCCGTCATCGGCGTTGCACTGGTCTTCGTACTGGTGGGGATACCCGTGCTGGTTCTTACCACCGCGTGGATGCTCTACCGCGTGATCAAGGGCTGGATCGCGCTCGAGGACGGCCGGCCGCTGCCGGCTTGAGGCACGAGGGATTCGTGATGTCGCACGGTTCGCGAAAGAACGCGGCGCACCCCGGCGCGCATTGGGTGATCGGCATCCTCGCCGCAGCGGCCGCAATGGCATTGGTGTGCCCGCGGACGAGCGCACAATCCCCGGCGGCCTCGTCGGCGGGCCCGCTCGTCGAGCTGACGGCAAAGGCCTTCAAGGGGTACCGCAGCGACGCCGACCTGCTCGTGCAGGTGGGCGAGATCCGCCTCCATGCAAGGGCCGCAACTTCGAATTTGCGTTATCGGGCGCTTGGCCTGGCGCTGTACCAGGGCAGAAGCCAGCTGGCCACGGTGTGGAAGAACGACGTCCAGGGTGCGCTGACCGCCGCGCAGCCCGTAGTGACGCTGCCGGGCCCGGTGTTCATCGTCCCCAATGCGGGCACGGCGTGCACGATGTCCGATTGCTCGGCCGTATTGTTATTGGAGGTGGAGACGGGTCCCGGCGCCTCGCACATCGTGCGCGCCGAGCTCGCGCCGGTACAGGTGGACAGGCCGCCGCCGCGCGCGCCGGCGTCCCGGCCGGCGATCGGGCCGCCCACGAGCTGGCCGTCGCATTTTGCCCACGCGCTGCGCGCCTTTTCGGAGCGACGGTACGGCGATACGGAGCGGCTGCTCGCGGAGACGCTGGCGTACATCGAAAAGACGCGCGGGCCGTCCGATCCGGCGGCCGCCCGCGTGCATTACCAGCGCAGCCTGCTCTACGAGCGCCTCAAGCGGCAGAAGCAGCAGGAGCAGGCGCTGCTCGCCGCGCTGGCGATCCTGGAGAAATATCCCGACCCGCAGGTCCAGGGGACGATCGGGCGGGCAGCCGGGCCGCTCGACAAGGAGATCGTGGCGCGCCGCCTCGCCGATCTGTACTGGGAGGCGCGTCGCTACGCGGACGCGTACACGTACTACGACCGCGCCTACCGTTACGTGGCGGACGTGCCTCTGACCGATGCCGAGCGCAACCGGCGACTCGCCCGCAATTCGGCGGGCCGCATGGCCGGCGCCTGCACCCAGAAGAACTGGGCGGTTGCCGACGAGGCCATGGCGGAGCTGAAGCGGCGCATCGTCGACGTCGACGCTGAGACCCGGAGGCAGCTCGAGTACTGGATCCGCACCGGCGAGCCGCGGCTCAAGGCGCGCCAGTGCTGAACGGTACGCATCCGCACTTGCACATAGCGGAACGATTCCGCTATCGTGCCGTGCTGATGCGCCGTGACTCGCGGATAGCGGATAGCGGATGGCACCGGGCCCAGTCACGAGTCGCCAGTCACAAGTCACGCTGTCCGAAGCGCCAAGACGGAATGTAAACATGCGTCGCGAAAAGTCGAAGACGGGAATGCGCAAAGGCCTCACCGCCTACGGCGACGAGGCGTTCTCGCTCTTTCTGCGCAAGGCGTTCATCAAGGCGATGGGCTATACCGATGACGCGCTCGACCGCCCCATCATCGGCATCACCAACACCTTCAGCGGCTTCAACGCCTGCCATCGCACCGTGCCCGAGCTGATCGAGGCGGTGAAGCGCGGCGTGATGCTCGCCGGCGGGCTGCCGGTGGAGTTTCCGACGATCACGCTGCACGAGTCGTTCGCGCACCCCACCAGCATGTACCTGCGCAATCTCATGGCGATCGATGCCGAAGAGATGATCCGCGCCCAGCCGCTCGACGCCGTGGTGCTGATCGGCGGCTGCGACAAGACCGTGCCGGCGCTGCTCATGGGCGCGGCGAGCGCCAACGTGCCGGCGATCCTGATGGTGACCGGGCCGATGATCACCGGCGATCACAAGGGCGAGCGGCTCGGCGCCTGCACCGACTGCCGCCGCTACTGGGCGAAGTTTCGCGCGGGCGACGTGGACGAGCGGGAGATCAACGCGGTCAACGCGCAGCTCTGCCCGTCCGCCGGCACCTGCATGGTCATGGGCACCGCCTCGACGATGGCGCTCTGCTCCGAGGCGCTCGGCATGATGCTGCCGGAGAGCGCATGCATTCCCGCGGTGATGGCCGAGCGCCTGCGGAACGCGGAGGCGACCGGCGCGCGCGCCGTGGGAATGGCGAAGGAGGACCTGACGCCCGACAAGATCATGACGCCCGCCGCTTTCGAGAATGCGCTGCGCATGCTCCTCGCCATCGGCGGTTCGACCAACGGCATCGTGCATCTCGCCGCGGTCGCGGGACGGCTCGGCATCGCGGTGGACCTCGCCGGCTTCGATCGCATGGGCCGCAAGACCCCGGTGCTGGTGGATCTCAAGCCCACCGGACAGCACTACATGGAGGACCTCTACAAGGCGGGCGGCGCGGCCGCGATCCTGCGCGAGCTGAAGGGGCTGCTCAACCTGAAGGCGCTCACGGTTACCGGAAAAACGCTCGGCGAGAACATCGCCGCGGCGCCGCCGCCGTTCCCGCAACAGGTTGTGCGCCCGATCCGCAAGCCGATTTTCCGGGAGGGCGGCATCGCGTTCCTGCGCGGCAATCTCGCCCCGGACGGCGCCATCATCAAGCAGGCGGCGATGGATCCGAAGCTCGCGCGCCACGAGGGCAGGGCGGTGGTGTTCGAATCGCTCGAGGACCTCGCGAACCGCATCGACGACCCGAAGCTCGACGTGACCGCGAAGGACATCCTGGTGCTGAAGAATGCCGGTCCCAAGGGAGCGCCCGGCATGCCGGAATCGGGTTATCTGCCGATCCCGAAGAAACTCGCGCAGCAGGGCGTCAAGGACATGGTGCGGATCTCGGATGCGCGGATGAGCGGCACCGCATTCGGCGCGATCGTGCTGCATGTGACGCCGGAGTCGGCTGCGGGCGGCCCGCTCGCGCTGGTGAGGGATGGCGACCGCATACGGCTCGACGTGCCGGCGCGCCGGCTCGACCTGAAGGTCAGCCCGGCCGAGCTTGCCCGGCGGCGCAAGGCCTGGCGCGCGCCGAGGCCGCGTGCCGAGGACCGGCGCGGCTACCGCAAGCTCTTCATGGAGACCGTCACGCAGGCCGACCGCGGCTGCGATTTCGACTTTCTGGCGGCGCCGGTGAAGGCGCGCGTGCCCCGCAACAAACGGTGACCGGTGACCGGTGACTAGTGACCAGTGACCAGTGACTGGTGCCTGGTGACTGGGGCTTTGCGCTGGAGTAAAATCACGCCCGTTTCACACGGTCGTTGCAGCAGGGAAAGTCGGCAGTTCCGCGTTAAAACCTGAAGGCAGACATCATGTCCCGATCGCAGCAGGGGGCGCGGCGGCCTTACGCCGTCCGCCGTTCATCCATTCACGGCCGCGGCGTGTTCGCGGCTGGCCGCATCCGCAAGGGAAGCCGCGTCATCGAATATCGCGGCGAGCGCATCAGCGAAGCGGAAGTGGAGCGGCGCTACGGCGACGAGTACGAATACTCGTCGCACACCATGCTGTTCTGGGTCGGCAAGAACCGCTACATCGACGCGACGCGGGTGGGCAACTCGGCGCGCTGGATCAACCACTCGTGCCGCCCCAACTGCGAGACGGTGGACGACGACGGCCGGATTTTCATCGAGGCGGTCCGCGACATCCGGCCCGGCGAGGAGATCACGTACGACTACAACCTGTTCCTCGACGAGCGGCACACGCCGGCGGCGAAGCGGGCGCATCCCTGCTTGTGCGGGTCGAAGCGCTGCCGGGGAACGCTCCTCGGCAAAAAACGGTGAACGGTGAACGGTGAATGGTGAATGGATGCCGCGCCAGGCGCGGGAGACCAATCACCCTCACGCCTCACTCCTCACGCCTCACCGTTTCGGGATTTCCTTCGCCGGATCGATGAACGGCATCGGCACCACCGTCGCCTCGCGCTCTCCGACCTCGGGAATCTGCACGGTCAATTTTGTTTGCAATGCTGTCAGTGAAACGGGCAGCATTGCATAGCCGATGTTCTTTTTCAGCCGAGGCGACCAGACTGCCGAGGTCACGCGGCCGATCTCCCGGTTCCCGGCGCGGACCGGCCATTTCGTCGCGTTGAAGTCGATGCGGTCTCCTGAAATCTCGATGCCCGCCAGTTTCCGGCGCGGCCCTTCGCGGCGGACGCGCGCGAGGGCGTCGCGGCCAATGTAGGACGCCTTCTTGGCGTCGTCCACGAGGCGCTCCAGCCCCACCTCGTAGACGTTGTTCTCGAGCGACATGTCGGCGCCCCAGTTGAGGATGCCGGCCTCGATGCGCCGGATGTCCGAGGGGCCGGTCGGCCGGATGTGGTAGGCGGCGCCCGCGTTCATGACCCGCTCCCACAGCTCGCCGCCACGGCTGCCGTCGCGCAGGTAGATCTCGTAGCCCACTTCGCCGGTCCAGCCGGTGCGCGATACCACGACCGGGATGCCGTCGAGCTTCGTTTCAACGAACCAGTAATAGCGGAGCTTCGTCACGGCATCGCCAAACAACGCCTGCATGACCTCCTTCGCCTTCGGGCCCTGGATCTGCAGGGGAGAGACGTCCGGCTCGGTGATGCTGACGCTCAGTCCGCTGTTGATCGCCGCGCCGCGCGCCCACAGCAGGAGATCGCTGTCGGCGGCCGCCAGCCAGAAGTGATTCTCGGCGAGGCGCAGCAGCACGGGATCGTTGACGATGCCGCCGTCCTCGGCCGTGATGACCACGTACTTGCCCTGGCCGACGGCGCACTTCGAGAGATCGCGCGGCGTCAGCAGGTTGACGAACGCGAACGCGTCGGGCCCCGTGATCTCGACCTGGCGTTCCACCGCCACGTCCCACAGCGTGACATGGTTCAGGAGATGCCAGTACTCCGCTTCGAGGTCGTCGAAGCAGACTGGAAACAGCATGTGGTTGTAGACCGTGTAGGCGCGTGCGCCGTGGCGCTGCGTGGCCCCAAAGAACGGGCTGCGGCGCAGGCGGGCGCCGCGCTGGACGAGGTTCATGTCAAACATGGCCGGAAATACGTGAATGGCGAATGGTGAATAGTGGATGGATGGATACGCCGACCGCTTGTTGGCGCTGCGTAGCGTAGCAGCAAATTGAGCCGTCAATTTTGACGGCCGAGCCCGTCGGATTTGGCGGGGCCGTTTCATTTGGAGGGGGTGTTTTCTCCCAGTGCACCACTCCCGTTGGATACCCTGTCGCTAACCTGCTGATTGTCTGAGTGTTCAAGAAAAATTAAAGGGCGCGCCGGGAGCTGGCACGGAGAGTGCGATAGGAAGGCGCAAGAACGGAAGCTCGACTCAAGAGCGACAGAAAACGAGCTTCCACCGCGCCAGCGCCGCCGCGGACCCTCCGGCGCAAAAGGATACGGAGACCACCATGAACGCCAGCCAA
>Ga0326597_10010020_pt1 | contig 12647 bp, 18 predicted proteins | sample RVTome_12_FD_203789 | JGI IMG/M metagenome (GOLD analysis project Ga0326597, IMG submission 203789) | Soil microbial communities from uranium-contaminated site in the Upper Colorado River Basin, Wyoming, United States - RVT100D185 | ecosystem: Environmental > Terrestrial > Soil > Contaminated >... | reverse complement strand
TGATCGCCTGGCTCGGACTGGCGATTCTCGGGCACGCCCACAAGATCGTTCCGTTCATCGTCTACACCGTCCTGCGGTCACGTGGGGTGAGCCGCTGGGCCACGGGCCGACCCCTGCTCTTCAGCGACCTCTACCGTCCGGTTCCCGCTCGGGTCACCCTCGTGCTCGGTGCGACAGGTTTCGCAATGCTCGTCGCCGGCATTCTCACCGCCTCCGCCCCGACGGTCGCCGCCGCGGGCGTCACCATCGCAGCCACCGCACTCGTCACCATGCTCAACCTCACCCTCACACCGAGGCTCACGGCAACAGCAGCCACCCGGCTCGATGAAGCGCCGCTGACCGCCCACCTGACGGAAGGACCCTAGATGTCCGCCCTACCCACCGACCCGATCAGAAGAGAACACCGCCATCTCCAACCTCACCTCGAAGAGCTCGAAGCAGCCGCCACCGAAGTGGGACAATGGGACAAGGCCGCCGCCTCCGAACGGCTGCCGCACATCGTTGACTTCTTCGAGACCCATCTCATCCCCCACGCCCGCGCCGAGGAGGAGATCCTCTACCCGGCGGTCGACGAAGCCATGAGAGTCCCCAACGCAACCGCGACCATGCGGGTCGAACACGACGAGATCGCGGTCAGGGTCGGCAGATTGCGGGAGAGCGTCAACGCCGCCCTCGACGACTGGTCCGTCGAACAGGCCGCGATGATCGCCCATCAGCTCAGCGGTCTGTCGAGCATCATCTTGCTGCACTTCCGCAAGGAAGAGGAGGTGTTGCTTCCCATCCTCGACAAGACTCTCACCGTCGAGGAAGCCGAAGCCCTGTTCGAGAGCATGCACGTCGAGAGGGAACATCTTCAATGACCATCGAAGGCCCACAAGACCCGATAACCGCCGCTTGGCGAGCGCTCGAAGACGTGTGGGACCCCGAGCTCGGGCTCGACGTGGTCAGCTTGGGGCTCATCTACGCCGTGTGCCTCGATGACGCGGGACTCGCCATCGACATGACCCTGACAACACCCGGGTGCCCGGTCTCCGAGCTGCTGCCACGTGAAGCCGCCGACGCGGTACGACGTGCCGTGCCCCAACACCCGGTCCACGTCAACATCGTCTGGGATCCGCCCTGGGGGCCGGAACGGATCTCCCCGAGGGGACCCTCTGTATTCGGGTTCCCCCCGCCGCCCAGGTAGGGGATGCCGGTCCCTGAACGCCCTCCCCCACGGTGCGGGAGACTCGTAGCTCCGTACGGAACCGAGCCACAAGAGGCACACTTGCGATCTGTGGTCTCCAACGCGCCGTCTGTGGAGCCCTCGGGCTGACATCTTGTCTGTCCTGGCCGTGACGGAACTGAGCGTTGCATTGACCGTCGACGACATCGACCAGGCCGTCGAGATCGTCGGCTGGCCACAGCCAGCCCAGCGACACTAACTCGGGGAGGCCTAGATGACGGTTGACTAGGGGTCCCCCGCTGGCCGTACACTGGCCGTACGGAATGGAGTGTTGATTGTGCCGACGGGGACGAAGCGGAATCGGAGTGAGCGTCTCGAGGTGCGTACGACCCCCGAGGATCGGGCCCTGATCGACCGGGCGGTTGCCGCATCCGGAACGGATCTCACCGAGTTCGTCATCACCAATCTGACGGTGGCGTCGCGGCGGGTGTTGGCCGACAGGACCGAATTCGCTCTCGATGCGGAGGCCCGGGATGCATGGGAGAGGATCAACCGTCGCCGTGCCCGCAGCCTGGCCGGGCTCCGTGACCTGATGGCCCGGCCGTCGCCCTTCACCGGGGTGTGACACAACGCTACCGGCCTTCCAGGTTGCTGGAGGCCGGGGACGTCGTCGACGACTTCGAATGTCGATCGGTTGAGCAGACCGAGTGGCTGCGTCACCATGCTCGTCAAGCCCATGCCGCCGGTACCGCCAAGGTCCTTGTTGTCACCCAGGCCGGCCGTGACGCGGTGGTTGCCTACTACGCCTGGTCGATGGCCAGCATCGCGATCGAGGACGCTCCTTCGCGGGTCCGAAGGGGCGCTGGTCGGTACCCACAGCCGGTGGCCCTGCTCGCCCGCCTCGGTGTGTTGCTCGACCATGAGCGGCGAGGGCTTGGAGCCGGTCTCCTCGCTGACGCCATTGGTCGAACCGCGCAGCTGGGAGCCGAGATCGGATGCCGCGGCTTGCTGGTTCACGCCGAGACGCCGGAGGGTCAGGACTTCTACCTGCACCTGGTTCCGGAGTTCGAACCGTCACCTACTGACGAGCTGCATCTCTTCCTGCTCATGAAGGACATCCTCAAGACCCTCAGAGACTGAGACTTCAAGTCTCTCGATCGCGCGTCCATCGCGCGAGAGCGTGCGATGGGACGGTCAAGAACGCGAGATGACGCAAACCGAAAACCGCCTCTGACCAGCATTTCGCGCGTTCCCCAGGTGAGGGAACACCCCGCACCCGGGCTCATCATTACAGGAAGCGGTTCTCAGCGCGGTGGGTTTGGTGACGGTGGCGTCTCGCTCCTGTGGGAAGTTCTGAAGGCCGGACGCTTCGCGGTCGATAACAGCGAGAGTGGCTCTGCTAGGAGCGGATCTTGCCTCGACTGGGAAGCCTTCATGTGAAGCGGAATTGGGTGTCTGTCGCGATCCTTGTGCTGGGTCTGGGGTCGACGGCAGTGGTGGTGTCGGCGGGGGAGGCCCGGACGACCCGGACCGCGGAGGAGATCATGGACCGCCGGGCTCTTTTTGTGACAGAGGCTGTTTCTTCGTCGGTGCGGGAGACGATGGACGACGCGTTGGCGTCAGCAGGTTTGTTTGTCGCGAGCGGTCATGTCACCGAGTCTGAGTTCGAGCGGTTCGTGCGGAGCATTGGTCAGCATCCCGGTTCGTTGGGACTCGCCTTTGTTCCCGTGCGTGACGCCGCTACCGCAGCGCCATTGGTGGATTACGTTGCCGAGTCGGAGCGGGGTTTGGAGCTGTTCCGGTTCGATCAGTCTGGTGCGCGGGTCCCGTCGAGCTCGGAGACCGGGTATCCGGTGTGGTATTTCGTGCCGACGGTGGGTTCGGATCTGGACTTGCGGAGCTTCGACGCAGCGAGCGATCCAGCGTGGGTGGAGGTGATGGGTCGTGCCTCCGAGGAGGAATCGGTTCAGGTTTCCCGACTGACCCAGCTGTTTGGCGTACCCGGAGACTGGGGTTTTTTGGCGGCCGCTCCGATCATCGCCGACGATGCGCAGCTGGCGGGCTTTGCTGTGTCGGTGGTGCGGCTGGAGGCGCTGGTGGAGGGGGAGCTGGCGGAGAGCCTCGCCGAGGTGGTGGTCTGGGATGTCAGGGACATCACTAGTGGAGCGGTGGCGGTGGTTTCACCGGATCCTCTGCGCGGGGCGCAGACCCTCGAGGTGGGTGGCCGGGTATGGCGGGTGGAGGTGATCCCGACCCGGACCGCGAGGAGGGATCTGGCGGGAAACGGGATGCTCACCGGTCTGAGTGTGGGGGCGTTGCTTTCGGTTCTCGCCGCATTGGCGGCACATCTGGCGGTCGCAGCCTTGCGGAGCGGCAGGGAGGCGGAGGAGATGCGGAGGTTGACCGTCGAGAAGGACGAGTTCCTGGCGGCCATCAGCCACGAGCTTCGGACTCCTCTGACGACCGTGGTGGGCATGGCCGAGATCTTGGAGGAGTCGACGGTTGGAGCGGACCCGGAGATCCGCGAGTACGTGGCTCTGCTGCGTCAGGAGGGCAGGGAGTTGGCCCGCCTTGTCGAAGACCTCTTGCTTGTGGGCCGGCTCGATGCCCAGGTGCTTCCCATGCGTCCCGAGGTCGTGGATCTCAACTGGGAGGTGGAGCACGTCCTCAACGACATCCAGGCGCCATCCGAGAGCGACCTGTCGGTGGTCGGTGAGGGTCGAGCCTGGGCGGATCCGCTGCGACTTCGTCACATCATCCGCCACCTGTATGTCAACGCGCTACGCCATGGCGGCAAGACTGTGACTATCAGGATCGAAGAGAAGCCAAACGAGTCGCTTCTCGAGGTCTGCGACGACGGGTCGGGAGTGCCGCGGGAAAGGGTAGCTCAGATCTTCACTGCGTCCTCGGGGGTCAAGGACACCCCGGGCGGACCCTCGAGCCTGGGTTTGGGCCTGCGAGTTTCCAAGCGTCTCGCAGTCGTGTTGGGAGGTGACCTCACCTACCGGCGAGAAGCCTCGCTTACCGTGTTCGGCGTCCGACTGCCCGGCCCGGCGGCTGCGGACCGGCTGGAGAGGCCGACCGGTCTTGAGGCGGGTAAACGGACCCAACCGGATGCGATGAGACGACAGGGTTGACCTCTCCAATGTCGGGCTGGTGAGTCTTTGGCTGATAGGTTAGCCGCTCCGCCATGTGGAGATTGGAACGGCCATGACCGGGAGCGTCGGTCGTCGGGAGTTCATCCGACGCTCTCTCCTGGCGGGTGGAGCCCTTCTCATGAGCCCAATGGCCGCTGCATGCCGAGGACCGGGGCCTTCCGACACCCTCAGCCAGGCCCAAGAACAGGGTTTCATCAGGGTGGGGTTCGCCGACGAAGCCCCCTACGGGTATGTCTCCAATTCCGGTCGCCTGACAGGAGAGGCACCGGAGTTGGCCCGAGAAGTGATGCGCCGTCTGGGTGTGTCTCAACTCGACGGACTGTTGACGCCCTTCGGGTCGCTCATCGCAGGCCTGCAGGAAGGACGGTTCGATCTCATCGCCGCCGGGATGTTCATTACCCCGGAACGCTGCGGACAGATCATCTTCTCCGACCCTGACTACTGCGCCCAGCAGGCCTTCCTCTTGGTCGAGGGCAACCCGTTCGGAATCAGCCGCTATGAGGACATCGTCGCCAACCCCACAGTCGAGTTGGGAGTGGTCACCGGGGCGGTGGAGGTCACCCAAGCCAGGGAATCCGGTGTACGCCTCGATCAGGTCAACCGGTTCGACACCGTCCACGACATGCTGCAAGCGCTTCAGGAAGGGCGGATCGACGCCGCGGCGCTCACCACGATCTCACTGGCCAACTTGGCCCGGATATCAGATTTCACCGGAGTCGAAGTCACCGAAGGATTCGCCTATCGGGGCGAACTCGGATGCGGAGCCTTCGGTTTCCGACAAGACGACACCCGGTTGCGGGCCGAGTTCAACCGGATCCTCCACCAGATGAGAGACAACGACGAGCTGACCCGTATCGTCGAACCTTTCGGATTCGTCCAAGCCGCGGAAGCCGCCCGAGGGCTCACCGCTCAAGACCTATGCGACCGATGAACGATCTCCCGGAACCCGCTCCGGATCCGTGGAGAAGTACCCTCTTCCTGGGCCGCTTTCGCTCAGCTCAACCGCTAGCAGTCCCACCGACGCCCCCTGGGGCTGCTCCGCCGGCGGAGATCGCGGCCACCCTACCCAGCCCCGTATCTCTGCCCGCCCATGTCCGTCGGCAACCAGTGCAAGGCTTCGTGTGAGCTAGCGACATGGAGGGGCCCTCGTCCAGTCGAAGACCGGTTCCAGCCTGGGGATGATTCAGAACCGTGGGATGGAGGGTTCGCTTGGTCGGTTGGGGTCGTGGGGAGGGGTCGTTGGCGGGCAGCGTTCCTGCGAACCACTCGTCGAGCTTCCAGTCGGGAACCGGTGCCTCGGTGTTACTCCTGGGAACGAGTGTGGACCGCTCTACGAGTTCGTAGCGGCGGTGGTCGGCACCGTGCACGCCACCGGGCGTCTGCAGGATGGCCAACTGGTCATGGTTGACGGCACAGCGGGGACCTGACCACCCACGAAGAGGTGACCTGAGCGAGCGCCTGGCCTTGCCCGGGGCAAGGCAATCGGGTGCGCGATCCGACCTGACTTGCATCAGTCAGGATCACCGCCCGAGGGCGCCAAACAGTGGATCTACCCACTCACCACCGCGAGGACTTTCACATGGCCGCGCGGACACCCGTGACGAGGCACGGCTCTACCTGTTCGAATACATCGAACTGTTCTACAACCGGGGACCCCATCAGGCCGGCCTCGCACATCTCACCCTTGCCGAATACGCCGCAACATTCATCACATGACCACCGAAACCACGTGTCCACGAAACCGGGGCAAGGCCACGGTGGGGTGGAGCATGCCGTCGTAGAGCGCTTCAAGGTGGCGGACCCGTAGACGACGGAGCGGTACTTTTCCGATCACAGGGAGGATGTGGCGGTCGATCTTGCGCCGGTAGCCATCCCAAGTGCTGTGAGCGAGGTTGATCTTCTTGCCGGGCAGCCAGCGGGCGGTCAGGTAGGCGCCGAAGGTGAGCGCACGGGCCTGATCGTTGCGTCCGTTGACCTCGGCGGCAAGGCTGGCCGCCAGCCGGTCAGCCTCCTGGCGGGTGGTGCCGGCGGGATACCAGCGTCGCCGTTCTTTGCCGGTGACCGGGTCCAACCCTTGATAGATGACCGCGTACAGCGTTCGCCCTTTTCGAGCTACGTAGCCCTGTATGATTCCTGTCCTTTCCGGGTGCCCGACCTTCGAGCACCCGGTAGAAGGATCGGTAGAAGAGCCATGCGATGCATCCGGCGAGCCGCGCAAACCTCCCATTTGGAATCCCCCTTCGCGAATGCCCTGGTCAAAAGCGGTATGCGACAAGACCCTCGTGAGCAATCATCCGGTAGAAGTCGTCAAGGACGGTGGATCACCTGTCGAGGGTCCATCTGGGGGGGTCGACAGCATTCCTGTTGTCAAGTATCCTTAAAGCCATATCCCCCCAGTCGCTTCGGTGGCTGGGTGCGAGACCCGCCCACCGGGCGGGTCTCTGCGTTTATCAGCTTCTACCACACGCCAGGCTTGCGGATCTTTCCCCGGGCGTCGGTCAGGGCCTCGGGCAGTTGACAGTCGGCGAGGACCGATGGACGCAGCTGCTTGAAGAAGGTCCCTTTTAAGACACGCGACCTGTATTCGGGTGGGTGGGGGTTGATGACTCCTACTCGAACCCCGAGCTCTTGTTCGGCGATACGGATCGGGACTCGGAGGTCTGAGTCGTTGGAGATGACCACGGCAGTGTCGCAAGTCTGTTTGAAGGCGTCGAGGAGGAGGTGGGAGGCCAGGTTCACATCAGATCCCTTCTCCTCGGTCTTGAGTACTTCGGCGGTGCGTGGTCCTGGGTGGCCTGGATTGGCAAGCGGCATCCGCACGGTGTGGGTCAGGAAGTGGCCGTAGTGGACGCTGACTAGTGGGAGGGTCCGAAGGGCACGCAGGTAGGTCTCCTGGCGTTGAGCCTGTTGGGGATCGTCGGGTCGGGCGGTGATCCGGGCGGTGAAATAGCGGATCTGGTTGATGTCGTCTCTGGGCAGGAGCCGGCGGCATAGTGCCTCGAGGTCGAGCCACTTGTAGGTCGAGCCCCGCAGCGCTCCGTAATACAGGTTGAACCCGTCGATGTAGACGGTGGTGGCCATCGTTGGTCGAGGGTAACCCTGTATAGCGCCGCTGATGGACCAGTCGGGCGGGGGTGATGACGGGGCCCGTTAACAGTGATCCAGCTCTATCCGTTGACTCTCGCCATGGCCGTCGGGTTCGGCTTGGTGACGAGCCTGGCCGCTGCACTGGCACCGGCGCTGGCGGCCTCGAGGGTCGAGCCCGCCGAGGCGATGCGCGGCGAGTCTCCGGGTGGAGGCGGTCGTCCGTCGCTCCTGGAGCGGATCATCGCTCCACTGCAGAAGATGCCGGTTACGTGGCGAATGGCGCTGCGAGGGGCGGGTCGAAACCCGAGACGCAGCCTCTACACAATCCTCGGAGTCGTCTTGTCACTGATGCTGGCAGTCCGCTGAAGAGGAACGGGCTTGACCTTGGAGTCCACTCCAACCCTTATCCTCGACTCATATGAAGGAGATGACCGTCTCCGTCTTGGCCGACCGGACCGGGGCCACTCCCGACACCATCCGCTACTACGAGCGGATCGGGCTGCTCGGTGAGGTGCCGCGCAGCCCGACCGGGTAGCGGCTGTTCGACCAGGGTGCCATCGAGAGGATCTGGTTCATCAAGCAAGCCCAGCAGTTCGGGCTGGCCTTGGACCAGGTTGCCGAGCTACTCGGGGTGCGGGACAGGGGTCTATGCCCCTGTGGGCACGCCCGCCGGTTTCTGGCCGAGCGGCTGGAGGAGCTCGATCGTCAGCTGGACGCCCTGTCCTGGGCCGACTACGGGCCGAGATCGTCCGGCTGCTCGAAGGCGACCTACCGGAGCCAACAGACGGCTCCTGGCCCTGCGGCCCGGCCGCCATCGACATCGGAAGGAGGAGCAGATGACCGACAAAAGATGCACCTGCGGGTGCGGAGCACCGGTCACCATCACCGAGGCCCAGGAGCCGTGCGGATGCGGGTGCGACTGCTGTGCTCCCACCCCCAGGTCGAGGGAGCAGGAGATCGCCGAGCTGCGGCGCCTCCCGGAGGCTACGGAGCGACGACTGGCCGAACTTGGAGGAGGCAGGCTGAAGACCGGCCGTTCCCATCGCCGATGCGTCGAAGCCGTGACCGGATGATCGAGGAGAGTCGCCCTTGTCCGACGCACGTGTCCCAAACCGATGCCGCGGAAGCCGACGACCAACGCGATCGGGAGCCGATGCTGTTCCGGGAACCGAGAAACGGCGGGTTCTCCCGGGCGAGGGCGGCCACCATGCTCGCCTTCATCCTGGTCGCGGTCGCCTGTGCTCCCGCTCCACCCGAGGGGGCATTTGAGCCACAGGAGGCCGAGGGGGCGGAGCTCTACCGCCAGCACTGTCAGAGCTGTCACGGTGGCCCCACCGGGGGCAGTCCCACCGATTTCCCGCCTCGGCACAACGCCCAGGGCCACACCTGGCATCACGGGGATTGTGAGTTGATCCGGTGGACCCTGGTGGGGAAGCCCTCGTTCGGCGTCACCGGCACCACCATGCCGGCCTTTTCCGATCGGCTCTCCGAGGACGACGTAAGGGCCATCCTCGTCCACATCAAGACATGGTGGACCGACGAGCAGCAGGAGGCCCAGGCCCGGGTGACCGCCGGGTTGTGCGGATGACGAGCGGTGCGCGATGACCCCAGCGTCACCTTCCGGTCCGTCAGGGCGTTGCTGGGCGAAACCGGTTTACGCTTCTACGTCGGCGGTGCCCGAGATGTCCATGAGTACCAGCTCCTGGATCATGCCGCGGTCCACGACGGGACCGCCGAAACCGACCCGGCCAAGCGGCCTCTGCACAGGCTGACCTAGCCATCATGCCTTCCGCCAGGCTCCTAGCTCACAATCAGGGCTCGAGCTTGTCGGAACAACCGCTCCCGTTGACATCCCCGCCGTGACTTGGCATCGACGATCGTGTCCGGCTTGTACCACGGTCTATCCCGGGGTCAGAGTAGGCGGTCCTCCGGTCTCTCGAGCGTCCGTTCGGAGTGTCGCCACGCCGACTATGGCTTGGACAAGTGGGAATCTCTCCGCCGATCCTGTAGTTGTCAACTACGAAGCTTCGTAGGAGCTAGATGACCGAACGCGCGACGGACCCGGAAGGCGATGCGCCGAGCCGTCAGGGGGTTACCCGTCGCCGACTGCTTCGTTCGTTGGCCGGTGTCGGACTGGGCGCCGGTGCTGTTGCTGTGGGTGTCCGCTTCTGGCCGGAGGACGGCGAGTCTCCGCCCTCTGAGGCGGCTGCTGGTGGCAGCACCTCGACAATCCAGGTCCCGTCAACGACATCGCCGGCCGCTACGCCCACGACCGAGGTCGGGGCTCCTGAACACACGTTGGCTGACTTCGCCGACAACATCCAACGGGGCGGGCCACCCAAGGACGGGATCCCTCCAATCGACGAACCTGTGTTTGCGGCTGCTGGTGACGTGGACTTCCTGCAGGACGCCGACGTCGTGTTCGGCTTGAGTCATGAGGGGGTGGTCCGTGCCTATCCGCAGCTGATCCTCGTGTGGCATGAGATCGTCAACGACCAGTTCCCGGATGGTCCCCTCGCGGTCACGTACTGTCCGCTCACCGGGTCCACGGTTGGCTTCCGAGGCACGTCTCCGACGGGGGACAAGCTCACCTTCGGGACGTCGGGGAACCTGGTCAACTCAAACCTGTTGATGTACGACCGGCAGACAGATAGCAACTGGCCGCAGATCCTGGCCACCGCGATCAACGGCCCGGCGGAAGGGTCGGTGCTTTCGGAGATTCCTGTGGTTTGGACCACTTGGGGTCGGTGGCGGGAGCAGTTCCCCGATTCGGAGGTGCTGACGACTGATACCGGTCATGTCCGCAGCTACGGGTCAGATCCCTACGGGACCTATAACCCGTTGGGCGGCTACTACCAGCCTGGGTCCGCGGCGCTGTTTCCAACGATGTGGGCCGATGACCATTTCCCTGCGAAGGAGGTGTTCATCGGGGTCAAGAAGGGGGATTCGCGGCTGGCGGTGCGTAAGTCCACGCTGCGGGAGAGCCTGGTGGTCTCAGCGGTAATGGACGACGAGCCGGCGGCGGTTCTGTACGACGCGGCTCTCGACGAGGGTCGAGCGTTCAGGGCCAGCAGCGGCGGCGGTCAACTGAATCTCGAGCCAGGTGGGACGCTGGGCACATTCATCGACTCGGCGACCGGTGGAGCTTGGGATTCGACAGGTCAACCGATCGAGCGAGGCGACCCGCTGGAACGGTTGGCCTTCTACGACGTCATGTGGTTCTCCTGGGTGGCGTTCTTCCCCGACACCGAGGTGGTGGGATGAGCCGCCTCATCCAATCGATGACCCGGCACCGGTGGCTGACCGCGACGACCATGCTGGCCTACCTCGTCGTCTACCTGCTCGCCATCCAGAACCTGGTGGTGGCCCGCAGCCTCCGCACCGACCTCCCCTCCTTCGAGCTCCTCCCCGGCTGGGTGACCCGGCTGGCCGAGCCGATCGCTCCGTTCTATTTCGAGCCGGTCGCCGCGTTGTATCTGAGCGACAACCTGACTCTGTTGATCTCCCCGCTCAACCTGCTGATGGGACTCGTCCTGGGTGGGCTGGTGGCGCTGAATCTGGCGGTTGCGGTGGACGCCTACCGGCATGCCCGGGCCTGCAGACGTAGGGCGGTGGGCGGTCTGCTCGGATCGCTCCCCGGGTTCTTGACCGGGTTCGCCTGCTGCGTCCCCACGGTGGCCCTGATGCTGGGTGCCCAATTCACCTTGGCGCTGATTGCCCTCCGGAGCTGGTTCTTCCCGGTGGCGGTGATCGCCATGTCGGCATCGCTGGCATGGAACCTGCGCAGCCTCATCAATGACATACCAGCTCCCGAGATCAGAATGGAGCCTGAGTCGAGCCGCCCACTGGCCCAGGGATAGGCCGAAGGGGTCAGCCCCCGGGTTCGCTCTGGACGGTGCCGGCGGTGTGCTCTCCCGGCTGCTCTCCGGCGAGGATCTGGTCGAGAGTCGAACCGAGGAGGGCGGCGTTGGACTCGCCGGTGATCTTGCCGACGACGACGCCCTTGGGGTCGATGAAGAAGGTCTCCGGAACCCCGAAGACGCCGAAGGAGATGGCGGCCCGGGAGCCGGGGTCGAGCACGTACTGGTAGTTGTCGCCCCATCCCATCTCGTCGAGGAACCCCCTGGCGCTCTCCGGGTCGTCCTGGTAGACGACACCGACAAAGACGACGCCCCGTTCTTGGAAGGCGGATGCGGTGGCGACCAGGTCGTCGTGTTCGGCCCGGCAGGCGACACACCACGACGCCGAGAAGTTGACCACCACCACCTGGCCCTGCAGCCCGGCGAGGTGGAGGTCGCCTCGACCGTCGAGCCGGGGCAGTGTCGCCTCGGGGGCGGTTTGGCCGATCAACGGCGAGGCCACCAGGGTGGGGTCGGTCCCAAAGCGGTTGGCCAGTCACTGCCAACACCAGGGTGCCGACGATGGCCACCCCCGCTGCCAGGCGAAGGTAGAACCCGGAGCGGGGGGACCCGTGTTCCGTCGGGGAGTCTTGGGTATCCAACTCAGTCATTCAACAACGATGATACGTCGTAGTTGGATGCGGGTGGATCCGGATCGGCGCTAGTCTCTCGGCCGATGCCTCCGTCCACCCCTGACCGTCGCGGCCCTTCAGATCTCCCTCGTCTCGGAGAGTTGGAGGCTCGGGTCATGGAGGTGGTATGGGATCGGGGTGGATGGTCCACGCCGGGGGAGGTGCTCGAGCTGTTGAAGGGCGGGCGGGAGCTGGCATACACCACCGTGATGACCATCCTGGTTCGGCTGTGGCGGAAGGGGCTCTTGGAACGGCGTAAGGATGGTCGGGCCTACGCCTACCATCCGACCCAGACTCGTGAGGAGTGGACCGCTCAACGGATGAGCGAGCTCCTTCAGATCGCCAACAACCGGGCGGAGGCGTTGGTGCATTTCGTGGACGAGATGGGCACGGCTGACCGTGACCAGCTGCGCCGCTTGCTCCGGATCGACAAATGATTCTGTTCCTCCTTCTCGTCGCAGGCCTCGTCTTCCTCGCCGCCCCGGGGCTCATCAGCGTCGGCAGGGGCCATCCCGCCCACTTCGCCCGGAACGGTCTAGCCGTACAGTTGATTGGTTTCGTGCTGGTGGAGGCGGGGCTATTGCTGTGGGCGTCCCCGGCCATCCTGGATCTCATCGGGGCCACCGACCTCGCCCGGGTGTGCCGCGCCATGCTCGGTGGTCTGCTGCCTCCCGGATGGCAGGTTGGGGTTGCTGCCGGGATCGCA
>Ga0326597_10010019_pt1 | contig 12647 bp, 8 predicted proteins | sample RVTome_12_FD_203789 | JGI IMG/M metagenome (GOLD analysis project Ga0326597, IMG submission 203789) | Soil microbial communities from uranium-contaminated site in the Upper Colorado River Basin, Wyoming, United States - RVT100D185 | ecosystem: Environmental > Terrestrial > Soil > Contaminated >... | reverse complement strand
TCCGCCCCGACCACCTCCTCGTGATGTCGCTGGACCTGGGCTTGCAGCAGTACGAAGAGGACCGCGGCCGGCGGTTCCTCGACGATCTCGTGAAGCGGGCGGAGGCCCTGCCCGGCGTCGTCTCCGCAAGCCTGCTCCAGCACGTGCCCTTCGACAACGGGATGCAGATCACCGAGGTGGCGATCGACGGTGAGATCCCGGGCGCCCAGGACGGCTACGTCTCGACCGCCTTCAACGTGGTCGGGCCAGGGTTCTTCGAGACCGCCGGCGTTGCCCTCCAGCAGGGACGCGTGTTCGAAGAGAGCGACGACCGCGCCTCGCGCAGCGTCGGCGTGGTGAACGAGGCCATGGCCAGGAAGCTCTGGCCCGACCAGCCGGCCCTGGGCAAGCGCTTCCGCTTCGGCCGCGAGGGCAAATGGATCGAGGTCGCGGGAATCGCGCAGGACGGGAAGTACGTCATGCTCGCCGAGGAGCCGAGGGCCTACTTCTATTTGCCCCTGGCGCAGCACTACCGCACGCCCATGACCCTGCTGGTGCGCAGCGCGGCGGAGCCGACCGGCCTCGTCACCCCGCTTCGGGCCCTCCTGCGCGAGCTGGACCCCGACCTTCCCGTGTACAACGTGAAGGCCATGGAGACCCACATCCGCGAGAGCGTGTTCGGGCTGATGCCGCTGCGCATGGCCGCCGCGATGGCGGCCGCCCAGGGGCTCCTGGCCCTGCTCCTGGCGGTGATGGGCCTCTACGCCGTCGTATCCTACGCGGCCGGCCAGCGCACCCACGAGATCGGCGTCCGCATGGCCCTCGGGGCACGCCGCCCCGACGTGCTGCGGCTGGTGGTGCGCGAGGGGTTGCGCCTCACCCTCACCGGCGTCGGGCTCGGCCTTCTCATGGCACTCGGGGTGGGCTTCGGCCTGTCGCGGGTGCTCTACGGCCTCGAGCCCGCCCCGGTGGCCGTCTTCCTCGCGGTCACCGTCCTGCTCGTGGCCGTGGCCGGCCTGGCCTGCTACCTGCCCGCCCGCCGGGCGACCCGCATCGACCCGATGGTCGCCCTGCGCTACGAGTGAGCGCGTCCGCTACTCGGGGGCCCAGAAGGGCTCACCGGCGGGGAGGTATTCGACGGGGACCTCGGAAACGAACGCCTTGAGCCAGGTCGCGCACTCCTGCATCCCCAGCTCTTCGGAGACGTCGTGGCCCATGAGGATGAGGCCCCGCGGCCTTCCCTGCCCGATCGCGTCGACCACGTAGAGCACGGTCTCCCATTCGCGCGACTCGCCCACGATGAGGACCTGGACGTCGTCCGAAGCCAGAGCCTTGATCTGCCGGTCACGGCCGGCGGCTCCGGGCGCGAACGCGACCCGCCGGACCTTGAGGTCGCGATCGCCCACCACGCGCAGGGTGCGGATGCCGATGCGACGCTTCACTTCCCGGGCCAGGTCTTCGAGCCGAGTCTCGGGAAGGGTGAAGAGGTATGGATTGGTCGAGCTCTGGAGGGCCTCCCATCCGAGACCCGCGACCATCCCCTTCAGCACGCCGTCCGGCTGTCCCGGGGCAGAGTGCCAGTGGTCGTGGAAGCGCCAGACCACGAGCTTGTGCTTCTGGATGTAAGCGAGCTTGGCCTGGAGGACCGCGTCGTCGCCCAGCCAAGCCGTCTCGTCGAGGTGGTCGTAGAAGGTCGGCTCGTGCGCCACGATCAGGTTCGTGCCGCGCGCCACGGCGCGTTGCAGCACGTCCATGGTCGCGGAGAAGGTCGTGGCGACCCCGGTGACCGGGGTCTCGAGGTCGCCCGCCTTCACGGTGTCGACCGTCGGGCCCCGCCAGCTCTCGCTGTCCCGTCCGCCCGCCCGTTCCTGGATTCGCTCGATGACCTGGCGGGCGGTGAGCGGTGAGCGTATCGAGGAGGGCTGCGCCGCCGCCCCCTCTCCACCGACGACAGCGAGGCCGAGGAGAAGTCCGAAGACGCGGGTCCGTGCGGGCATGCGGGCGCCGGATCAGGAGTCCCGGTGGTGGCGGAAGAACCGGCCCAGGGCCGTTCGCTGGGGCTCCACCACCGACGCCCGGAGCTTCTGCATCTCGGCTTCCGGGAGCGGCGCGAAGCCACGGGCCAGGGCCACGTTGCGCTCGACGAGCTCGGGCTTGGGCATGCCCACGCTGGCCAGGCTCACGGGCAGGGACAGCGCGTAGTAGAGCAGTTTCTCCGCCGGGGCCTGCCCCGTGAGCCGGTCCTGGCCGAACACCTTCATGGCGATGACGGCCATCTTCTTGGCGATGGCCACGGGCAGGGCCAGCGCTTCGTAGCTGCTCTCGGCCATGGGCACGGTATGCGGCCCCTGATCGTCGAATTCGATGCGCGCCCGGGCGAGGTTCAGGGCCATCTGTACACAGTCGAAGTCGTGGCGTTCGAGGGCGGCCTTCATGGCCACGGGGTCGGCGTGGCCGGTGATGCCCACGAAGCGAGTCACCTTCTGGTCTCGGGCTTCCAGGACGACCTTCAAGACGCCGTCCGGGCCCTCGATCGCGGCCAGATCCTCGAGGCTCTCGAGGCTGTGCACGTGCAGGACGTCGACGCGGTCGGTCTTCAGCCGCTTGAGGCTCAGCTCGAGCTGGCGGTGCGCGTCGTCGGCCTTGCGCGCGGCGAGCTTGGTGGCGAGGAAGACCTCCCCGCGACGCGTGGGCATGAGGCACCCCACTCGCTCCTCGCTCCGTCCTTCGCCGTAGTTGTGGGCGGTGTCGATGTAGGTGATGCCCAGGTCGATCGCGCGGGAGAGCACGGCCAGCGCCTCGTCATCGTCTCGGTAGGCGAGAAAGCGACTGCCCGATCCGAAAGCGAGGATCGGAACCTGGGCGCCGGTACGCCCGAAGGCCCGGGTCGGGAGCTTGGCGGGATCGCCCATGCCCCTGGCCCCCAGGGGACCGAGGGCGGCCGCCCCCAGGAACTCACGTCGGGAAAGAGCCATTTCCTTCCTCCTGCCTGCGGCAGCTCCACCTTGCGTAGCGCCGGCGCGGGAATGTTATCGCGTGACGCCCGGGGAAATCACAAGGGAAAGTTGCCAAATGAACTTCCTGGGCACCGGACTTTGGGGGCAGCGGCTCACGACTGGCGCCTGCTCTTCCGTCCGCACGGGATGACTGCTCGCGGCACCCGGTCCGGACGGTGACTCGGTCGGACTAGAATCTCTGGTATGGCGGCCACCACCCCTTCGCCTCCCCAGATCGCCGCTCTGCTCGAGCGCCGCGTCATCGGCCAGAAGGACGCGCTCCGCGAGATCTCCGTGGCCCTGGCCAAGAAGCTGGCCCGCCTCCGCGTCGGCAACATCCTCATGATCGGATCGTCGGGCTCGGGCAAGACCACCCTCATGCGCGCGGTGGAGGCCGTGCTCGCCCAGAACCCCGCCCTCGCCCTGCGCTCCACGGTCGTGCGCATCCACGCCAACGTCCTCGGGGAGGAGGCGGAGCGGGGCCAGCCCGGAGAGGCGCTCCTGCGCCGGCTGCTCGAACGGGCACGGCAGCAGCTCGGTCACGCCACTCCCGCGGACAAGCTCGTGGAGCAGGCCAGCCATGGCCTGGTGTTCGTGGACGAGGTGGACAAGATCCGCAGCCACGTGGGCGGCCAGGTGAACGTGGCGGGCATCCGCGCCCAGGAGGCTCTGCTCACCCTGATCGAGAACGAGGCGGTGCCCTTCGCCCTGCCCGACTGGGCGGGCGGGCAGACGATCACGGTGGACTCGAGCGGCCTCCTCTTCGTGTGCGCGGGCGCCTTCGAGGGCCTGTACGATGCGGTCTTCCACCGGGTGACCGCGGGCCGGGACAAGGGGGCGCTCAAACCGGTGACCGTGGTCGAGAACGGCCGCGTGCGCGAGGAGCTGCCCTTCGTGCTCCGCGACTGGCTGAAGCACGAAGACCTCTTCGAGTACGGCATCAGCCCGCAGTTCCTCTCGCGCTTCGACGCCCTCGTCCTGCTCGACAACCTCGGCGAGGAGGAGCTGCTGCGGATCTTCCGGGAGAGCCCCGAGTCGGGCCTCAAGCAGACGGCGGCCTACTTCGCCGCCCTCGGCTACCGCTTCGAGCTCACCGAAGCGGCGGCCCGGCGCATCGCGAAGGAGGCCGCGCGCCAGCCGCGCCTGGGGGCCCGAGCCTTGAAGGAGATCTTCCGCCGAGTGGTGGGACCCTTCGAGTTCGACCCGCGCCGGGGAGCCGGGGCCGATCAGTCGCTGCGCATCGACGTCGCCGAGGTGGAGAAGGCGCTCGCGGCGTGGAAGGGTCAGGAAGACTCCGCGTCGAGCGCCTCCGGCTGGGACCAATCGTTCTTGCTGCCGGAGACCCCGGGATCCTGAGGCCGACACCGCCCGCACGCGGACTCGGAACCTCCGTGTGCTATTTTCGTAGATCACGCTCGAGGGGCAAATGGACGCGGAATTCCTGCTGGGGTCGTTGATCGAAGGGGCGTTGAGCGGCCGCCGGGAAAGGCGCCGCGCGGTGAGCCGCCTGACCGGGGGCTCGGGATCCCTTCTCAACGCGAAGACCCTGCTGGCCGCGGCGGGCGTGGCCTGGGGCCTCTACGAAGCGGCCCAGGGCGGCAGCGGCACAGGGTCCGCCTCTTCCACGGCTTCCGGCACCTCCGGGCCCGGCGCTCCCCCGCCCCTCCCCGCGGGCGCTTCCGGCGGCTCCGCCGCGCCGACGAGCGGTCCCTCCGAGGGGTTGCGGCGTCTCGTGCGCCTCGCCATCTCCGCGGCGCGCGCCGACGGCGACCTGTCCCTCGAGGAGCGTGGACGCATCCTGGCCAGGGCCCGCGAGATCGGGGCGGAGGAGCTCGTCACCGAGGAGCTCACCGCGTTGCGTCCGCTCGCCGAGATCGTGGGCGGGGTGAGCGATCCGGAGCTCAAGGCCGAGCTCTACACCCTCGCCTACAACATCGTCCGCTCCGACGAGGGCGTCACCGGCGCCGAGCGGATCTATCTGGCCCAGCTCGCGCACCAGCTCGGCCTCGATCCCGCCGCCACCCAGCGGCTCGAGACCGAGACCGACGCCAGGTAAGGCGTCCGCTCAGGCTCTCACCGGAGGCAAGAACGATGTCCACGAATCCCCAGTGGTACATGGCGGTGGGCGGCCACCAGGTCGGGCCCGTGAGCGAAGACGAGATCGTCTCGAACATCAAGAACGGCAGCGCCGACGCCAACACCCTCGTCTTCACGGCGGGCATGGACAACTGGACGCCCCTCAAGGACGTCGATCGCTTCCGGGTCCACCTGGCGTCGGCGGGCCCCGGCCCGGCGGCGCCCCCGCCCGTCCCCGGCCGCCGCGCCCACGAGATCGACTTCAACATCGTGGGCGAGGACCTGCAGTTCGTGGAGGTCGAGCTCGATCCCGGGGAGAGCGTGGTGGCCGAGGCCGGGGGCATGATGTACATGACCTCGGGCATCGAGATGGAGACCGTCTTCGGCGACGGGAGCGCCCAGCAGCAGAGCGGGATCATGGGGGCGCTCCTCGGCGCGGGCAAGCGATTGCTCACGGGCGAGAGCCTGTTCATGACCGTCTTCACCTCCCGCGGCCCGGGCAAGCAGCGCGTGGCCTTCGCCGCCCCCTACCCCGGCCGCATCATCCCCCTCGACCTCGCGAAGCTCGGAGGCGAGATGGTGTGCCAGAAGGACTCGTTCCTCTGCGCGGCCCGCGGCGTGTCCATCGGCATCGCCTTCCAGAAGCGCTTCGGTGCGGGCCTCTTCGGCGGCGAGGGATTCATCATGCAGCGCCTGCAGGGCGACGGCCTCGCCTTCGCGCACGCGGGAGGGATGATCACGACCATGGACCTGGCACCGGGCGACACCCTTCGCGTGGACACCGGCTGCCTGGTGGCCCTCCAGCCCTCGGTGACCTACGACATCCAGTTCGTGGGCAAGGTGAAGACGGCGCTCTTCGGCGGCGAGGGCCTCTTCTTCGCCACCCTCTCGGGACCGGGCCGGGTATGGCTCCAGTCCTTGCCTTTCTCACGCCTGGCCGGACGCATCTTCGCTGCGGCGCCCCAACGGGGCGGCGCCCGCCGTGAAGAGGGCTCGGTGCTCGACGCGGCCTTCGGCCTCGGCCGCGTAATCGACGGTGACTGACGGCCATCCCGCTGCGGCCAGTTCCCGGAACGATTGTCCGAAGCCCGGCCAAAGGCGGTGGCGCGAGGGCCTCGCCTTGGGAGACTAACTTACTGTAGACGATAGCCTTACGCCGCCGCGTTCGCTCGGCATGAGGCTTGCCCCTTCCGCGACCGGTGTCCTCAGCTCTCTCCAAAGAAGCGGACCGCACGAAGGCGGCCCTGTGGCTCGCCCACCCTGCAGGCGCCACTGTCGGGCCGGAGCCGGACCCGGGTCCTTTCGTCCTGAAGGCGGTCTGCGAGGCCCCGGAAGGCCTCCAGCAGGTGCCGCTCTCCAGCTTCCCCTTCCGCATCGGCCGCCAGGCGGGGCTGGAGCTGGTGTTGCCGTCCTACGTGGTCTCCAAGGTCCACGCGGAGCTCTACCAGCAGGAAGGCCGCCTTCGCATCCGCGACCTCGGGAGCCGCAACGGGACGTTCGTGAACAGGAAGACGGTCCAGGACGCCGCCATCGCCGAAGGCGACATGATCCAGCTCGGCGACTTCCAGTTCCGCATTGCGCGCGCGGAGTCCCTCGAGCGCGACGATCAGGACCCCTCGTCGACCCGTTCCTTCGGCCCGGGAGCTCTCGCCCGGATGCTCCACGGCGCTACGGAGATGGAGGAGCTGTTGCGGGACGCCGTGGTGACCGTGGAGCTTCAGCCCATCCTGCGCTTCCCGGGGCCGGTGGTGTCGGCCTACGAGGCACTGGGCCGCGGCCTGCATCCCGGGCTGCCCCGCAGCCCCATCGACCTGTTCAAGATCGCGGCGGGAATGGGGGCGGAGGTCGAGCTGTCACGGCTCTTCCGGCGCCGGGCCGTGGAGCTGTGCCGCGACCGCCCCCGTGTCTCCGCGCTCTTCCTCAACACCCATCCGCGCGAGCTGGAGCAGCCCGGCCTCGTCGAATCGATGGAGCAGCTGCGGGCGATGGCCCCCCAGCTCGACCTGACCCTGGAGATCCACGAGAGCGCCCTCGCCCAGCCCGAGGCCATGGCGGCGCTCCGCGACCGGCTCTCGGAGATCAACGTGGGCATCGCCTACGACGACTTCGGCGCCGGCCAGGCGCGCCTGCTCGAGCTGGCGGAGGCCCCGCCCCACTACCTGAAGTTCGACCGCAAGTTCGTCACGAACATCGCGGACGGCCCTTCCTCCCGGCGGCGCCTGCTCGCGTCCCTCGTGGCCGCGGCGCGGGAGCTGCTCGTGAAGACCGTCGCCGAGGGCGTCGAGACCGAGGCCGAGGCCGACGTGTGCGGCAAGATCGGCTTCACCCATGCTCAGGGCTACCACTTCGGCCGCCCCGCTCCCGTCGAAGAGTTCTAGACCTCCCCTACCTGACGAGGGCGGTCGCTATGACTGTCGTGACGACGTAGACGGGAAGGCAGAGGGCGCAGAACAGCAAGAACGCGAGGATCGAGCGCAGCTTCCGCAGTCCGGTCAAGCGCCGGTAAGCGCCCCAGCCAATGACGACCCATGCGAACATGGTCCCGAACCCACCGTACACAACCAGGCCGGCGAACCGCCATATGGGTCGGGGGGTGCCCACCTCCTGCAAAGTCCAGCCTAATGCGTTGCCGCTGGAGACAGCCTTCATGAGCTCGTCGTACAAGGCAGGATCGCCTCCCCGCAGCACTCCCAGGCAAACGACGACGGTAACGGTCTGGATCAGCTTGAGTACCCCCGCCAGGTAGAAATGGATCGCGAAGAACTGGTGGACCGTGGCCGTGGCTCCCACCACACGCCACGCGAAATAGGTCGCGTACCCATATAGCAGCACGTAGACGCCAGCGAAGACCAAGCCTGAGAGCAGCTCGACCAAGGGGTTGCGTACGAACGGCAGGTCCAGGGCGAAGCTGACCAGAGCCGAGATCACGAAGAAGGGGACCCCTGCCTGCCATCCGCTTCCCTGCCTCGCTCGGTCTGCCAAGAATTGTTTCGGGCCCGACATGAGGTTGAGTAGATCGGTCAGATAGGCGGGAACGAGTCGCAAGAGCCAGGAGAGGAGATCCCTGGCCGCTGGAGGAGCGGTCCTCGTCTTCTTTCCGGTCGCACGCTCGCCCCCGATGCTCATCTTCTTGGCCGCGGCGACGACGTCCTGAAATCGCGAGTCGTCGAGCTCCCCCGCCCAATCAACGAGGTCGAGGGACTGGATCTCTCCGAAGCCGAGGGGCTCAGCTACGCTGTCGATCCGGACCGGGAGCAGGGCGGCGCGGGATTTGGCGCGGCTGGCTTCATCGTGCACGAACTCCCCCGCGGGACCGGCCGAGGCCTCGCTCCAGACCACGATCACACAGGGCGCGGAATCGAGGTGCTCGACGAGCGTCTGGCGCCAACGGGCGCCGCCGGGGATGTCCCGGTCCCAGGCGACCGACAGCCCCGCTTGTCGCAGCCCCGCGACCATCGGGAGGACACGCGACTGATCCTCACGCTTGTAGGAGACGAAGACGTCGCTCAAGGCGTGGCCCGCCACCAATGGCGCCGATAGTCGGGCGCCGGCGGCGACCTGTCAAGGCACCACCTCGCCACCCACCCGCGTGCGGGCGAGCTTCATCGGGCCTCAACGTTCCGCTGCATGCCCTTCGGGCCGGGGGCGGTGGAGTCAAGCGCGCGGCAATCAACCGCCCTCGAGCTGCAGGAGATGGATCTTTCCCGAAGCTTCGCCCGTCACGACCGTGAGGTCATCCCCGACTACGAGGGCCCGCACCGGAGACTCGGCGTAGAACGCGGCCAACGGAGCGCCGTCTTCGATGCGTCCCACTTTCACCGTGCCGTCTTCCGACCCGGAAACCACGCGCGTCCCATCCCGGGTGATTCCCAGCGCCGTCACCGCGGCCAGATGGGCTTCCCAGGACAAGAGCTCCTTGACGGTCCCGAGATCCCAGACACTGAGTTTCCCGGCGGCCGATCCGGAGACAATCCGCCTGCCGTCCGGCGTCACGGCCAGTGCGGTAACCCATTGCTTGTCGTTCTGTGTCGCCAACCGCTCGAGACCCGTTTCCAGCTCCCAGATCCGGACGCTCCGGTCGTGGGAGGCGGAGATGACATCTCCGGTCTGCGTGATGGCCAGGGCCGTGATCCAGCGCAGGTGGGCCTGCCGGCTCCAGAGCGCCTGGCCTTCGGCGACGTCCCAGACCTTCACCACGCCGTCATGGGAGCCGGAAGCCAGGCGTCGGCCATCCGGGCTGACGGCGATCGCCGTCACCCGATCAAGATGGCCGGACAGTCGGGCCAACACCCGGCCGTCGAGGTCCCAGATCCTCACCGAATGGTCTTCGGACCCGGTCGCGATCCGCTGCCCGTCTTGCGTGACTGCGAGCGCCCTGACCCGGCCGCCGTGCCCTTCCCAGGTCCCGATTGGCGACGCGGTTGAAAGTTCGAACATGTTCAGGCCGGTCCGGGACGCGCAGACGAAGCGCCCGGCGGCGGCCAGGGCCAGGGCCGAGACCTCGCCGAAATGACGGCGTCCGGCGCGCAGCGCTACCGCGGCCTCCAGGTCCCACACCTTGGCGGTTCCATCGAGGGAGCCCGAAACGGCTCGCCGGCCGTCGGGCGTGGCGGCGGCCGCGCGCACGAGGTCCGTGTGGCCCTCGAGGACGGCCACCCGCTCCCCGCTCTCTACTTTCCAGAGCCCGAGCGTGCCGTCGTCGGAGGCGGATAGAACGAGCTGCCCGTCGGGCAAGACGACCAGCGCACCGATCCCCGCCCGGTGGGCCTTCCAGGCGACCCGGGCTTTCCCCGTCTCGAGGTCCCACACGATGACGACGCCGTTGAGGGCCCCGGAGAGAACGGATCGGCCGTCCGGCGATGGCGCCACCGCCCGGATCCATGCGGAATGACCCGTCCAGGTCGCGAGCTCCCGTCCGCTCTCGAGATCCCAGAGCTTGAGCGTGAGATCGTCCGAGCCCGACACCACACGCCGACCGTCCGCGGTGACGAGGACGCCCGTCACCCCTTTGCTGTGACCATGCCAGGTGGCGAGCTCGCGGCCGCTGGCAGCTTCCCACACCTTCAGCGTGCGATCGTGTGAGGCCGAGACGAGGCGGTCGCCCGAGGGCGTCGCCGCCACGGCGCGAATCCAACCGCGGTGCGCTTCCCAGCGGGCCAGGGTGCGGCTGGTCTCGACGTCCCACAGACTCAGGGTCCCGTCGGACGAGCCGGACGCGATCCGAGGACCCTCGGGGGACGGCACGACTGCCAGGGTCGTGATCCAATCGCTGTGCGCGTTCCAGTTTGCCAACTCGATTCCATCGTCGAGATCCCAGAGTCTGAGCGTGCCGTCGCCAGAGCCAGAGACGACTCGGGCGCCGTCGGGGAGCACCGCTACCGCCGTGACCTCGTTCTGATGGCTGGCGAGGGTTCGGAGGAGCGGACCTCCGGGGGCGGTCAGGCTCTGGAGCTTCGGGCGCAGCCAAGCCCCGGTCCGTCGGGCCGCCTTCCCCTCCAGCGCGGAACGCAACTCCAGCTCCTCTCTGCCGATCCGACCGAGGAGCTGAGGAAGGAGCTGGTCCTTGTGTTGAGCCAAGACGTGCGCCGACAGCCGGATGGCGCCCTGGAGCAGCCTCAGCGCGGGATCCCGGGGCAACCGCTCGTAGTCGGCCAGGAGAGCGCCCAGATCCGATGCTCCGAGCTTGGCCTCGATCCAATCGAAGTCGAGGAGCAACCGGCGCAGCTCCGCTTCCCGTCCCGCGCCCACGAGGTGGTGGGCGAGGAAGTTCCAGGCATAAGGGGTCGGCAGGTGGTACGGATCGCCCCAGGCGTCGGCGAGCCGCGCGTGAAGGGCGGCGGGCTCCTGAGCTCGACCCGCGAGGAAAGCCCGGAGGATGTCGTGCACCCGGAAGCAGCCCCGCGGCAGGTCGAACTCGACGAGCGACTGTGCGTCGAGCCTCTGGACCAGATCTTCGGTATCGAAGGCATCCCGGCCCCATAGCGCGCTGGCCGCCGATAGCGGAATCTCCGCGTCCTCGGGGAAGACGGACAGCTCGACCAGTCGCTGGCGCTCCTCCTCCTTCAGCAGATCGAGACTGACCTCGAGCGTCCGGGCCACGGCGTCGCTGCGCTCGGCGGCGTCGGTACGATCGAAGGCCGTGACCCCGCGACGATCGAGGGCGTGATTGAGGTACTCCATCGCTCGGGCCGGCGTCTCCCCGCGCTCGACGCGCTGGCGGAGCGTCGCCGCCGCCAGCTTCAGGAGGACGGGCCATCGCCCCAGACGCCGGGCGAGATCACGGAAGGGGCCGGCGCCTCCGGAGGTCAGGGAGACCCCGGCGGACAGGAGACGCACGGCCTCGTTCGGCTCCATCTCGTCCACGTCGATCCTGCGGGCACCCGAGGCCACCTCGAACTGTCGCGTGGTCACGAGCCGGGCACTGCCCTTGCCGCCCCGCAGGAACGGCTTCAGGTGGGCGGGGGTCCACACGTCGTCGACCACGATGAGGCAGTTCTTGTCCTCGAGGGCCCGGGAAAGCTCGAGCGCGGCGTCTTCCGCGTCGATGAAGCCGGGACGCTCTCCGGTCAGCGCCGCGTAGAGCTTGGTCAGCTCGAGCCGCAGATTCGGGTCCTGGCCCAGGGTCGCCCAGAGAATCCCGTCGTCGAACGAGTCGACCACGTCCTCGTGGTGGCAGAGCGCGGCCGCGAGCGTCGTCTTGCCGAAGCCGCCCGCCCCGTGGAGGGCCGTCGTGATCGCGACGGGGTTGGCCCGGTCTTCCCCCAGGAGCTGGCGCAGGAGCTCGTCGAGCTTGCCGGGCCGTTCCACGAAATCGGTGCGAAGCTCCGGAGCCATGAAGGGAACGCGGGTCGCATGGCACGGGCTCTTCAGGTGCCGGACGAAGGTCTCCCATTCCTTCTCGAGATCGAAGAAGTGCGCCTTGCGCATCCAGCGGGGAAGAGCGGCATAGTCGATCTGATCGTCGGGGACTCCCTTGACCGGGTAGACGCAAACGGCGGCCTGGCGCGCGCGGCGCCACTCCTTGCTCGTGTTCGCGGAGCGGAGGGCGGCCGGGGTCAGGACGATGACGAGAAAGGACACCCTCTCGAGGGCCTCTTCGATCTGCCGCCACCAGCCGACGCCGCCCTCCATCTCCGCGCGGTCCTGCCAGAGGGTGACCTCGGGCTCCTCGGCCTCGAGCCGCGCGCGGAGGCGGGCGGCGAACCCCTCGCCGTCCTCGCGGGCGTAGGACAAGAAGACGCGGGCAGCGTCGAACATGGAACCTCGGGCCGGTACAGTTCGCTGGCTCGCCCGATTGTAACGAGGCTCCCGACGCTCGGGGGAGTCGGTACCGTCCTGGTCAGCCTTCCGTGATCGTGCGGATGGCGCGCTGGAGGAGGATCGCGGTCATGGCCCGCCGGTACTCGCGGGTGGAGCGCAGGTCGTCGATGGGCCGGGCCTCCTCCGCGACCGCAGCCAGCGCCTTCCTCATCCCGTCGTAGCCGCCCTCGAGGAGTGCTTGCTCGGTGCGGGGGGCCCGGATCACGGTGGGGGCCACTGCCCCCAGGGCCACCCGCACCCAGTCGGGCCGTCCATCCTTGAAGCTCAGAGCCACCG
>Ga0326597_10010018_pt1 | contig 12647 bp, 11 predicted proteins | sample RVTome_12_FD_203789 | JGI IMG/M metagenome (GOLD analysis project Ga0326597, IMG submission 203789) | Soil microbial communities from uranium-contaminated site in the Upper Colorado River Basin, Wyoming, United States - RVT100D185 | ecosystem: Environmental > Terrestrial > Soil > Contaminated >... | reverse complement strand
GAGCTCTGTAACTTGTGTTCGGTGAGAATTGAGCACGGGGCCTCCAAGCACGAGGGCGGCATCAGCACGATCCTTGCTTGCGTTTAGGAATGCGGTCTCAATATCCTTGGGAGCCAGGACGTCTAAGTATTGAAGCTTTCCCCCGAACCCCTTCGCGGCGAGTTCCACCTCTCTCAACATTTGTGCGTTGGCCGAGTTGGTTGCCGTTCCGAGGACGGCCACGCGGGAGAGCTTAGGAACGATTTCTTTCAGAAGATCCAGTCGTTTTCCGCTTATTTCCGGTGCAAGGCTAGACAGTCCTGTAATGTTCCCGCCGGGACGCGCCAAGCTGGCGACAAAGCCACTGCCCACAGGATCGGAATCCTGCGCCATGACAATGGGGATAGTCACAGTTGCTTGCTTGGCGGGACGGGTTGTCAACCCACCAGCCGTGACGATGATATCCACCTTGAGACGCACCAGTTCAGTGGCAAGCTCACGCGCGCGCTGAGGTTTTCCCTCTGCATATCGCCACTCGATGACAATGTTTTTGCCCTCCACATAGCCAAGCTCGCGCAGCCCCTGCCGAAATCCATCGATGCGCGCCGAGTTAGCGGAAAGGGAAGTGCCAATCAGAAATCCTATCCGGGGGATTTTGGTTGGCTGTGCGCCCGCCGCCCCGCCCATGACCAGCACGAAAGCGATTACCGAGAACCCCGCCCATCTTGGTTTTCGGCGCCGCTTTTGGTCCGCGGGGCCGCTTTTGGTCCGCAGGGCTGCTTTTGGCTTGTCGGACTGAGAATCGGAACTTCTCATTCTAGAGAATACTTTCATACGTCATCCTCTTAATTCCCAAGCGCTGCCGCGACACAACCCAACTCGCGCTTGCTGTCGGCAAAGCCAAATGAACAAGCCGCGTGCACGGTTACAAGCCAAACAGTTGCTGCGTGTTGGCGAATAGGAGTTTGTCTCTTACAGCCGGCTTGAAGTCGACTTTGTCAAAGCTCACGAGAGCCTTCTCCAAATCCACGTATGGAAAGTCGGTGCCAAATAGCGCCTTGTCTTGGAGGCGTCCGCCAATGGCCTTGAGAAAGACTCCTGGCAGTTGCTCGGCCAGATAGCCGGAGGTGTCGACGAAAAGATTTTTCTTGTGCGTGACGACGCCGATCAGTTCCTGTTCCCAGGGCCAGCCCGGGTGAGCCGCGATTATTTTCATCTTGGGAAAATCGCGTGCGAGCGTATCGAGATGGATCGGCCGGCCGTAGTCGAGGGCGATGCCGCTGCCGCCGGCGGTATCCGCTCCGAGCACCGTAAAGCCGACGTGGAAGAGCGCTGGTTTGCCGCTCGCCTGGATCGCTTCCCAAATATCGTAGAACCGTTTGTCGTTGGGATAGAAGCCCTGATCGGGCGGATGAAACTTGAAACCTTTGACCTTGGGATTCTTCACCAATTCGTCCGCGTAGTGTGCAACGGCAGTCAAATTCTCGGCATTGGTGTCGAGGGAAGCGAGAATCCCAGGGAAAGCGCTCGGGTGTTGGGCGACCAGGTCGAGGACATGTTCGTTGCTGTTGCGCGAGCCTTCTGTGACTGTCGATGGATGCCAGCCGATCAGCAGCGCCTGAACGTCGTTCTTCACATACAACTGGGCGAATCCCTCTGCCGTTTGCGGGATGTCAGCGAGATTCCTCCTGAAATAGCCGCAAGCGTGGTGGTCGAGGCCGCGAGTGGTGGGATGGACGTGGACGTCGAGAGCTTTCATGATCGCTCGGTTACTTTGCACGCGCGGTCAGCCACGCATTGGCCAGGTCGTTCTTGTAGAATGATTGTCGTTCGTCGGCCATGGCGGTCAGCAGTTCCGGCGCGGGCAACGCTGTGCCGCCGAGCCTTTGATTCGTCTTGGCCAGGTCTTGAATTAACGCCGCCGCGCCGATGTTGTCGATTTCTTTCAATGGCGGCTGAGGCATCTTAATTCCCTCGGTTGCGACGAAGTCGACGGTCGCTGGCGACTCGCCGAGCTCCGCGACACGCGCAGCAGCGACAAGCATAGAGGTTTTAAGCGCGCGTTTGACGGCTTCGTCATCGAGCGACTGGCGGTTGGCGCCGGCTTGTTGATAAATTCCCGAGTTGGGTTTTTGTTCGACGTAAAACCTCGCATGGTCTTTCGCCAAGTTGGCGAGTAATGGCGATGATCGCAAAAAGTCATCGCCGCGCAACTCCGCCATGATGCGTGTGACATCTTCGACGATGGACGGTTTCCAACTATCGAAACTGATGAACGGCGGCAGCAGCTTTAACTCCTTGGCCGCTTGATCGACCTGCTCGATGCGCGCGCCGCATTCCAACAAGCGCAGCGCCATGACGGCATAGACCATCAAGATTCCGTTGGAGACGAAGCCGGAAATGTCCTTGGCCGGGACTGGGTTGCGGCCGAGAGTTGTCAAGAACTCCAAGATCGATTCTTGGTTCGCGGCGTCCATGTCGCCCATGACAACCTCGACCATCTGTGTGTAGAGCACGGGGTTGAAGAAGTGGGTGAGGGCGAACTTGTGACTGTTGACAATTCCGACACTCAACAAGGTCGCGCGCGTGACCGACGACGTGTTGGTCGTGAGCAGACCGTTGAACCCGGCGTCGCGCAGCATTTTGTAGACGGTGAGTTTGGTTCTGGGGTTTTCTGAAACCGCTTCGGTGATCAAATCGGCCTCGGCGAAGTCGGCGAGAGTGCCGCGCGGTATAAGGAGCGTGCGCAGACTGTCGATCTCTCCGTCCGTGATGCGATTGCGCTTTTTCAATCGATCGATGGTTTGCTCGCGCCGGTCACTGAGCGAATCCATCATTGATGTCGCCGCATCGTAAACCAGCGTGCGGATGCCCTTGAGCGCATACAGAAAGGCGATGTCGAATCCCATCACGCCGAGACCGACGACGCCGACGGTATTGATTTGTTTGGACATAGGGCGATTTCTCTGCCGAGAATTGACTGGTCGGAAATATCACACGCGGCGGGTCAACTCAATGCAGTGATTACGTTCGCTCAACTCGATCGCTGCGTCCGCTCTCCGGTTAAGCGGAACGTTTGCCTTGACGGTTGCCGTTGGCCTGGCGTAACTAAGCCGGAAATCGTCCTTGTATGGGGCAACCACCGCTGGTTGCCCTTTATGTACAGCGAGCCGAAAAACTTTTTTGAAAGCCGCCGTCCCCTATGAAGTGCGCCAGCCTCTAAAACTCGCAGAACTCGAAGTGCCCGACATGTACCAGGGGGCCGTATTGATCAAAGAAGCGTCGAGCAGCGTTCGAGGAATCTCTTTTCTCACTGGGCAAGCGACTGGCAACCTTATTTGTACAGCTCCTTGATGAAAGCGGATTTCTCTAGCTCGGCGACGAACGAGTTGTCGATGAAGCGTTCCGGTTTCGCCGTCTTTCCCGCGGGATTGACGGCAAAATTCAGCAGCGTCTGCATGGCCGCCGGAAAAACATAGGGCGCCTGCTCCCACGCGTTGGCGTACGTCGCGTAGGTTTCATCGAGATCTTCTTGGTTGTTGGTCTTGGTCCACTTGGCAATGATTTGCTTGGTGGTCTCGGGATCGGTGCGCGCGACCTGGGTGGCTTCGATATAAGCTTTCACGTAGCGGCGCACTGTGTCGGCATTGCCCTTGATAAAGCGTCGTGTCGTCGCCAAGCCGGCGTGGATCATGGGAATGTTGCGCGCGCCGACATCGACTAATTCCTTTAGACCGGCTTGGCGCAGTTTCACCGTCGTCGGCGCAGACACCACACCGGCGTCAATGCGCCCTTGAATCAAAGCGGTCATCATATCGGGCATTCCCTGGATATAGGTGATGCGCACGTCCTTTCCCGGCTTCAAGCCGAACTGGCTGAGAAGTATTCGTGCCGTGAGGTCGGTGGTCGAGCCCGGTTGGGTGACTGCCAAAATTTTGCCGCGCAGATCGCTCGGCAGTTTCAATGCAGGCTTACTATAGATCGAGAGCACCGCACGGTTCAAAATGCCGATGATAAAAGCGATCCGCGCGCCTGCTAAACCCGCTTCGACCAGCTCGGCGCCAGGATTGACGATGTCGACACTTCCGGAGAGCAAGGCTTGCGTGCCGGAGGCGGACAGCATGTATTTGAGGTCGACGTCCAATCCATACTTATTGAAAAGACCTTTGTCTCGAGCGATCCAGAGGGGCGCGAAGGCCCCGCTGATCGCCGCGTAGGTCGCCCGGAGCGGAATCAGGTCGGCGCCCCATGACGTCTTGCCCGAAAAAGCCGTGACGAGGAGTACTGCGTAAATCACGGCATTCGATTGACGGACGCGCATTGGCGGACCCCCTGTAACAAAGATTCTATCATCTATAGTAATTGACCGGTTGTCCCACCCGTGTCAACTTAGACGTGCGCTCCATTGGGATGTTTACGATGTCGCACAGAGCAAGGTGATCATGCGCCGGTTCATGGACGGAGACGGATCCGCGAAAGCGGATGGGTCAAGCGTCTTTCGCGGAAATGAGACAGAGAACTTCGAATGGGAAATCTACTGATTACCAATGCCCTCGTCCTTCCGATGACGGAGCGCCAATCGTTCAGCGGGCACGTGCGCGTGGGTGACGGTGCTATCACGGCGGTTGCCGGTGGCGTGCCGCCGCCCACCGCCGTGGATGAAGATGCCATCGATGCTTCGGGCTGTGTGCTGATGCCTGGACTGATCAACGCCCACACCCATCTCTATCAAGTCTTGCTGCGCGCAGTGTGGGAAGATCTGCAGCTCCTGCCGTGGTTGAAGCGCATTTACGGCTGCGCTCGGGTGCTGACGCCGGAGCATTTTTACGCCGGCACGCTGCTCGGCTGTGTCGAGGCGATCCGCAGCGGCGTGACCACGGTATGCGAACATAATTTTCTCAACCCAAGCCCGGAGTGCGCCTTTGAAACTCTTCGCGCGATGCAGCATTCCGGTCTGCGCGCGGTGTTCGCGCGCACGGTCATGGATAGCGGCGAGATCGTGCCCGACTGCACCAAGGAGACGCCGGCGCAGGCGTTTCGCCTGATCGAAGACATCCTGGCAAAATATCGCGATAGCGGTGTCGGTTTCATGACCGGGGCGAATACGCCGCCGATCAATACGACGCCGGCACTGCTTCGAGAAATCCGCCGCTTCGCCGACGCCAATTCAATCGGCATCAGCGCCCATGTCGCCGAGTCGAAGTCGGTGCTCGAGTGCGTGCAGCGCGAACATGGCAAGCGCGGGGTCGTCGAGTTTTTGCAGCAATTCCATATTCCGGGAAAGAATTCGATCTTCGCCCACGCGGTGCACGTTTCGAAAGATGAAATCGCCATACTCAAAGAAACCGGCACTTCGGTGTCGCATAATCCCGTCAGTAATATGATGCTCGGCGACGGCGTCGCGCCGGTGGTGGAGATGCTTCGCCAAGGCGTCAACGTCGCGCTCGGCACCGACGGCGCGGCGAGCAATCATTCGCAGGATTTGTTCGATACCATGAAAGCGGCGTCGCTCTTGCAAAAAGTCCATCATCAAGATGCCGGGGTGATCAAACCCTACGAAGTTTTGCGTATGGCAACCATCGGCGGCGCCAAGGCTTTGGGGTTAGAGTCGACCTGCGGCACCATCGAAGTCGGCAAGCGCGCGGATTTGATTCTGATCAATCTTGATGTGCCCCACAATCAACCGGTCAACGATATCTTTAGCCAGATCGTTCACTGCGCCAAGGCGAGCGATGTTCAGACCGTGATCGTCGACGGCGACATCGTCATGCGCGAGCGCCAGCTCGCGCGCCTCGATGATAAGAAGATTTTGACTGACGCCAAAGTCGCTAACCGCGACTTGATGAATCGGGTGAGCGGGTTGACGTTCTAACCCGGAATGCTTTTACTCGCGCTTGCTATCCTTATTGCGGCTCTTTCAAGACATGCTCGATCAGCCGCTTTAATTCTTCATAAGGCTGGGCGCCGACCATCAGATATTTTCCGGCCAAGAACGTCGGCACGCCGTTGACGCCGAACGACGCGCAGCGTTTCCAATCTTCGTCGACGGCGTCTTTGAACTTGCGGCTGAGCAGCACGTCCATCGCTTCGTCCGCCGGCAGGTCATTTTCTTCGGCGATTTTCGCGAGCACGTCGGCCTTGCCGATATTTTTCACGTCGACGAAGTAGGCGCGGAACAGCGCGTTGGCGATGTCTTCAGCTTTGCCTTTGGTTTCCGCCCATGCCGCCAATTCCTGCGCTAACCGGCTATTATACGACATGTTGCGCTCGGCGTTGAACGGTAAGCCTTCACGTTCCATGTTTACTTTCATTCGGCCATTGCGCGCGATGATCTCCGGGCCGCGCACGCTGCCTTCTTCCGGCGTTTCCGGATGGAGCGGGAAATTGGTGAATTTGATTCCTAGACCGTATTCGTTTTTGAGTTTCTCGACACGCCCGGTGACGAGGTAGCACCAGGGTCAGACGAAGTCGGAAAAGATCTCTAGGACTAAGGGTGCGGACATACAGGCCTCCAGTTCAAATGGTTCAATGGTTCAAACCGTTCAAAACGTCTCGGATGTTCAAGTGTTCAAGTGTTCAAGCGGATTCTATGGCTGTCGATTGGCGGAAGTCAAAGGCATTGTGCCGGGATAATTTGACTTTCACTTCTCGGCTCGGATAGTTTCAATTTGATGCCATTCTTGCGAATCGGTGACAGCGTTCATCACTACCGAGCCGAAGGGGCGAGAGAAAAGCCGGCGATTGTCTTTGCCAATTCTCCCGGCAGCGATTTGCGCATCTGGGACGGCGTGGCGGCGCGCCTGCGGGCCGGTTATCGTGTCATTCGCTACGATTTGCGCGGCCATGGATTGACTGAAGCGCCGGTGCCGCCGTATTCGATGGATGATTTGGCTGGGGACGCGGTCGGTCTGCTCGATGCGCTGGATGTCCGTGACGCGGTGCTTTGCGGCGTGTCCGTTGGCGGTTTGATCGCCCTGGCGGTTGCTTTGAATCGTCCCGATCGTGTGCGCGCGCTTGTGCTCTCCGATACCGGCGCTCGAATTGGCACATCGGAAGGGTGGCAGCAGCGCATCGACAAAGTGCGCGCCGATGGCGTCGATTCGCTGGTCCAGATGACCATGGAGCGTTGGTTTTCCGCCGGCTTTCGTGAGCGACGCGCGCCGGACGTGGTAGGGTATTCGCTCATGTTGCGCCAGACATCGGCGGACGGTTATGTCGGTACTTGTGCAGTGTTGCGCGATAGTGATTTTCGCCAGGCGGTGGCGCGGATTGGCAAACCGACGCTGGTGCTCTGCGGCGCCGAGGATATCGCGACGCCGCCGGAGCTTGGCCGCGAGTTGGCGGGTTTGATCTCGGGCGCTGAGTTTTCTGTGATTGCAAAAACGGCTCATTTGCCCTGCGTCGAGCGACCGGATGCGGTTGCCGAGGGCATGATGCAATTTTTCCGGGAGGTGCAAATTGTCTGACGATCTATTCGACAAAGGGATGGCTACACGCAAAGCGGTGCTGGGCGCGGAATACGTCGCGCGCGCGGAAGCAAACAAAACCGATTTCGACGCCGACTGGCAGCGCTATGTGACCGAGCACGCCTGGGCCGCGGTGTGGACCCGGCCGGGATTAGATAAAAGAATTCGCAGCATGCTGACCATCGCCATGCTGGCGTCATTGGGCAGACTCGAAGAACTCGGCGCGCATATCCGGGCGACGCGCAACACCGGCGTGACCAAAGAGGAAGTCAAAGAAGTACTGCTGCAAGTCGCCGTCTACGCCGGCGCGCCGGCGGCGAATTCGGCATTCGCCATCGCCAAGCGCATTTATAAAGAGATGGAGAGCGAAGGGAAATGAATTAGCCGCAAAGAACGCAAAAGGCGCAAAGTTTTTCAGGGTGCGCTTCGCGCACCGGTCAGTCTCGGATTATCTCTCGCAAAGACGCCAAGGCGCAAAGGTCGGATAAGGGGAAGTAGTTGTTTAAGGACTGTTTTTTTGCTTCCGAACTTAGCGTCTTGGCGCCTTTGCGGGAGGAATATCCGATTTCGAGATTGTTCCTTCGTGTCCTTCGTGAACTTCGTGGTGAAATAATCTTTGAACGAGGCAGGCGCTCATGCTTACGCTAAAAACTTACAACCCGCGTGACTGGCGATCTCATCCCCCCTATAGTTTCAAAGCTTACGGGTCTTCGCTCAAACGCGGGCCACTCAAGAAGCTCGTGCCGCTCCAGCAAACTCTATCGGAGATTACCGGGCCACTGTTCAGCGATATCAAGCTGGAGCCCGGTGAGGATGATCTTACGCGCAATGCCGGCACCGGCAAAGAGGCACTGGGCGAGCGCATCATCGTCGTCGGCCGGGTCTTGGACGAGGACGATAGGCCGGTGCCCCATACGCTGATCGATATTTGGCAGGCCAACGCGGCCGGGCGCTACCATCATCCAGTCGATCAGCATCATGCGCCGCTCGATCCGAACTTTATCGGCGCGGGGCGCTGTGTGACCAATGCCATGGGCGAGTATCGCTATTTGACGATCAAGCCTGGCGCTTATCCCTGGCTCAATCATCCTAACGCGTGGCGTCCGGCGCATATTCATCTTTCGCTGTTCGGGCCTGCCTTCGTCACGCGCTTGGTGACGCAATTTTATTTCCCCGGCGACCCGTTGATCCCGCTCGATCCGATTTTTAATTCCGTTCCGACCAAGAAAGGGCGGCAGCGTTTGCTGTCAAGCTACGCGCATGACGTGACCGAACCGGAGTTCGCATTGGGCTATCGTTTCGACATCGTATTGCGCGGCCGCAAAGCGACGCCTTTCGAGGGACCTCAGTGAGTAAAGAAACTCCTTCACAAACTGTCGGTCCGTTTTACGCCATCGGCCTGACGCGCCATCCGCTGAGCGTCATGGCGAACGATTCGACCCAAGGTGAGCGCATTCGCATCGAAGGGCAAGTCTTCGACGGCGATGGCGTAGCGATTCCTGATGTCTTAGTGGAGATTTGGCAAGCCAACGCTTACGGTCGCTACCACCATCCGGATGACAAGCAAGAGAAGCCGCTTGATCCGACGTTTACCGGTTGGGGCCGTTCCGGCACGGACCCGAACTGTATTTATAGTTTTGAGACCGTCAAGCCGGGGTCGGTGCCCGGGAATGACGAGAGCGTGCAGGCGCCGCACGTGAATGTCTGCGTGATGGCGCGCGGCATGCTGGTGCACGCGTTCACGCGCATTTATTTCGCTGGCGAAAGGCTCAACGACCGCGATCCCGTGCTCAAGTCGATCAAGAACAAAGCGCGGCGCCGAACTTTAATTGCGTCGCGTGACGAGCAAGACGGCAAGACGATTTACCATTTCGATATCCGGCTGCAAGGAGAGAACGAGACGGTTTTTTTCGACATGTGACAGAACCGGGGTCAACGGTCGTTCAAACAAATTGTTTCCCCAAGTCCATTCCCAATGAGCACTTTAGACTCCGCGATATTCGCTCCGCTGTTCAACGACGACGAAGTGTCGAGCTTGCTGAGCGACCTAGCGTTCGTGCGCGCGCTGGTCCAAGTGGAAACCGCGCTCGCTCGCGCCGACGCTCGTGCCGGCGTCATTCCGCAAAGCGCAGCCGAGCAAATTGCCAAAGTTCAAGCGGTCCAAATCGACATCGCGGCACTGACGAAGGGGACCGTTCGATCCGGCTTTCCGATCATCGCGTTGGTTCAAGAAATGCGCAAACAGGTCGACGTCGACGCCGCGCCGTTTGTCCACTGGGGCGCGACGACCCAGGACATCATGGACACGGCTTGCGTATTGCAGCTGCGCGCCGTCATTGAGTTGATCAGCAAGCGGATCGGCGAAATAGTCCGCAACTTGAGCGCGCTGGCGGATCAGCATCGCGCCACGGTGCTGGCGGGACGGACGCATAGCCAGCAGGCATTGCCGATTACCTTCGGCTTGAAAGTTGCCGGGTGGCTGGCGCCGTGGTTGCGGCATACGGAGCGCTTGCGCGAGATGCAACCGCGTTTATTGGTTGTGCAGTTTGGTGGCGCGGCGGGGACCTTGGCCGCGCTTGGTGATCGAGGACTCGCAGTTTCGCGAGCGATGGCGATGGAGCTTAATTTGCGCGAGCCGGCGATGCCTTGGCATGCCCAGCGCGACTGTATCGTCGAGTTTGCCGGCTGGCTGAGTCTTGTCACTGGCTCCCTCGGAAAGATGGCGCAGGATATTATTCTCATGGCACAGACCGAAGTGGGCGAGGTCGCTGAGTCGGGAGAAGTAGGTCGCGGTGGCAGCAGCACGATGCCACAAAAGTCCAATCCGATCACCAGTGAGTTGATCATCGCGGCGGCGCGGACCAACGCGTCGTTGCTCTCGGCGTTGCACAACGCGCAGATGCAGGAACATGAACGCGGCAGCCATGGCTGGCAGCTGGAGTGGCTGACCTTGCCCCAGATGATTACGCTCACCGGAGGAGCGCTTAAACATGGGGCCTCACTGGCGCAGAACTTACGAGTCGATGGCGCGGCGATGCGCGCGAATATCGCACGCGCTAATGACGTGATCCTCGCCGAAGCCGCGGTCTTTGCCTTGGCCAAAGCGATGCCGAAAGCGGAGGCGGAAGGGTTGGTGAAGCGGGCGTGCGCTCTCGCCGTGAGTCAAAATAAACCGCTTATCGATGTCGTCCAGAATCTCGCCGGCGATGCGTTTGAGTCCGGTTCGATGGACTGGCGGGCGTTGGCGCGGCCGGAGAATTACCTTGGCGAGACCGCCAAGATCATCGATGCCGTCCTACGCCAAGCAAAGAAAGTTTATCAGCCATGAACGGTAAATCTCCTACAACCTTAACGGATTTACTTCGGGAACGGGTGTCCCGCCATCCCGACAAGCTCGCCCTGATTTTCAAAGATCGCCGCTGGAGCTACGCCGATGTTGAGCGTGAAACGTATCGGGTCGCTAACGGCTTCTTACGCCAAGGTGTCAAGAAAGGCGATCGTATCGCCTTCCTGCTGCCGAACTGCAGCGAGTTTTTATTCGCCGTGTTTGCCGTGACCAAGATCGGTGCGGTGTTCGTGCCGCTCAACCCGCAGTACACGGCTGAGGAAGCCGAGTATGTGCTGCACCATTCCGAAGCGTCCCGCGTGCTCACGTCGCCCGATTTGTTGCCGTTGATCGAATCGGTGCGTGGCAAACTCCCCGATTTCAAGCAAGTCATTGTCACCGGCGCCGGTAAATTTGCCGGGGCAATGGCCTGGAACAAATTTTTATCCGGCGTTGCGACCGAGGCACCGAATATTGCCATCGCTGCCGATGATCTCGCATCGATCACTTATACGTCCGGCACCACCGACCGGCCCAAAGGCGTGATGCTTTCGCAATATGCCTACGCGTTCGCGCCGAGCATGCGCGCTCAAGGCTTGGGTTGGAACGATAGCGACAGTGTGCTCTGCGTGTTGCCGCTGTTTCACGTCAACGCGCTTTGCCATACCTGCATCGCCATGCTGTCGGTCGGCGGCAGCATCGTGCTGACGGAAAAATTCAGCGCATCGCGCTTCTGGGAAGATGTGCGCGAGTTCGGGGTCACAACTTCGAGTCTGATGCGGACAATTCCGCAAATTCTGCTAAGTCTGCCAGAGAAAGCCAATGACGGTGACAATCCCCTGCGGCTCATCGTGACGCTGTTGTCGCCGGAGATGCATCAGCGCTTCGAAGAGCGATTCAAAGTCGCCGGCGTGCCGTCTTACAGCCTCACCGAAGATATCCTCAGCGTGATCGGGCCGGGGAACATGCCGAAGGCCAAGCTTGGCAGCTGCGGCGTCGTGCTCGCTCCCGAGGTGCATCGCATCGCGATTCACGACGAGAACGGTAATCCGCTACCGGTTGGTAAAGCGGGGGAGATCGTCAAACAGAGCCCGACGGTGATGAAGGGTTACTATAAGAATCCCGAAGCGACGGCCAAGGCTTTGAAAAACGGCTGGCTTTACACCGGCGATCTCGGCTATCTCGATGAAGACGGTTATCTTTATTTTGTCGATCGCGTGAAGGACATGGTTCGGCGCGGCGATGAGAATATTTCCTCGGAAGAAGTCGAGCGGGTTTTGAATTCGCACCCCCAGGTCGCCGAGTCGGCCGTGATCGCCGTGCCGGATCTCATTCGCGGTGAAGAGGTCAAGGCCTATATCGTTCTCAAATCGCCGGCGACGCCGGCGAGCGTGGTGCCGGAAGATATTTGGAATTTCTGTAAACCTCACCTGGCCGGGTTCAAAGTGCCGCGCTATATCGAATATCGCGACGAGCTGCCCAAGACGCCGAGTTCAAAGGTCCAGAAAAATATACTCCGCGATGAAAGCAAGCAGGGAGGCGGAAGCGTGTTCGACCGGCTCGCCGCTGGGTCAAAATAGCCGGCCATTTGGATCATCGTCGCCAGGTCCCGAATAAATAATTCTTGTCCCATCGACAAGCGCGAATAGCGGCAGCTTATGATCATGGCAGCCGTCGTCACGGATATGTTGAATGTCCCATCCTCGCACGAGAAAGGCGTCGGCAAGTAACTGGCGGTGACAGCGCCAGTGCACGGCTTCGGCGCACATCAGAGCGATCCGATGCTTGTGCGCCATGGGTTCTAGCTCTTGCATGATCTGCTCGAAATTCTCCATCAACATGAAATCGGCATAGGCGCGAAAGGTCGCGACACGCCA
>Ga0326597_10010017_pt1 | contig 12648 bp, 9 predicted proteins | sample RVTome_12_FD_203789 | JGI IMG/M metagenome (GOLD analysis project Ga0326597, IMG submission 203789) | Soil microbial communities from uranium-contaminated site in the Upper Colorado River Basin, Wyoming, United States - RVT100D185 | ecosystem: Environmental > Terrestrial > Soil > Contaminated >... | reverse complement strand
CAATCGGCGCGTCGTTGTGAGGGCGAGGTCGCGGGAGGCCTGGAAGGCCTCCCCTACGGCGCAATCGGCGCGTCGTGGTGAGGGACGGTGCGGCGCGGCGGACGGGGAGGGCGCACGGCCATGCGCCCCTACTCGGTCGTGAGATCGGGGCGTTATCGTAGGGGCCGGACAGAGCTCCGCCACAGGCGGACAGGTAAAGGTCTGTCCCTACGAGGTCTTCGCTGCTCGATCGTCTCATTACGGGATCGCGCCCTTGTCTTTGAGGGTGATGATGGCGTCCCAGTCGTAGCCGAGCTCCAGGAGCACTTCCTCGGTGTGCTGGCCAAGCTCAGGCGATAGGCCGCGCGGCGCGGCGTCCGTCTCCGAGAAGTCGGCCGGGGTGGCGACGAACGGCAGTGGCCCGTCCGGGCCGTCGATCTCGCGCACGACGCCCGCTTCCGCCGTGACCGGGTCGGCGAGCATGTCGGTGATGGTGTTCACGGGCGCCCACCAGACGTTCTCGCGGTCGAAGACCTCGCCCCACTGCGCGAGCGTCTTCGTCGCGAAGACCTGGTCGAGCTCTTCGACGAGCTGCGGTGCGTTGCCGCGGCGGATGTTGATGTCGGCGAAGCGTTCGTCGCGCATGAGGTCCTCTCGCCCGACGGCGCGACAGAGGTCGGGCCAGTGGCGGTCGGCCTGGAGGAGGAGGAGCCAGAACCAGCGCCGGTCCGACGCCTGGAAGCAGTTCATGATCGGGTTCACGGCGTGCTCGCGGTCGTACGGGACGACCGGCACGCGCAGTCGGAGCGCGAGCATGACGTCCCACGCCAGCATGTACGTCCCGACGCGCAGCAGCGATACCGACACGCGCTGCCCCTTGCCGGTGCGCTCGCGCGCGAAGAGCGCGGCGGCGACGGCGCCGGCGGCGCCCATGCCCGTCATGTGGTCGCCCATGCCGCCGCGCTGCTGCGGGATGGCGTAGCCCTCCGGCGTCAGGGACGCGGCGATGCCCGAGCGCGACCAGAACGCGCCGATGTCGTAGGCGGCGCGATCGCGGTTGGGGCCGTCGGGGCCGTGGCCGGTGACGTGGGCGTAGACCAGTCGCGGGTTCGCCGCCGAGAGCGTCGCGTAGTCGAGCCCGAAGTCGTCGAGGACGCGCGGGCGCATATTCGTGACGAAGACGTCGGCGCCGTCGATCAGCCGGCGCGCGATCGAGCGCGCGTCCTGATTGTCGAGGTCGAGGACGACGCTGCGTTTGCCGCGGTTGTCGACCTCGAACGGGGGGTTGAGCGCGCCGGGCGCGCCGAGCGCGGAGGCGAAGAGGCCGCGGAACGGGTCGCCGGCGGGTGGCTCGATCTTGATCACGGCGGCGCCCCAGTCGCGCAGGATCGCCGCGCAGGAGGGCCCGGCGACCCAGACGCCCATCTCCACCACGCGGATGCCATCGAGCGCGCCGGCCATGCGAGGACCTCCCTCTCGATATGAGATGTGGTGGGATTATAGCCGGAACCCTGGAGTCTCGGAACCACGAAGCCAGGCTGCCGCCAGCCCCGTTGCGGCGGTTCGGCCACCGCCTTCGGCGGGCGGGCAGATGGGCACCGATGGCGAACGGGCACCGCCGTGCGCGGCGGCTACTCCCTCACCTCCAACCCCTCTCCTGCATGCGGGAGAGGGGTGACCGCATGCGGCGGAACGGACGCGGCTCCCCCGGAGGCGGACAGGCGCCACTACGTCCCTAGGGCGGGACCGGACAGCCGCACGCGTCTATTCGTGCCGGAGCGCCTCGATCGGGTCGAGGCGCGACGCGCGCCAGGCCGGGTAGACGCCGGCGACGAGTCCGGTCGCAGCGGCGACGACGAGGCCCACCAGCACCCACAGCGGGGTCACGGCGTAGGTGTTCTCGCCGCCGATCTCGAAGCGCTCCGCTACGCTGGTCGCGCCCACGCCGGCCAGCACGCCGAGCGCGCCCCCGAACGTGGTGACCACGAGCGATTCGATGAGGAACTGCCACAGGATATCGAAGCGCTTCGCGCCGATCGCTTTGCGGATGCCGATCTCGCGCGTCCGTTCCGTGACGGACACGAGCATGATGTTCATGATGCCGATGCCGCCGACGACGAGGGAGATGAGGGCGATCGACACGACCAGGACTTGGAGCGAACGCTCGACTTCCGTGGCGGTGTCGAGGACGTCGGTTTGGGTCTGAATCCGGAAGTCAGGCTCGTTGACGTTGTGGCGCTGCGTAAGCAGGGCCGCGATCTCCTCCTTCGCCCGGTCCGCCTTGGAGCGGTCCGTCAGCTTGATGTTGATCTGGTTCACGTTGGTGAAACCGCGCGGATCGCGAATGAACGGTATCCGCGCCTGGAAGGAAGGCAGCGGCACGATCACGACATCGTCCTGGTTCGTACCGGCCGACGCTCCCTTCCTCTCCATCACGCCGACGACCGCGAAGTTGAACCCGACGGAGAAGTTGCCGGGGCCGACGGCGATGCGGACGGTCTGCCCGATCGGGTCCTCATCACCGAACAGCTCGTCCGCGACATCACCGCCCAGGATGGTGACCAGCGCCTTCTTGGTAAGATCGTCCTCCGTGACGAACCGGCCACGTTCCACATAGAAGTCGCGCACGAACTCGTAGGAGGGCTCGGTGCCGAGGAGGGTGGTGCTCGTGTTCTGGCCGAGGTGGATGACCTGCACCGGCAAGATGCCGGGATTCGGGCCGCCCACAGCCGCCTGCGCGGCTACGCCCTGAACGTACGGAAAGCGCGCTTCCTCGATCGCCCGCGCGTCTTCCAGGAACAGGCCCGGGCCGCTTCCCGGCAGCTGCACGCCCGACTGCTCGACGGCGCCCGGCCTGACGAACATGAGATTACTGCCGAGCCCGCGGATCTGCTCACCGACGCCCTGCTGGGCCCCTTCACTCGCCGCCGTCAGCGCGATGACGGCGGCGATGCCGATGACGATGCCGAGCATCGTCAGCAACGTGCGAAGCAAGTTGCTGACGAGCGCTTTGAGCGCGGTGAACAAGACGTCGGCCAGGGTCATGACGTGATCCGCTCCGGGGTTGGGTCCTCCGCTCGCTGGTACGAAGGGGTGTTCGGCACGTCGGAGACGATCTCGCCGTCGCGCAGCGAGACGATCCGCCGGGTGTACGCAGCCACGTCGGCCTCGTGCGTCACGAAGGCGATCGTGATGCCGAGCTCCTCGTTGAGCTTGCGGAAGACCTCCATCACGTCCTTGCTCGTCTTCGAGTCGAGCGCGCCCGTCGGCTCGTCGGCCAGGATGATCGCGGGCCTGCCAACCAACGCCCGCGCGATCGCGACGCGCTGCTGCTGCCCGCCGGAGAGTTGCGTGGGCTTGTGATGCGCGCGGTCCGAGAGGCCGACCAGCGCCAGCGCGGCCGCGGCGACGCGGCGGCGGTTGAGCGCGCCGCGATAGACGAGCGGCAGCGCGACCTGGTCGATCGCGCTCATCCGCGGCAGGAGATTGAAGGACTGAAAGACGAAGCCCAGCCGCCGGTTCCGCACAGTGGCGAGCTGGTTGTCGTTGAGGCGCCTGACATCGAGACCGTCGAGCTCGTAGGTCCCCTCGGTCGGGCGGTCCAGGCAGCCGATGATGTTCATCAACGTCGACTTGCCGGAGCCGGACGGGCCCATGACGGCCAGGAACTCGCCTTTGGCGATCTCCAGATCGACGCCGCGCAGGGCCATGACCTGTTGCAGCCCTACCCGGTAGACTTTCGTCGCGCCACGGAGGCGGATCATGGCCGGCTCATCTGATGCCGGAGGGAAGCGTCGGTTCCCGCTCCGGCTCCGACGAGGCGCCTGAGACCAGGACCGGGACGACCACCACATCGCCCTCCTCCAGCCCGGCCAGCACCTCGACGTTCGTGGCGTTCGACAGGCCGGTGGCGATCACCTGCTCTTCGATGCGGTCGTTGCGGCGCACGTCCACCACCTGTTCGGTGCCCTGCCGCCGGATCGCGCGGGGCGGAACGACGAGGACGTCGGCCCTCGATTCGGTGACGATCTGCCCGTTCGCGCTCATGCCCGGCGCCGGACGCGGGCCGTCCGGCAGGACGACCAGGGCCCCGGTCGCCTCGTAGGTGACCACGCCCTGCGTCACGGTCGGGTTGAGCCCGAGCTCCAGGACGGTGAACGGATACGGCACGCCCGGAATCGCGTCGAAGATGACGATCCCGCTCTGGTCCACGTCCACGTTGGGGTAGTCCGTCTCGCCGAGCTGGATCTTGAGCACCAGCGCATCCGGCGTGAGCAGCACGATCGCCGGCGTGGTCGAGCCGACGCCGGTGAACTCGCCCTGCTTGATGTTGATCGCCGCGACGGTACCGTCGAAGGGCGAGATGACCTGGGCGTCCCGCACGCGGATCTGCGCGGCGTCCACGGCGAGCTGGGCGGCGCGGACGGCCTGGCGCTCCTGCTCGACCAGGCTCTCCTTGGGCCCGCGCTGCGCTTCCTCCTGGTTGGCGCGTGCGGCGTCCAGCGCAGCGCCGGCAGAGCGCTCGGCGTCCCGAGCCGATGCCACGTCCGCCGCATCGGGCCCGTCCAGGAGATCGTCCAGCCTGGCCTGGGCGGCCTCGAGCGAGGCCTGCGCCGAGCGAATCGCGTCGTCGGCCCGCGCGATGTCGTTCGCGCCGGGTGGGTCGAGCACATCGTCGCGGCGGGCGAGGGCGGCGTCGAGCACGGCGTGGGCCGACCGCACGGCATCGTCGGCCCGCGCAACGTCGGCCGCGCCGGGCCCGTCGAGCAGGTCGTCGCGGCGGGCGACGGCGGCGTCGCGGGTGGCCCGAGCCGCGCGCGCGGCGTCCTCGGCGTTGTCGATGTCATCCTGGTCAGGGCCGGCGCGAATCTCCGCCAGTCTGAGCTCAGCCAGAGCAAGATTCTCCCCCGCAGCATCCACGGCAGCGCGCGCGGCCGCGACATCTCCGGCGTCGGGGCCGGCGAGGAGAGCAGCGCGGCTTGCCACGGCCGCGGCGAGCGCCGTCTCCGCCGTCCCGACCGACTCCTCGGCGGTCTCGACAGCGTTGAGGGCGATCGCGTAGGTCGCGTTCGTCTGGATCAGGGCATTGATGTCGGCCAAGAGCGCAACCGGTGTGAGCGGATCGCTGAGCCGGTCCAGCAGATGCGTCACGGTGGCGGCGGGCAAGGGGAGGTCGAGGGACGCGCAGAGCGCATCGAGGGGATCGGCGGCGCAGTAGGCGGTGCGCGCGGCGCGGAGCGCCCCCTCGGCCGTAGAGACGTTGGACCGGGCGTTGCTGAGCGCCACCTCGGCGCTGCTCAGCCCCTGTTCGGCTGCGGCGACGGCGGAGTCGGCCGTCGCCACCTCGGCGGCGGACGGGGAATCCGTCAAACGGTCCAGTGCCGCCTGGGCGGAGGCGAGGTTCGCCTGGGCCGCGGACACCGCCTGCTCGGCTGCGGCGAGCTGGGCCGCCGTCGGGCCCTGGCGTAGCTCGGCCAGCGCCCTCTCGGCCTGGTTCAGGGCGGCCTGCGCGGAAACGACCGCCTGCTCCGCCGCCGACCGCTCGGCGGCGGTCGGGCCGTCAAGCAGCCGCTGCCGGTCGCGCTCGGCCTGATCGAGAGCGGTCTGAGCGGAGATCACCACCTGCTCGGCGCTAGCGACCTCGGCGGCGGTCGGGCCGTCGAGCAGCCTCGTCCGATCGCGGTCAGCCTGGTTGAGCGCGGTCTCGGCGGCGACGACGGCCTGCTCCTGCGCGGACCGCTCCGCCACTGTTGGGTCCTCCAACAGCTCGTCGACGTCCCGGCGGGCGCGGCCGAGGCCGACCTCCGCGGACACAACAGACTGCCGCGCGGCCGCGAGCTCGGCTTCGGAGGCGCCTTCCAGCAACGCGGAGAGCCTGGCCTGCGCCGACGCGAGGCTTGTTCGCGCCGTCTCGACGCCGTTGGTCAGGTCGTCCGACTCGAGGGACGCGAGCACGTCGCCGCGGCTCACGGTGTCACCCACCTTCACGTTGACCGCATCGACCCGGCCGGACGTGCGGAAGCTGAGGTCGCTGATGAGCTGCGCGTCGGCGACACCGGAGACGATCAGGTTGGCGTTGATCGTGGCGCGACTGACAGCGATGTCCTCGGTGGGGCGCGTCTCCTCGCTCTCCGCGCGGAAGAAGGACGCGTAGACGGCGACGCCGACGACCAAGCCGGCGGCGGCGAGGACGCCAAGCGTAATCAGCCGGCCGCGCCAGCGGCTCTCGCGAATGGTGAGTTGCTCCCCGAGATCCATGTCCTGTCCTCCAGAGCGGGGGTGCCGTCTCGCGCCGCACGCCCGGACGGGCGGGCCTTCTGCCTCGATGGCGTCTCAGCCTGTGATGCTGAGTCGAGGCCACATTATGGCAATATGCCCATCCGAGACAACGGCCATTCGGCCTGTCCGTCTAAGGCCCAAGAGGGCGAGGCGTGGGTGGCGTGCGCCTGGGGCGGGCCGGACGCAGCTACGTGCCTGCTGCAAGATCGTGGCGTTGCAGGGGAGAGTGAGGTGGCGGGCGGCCTGGAAGGCCTCCCCTGCGGCCCAACCCGCGGCGGTTTGGCCACCCGCCTTCGGCGGGCGGGCAGATGGGCACCGATGGCGATCGTGCGCCGCCGTGCGCGGCGGCTACACCCTCACCCCGACCCCGCTCCGCATGTGTACAGACCGGCTGCGGCGGCGAACGCACCTAGAGGTACGTCCCTACTGCTGAGAGGGCGGCGGCGGCGGCGGACAGAGCTAAAGCTCTGTCCCTACGAGGTCTCCTCCCCTGCCAAGTCTACGGCGCGATCGCAGGGACCGCCTGCTATGATGCGGTCGCCATGGCTGTGCGCAATCCATACTCCTACGACGCCGCGACGGCCGTTCGCTACGACGCGGCGGTGCCGGTCGAGGAGAACGAGGTCGAGTTCTACCTCGAGCTGGCGCAGTCCGCCGCGGGCAGGCGCACGCTGGAGCTGGCGGCCGGGACGGGGCGCATCGCGATCCCGCTCGCGCAGGCGGGCGTGCCGGTCGTCGGGCTGGAGATCTCGCCGCACATGCTCGCCCGGGCCCGGCAGAAGAGCGCCGGCCTCGACAACGTCGCGTGGGTCGAAGGCGACATGTGCGACTTCGATCTCGGCGAGCAGTTCGAGCTGATCACGGTCCCGTCGGGCTCGTTCCAGCTCCTGCTGGAGACGGACGACCAGCTCGCGTGTCTGCGCTGCGTCGAGCGCCACCTGTCGCCCGACGGGCGGTTCGCGTTCGAGCTGGAGAACCTCGATTACGCCCGCACCGGCGAGTGGCTGACTGGCAAGCGCGGCGTCTTCCTGCGCAACCGCGCGCGCGACTTCCTCGATCCCGAGAGCGGGCGTCGCGTGCTGAGCTGGGGCACGATCGAGTTCCATCCGTCGCAGCAACGTTACACGTCGCACGGCTTCCGCGAGGAGCTGAGCGACGAGGGCGAGGTCGTGGCGCGCGTGTACGGGTCGCCGATGGAGCTGCGCTACCTCTTCCGCTACGAGACCGAGCACCTGCTCGCGCGCTGCGGCCTGGAGGTGGAGGCGCTCTACGGCGACTTCCGCAAGTCGGACTTCCGCGGAACGAGCCCGATCATGGTCTTCGTCGCGCGCAAGGGGGCCGGTGGTCACTAGTTGGGTGCTGGACAGAGGAAGGTTTGCTTTCCCCTCCCACCCACCCAGAGAAGTTAGTTTAATCCTGGGGGACACCCCCAGACCCCCGGCAGAGGGGCTCTGCCCCTCTGCACTCCCCGCCATTAGCCCCTGGCTCGTCGTTCCTCGGCCGCGCGGAGGGTGCACGAGTGGCGGACGCCCGGCGTGTTCGCGTGGGTGTCCGCGAAGCGCCTGTGACGTATACTGCTCGCGTCGTGAGCGATGCGCTCGTCTCCACCGGCTGGGTCGCGCAGCGCCTCGATGCGCCGGGGGTGCGCGCGATCGACGTCGCCTCCTCGGACGGCGGCTACGCCCCGGGGCACCTGCCCGGCGCGCTGCCGATCGACTGGCGTCGCGAGCTGATCCCGGACGAGGACGAGTCGTCGGGCCACGTGATCGATCCCGAGCGCTTCGGCGCGCTGGCGCGTCGCCTCGGGCTGCGCCACGACGACACGCTGGTGTTCTACGGCGACGAGGGCGGCCGCCACGCCATCCGCGCGCTCTGGACGTTCGAGTACTACCGGCACGGCGGCGCGCTGCACTTCATGGACGGCGGCCGCGAGCGCTGGCGCGCGGAGGGCCGTCCACTGACGACCGAGCCGACGCCGCTCGTGCCGTCGGACTACCCCGTGCCGTCGGCGCGCAGGCCGGAGGTGCGCATCGCGAAGGACGAGATCCGCGCGCGGCTGGGCAGCGACGGCTTCACCGTGCTCGACGTGCGCACGCCGGAGGAGTACGCGGGCACCGACCTGCGGGCAGCGCGCGGCGGGCACATCCCGGGCGCGGTGCATCGATTCTGGGAGGACGCGCTCACCGGCGACGGCGGCCTGCGCCCGCGCGAGGAGCTGTCGCGGCTGTACGCGGACGTCCCGCGCGACGACACCGTCGCGGTGCACTGCCAGCTCGGCGTGCGCGCGGCGCACACGTGGTTCGTGCTGCGCCACGTGCTCGATTACCCCGACGTGCGCAACTACGACGGCTCCTGGCAGGAGTGGGGCAACGACCCGGAGACGCCGGTAGAGGCGTAGGGGCGTTCAATTGAACGCCCCTACCAGGCCATGGTGGCCACCACGACGCGTGGATCACGCATGCGCCTAGGGGCGCACGGCCCCGCCAGAGGCGGGCAGGCATGCGCCCCTACTATGCCCGCAACGCGACGCGTCTACCTGGCAGTAGGGACGTACCTTCAGGTGCGTCCTGTCCGCCGCAGGCGGACGCGGGCCCTCTCCCTCGGAGAAGGAGAGGGCCGGGGTGAGGGAGACGTAGGGGCGTTCAATTGAACGCCCCTACCAAACGCCTCGATCCCACGACCGAGTAGGGGCGCACGGCCCCGCCAGAGGCGGGCAAGCATGCGCCCCTACAGGCCCCTGTGTCTATCTGTGCCCATCTGTGGCCACGACGGCGCCACCTCGCTACAATCGAAGCGTGACCTCCCCCATCGTCCTCTTCGACGTCGACGCGACGCTCCTCTACAGCGGCGGCGCGGGCTCGCTCGCGATGGGCCGCGCCTTCACCCGCCTCTACGGCGTCGACGACGCCTTCGCCCGCGTCGAGTTCACCGGCCGCACGGACTGGTCCATCCTCCGCGACGCCCTCCGCGAGCACGGCCTCCTCGATGGCAAGCCCTTCGAGCAGGAGATGGCCCGCTTCCTGGACACCTACCTCGCCCTCCTCGAGCCCACCCTCCGTCAGGTCGTAGGCGGCCGCGTCATGCCCGGCGTGCCGGAGCTGCTCGCCGCCCTGTCCGAAGGCGTAGGCGCGCGCCTCGGCCTCGCCACCGGCAACTTTCGGAAGGCCTGTTTCCTCAAGCTCCGCCACTTCCAGCTCGACGCCCACCTCCGCGAAGGCGGCTTCGGCGACGACGCCGAGGACCGCGGCGAGCTCGTCCGCGTCGCCATCGAGCGCATCGCCAACGGCACGCCGGCCGATCCGGACGGCGTCTGGATCATCGGCGACACTGTCCTCGACGTCGCCGCCGCGCGAGCGAACAACGCGCGCGCCCTCGCCGTCGCGACCGGCTCCACGCCGCCCGAGGCGCTCCGCGCCGCCGGCGCCGACGTCGTCGTCGACGACCTCTCGGACACCGAGGCGGTCGTGCGCGTGCTGCTGGGCTAAGGGTCCGCCTCCTCCTTCGTCGGGCAGGTGCGGCGACCAGGTCGCTACACGACGAAGGACGTGGCGACCTGAAGGTCGCCGCTACAGGCCGATCGACGCATTGCGGTGGGGGCGAGGTTGCGGGAGGCCTGAAGGCCTCCCCTACATTGGCGTCCTACGAGGTCTTCTTCGCGCGGAACTCTTCGAGGGCGTGCTGGACTTCGCTCTGGGAGCGGAGGTCCGAGGCGAGGAGGCCAGCGAGGAAGGCTTCGCGGCGCGCGAGCTCGCGGTCGAAGTCCTTCGCCGGCAGGCCGAGGCGCTCGGCGAGGGCGGCGCGCTGCGCGAGGTCTTCGAGCACGGAGAAGGCGTCGCGGCGTTCGTCCCACGTCGCGATGCGCGAGACGGCGAGGCCGCCGTCGCCCGGGCCGAGCAGGCCGACGTCGCGCACGCGGCGCACGGTGCCGCCTTCGCGTCGCGCGATGGCGAGCGGCACGACGAAGGTGAGGTGCGCCAGGTGCTCGCGCGGGACGCCGACGTCGCGCTCGAGCTGGGCGATGACGTCCTCGACGGTGTCGGCGTGGACGGTGGTGGCGAGCGAGTAGCCTTCGGTAAGCAGCTCGAACGCGCGGAGGGCGTAGGGCCCCCACGAGTAGACCGGCAGGTGGTCGGACATCTCGTTGACGAGCAGATACGTCGGGTGGGCGTCGCCGGGCGGCGGCAGCTCGAAGGTCTCGCCCCAGCCGCGGGTGAAGTAGACGACGGTCTCGGGCGGTGCGAGGGCGAGGAGCGCGGTGAGGACGGTGGTCTTGCCGGCGCCGGGCGGGTCGGCGGCGAAGCAGAACGACGCGCCACGCTCGAGGCCGAGCCAGAACGCGGCGGCGAGCCGGGGCGGCATCGTGCCGGCGGCCATGATCTCAGCGATCGAGAGGGGCTGGGGCTGGTCCCAGCCGTGCCAGCCCCACCAGCTTTCGGGTTGGTTGACGGCGCGCATACACTGGCATGATAGCGAAGTGGCAGCGGGAGCAGAGGCGCACGTCGTCGGTGCGGGTATAGTAGGGGCGCATGGCCATGCGCCCCTACACGATCGCGAGGAGAGCCGCTATTGTGGGGGCGGACGAGCTGAAGCTAAGACGTGGCGACCTGAAGGTCGCCGCTACAGGCCGAGATCGACGAGTCGTGGTAGGAGCCGGACAGAGCTGAAGCTCTGTCCCTACGAGGTCTTCGATAGGAGGAAGGCATGGCGACGATGCGAGCGGCGGTGGTGGCGGGGCGAGGTAATGCGTCGGGCTGCGCCCGACAGGACGCAGGTAAAGCTACGTCCCTACTGCGCGACCGAACCGTCGTGGTGGGGGCCGGACAGAGCTGAAGCTCTGTCCCTACGAGGTCTTCGATAGGAGGAAGGCATGGCGACGATGCGAGCGGCGGTGGTGGCGGGCTACCAGCGATTCGAGGTGCAGGAGACGGAGCGCCCGCGGCCGGGGCCGGGACGGATGCTCGTGCGCGTGCGCAACTGCGGCATCTGCGGCAGCGACCTCCACTTCTACAAGGGTGAGTTCCCGAGCGCGCCGGGGATGCGCCTCGGACACGAGATCTCGGGCGAGGTGGCGGAGCTCGGCGCGGGCGTCGAGGGGCTGTCGGCGGGGCAGCCGGTGGCGATCGAGCCGGTCGAGGTGTGCCGCGAGTGCAACTACTGTCGCACGGGCGCGTACCAGCTCTGCCCGGAGCGCAAGTTCCTAGGGACGATGGTGCCGGGCGCGTTCGCGGAGTACATCGACGTGCCGGCGTACATCGTGCACCCGCTACCGGAAAGCGTCGACTTCGAGGTGGGGGCGCTGGTGGAGCCGCTGGCGGTGTCGGTGCACGGGCTGCGGCAGGTGGGGCTGTCGTTCGGCGAGCGGGTGCTGGTGCTGGGCGCGGGGACGATCGGGCTGATGGCGCTGGTGGGGGCGCGCGCGCTGGGGGCATCGGACGTGTTCGTGACGGCGCGCTACCCGCACCAGGCGGAGGCGGCGCGCGCGCTGGGGGCGACGCACGTGGCCGACGCGGGCGAGAGCGCGGTCGAGGAGCTGAGCGCGGCGTTCGGCGGGCGGCACCCGGAGGTGACCGTCGAGACGGTGGGCGGGCACGCGAACACGCTCGACCAGGCGATCACGCTGGCGAAGGCGGGCGGGCGCGTGTCGATTCTGGGCATCTTCTCGCAGCAGGTGACGATCAACGCGACGGTGACGGCGCTGAAGGAGGTCTCGCTGGTGGGCGGGATCACGTACGGGCGGCCGGGGGCGCTGTCGGACTTCGAGGTGGCGCTTGCGATCGCGGCGCGGCGCACGGACGAGCTGCGGACGTTGATCACGCACCGGATCGCGCTGGCCGACATCGAGCGCGGGTTCGCGACGGCGGCGGACAAGTCGGAGCGGTCGATCAAGGTGACGGTGGAGGTGTAGGCGGCAAACAGATGTCCATCTTCCCACCCGCCCGCCCAGTAGAGTTATTGAGTTTGGGGGGACACCCCCCAGACCCCCCCCGGCAGCCGGGCTCCACCCCTCTGCACTCCCCGTCTTTCAGCACCCTAGTAGGTACTTGTTCTGCCTAATGAACGTGTCCGCCTTAGTTCAGGACGCCGCCGGCGAATTTTGTTTCTAATTCTGCGGGATGAATCCCGCAGCTTCCCGGTTCCAGGCCAGGGCGCCAGATCCTAACGCCGTCAGCAGTGCGACCAACCAGGTGGAAAGTAGAGGCGGCGCCTTAGTTCAGGACGCCGCCGGCAAATTTGCGGCGCTGGCGTTCTTCCCATCGCTCCGCGAGGGCGTCGATGCAGCCATCGAGCAGATCGAGCTCGCGGCGGAGGCGATCGGGGACGGAGAGCGTCTCGAGCAGCTCCTGCTTGGTCTCCGCGTCGACATCGATGTGGCCGGCGACGAAGTCGGCG
>Ga0326597_10010016_pt1 | contig 12650 bp, 9 predicted proteins | sample RVTome_12_FD_203789 | JGI IMG/M metagenome (GOLD analysis project Ga0326597, IMG submission 203789) | Soil microbial communities from uranium-contaminated site in the Upper Colorado River Basin, Wyoming, United States - RVT100D185 | ecosystem: Environmental > Terrestrial > Soil > Contaminated >... | reverse complement strand
ATGCTTCGCCCCTACAGTTTACGCATTTCCGAAGCGGATGCCTTGGGCCAGCGGCAGCTCTTTCGACCAGTTGATCGTGTTGGTCTGGCGGCGCATGTACGCTTTCCAAGCGTCCGACCCCGATTCGCGCCCGCCGCCGGTTTCCTTTTCCCCGCCGAACGCGCCGCCGATCTCGGCGCCCGAGGTGCCGATGTTCACGTTGGCGATGCCGCAATCCGAGCCCACGCACGACAGGAAACGCTCGGCCCCGCGCACGCTGTCGGTGAAGATGGCGCTGGACAGCCCCTGCGGCACGTCGTTGTGCATGGCGATGGCCTGCTCCAAGGTCCCGTACTCCAGCACGTAGAGGATGGGGGCGAAGGTTTCTTCCTTCACGATGGCCGTTTGTCTTGGCATCTTCACGATGGCCGGGGAGACGAACTGGGGCCCCAGGTTTTTCAAGCGCCGGCCGCCGCAGAGCACATGGCCGCCCTGGGCTTTGGCCTGCTTGAGCGCCTTTTCCATGTCCTCCACTGCCTGGGCGCTGACCAGCGGGCCCATCAGCGTCTTGCTTTGCAGGGGATCTCCGACGGGCACCTGCTTGTAAGCGGTCAGCAGGCGCCCAAGCAGCGCGGAGGAGATGTCCTTGTGCACCAGCAGGCGGCGCGCCGTGGTGCAGCGCTGGCCCGCGGTCCCCACCGCGGCGAACAGGATAGCGCGGCTTGCCAGATCCAGGTCGGCGTCGGGCTCGACCACGATGGCGTTGTTGCCGCCAAGCTCCAGGATCGTGCGCCCCAGGCGCCCGGCCACGGTGTGCGCCACGCGCCGACCCACCACGGTCGAGCCCGTGAACGAGATCAAGGGCAAGCGAGGGTCGTTGATCATCCGATCGCCAATGCCTGCGCCCACCACCAGGCTGAAGGCGCCGCTCAGGCCGTGGTCGTCCAGCACGCGGTTGGCGATATGCTGCACCGCGACGGCCGTCAGCGGGGTCAGCGAGGAAGGCTTCCAGACCACGGGGTCCCCGCAGACGGCGGCGATGGCCGCGTTCCAGGACCAGACGGCCACGGGAAAGTTGAAAGCCGTGATCACGCCGATGGGGCCCAGCGGGTGCCACTGCTCGAGCATGCGGTGCTGGGGGCGCTCGGAGGCGATGGTCAAGCCGTAGAGCTGGCGGGACAGGCCCACGGCGAAGTCGCAGATGTCGATCATCTCCTGGACTTCGCCGTGACCTTCGGCGCGGATCTTGCCCATCTCCAGCGAGACCAGATCGCCCAAGGGTTCCTTGTACTGCCGCAGCGCCATCCCCAGCTGACGCACCACCTCGCCGCGCTTGGGCGCGGGCGTCTGTTGCCATTTCATGAAGGCGATTTGCGCGGATTTGACGACCGCTTCGTATTGTTTCGGCGTGGTCTGCAGGACGCTGGCGATCGGCTTGCCCGTGGTCGGGTTGTAGGAGATCAGCGGTCGGCCGGCGTCTTTCAACCATTGAGATCCGGCGCACGTGCCGGGGTTCGTCGTCTTGATCTTGAGTTTTTTCAATAGCGCTTGCATGACGCTTTATCCTCCGTGTCGCTACGTGTTGATCTAGTATAGATCGCCCGCACTCCCATTAGGTAGGGGCGAAGCATTTTCTGAAAATGCTTCGCCCCTACGGAGCAAGGCAACGCAAAAGGGGGCAACCAAACGGTTGCCCCCTTGCTATATCGAACAGCGAGATCGCTTTACTGGTTCTCGGGAAGCTTGGAAATCGGCTCCCCCTTGATCCACAGGTTGATGAGCACCTTGATCATCTTGTCGTCGATGAGCTTGCCGCCGGTGTTGGGCACGGGCTTGCCGGTGACCCAGTAATCGATGGCGGTGCGGATCTCGTCGTCGTCCAACAGTAGGTCGGCGTCGGCGTCCAGCACCGCGATGACGGTCGGGTCGCCGAAGGAGAAGGCGCAGCTGCTGGTGTGGGTGCTGCCCTGGCGGTTGGTGACCGTGAGCTTGATCACAAAGCGGCCCAGCCCGTTGAAGATGTGAATGGGCTGCCGCAGCGTCCCTTCTATTTTTTCGTTGCCAAAGACGGCGGAGCAGCCGGCCAGGTTGGAGGACGAGCAGGTTAGCCCGTCGCCGAAGTCCCAGGCCCAATCGACGATGTCGTCGCCGCGGCCCAGCGACTGATCGCTGAGCTCGACGATCAAGGCCGTGCTGGACAGCCGCCAGATCATGCCGACCTCGCACACCGCCAGGGGCGCGGGCGTGACGTTGGTGGGCGTGGCGTCGTCGGGCTCGGGGGTCTCGGGGTAATCGGTGGGCGTGCGGCCGATGTCCGGGGCGTCGATGAAGCCCTGGTTCAGGATGCGGGTTGCGCCCGGCTTGATGACGGCGTCAAAGTGGATGGTCACCGTTTCGCCGGCGCCCAGCGTGCCGATGTCCACCCGCACCTGCTCGTCGCGGGGGCCGTTGCCCACCCGCACGCTGCCCTTCGAGGTCATCACGCTGCCGGCCACCAGGGTCGTGTTGGGATCCAGGAAGTCGGTGAAGACGACGCCGTTGATGGGGCGGTTGGTCTTGTTGGGGACGGCGATGCGATAGCGCAGCGTGTCCTGCGGGCTGGGCTTGCCGTTGCCGTCCTGGTCGCGTTGTAAGGCCACGATTTTGGTGGGCAGGATCGGCGGTCCCTGGGGCGTCACCGGGACGTCGGTGGAGTCGTCGGGCGCGGGCGTGTCGGGGTTGTCGGTGGGCGTATCGCCGCCGGGGGTCCTGACGACGCCCTGGTTGGCGATCAGGGTGGCCAGGGTGTCCGGGCGGATGACGGCGTCGAAGGCGATGACGGCCGTCTGTCCGGGGCCCAGCGCGCCCACATTAACCGACACTCGGGTGTCGCTGATGCTGTTGCCCAGCACCACGCTGCCATGGCTGGTGGTCACGCTGCCCGTCACCAGCGTCGTGTTGGGGTCGAGGGTGTCGTTGAAGGTGACGTTCTGGGCGGCGCCGCTGCCGTTGTTGGAGATGCGGATGGTGTAGCGCAGCGTGTCCCCGGCGCTGACCACGCCGTTGCCGTCGGCGTCCACGGCCAGGTCCACGCGCTTGGTCGGGGTGTCCAGGTCGGGCACGCCCTTGGGCGTCACCGGGATGTCGGTGGAGTCGTCGGGCGGAGGCGTGTCGGGGTTGTCGGTGGGCGTATCGCCGCCGGGGGTCCTGACGACGCCCTGGTTGGCCACCGTGCCGGAGGCGTTTGCGTTGATGGTGACGTTAAAGCGGATGGTGGCGGTCTGACCGGGGCCGAGCGCGCCCACGTTGACGGACACGCTGGTGTGGCCGGGGAGGTTGCCCAGGGTCACGCTGCCGTGGCTGGTGGTCACGCTGCCGGCGACCAAGGTGGTTTGCGCATCCGGCGCGTCGTTGAAGACGATGCCGGGTGCGGGGGCGGTGCCGGTGTTGTGGATGGTGATCGCGTATTGCAGCACGTCTCCGGGGCTTGCCGCGCCGTTGTTGTCCAGGTCGCTGAGCACGATCACGCGCTTGAACGAATCCACCTCGGGCGCGGCGCGCGGGAAGACCTGGCAGATCGTGACGTCGTCCGGCGTCCCCGTGTCGGGGTTGTCGGTGGGGATGGTGTTGCCGCTGAAGTCCACAAAGCCTTGATTGGCCACCTGCGAGACGTTGCCATTGATTCTCACGTTGAAGGCGATGGTGGCCGATTGGCCGGGCTGTAGCGTGCCCAGGTTCGCCAGCACGTAGCCGTCCCCTGAGCCGTTGCCGACCAGCACCGTGCCCCGGCTGGTGCTGACGCTGCCGACGACCAGTTGCGTGCTGGGGTCCAGGTGGTCGCTGAACACCGCCTCCGTGGGCGTGGGGCCGACGTTGGGGATGGTGATCACGTAGCGCATGGTGTCCCCCTGGCTCAACTGTCCGCTGCCGTCCACGTCGCTTTGCAGGGCGCAGGTCTTGTCGGCCTCAAGCTCGGGGGGCGTGGGCTCGACGGGGGTGTCGGTGACGCAATCGTCATCGTCAGGCGCATCGTCGCAGGTGGGCTCGCCGCCGCTGTCGGAATTGACGAAGCCCTGGTTGTGAACCTCGATGGTGCAGCCGCAGGGCGTTTGCAGGGTGTTCGGGAGCACATCCACCTGGAAGTTGATCACGGCCGTCTGGCCCGGCTCAAGGATTCCCACCTCGACGATGACGTGCGATTGACCCGCCCCGTTGCCCATCGTCACGATCCCATGGGTGGTGGTGACGCTGCCGGGGACCAGCGTGGTGAATGGGTCCGGAAAGTCGCTGAACACCACGTTCTTCACCTGCTTCGTCCCGGTGTTGGGGATGGTCACGGTGTAGCTGATGCGATCCCCGGGTTGCACGCTGCCGCTCTCATTGTCGGTTTTGGTGACGGTGCCCAGCTGGGCATATCCGGTGATGTCGCCGACCAGGACCACGCCCAGGGTGAATAACAAAACGCTCAAACAAAGGAGAAGTTTCGATGCTGACATGGCGCCCTCTCTGACCTCGCTTTTTTGGGATTGGGTTCAAAAAGCCCTGGGCTATTTTTAGCTCTAAAGCTCTTGAAAAGCAAGTGAGAGCAAGTAGGGCTGGCTTTGCCAGCCGCTGCGGATGAATGAGATCGGCCGGCACAGCCGGCCCTACAGAAACACAAGGGGCGACGCTCAGCGGTGTACCCCTAGCGCAACAGAGCCAGCTTGATCACCTGCGTTTGCTCGCGGGAGCCCACGCGCAGGCGCAGGACCACCAGATACACGGCGTTGGGCGCGCGACGGCCTCGTTCGTCGGTCAAGGGCCACGCCAGGCTTTGGGCGCCGGGCGCGCGGGTTTGGTACAGCCGCCGCCCTGCCAGCGTGTAGACCTCCAGTTGCGCCAGCTTCGCGGCCGGCTGCAGGGTGGAAACGCGCAAGCCGTCGCCGCGCAAGACGAGCTGGAGGGCAGAGGGATTGAGCGATGCGTACGAGGTGACGACCTCGCCGGTCTGGGCGGGATCCACCGACTGCACGGCGGCAAGCGCATCCACGCGCGGGAAGGTGAGGGCGTTTCGCTCGTCGCGGATGGGCTTGCCCGTTTGGGCCAAGGTGGCGCGGACGCGTTCGGGCGTCAACTGGGGCGCGCTCTGCAAGAGCAGGGCGATCACGCCGCTTGCGTAGGCGGTGGAAGCCGAGGTGCCCAACCCGCTTGGCCCGTCCGGGACGCTGGCGCGGCTGCCGGGGGCGATCACGTCGAGAAACGAGGCGGTGTTGGTGTAACAGGTGAGCTCATCCAGCGCCGGGCGCTTGCCGCAACTCAGCACGCGCTCCGGTTGATCGCTGATGTAGTCGAAGCTGGCCCCCACCGAGATCACCTCGGGCATACAGGCGGGCCAGATCAGCGCGTTGCTCCAGCCCTCGTTGCCGGCGGCCGCCACCACGGCGACGCCCGCCTTGACGAGCGCTTGAATCAGCTTGGTCGTCTCGTTGTTGCGCAGTTGGCAGGGCGAGGTGAACTGGCCGCCCCCCCAGCTCAGGTTGACCACGCGGATGCCCAGCCTCTCGTGCTCCGCCAGGATGCTGCGCAGGGCGCCCTTGATGTCGCTGCTGCTCATGATGTAGCAGGTGTTGGGCGCGCCGCTGGGGGCGGTGTGGACGTCATAGCGCAGGATGCGGGCGTCGGGGGCGACGCCGTGGATGAGGCCCTCGATCCACACCCCATGGGCCAGGCTGCAAGGGTCGTTTGGGTTGGGCGAGAAGATGTCGATGACGGCCACGGTGACGCCCTTGCCGGTGATGCCCAGTTGGTGAACCTGATCCGCGTGCAGCAGCGGCAACGTTTCGCTGAGTTCCGGCGCGGCAACGGGTAGGGCCTGAGCCGGGCGGGGCAGGGCGTTCAAGCCAATCACAGACAACGACAGCAGCCAAGCGAGCAAGAGGATGGAGAATTTCCCTCGTGAGGCGGTACACGTCATGTGTTCCCTCCAGGGCCCGCGCCAACGACCGATACGATGGAGCTTCAAAGGGCCGCTTCGTCCGTTTTGGATGGGACACACTGTAGCGGTGGAGAGGACACGTGTCTGTGGTTTGGGACACCTCGGCGGGCAGAGGAGGGGCTTTGATGTGAACAGGATGTGGATCTTGTATGGAGGGGGTGAACCTTACGTAGGGCCGGCTGTGCCGGCCCTAGCCTGCAAAGCAGGCCGCCCGCACAGAGCGGGCCCTACGGGCTTAGCGCCAACGCCTGCACTGCCGATCGAAAAGCCTCGCCGCGGGCGCGATAATCCGCGTACAGGTCGAAACTCGAGCCCGCCGGGGCCAGCACGCACGTGCGCACCTGCGCATCCAGGGCGCCAAGCGCTTCCTCCAGCGAGCCGACCGTGCGGAAGCGGCCGAAGCCGGCTTCCTGCAGCGCCTTGCGCCAATGGGCCGCCAGGGGTCCGACCAGGAGCGCTTGGGCCACGTGGGCCTGCCCCGCGATGTAGCGGGCCAGCGGGGCGGGGTCGGCTCCTTTGGGGCAGCCGCCCAGCAGGACGCACAGCGGCCCCTGGGCTTTCAGGGTCTCCAGCGCGGCAAGCGCGGCATGGGGGTTGGTGGCCTTGGAGTCGTTGTAGAACGAAACGCCGCGCACGGCGCCCACGTGCTCCAGGCAATGCGGCTGGCTCAGGAGCGTGGGCAAGTCAAGGCCCTCCAGCGCGCACAGAGGGTCGGCCAGTTGCGCCGCGCACAGGGAAGCCGCCAGGTTCCGTCGCTGATGGTCGGGCAAGGCGCGGGGCGCAAGAGCCACCCAGGGCTCGAAGCGGTGGACGTGTCCCGCATAGGAAGTCGGCAACGTCAAGCCGGGTCCGAGCACCGCATGGTCGTGGCGGCCTTGACGGTGGAACAAGCGCAGCTTCAAGTTCCGATACGTTTGCATGCACCCGTGGCGATCGAGGTGGTCGGGGGTGAGGTTGAGCCAAACGCCGATGTGGGGGGCGAAGCTCAGCGCGCCCTCCAGTTGAAAGCTGCTGACCTCCAACACCACCCAGGTGTCGGGATCGATCTCATCCAGCATGGCGCACAGCGGCGTGCCCAGATTGCCCCCCACTGCCACGGCGTGGCCGCGCGCGTGCAAGAGGGCGCCGATCAAGCGCGTGGCGGTGCTTTTCCCGTTGGTCCCGGTGACGGCGATGAGCTTGCGGCTGGGGCAGAGGCGGTAGCCCAGCTCCAGTTCCCCCCAGACGGGGATACGGTGGGCCCTGGCTGCCTCCAGCAGCGGATGGCTCCACGGAATTCCCGGCGAGATCACCAGGCCATTCGAGCGCAGGCCACGCTCGCTGTGGCCGCCCTCCTCGAAGGGAATATCCAAAGTTTCCAGTTGCGCCTTTGTCGAGGGAGGGATGCGGTTGGCCTCGCTGAGGAAGACTGCAACGCCGCGACGCTTGAGGGCGATGGCGGCGGCCAGGCCGCTGCGGGCGGCGCCCAGCACGCCGATGCGTTGGCCGTGCAGGTCCGAGGGGGTCGAATGAGCGCTCACCCCTTGAGTTTAAGCTAGTTTTTTCCAGTCTTTGAAGGACGCCTGTCCGGTGGGAAAGACGCTTTGAGGTTATGGGTGAGGGAAGGGGCTCAAGTGCACGAATGCTAAAGCAGCCCTTGATTTTTAGCGCAAGGTGACGCATGTCACCTTGGAGGCGGACTCCTGGTCGTTCCCCACAAGGAGTAGGATGATACACTGGCGTTTGTCAATAAACTGAAATGAGGTGAGCAAAACACCGTGTGGACCATCGAAAAACTGAAAAAACGCTTCAGCATGAGCGACCAGCAGGTTTACCGGCGCATCTACGCGGCACAAAGGCCGTTAAATCGGCATACGATGCGGAGGGACAAGAACGCCATTGAACTTACCGAAGGGGGATTTCTCATCCTGGAGAGCGTCATCGAGCTCGAAAAACAGGGAAAAACTCTGGCAAATGCCGTTGAAGAGGTGGAAAAGTCGCTGAATGAGCCCGGGCAAACGGGGTCCATGGACGGCGGAGCGGCGGTAAGCAACGGCACGGGACCGAGAAACGCCGAAAAACTCCACGAACCTCAGACCCGAGCGCTGATTGAAGAGATCGGTTACTTGAAAGGGAAGCTGGACACCAAGGAGGAGCTGTTGGTGGAGGTCAAAGAGGAGTTGGAGCGGCTGCGGGTGGAGAACGAAAACCTGAAGCGCTCCGTGGCGTTGGTGGAGTACAAGGCAAGCAACGAAAGGCGGCGCTGGTGGCCGTGGCGATGAGCTCTAAAAAACGCTGTATGGAAGGAGAGAAACTGCCATGAAGGCGGTCGAGTTCGAAGCGGAGAAGCGGATCCACTACAGCCGCATCAGCGACGTGTTGTACTTCCTGTTCGACGACCATGCCCGGGTGGGCGACCACGTCGAGGAGGCCATGCCCGGCGTCAACCTCGACTACGACGAGCAGGGCAAGTTGGTCGGCGTAGAAGTCCTCAACGCGTCAAAGCTGTTGAAGGAGTTCATCAAGAAGATCCACACCTCGGTGGAGATCAAATGACCCTTCGAGTGCCCCATACCGGTTTCAGCTCATCGTGTCATCGTAGGGCTGGCTCCGCCAGCCGCTTCGAGTTCCATTGGCCGGCGCAGCCGGCCCTGCCCCCTTATCCTTTCCAGGCGGCGACCGCGCGCTGCAGCCGACGGATGGATCCCGCTCGCCCGAAGAAGGCGAGCGTCTCGAACAACCCCGCGCCCTGCGTGCGCCCGGTCAGCGCCAGTCGCGCCGGCTGGGCGAAGTGCTTCAACGCCTTGCCCCGTGTCGCCAAAAACGCCTCCGTGAATCGCTCCAGCCCGTGCGCCGAAAAATCATCGGCGGCCGGAAAGTCGTCGGCGGCCGAAAAATCGTCGGTCTGCGCCAGCTGCTGAGCGAACGCCTCCAGCAGCGCGACCGTTTCAGGGTTGACGTACTTGCCGACCCCGTCTGGGTCGAATGAAAAATCCTCGCGAAACAGATAGCCGCCCGCCTGGGCCAGCTCGCCCAAGGTGCCCACGCGCTCGGCCAGCAGCGTCACCGCCGACTGCAGCTGCTGCGGCTGCAGCGCATGGGCCTGATCGGGCGTGAGGACCTGCCGATCGATCAGCTGCTGGCGCAGCAGCGGGGCAAGCTCCTGCGGGTTGCCGCTCTTGATGTAGTGCTGGTTGAGCCAGCGCAGCTTCTCGTCGTCGAAGACGGCGGAGGCCGTGTTGACGCGCTCGAGCGAGAAATTCTCGATCAGCTCGCGCAGGGAGAAGATCTCCTGGTCGCCGCAGGACCAGCCCAGCCGCGCCAGGAAGTTGACCATGGCCTGCGGCAGAAACCCCTTTTCGCGGTAATTGGAGACGAACACGTCCATCTGGCTGCGGCGTTTGGAGAGCTTCTTGCGGCCCTTGTCCAGCACCATGGGCAGGTGGGCGAACTGGGGCATGGGTTTGTCCAGCGCGGTGTAGATCAGCATTTGCCTGGGCGTGTTGTTCAGATGCTCGTCGCCGCGGATGACGTGGGTGACGCCCATGTCCACGTCGTCCACCACCACGGCGAAGTTGTAGGTGGGCATGCCCTCGGAGCGCAGGATGACGAAGTCGCTGATCACGGCGCCGGCTTTGTCGTGGGCGGGGTTGATCGGCTCGTAGCGCGCGTCGCCCTTGATCAGGTCGTGCACGACGATGGCCCCGCCCTCCTCGCAGCGCGCGCGGTGGGCGGGCTTGGGCAGATCCACCCAGCGCCCCTGCTCCTGATCCCACGCGTAATCCTGAACCTTGAAGCGCACGGCCGGGGCGCGGCCCTGCGCGATCCAGGCTTGCAGCTTTGCCTGGGCGCGCTCGGCGGCCTGCCCCCCTTGCGCCAGCCCTTCGGCCACCAGCCGGCAGCGGCCTTCGTAGACGTGCGACTGCTTGTGCGCGGCCGCGCGCTGTTGCTGCGCCTCCAACTCTTGCGGCGTGCAGTAGCAATGGTAAGCGGCGCCCAGCTCCAGCAGCCGTTGTGCCGCCTGCTGATAGCGGGGAAGGCGGTCGCTTTGACGGTGAAATTGGTCCCAGTCCAGCCCCAACCACTGCAGGTCGCGCTGGATGGCGCTTTCGTATTCCCGTTTGGAGCGCTCGAGGTCGGTGTCCTCGCTGCGCAGGATGAAAGTGCCGCCGTGGCGGCGCGCAAACAGCCAGTTGAACAGCGCGGTGCGGGCCAGGCCGATGTGGGCGCCGTCCCCGGTGGGGCTGGGCGCGATGCGTACGCAGACTTCCATGATGGTGTTTGGTCAACTCCTTACCCTTTGTTAAATCTTCATCTGCTTGGCGATGATGTCGTACATCGTTTCGGTGGAGCCGGCACCGATTTTCCAGAGCCGGGCGTCGCGGTAGAAGCGCGCGATGTCGTACTCCTCCATGTACCCGTTTCCGCCGTGGACTTGCAGGCAGGCGTCGGCCACCTCGCAGGCCACGTCGGCTGCAAACGCCTTGCACATGGCCACCTCCTTGGTCGGGCGCCGGCCCTGGTCGTAGAGCCAGCCCGTGTAATAAATCAGCTGCCTGGCCGCCTCGATCTTGGTCTGCAGCTGGGCAAGCCGGTGGCGCGTCACCTGCAGTTGGGACAGCGTGGTGTTGAAGATGTGGCGTTCCTGCGCGTAGCGCACGGCGTCCTCCAGGGCTTGTTGGCAAGAGGACACCAGCGCGGCCACGGCCACGTAGCGCTCCACGTCCAGGCGCTCCATCACGTAGTAGAAGCCCTTGTTTTCCTCCCCGAGCAGGTTTTCGGCCGGAACGCGGCAGCCGTCGAAGGTCAGCAGGCCCGTGTCCGAAGCGTGCATGCCCAGCTTCTTGCCCATGGACTCGACGATGAAGCCGGGCGTGTCCCGCTCGAGCAGCAGCACGCTCACCCCGCGGTGGCCGGCGCCGGGATCGGTTTTTGCGGCCACGACGTACAGGTCGGCGTGCAGGGCGTTGGTGATGTAGGCCTTGCTGCCGCTCAGCGCGTAATGATTGCCTCGGCGCAGCGCGGTGGTGGCCAGGTTGGCCAGGTCCGTGCCCCGGTCGGGCTCGGTGAGGGCGATGGAGCAGACGATTTGGCCGCTGATGAGGCCGGGCAAATACCTTGCTTTTTGCGCTTCGCTGCCGAAGTGGGCCAGGTAGGGCGAGGACATGTCGGTCTGCACCAGCACGCCCATGGTCAGCCCGCGCGAGCGACAGCGGCCCAGCTCCTCGCAGAACACCAGCGTGGTGGCCATGTCCGCCTCCGCGCCGCCGTATCGTGCGGGGAAGCGGATGCCCAGCAGGCCCAGCTTGCCCAGTTGCCTGAAAACCTCTTTGGGGAAGCGGCCCGCGCGCTCCCACTCGTCGACGTGGGGGTTGAGTTCTTCTTCTACGAACCTGCGCACGGTCTTGCGGAACATGCGGTGCTCTTCCTTGAACAGCCAGCTCATGCAACCTCCAGGTTTTTCCGTGTGATCCCGATGACCTTCATTTTAAGAAGGGGATGGAGGTGGCGGCAAGCACGCTGACCCGGGCGTTTGCGGTGGCGAGGATCACACGCGTGGACAGCGGGCACCGCAGGCCGTTCCCCACATCCAGCGGGGGCTTGACCCAGGCCCTTTGGGTGGAGAACGGTGTGGCCCTACACTGGGCGGACCATGTGTGGATCGATCCGCATTCGTGGAGGGAGAGCGGCAGCGGGCGCAGGGGCGGCCTTTTACCGGCCGCGCGGTTGCGCGATTGGCCAGCTGGTAAGGGAAAGATTCGCTTGACAAAGGAGCGCAAATATGCTAGCATACGCGCAACTTTTGGTGACCAGAAGCAGAGGAGGGATGGGCAGGTGTTATGGGGCTCGAAGCGCATTGCGCTTGGGCGCGCCGAGACCACGGGTTGTGGTCCAAGGGCCTGCAGAGTTGACCCGCGCGGACCGTTGCTTGACACTGGTGAGAGGGCAAGGTACAATGAGCTTCAATTTCGGATATGGTGACCCTTCCAGCGTAAGCCAATATTTAAAACCATGCGAGCTGAGACTGCCCACGCTGTCAAGCGATCGAAGGACGGGTCTTTTAGGGAGGAAAAAGTCGTCGAGCATAAAATTGCAGGAGGTGGTATAGCTGCGCGAGCAAAAAAGGGTGATTCTCTTTTCAATAATGTTGATTTCGACCTTAAAGAGCGAGTTAGAAACTCAATTCATATAAGGAGGTCTGCAAGTGGAGAATCGAAAGTTCATCAACTCACTGGTCGTGACCCTGCTGATCCTCATTGCAGGGCTTACGGCATTTTCTCCGCCTGCCTTAGCCAGTAGAGCCCAAGTGCTCATCACTGACGTGTCCGGAACGCCAGTGGATAACGTTAGGGTAGGAGATACCATTTTCGTGACGGTCATTGATCCTGATGAGAACCGCGACAGCGACGAGGTGGAGCTCATCGGCGCCGGCGACGCCTGGTACGTCGAGAACCAACTGGGCGACAAGAGACCCGTGATCGCTCTGTCAGTGCCTCACACGGGCGACATGGAGTCCAGCGATCCGACGGCCGGCAGCATTCCCCTGATCCTGCAGGAGACCGGCGCCAACACAGGCGTGTTCCGCAGCCAGTTCGGCCTGCGCGTGACGCAGGCAGTGGCTCAGCCGGACGTGCACTTTGGCTCCAACCACGCCGGTCCGGTCGTGGTGAACAACGGTTTGGTCCAGGTGATGGATCAGGACGAGCTCTTCGTCTATTACCAGGATCCCTCCGATCCG
>Ga0326597_10010014_pt1 | contig 12651 bp, 9 predicted proteins | sample RVTome_12_FD_203789 | JGI IMG/M metagenome (GOLD analysis project Ga0326597, IMG submission 203789) | Soil microbial communities from uranium-contaminated site in the Upper Colorado River Basin, Wyoming, United States - RVT100D185 | ecosystem: Environmental > Terrestrial > Soil > Contaminated >... | reverse complement strand
CCCTTGTCCTTGCCGCGGACCGGGGTGATCGCGCCGTCGACGATCTTCTCGATCCTGATGACGCGGGTATCGCCCTGCAATTCGTAGGAGATCGGCACCTGGCGGACGCCGAGGAAGCTTCCGGCGAGAATCTTGAGTAGCGCGGTCGAGCCGCCGGCGCGGCCGGTCATGATCCAGGTCAGCGCCTTGGTCTGCTGCGCGGAAGCCGCGTCGTCGACGAACAGCGCCACCGTCCAGTTGCCGCGGCCGAGCCGGCCCGGGATGTCGGCCATGAAACCGAACTTCACGCCGGCCAGTTCGGTGCCGCCGAATTGGCCTTCGTCGATCCGCACCGCCGCCCAGGTCTGGCAGTACCCTTCCGTCGGCGCGTGGGCGCCGAGCGACAGCACGCAGGGGCAGAACAATGTGCAATTGCACGACAGCGACAGCTCCCCCTTCAGCGACCAGGGATCGGCAACGCGCAACTCTTCATTCAAGTCCATGAGGACACACCTACAGCACAGACGCTGCGACCAGGCCGAAGCCGATCGCGATCAGGATCGATCCCACCACGTGGCTGAACCGCGGCGAGGTTGTCATCTTCTCGACGGTCATGACGACGCCGAGCGCGGCCATCCAAACGACGTTCATCACGCCGACCGCGAACATGATCAGCATCAGCGCCGCGCAGCAGCCAAGGCAATAGAGGCCCTGCCGCAGGCCGAGCCGCAGCACGCCGGCAGGCTTCGTGGTCCAGTTGGCGAAGAAGAACGGGAACGGCCGCTGGCATAACGTCAGGCACGCCTGCTTCACCGCCGAGAACTGGTAGAGCCCGGCGAACAGGACGATCGTGCCGGCGAACAGCAGGCCGACCTTGTCAGCCTGCAGCAGGCCCGCGCCGGCGAGCGCCCATTGCAGCGCCGCCGCGACCAGCGCGAAGCCGAGCCAGACCGCGACATAGCCCGCCACCAGCACCAGCGGCGCCACCACCGCTTCGCCCTTGCGCGCGGCGGTGTCGGCGATCTCGGCATAGGTCAGGATCATCGGGCCCGCGGTCGGCAGCATCATCGCCAGCGCCATCGCCGCCCACATCGGCACGGCGACCGCGAAGGCGGCGAGGCCGCCGGGCGGATAGAGCCGGCACAGTGCCGCGAGCGAGCCCCACCCGGTGCCGTCCGCCGCAGCCATCAGCCCGAGCGCCAGCCAGCCGAACCCCGTCAGCACAACGATACAGGCGAGCGCCACCCGCCGCGGCCGGGCGAGCGCCGCCGACAGCCGCAATTCGGCCGCCGACAGCTCGGTCAGCAGACGCTGGTGGACAAACTCGCTCACCCCGAATTGATAGCCCATCGGCCGGACCCGCGGAATTGCCAGCCGGCATCATGGTTTCCGGCCGGCCGGACGGATCGCTCGTGTTGAGGGCGTAAACGCGTTAGGGAATGGCGCGGCAGGACCTGCGGCATGGCGAAGCGATTAACCGTGGAAGTGGCGGTGGTGGGCGGCGGCCCGGCCGGGCTGACGGCCGCGGTGGCGCTGGCATCCGCCGGCATCGAAACCGCGCTGGTCGCCCGGCGCCCGGCCGACGACCCGCGCACCACCGCGCTGCTCGGAGGCTCCGTCACCGCGCTGGAGACGCTCGGCGTCTGGGCCGGCTGCGAGGCGCAGGCGGCGCCGCTTCGCGCCATGCGCATCGTCGACGCCACCGCGCGGCTCATTCGCGCGCCGGAGGTGTGCTTCGAAGCATCCGAGATCGGGCTCGACGCCTTCGGCCACAACATCGAGAACCGACATCTGATCGCGGCGCTGGACGCGCGCGCCGCAGCGCTGCCCGCGCTCAAGCGCATCGAGGACCAGGCTCGGGCCGTCGAGCCGGGCGAGACCGGCGTCACCGTCGCGCTCAAGGGCGGCGGCGAGGTGGCGGCGCGACTGGCGATCGGCGCCGATGGCCGCCGCTCGCTGTGCCGCGCCGCAGCCGGCATCGACACCGACGGCCGCCGCTATCCGCAGACCGCGCTCGCCTTCATTCTCCGCCACAGCCGGCCGCACCGCGACACCTCGACCGAATTCCACACCGAGAGCGGGCCGTTCACGCTGGTGCCGCTGCCTGGACTGCGTTCGAGCCTGGTCTGCGTGGTGGAGCCCCGCGAGGCGGAGCGGATCGCGGCGCTTGAAGGCGCGGCGCTCGACGCCGAGATCGAGCGGCGCTCGCATTCGATCCTGGGCAAGATCGCGGTGGAGCCGGGCCATGGCGCCTTCGCGCTGTCGGTCGAGACCGCGCGGCGGTTTGCGGCCCGTCGCGTCGCCCTGGTCGGCGAAGCCGCCCATCTCATTCCGCCGATCGGCGCGCAGGGTCTCAACCTCGGGCTGCGCGACGCCGCCTGCATCGGCGAACTGGTGGTGGCCGCGCGCCGCGACGGGCTCGACGTCGGCTCCGACGACCTGCTCGCGCGCTACGACGCGCTGCGGCGCGCCGACGTCAACAGCCGCGCGCTCGCGGTCGATCTGCTCAACCGCACGCTGCTCACCGACTTCCTGCCGGTGCAGGGCGTGCGCGGGTTTGGCCTCTACCTGCTCGACCGGCTCGGGCCGCTGCGCCGCGCGGCGATGCGCGAGGGCGTGGCGCCCCGCGCAGCGCTTCCCCGGCTGATGCGCGGGGAGACGTTGTGAATCGCTGACGATATGGCGTAACTAGGCGCCTCGTCCGCCGCGCCCCTCTCTCCGCCCGCTCCGCCCACCTCGCGCAGTCCCCGCATGTCAGACTTCGTCTTTGTTGTCGCCGTCGCGGGCTTTGCCTTCGTGCTCGCCGGATTCGTCAAGGGCGTGCTCGGCCAGGGCCTGCCGACGGTCGCGATCGGGATCCTGGCGCTGATCATGTCGCCGGGCGAGGCCGCGGCGCTGATCCTGATCCCGGCGCTGGTCACCAACATCTGGCAGGGCTGGTTCGGCCCATCGTTTGTGCCGCTCCTGCGCAGGCTGTGGCCGACGCTGGCCGCGAGCTTCTTCGGCACGTTCGTTGCGACCGCACTGGGTCTCGGCCTGCTTACGCCGGAAGCCGCAGCGCTGGCGCGCCGGGCGCTCGGCGTCGCGCTCACGGTCTATGGCCTGCTCGGCGTGTCGCGGCTGCAATTGCGGGTGCCGCAGCAGGCCGAACCGTGGCTCGGCCCGACCATGGGCGCCGCCAATGGCGCGGTGTCGACCGCGACCGGCGTGTTCATGTTCCCGGTCATTCCCTACATCCAGGCGCTGGGACTGGGCCGCGACGAACTGGTGCAGGCGCAGGGCATCTCGTTCACCGTCTCGGCACTGGCGCTGACCGTCGTGCTGCTGGCCAACGGCACGTTGAACACGACCAACGCCACAGGATCGTTCGTGGCCATGCTGGTGACCTTCGTCGGCATGTTTCTCGGCCAGTATGTGCGCACGCTGGTGCGCCCCGAGGTGTTCCGCCTGCTGTTCTTCCTCGGCATGACCGCGCTCGGCGCCCACCTCGCGCTGTTTCACCGCTAACCATCTTCGCCAAGCTTGGGCACCGCCTTCGCCGCCGCTGGATCGCCGCGGAACTGCGGATCGATCGGCACCGGCAGCGCCGGCATGGTCGCGCCCGACGGCCCGGCGACGGTGTGCGCGAACAGGCCACGATTGACGAAGTGCGGATCGGCCAGCGCCTCCACAAGACTCGCCATGACGGTGGCGCAGCAGTCGGCCGCGGCCAGCACCGGCCGCCAATCATCCGCCGTCCGGCCGGCGACGATCGCCGCCACCGCGTCGCGCGTCGCCATCGGGTCGCGGCGGTCGTCGACGTAGTCCGGCGCAAGCCCGATCGCCGCGCAGAACGCCTCCCAGAACTTCTGCTCCAGCGCCGCGCAGCACACGAGCTTGCCGTCGGCGGTCGGATAGAGCTGATAGCGCGGCGAGCCGCCGGAGAGCCGCGCGCCGCCCATGCCGGGGAAATGTCCCGTGGCCTGGCCCGCTGCCAGCGCATGGGCGGCGAAGCTGAACATGGCGTCGGTCATGGCGATGTCGACGTGGCAGCCCTCTCCGGTGGCGTCGCGCCGGCGAAGCCCGAGCAGGATGTTGATGACCGCGGGCAGCGTGCCGCCGCCGATGTCGGCGATCAGCGCCGGCGGCACCACCGGCCGGTCGGCCGGGCCGGGGTTGAGCGCCAGCAATCCGGTGTTGCCGATGTAGTTGAGATCGTGGCCGGCCTCGCCGGCGCGCGGGCCGGACTGGCCGTAGCCGGTGATCGAGCAATAGACCAGCCGCGGATTGACCGCGCGCAGCGCCTCGTGGCCGAGGCCTAGCCGCGCCATCACGCCGGGGCGGAACTGCTCGACCAGCACGTCGGCGCGCGCGAGTAGCGGCATCAGCCGGTCGCGGTCGGCGTCGCGCTTGAGATCGAGCACCAGGCTGCGCTTGCCGCGGTTGAGCAGCGTGAACATCGCGCTCTCGCCGTCGAACCGCGGCTCGTAGTGGCGCATGCCCTCGCCGCCCGGCGGCTCGATCTTGATCACCTCGGCGCCGGCCTCCGCCAGCATCAGCGTTGCCAGCGGCCCCGGCAAGAGCGTGGTGAAATCGAGGACAAGGAGCCCGGAGAGCGGTTGCATGGCGGCTGCCCAATGGAGCGGCAAGCTTACGCCGCCGCTAGAGTGGAGTGGATTTGACATTCGCTACCGATCTGACCGCGAACTCGAGAAGCGAATGTCAAATCCAAACTCCACTAGTGTGGTGGTTCGGAAGTCCGCTTCATTGTTTCCGCACGTTCGTCAAGCGGACTTCCGAACCAAAACCACACTAGAATCTTAAATTTGCTAGTGTCCTTCGAATCCGAAGTCCGCTCACGACCAGGCCGCAGAATGAAGCGGACTTCGGATTCGGGACACTAAGCCCCTTATAATTGCTAGTGGTCCTTTAATTCTAACATTCGCAAACGCGCCTGCCGAAATGGGATGCGAATGTTAGAATTGGACCACTAGCGGATTGACGCCTGCCAATTGCAACCCCGGAACGCCGGACTTGGCGCGGGGTTTGCATTGCACTAGACCGGCCACTTGCAGGGACGGCCGCGTTGCAGGGACGGCCGGGGATCGAGCATGAAACCGCCGCGCCAATTCTACCAGTCGCTTGCCATCGGCGCGCCGGCGCCGCTGCGCGAACTGCCGGTGCGGCTCGAGCGCATGATCCATTTCGTGCCGCCGCATGTCGAGAAGGTGACGGCCAAGGTGCCGGAACTGGTCAGGCAGGTCGACGTGGTGCTCGGCAATCTCGAGGACGCCATCCCGGCCGACGCCAAGCAGGCAGCGCGCGCGGGCTTCATCGCCATGGCGGCGGCGACCGACTTCGGCGGCACCGGGCTTTGGACGCGGATCAACGCGCTCAATTCGCCGTGGGCGCTCGACGACATCACCGCAATCGTGGCCAGCGTCGGCAACAAGCTCGACGTCGTCATGCTGCCCAAGGTCGAGGGCCCCTGGGACATCCATTATCTCGACCGGCTGCTGGCCCAGCTCGAAGCCCGGCACGCGATCGCAAAGCCGATCCTGATCCACGCCATCCTGGAGACCGCGCTCGGCGTCAACAACGTCGAGGCGATCGCCGCCGCCTCGCCACGCATGCACGGCATCAGCCTCGGGCCCGCGGACCTCGCCGCCTCCCGCGGCATGAAGACCACGCGCGTCGGCGGCGGCCATCCCGATTACGCGGTGCTGGCCGACACAGGCGACGGCGGCGCGCGGCAGGCGTTCCAGCAGGACCTGTGGCATTACACCACGGCGCGCATGGTCGACGCCTGCGCCGCCGCCGGCATCAAGCCGTTCTACGGCCCGTTCGGAGACTTCTCCGACCTGCAAGGCTGCGAGGCGCAGTTCCGCAACGCGTTCCTGATGGGCTGCGCCGGCGCCTGGTCGCTGCATCCATCGCAGATCGCCATCGCCAAGCGGGTGTTCTCGCCCGACCCCGCCGAGGTGGCGATGGCGCGCAAGATCGTCGCTGCCATGCCCGACGGCAGCGGCGCGGCGATGATCGACGGCAAGATGCAGGACGACGCCACCTGGAAGCAGGCCAAGGTGGTGCTCGATCTCGCCCGGCTGGTCGCCGCCAAGGATCCCGAGATGGCCGCCCGCTACCGACTTTGACCCTGTTGCGACGGCCCAATCGCCACTAGATTACGCCCGCCATGATCAAGAAAATGTTCAACAGCCCGATCCGGACGCGGCAGGCCAAGTTCAAGCTTGGCGAGGTGGTTCGCCATCGCCTGTTTCCGTTCCGCGGCGTGATCTTCGACATCGACCCGGTGTTCAACAACACCGAGGAGTGGTGGCTGTCGATCCCGGAGAACGCGCGGCCGAGCAAGGACCAGCCGTACTACCACCTGTTCGCCGAGAACGCGGAGACCGAGTACATCGCCTATGTCTCCGAGCAGAACCTGCTGCCGGACACCTCCGACGAGCCGGTGCGCCATCCGGAGGTGGCCGAAGCGTTCGAGCGCGACGGCGACGGCCGCTACCGCCCGCGCAACGCGATCCTGCACTGACGACCGGCGCCGGACTCCTCCCGCGCGAGCGCGGCTGCAACCATAAAAAAGGCCCGCGTCGCCGCGGGCCTTTCCGTGTTGAATCGAAAACGAAGATCAGCGCTTGGGCGCGGCGCCGGCGGCCGGCTGCTGCTGGCTTTCCAGCCGCTTGCGGGCTTCCTCGGCGCGCTTCTGCAGTTCCTCCTGCAGCTTCTTTTGCTGCGCGGCGAACACCTTCGGATCGGTCGGCGGCCCGTCGTAGGCTTTGGCAAAATCCTTAAGCTCGAGCTGCGGGCTCATCGCCTGGCCGTTCATGTGGATCGCCTGCACGGTGAGCACGTTCGCCTTCTTCATGCGGTTGATAAGGTCGGTCGACGCCTCGTAGTCGGAAATGCAGCCGCCCGGCGGCACCACCGGCGGCAGGCAGGTGACGAACGGCGCGGTCTGCGGCGCGCCCTGGTCGACGATCAGCCGCGTGCCGTGCTGCAGGGCCACGCCGTAGGGCAGGCTCATGCGCAGCAGCTTCTTCTGCTCGCCGTCCATCTCGATGATGGCGACGCTGACCACCAGCAGGCCGGACTCCACGCGGCCGTCCTTGACGGTCACGCAGACGCGCTTGGCCTGGGGGTCGGCGTCCTTGTTGCAGAGCTTGACCCAGGGCGAAAAGATCAGCTGCGGCTGCTGCGCCTGCGCCTGCGCCGGCGGCGCTGCCGCCTGGGCGGGCTTGGCCGGTTGCGCCTTCGGCGCCTGCCTCGGCTTGGGCGCCTGCGCCGACGCCTGTGTTGCGGCGCCGATGACAAATGCCGCCGCGGACGCGACGGCCAGCAGCCTGCTGGCCGTCCGCGCGTGCGCGGACACGATCCGGTGATTCATCAACTGGTCCCTCTTTCCCGCGGTCTGTCCCGCCGGTCTACCACGGCGCCGGCCCGTGCAGGCGGCTCGTGCCGTTGTCGACGCCCCAAAAAAGGCAGGAGCGTGACGCGGCCGACGCGCCTGATTAGCCGAATTCCGCGCCCCGATAAAGCCCGATAGAAGTGGCGCGCTACCGCGCGGCGCCCCTTGCCGGCGGGCGTCACGCCCCGCCCGGCCGGCATGTGGTAGAGCATGATCCCGAAAAGCGGCAACCGGTTTTCGGAAAAGCATGCCCTCGGGCTGGACCCGGGGGATCGTGCTCGAACAAAAAGCTAGAGCGGTATGACGATTCGAAGAAAAGTCGTCCCGCTCTAGACGAAAGCACAATCGATGATTCCACGGCAGATCATGGGGCCGTCGTGATGGCCTGCGAACCGCGGCTGCGCACTGGCGCCGCAAGCGTCCCGCGGCGCGTAGGCCTCGCGCTCGCGCTGCTGATCGGCGCCTGCGCCACCGCGGGCGCCGCCGCGGCGCGCCCAGGCGTGCCGCAGCACGCCATCGCCATGCACGGCGAACCGGTGCTGCCGGAAGGGTTCAGCCACCGGCGCTACGTCAATCCAAACGCGCCCAAGGGCGGCCAATTGACGCAAGGCCTGCTCGGCACCTTCGACAGCGTCAACCCGTTCGTCGTCAAGGGGCTCGCGCCGTCGCAGATCCGCGGCTACGTCATCGAGAGCCTGCTGGCGCGCGGCTACGACGAGCCTTTCACGCTGTACGGCCTGCTGGCGCGCACGGTGGAGACCGACGACGACCGCACCTATGTCACCTTCGCGCTCGATCCGGCGGCCAGGTTCTCCGACGGCAAGCCGGTCACCGCCGCCGACGTGATCTTTTCCTGGCAACTGCTGCGCGACAAGGGCCGGCCGAATTTCCGCACCTACTACGTCAAGGTCGCCAAGGCGCAAGCGCTGTCGGAGCGCGTGGTGCGCTTCGATCTTGCCGGCGCCGACGATCGCGAACTGCCGCTGATCCTCGGCCTGATGCCGATCCTGCCCAAGCACGCCATCGACCCGGACACCTTCGAGGAAACCACCTTCGGCCCGTTCATCGGCAGCGGGCCCTACGTCATCGACAAGGTCGATCCCGGCCGCCGCATAACGCTCAAGCGCGACCCCAACTATTGGGGCCGCGACCTCGCCGTCAATCGCGGCTTCTGGAACTTCGACGAGGTCCGCTTCGATTTCTATCGCGACGCCAACACCCACTTCGAGGCGTTCAAGCGCGGCCTCTACGACGTGCGCGCCGAAAGCGATCCCGGCCGCTGGGAAACCGCCTACGACGTGCCGGCGGTGCGCGACGGCCGCATCGTCAAGCAGGCGTTCCCGACCGGCCTGCCCAAGGGCTTCTCCGGGCTTGTGTTCAACACCCGCCGGCCGATCTTCGCCGACGTGCGCGTGCGCGAGGCGATCGGCCTGTTGTTCGACTTCGATTGGCTCAACCGCAATTTCCACTACGGCCACTACGAGCGGTCGGCGAGCTACTTCGAGGGCTCCGAGCTCTCCGCGCGCGGCCGGCCGGCAAGCGAGCGCGAGCGCGCGCTGTTGGCGCCGTTCCCGGGCGCGGTGCGCGCCGACATCATGGCGGGCACCTGGCAGCCGCCGGTGACCGACGGCTCCGGCCGCGACCGCGACACGCTCAAGCGGGCGCTGGCGCTGTTTCGCGCCGCGGGTTACGAGCCGTCCGGCGCCATGCTGCGCCATCGCGCGACGCGGCAGCCGTTCAGCTTCGAAATGCTCGTCACCACCAAGGACCAGGAGCGGCTGGCGCTGGCATTTTCGCGCGATCTCAAGCGCGCCGGCATCGGGCTGCGCGTGCGCGTTGTGGATGCCGTGCAGTATGACCGGCGACGCATCACCTACGATTTCGATATGATCGAGTATCGCTGGGATGAGTCGCTCTCGCCCGGCAACGAGCAGGCGTTCTACTGGGGTTCGGCGGCGGCCGACGCGGAGGGCACGCGCAACTACATGGGCGCCAAGAGCGCGGCGATCGACGCCATGATCGAGGCCATGCTCAGGGCGCGCAGGCGCGAAGCGTTCGTCGCCGCGGTGCGTGCGCTCGACCGCGTGCTGATGTCGGGCTTCTATGTCGTTCCGCTGTTCCACCATCCGGAACAGTGGATCGCCCGCTGGCGGGGTATCGCGCATCCGGCCGCGACCTCGCTGTTCGGCTATCTGCCGGAGACCTGGTGGCGTCAGTCCAACCTGCCAAGCGAGTGAACCCGCGCGTGATCTGACCCGACCAGCGAGGCGCAGCTCTTGATCCTCGGCGACAGCAGCACGGCGAATGCGCAGGGCGCGGGCTCCACGACCCTGGACTCGCTGTTCCGGCAGGCCGCGGCGCGGCGGCCGGACGCCATCGCGCTCGCGGATTCGCCCAACCGCCTCTACTTCACCGACGGCGCGCCGCGGCGGCTGCGCTACGCCGACGCCGACCACATCGTTTCCGCGATCGCCGCGCGGCTGCGCGGGCTCGGCCTTGCCGAGGACAGCGTAGTCGGGATCCAGCTCGCCAATACGGTCGAGAGCCTGCTGACGACGCTCGGCGTGCTGCGCGCCGGCATGATCGCGGCGCCGCTGCCGCTGCTGTGGCGGCGGGCGGAGTTGACCGCAGCCCTCGGCCGCGTCGGCGCCAGGGCCATTGTCACCACGGCGCGGATCGGCGAGTTCAGGCCCTGCGAAATCGCCATGCAGGTGGCGGCGGAGCTGTTCACCATCCGGCACGTCTGCGCCTTCGGCGAGAACCTCGCCGACGGCGTGGTCCCGCTCGACGGCCTGATGGCCGCGGACGACGCCGCGCCGCCGCTGGCCGAAGACCGCAGCCATAGCGTCGAAAGCCAAAGTTTCGAAAGCATCGAACGCGCCGGCGACCGTGTCGCCGTCGTCACCTTCGACGTCACGCCCCAGGGCCATGTCGCGGTGGCGCGCAGCCACACCCAGATGATCGCCGGCGGGCTTGCGCCGCTGCTCGAGGGCCGGCTGCCCCAGGACGCCGTCCTGCTCGGCGGCTGCGCCATCAATTCCTTCGCCGGCCTCGCGCTCACCATGATGCCCTGGCTGCTGACCGGCGGAACGCTGGCGCTGCACCAGCCGTTCGACGGCCTGGCGTTCTCGGTCCAGTGCAATTACGAGGGCTGCGACACCGTCGTGGTGCCGGGGCCGCTGGTGCCGCGGCTGGCCGCGGCGAATTTGCTGTCGCACCGCGAGTTGAAGAATGTGCTGGCGGTCTGGCGCGCGCCGGAGCGGCTGAATTTGAGCCCGCCCTGGCGGCACGAAACCGCCCGGCTCACCGACATGCTGGTGTTCGGCGAGATCGCGCTGCTCGGCTCGCGCCGGGAGCCGGACGGCCAGATCGGCCCGTGGACCGCGGGCGAGGTGATGGCGCCGCGCGGCGCGCCGCAGGCGGTGCGGCTCGCCGAGATCGCGCGCTCGCCGGCCGGCACGCTGATGCTGCGCGGACCGATGGTGCCGCGGCAGCCGTTCCCGCCGGGCGCCGAAAGCCTGGACGCGCCGTGGCTGCGGGCCGACGCCGATGGCTTCGTCGACACCGGCTATGCCTGCCGGATCGATCGCGCCACCCAGCGTCTGGCAGTGACCGCGCCGCCGCCCGGCATCGTCAGCATCGGCGGCTACCGCTTCGTGCTGCGCGAGTTGGAGGGCCAGGTTCGCGACGCCGACGGCGGCGCCGCCGTCACCGCCCTGCCCGACGCCATGGCCGGCCACCGGCTGGCCGGCGTCTCCGCCGACGGCGATGCCGTGGCCACTGCCCTCGCCGCGCAGGGAGCCAATCCGCTGCTGGTCGATGCCTTCCGCGACCGGCGCAGGCCCAGGGCGGCGTAGGCCTGCGGCCGTTGACGGGACATTAATGGCGCCCGCGTAGCGTGCAGCCTAATGGAGTGGATTTGACATTCGCAACCCACCTGGCAGCGGGCCCGTAACGCGAATGTCAAATCCAAAACTCCATTAGCAACTTATACTTGCTAGTGGTCCTTTAATTCTAACATTCGCAAAGGTGCCAGCCGAAATGGGTTGCGAATGTTAGAATTGGACCACTAGCGCCATCCCGGCGTCGCCGCCGTCATCCCGCCATGTCGCTGCAAGGTCCGATCCTCATTGTCGCCGACACGCCCGCGGCGGACATTTCGAGCGCGCTGACCGAGGCCGGCGCGTTCCCGGTGATCGCCGCGTCCTGGGCGGGCGCTGCCACCGCGGCGGCCGAGATCAAGCCATCGGCCATCGTCGCCTGCGAACCCGGGTCGGCCGAAGCCGAGGCCGCTCGCGATCTCGCCGGCGCGGTCGCCGCCGCCGAACCCTTCGTCCCGGTGATCGTCCGCCTGCCCGAGGATCGCCATTCCGCGCTGCCCGATGCGCTGCCGATCGCCGCCGACGCCCCGGTCGAGCGGCTGATCGAGCGGGTCACCGCGGCGCTGCGGCTGCGGGCGCTGCATGCCGGCGTGCTCGGCCGGGCGCGCACGCTCAAGACCGAGCGCAACATCGTCGCCGAGATGCCGGACGGCGACCCACTTGACGAAGCCACCGTGCTGCTGGTCGGCCGCGGCCGCTATCACCCCACGCTCAGCGTCGCGGTCGGCGAGCGCATGGGCGTGATCGGCGCGCTCAGCGTCGACGCCGCGGCGCGCTGCCTGATCGCCCGCGAGGTCGACGGCGTATTGATCGGCGACGGCCTGTCCGCCGGCGCGGTCAACGTGTTCCTGTCGCTATTGGCCGAGGACCCGCGCTTCCGCCACCTGCCGGTGGGGGTGCTCGGCGCCGAAGGCGAAGTCGCCGAGCTTTCGAATTTCGTGTGCGCCCGCGATCCGCTGCTGCTGCTGGAGCGCGCGGTGCCGCTCATTCGCCTGCGCGCCTTCGAGGCCGCGCTCAAGCGCCTGATGCACTCGATCGAGTGCAAGGGCATGCTCGACGCCCGCACCGGGCTGTTCAACGTCGAGGCGTTCGGCCGCGAGCTCGGCCGCGCCATCGACGATGCCGCCGAGCGCGGCGTCGGGCTGTCGCTCGCGCGCTTCACCTTCGAGCACGAGATCGACCGCCGCGCCAGCTTCGACGCGGCGCGCCTGGTCAGCCGGCTGGTGCGCGACGCCGACTTCGCCTGCCGGCAGGACGACGGCTCGATCCTGTTCGTGTTCGCCGACACCGACCTGCGGTCGGCCCACGTGGTGGCGCGCAGGCTCGCAAGCGTGCTCAAGCACACCATGCTGCGGCCCGACCGCGAGCAGCCGGGGGTGAGCCCGAGCG
>Ga0326597_10010013_pt1 | contig 12651 bp, 10 predicted proteins | sample RVTome_12_FD_203789 | JGI IMG/M metagenome (GOLD analysis project Ga0326597, IMG submission 203789) | Soil microbial communities from uranium-contaminated site in the Upper Colorado River Basin, Wyoming, United States - RVT100D185 | ecosystem: Environmental > Terrestrial > Soil > Contaminated >... | reverse complement strand
CTCAACCTGGCCCAAGCGTCGGCGCCGAGCTCGATGGCCGGCCCGCACGGCCTGCAGCTCCAACCGCTGACCGAAGAGCTCAAGAGTTTCTTCGGCGCGGATATAAGCGGCGTTCTGGTCGCCGCGGTCCGGCCCGGCAGCGCCGCCGCCAGCGCCGGGCTGCAGCGCGGCGACGTAGTGACGTCGCTCGCGGGGCGGGCGGTCGCTTCGGTCGCCGAGCTGCTCGAAGTGCTGCGGACCAGCCCGGCCGGCGCGCCGCTCACGGTGGTGCGCGGCGGGCGCGAGCTGACTGTGGCCCTTCCCGCTCCCGAGTAGCCGCTTCTTGGTTGGGTCGGTTCCGCGCCGCTGGATTCTCGGAGTTGTTGCCGTCGCGCTGGCGTCCGCGGCCGCGGTCTGGTGGCGCTGGCGCTCGGTTGACGCCGGCGGCCGCTTCGGCAGGCTTGGAGAGAGCGAGCTTCAGGCTTCGGCGGCGGACGGAAAAGGAACCGTCCATCTGACCCCCTCGGACCCGATAACCGTCTCGACCCGCGGCGGCTGGACCCTGATCTATCGCCCCGCCGCCAGCGGCATTCAACCCGGCGGCGGCGTGGTTCTCCAGGTGTCGCCGTTTTGGGGTTGGAGCGAGCCTCAGACCCAGGAGCCGGCGGCCCCGGGGTACAGCAGCGCGGTCTGCACCGACCCAGAGGTCGAGCTGGAGGCGGACTTCGGCCCGCCGCACTGGGCGCGCTGGACGGTGCGAGGGAAAGCGCTGCTGCCGCCGGCCGAGATCCGCATCCGCTACGGGGCGGCCGGCGGCGGTCCCGGCGCGGCCTGGTCGGACAGCTTCGCCGAGCACGGCCAGAAGTTCTTGCTCAAAGTGGACGGGGACGGCGACCGGTTCTACGCCGAGGTCCGTCCCGAACCGGCGCTCGACGTGCTGGCGGGACCCGCCGCCCGGTTGGTGGCGGTGGGACCTTCGCTGGCGGTGATCGGCGAACCTCTGCGGGTGCGGGTGGCGGCGTTGGACCGGGCCGAGAACTTCTGCGTCACGGAGCGCGGAGCGGTGCGGCTGCGATCGGAACCCGAAGGATTGGCCGTGCCGCGCGCGGTCGAGCTCGAATCCGGGGCGGCCCAAATCGAGCTGCGCCCGAGCGCGGCAGGGCGCTTTCGGGTGGTGGCTGAAGCCGGCGCGCTCGGCGCCGCGGTCTCCAACCCGATCGAGGTGCGGCAGCGGGCCCCGCGCTATCGGCTCTACTGGGGCGATCTGCACGGGCACTCGAATCTCAGCGACGGGACCGGCAGCGTGGACGATTATTACCGTTACGCCGGCGAAGTGTCCGGTCTCGACATCGCCGTGCTCTCGGATCACGACCACCACGGCCTGCACGCGCTCGACGAGCGGCCCGATTTGTGGCGCTCGATCGAAGCGGGCGCGGCGCGGTTCAACCGGCCCGGCGCCATGGTGACCTTTTTGGCTTACGAGTGGACCAACTGGACTTACGGGCACAAGCACGTGCTGTATCTGGACGATCAGGGTCCGATCTATTCGATGAACCGGCCGGAATCGGACACCCCGGAAAAGCTCTGGCAGCGGCTTGCGGGACACCGCGCTCTGACCATTTCGCACCATCCGGGCGGAGGGCCGGTGCCGACCGATTGGAGCTTCTGGAACCCCAAATTCGAGCCGGTGGTCGAGATCGTATCGGTCCACGGCAATTCCGAGCGCCTCGGCGCGCGCAGCGGCATTTACAGTCCCGCCCCCGGTCACTTCGTTCAGGATGCTCTGGGCCGCGGCCACCGGTTGGGGCTGGTCGGCAGCGGCGACAGCCACAACGGCCACCCCGGGCGGCGCGATCTGCGCGCCCTGACCGCCGGGCTCGCCGGCATCTACGCCCGCGAGCTCACCCGTGCAGCGATCTGGGAAGCGATCTTCGCCCGGCGCGTGTTCGCCACCAGCGGCGAACGGATGGTGGTCGAATTCACGATCAACGGCAGGATGATGGGACAAGAGCTGCGGCTGGCCGCGGCCGACCAGGTTCGTCGGATCCGATTCCGAGTCGCCGGCACCGCGCCGCTGCGCTCGGTGGTGATCGTCAAGGACAACCGCGACTGGATGGAATTCAAACCCGGCGGCGAGATCTATCAGGGCGAAGCGGTGGACGACACGCCGGCGCGCAGCGGCAGCTACTATTATCTGCGGGCGATTCAGCAGGGCGACCAGCTCGCCTGGAGCAGCCCGGTGTGGCTGAAAATTCCCTGACCGCGATATTCCAGGCGGTGGAGACGGAGCCCAAGATCGTTCGACGGTTCCTCTTGACCCTCGGTCCGGAACATCCGACATGGCGCCGAGACCGCGCAGGCGCTACAATCGCTCCTTCCTCAGGTCTGGTATGAGCGCGCTGTTTGGAAGTCAGGAGTGGGCGGCCGCGGTCCGCGCCCGCATTCAAGGCGATGAGGCCTACCGGGACGCGGCCAAGGGCTGGGGGATGGAGTTCAACGGCAACATCCTGTTCAGCATCGAAGCCGGCGGGAGACTCGATCAACCCACCCATCTCTTGCTCGAGCTCCGCGACGGAGACTGCCTGGGCGCCAGGCTGCTTGCCGACCCTGCCGCCGCCGACGTCGGCTTCCGCCTGCGCGGCCCCTGGCCGGCGTGGAAGCAGGTGCTGAACGGCGAGCTCAAGCCGATTCTGGCCATCTCGCTGCGCAAGATCCGCTTGGAGGGCTCGCTCCCGACGCTGATGAAGTATGTCCCGGCGGCGCAGGCCTTGCTGCGCTGCTTTTCGGACGTGGAAGCCGAGCTGCCGAGCTGAGCCGGCGCCCATGGCTATCTCCTCAGCGCAGCGCGCCCAAAACTATCGCGCTTGGATGCGCGGCCTCGGCCTCCTGATCTGGGTCGAGCTGCTTGCGCTGCTGGTCGGCATCGCCTTCGGCGGCTGGCGCTGGAGCTGGCCGCCGCGGCGCGATGCCGACTGGTTGCTCACGATTGGCGTGCTGTTGATCGCCACGTTTTACGCCTGGCGCCGCACCGCGGTGTGCTACGCCCGCGAACGCCAGCCTTCCCGGTGAGCGCCGACGACCGCCGGAGCCGCGTCCACCGCCGGGGCCGCGTCCACCGCCGGGGCCGCGTCCGATGAGCGCCTGCTGTACTGGTTTCTGCGCCGCCACTGCGCGTCAATTCGATGCCGCAATCGCCGAACGCGATTTGCGGCGCCTGCGCGCTCGGGGCCCCGTTCCACCCACGAGCCAGCTGTTGGAGGCCTTGAGCGGGCGGATCTCGGCCGGCGCAGCGCTGCTCGACGTGGGTGCCGGTGTGGGGGCGCTGACCTTGGAGCTGCTCCGGCTTGGCGCCGGGACAGCGACCGTGGTCGAGGCCGCGCCGGCCTATCTGGAAGCCGCGCGTCGCGAAGCCGCGCGTCGCGGTCTCAGCGATCGAATCAATTTTTTGGAAGGGGACTTTGCCCGACTCGCCTCATCGATTGCGCCGGCGGAGATAGTGATGATGGATCGGGTGGTGTGCTGCTACCCAGAGTTCGAGCCACTTTTGAAAGCCGGTCTCGAGCGAACCCAGCGGCTGTTTGCCTATTCGTATCCTCAGGATCGATGGTACGTCCGCCTGATGGTTGGGCTCGAGAACCTGATCCGCCGGCTGCGCCGTAATCCGTTTCGAACCTTGGTCCATCCCGCGGCGGCCATGGCCGCGCGGATCTCCAATCTCGGCTTTCGGCAGGCTCATGGCTGCGGCACGATGGTATGGCGCGTTGAGCTGTGGGAGCGCTCGCCGGACGCGACGGCTCGAGCTTGACCGAGAGGAATCGCGTCGCCCTGGATCGGATGCTCAACCGATTTCAACAGCGCCGATTCGCCGCATGGGAGCTCTAGGCCAGGAGCTGGCGCAGCCGGGCAGGATCCAGATTGCCGCCGGAGAGAACGACGGCCACTCGGTTGCCGGGGGCAAGCGGCAGGGCCTTGGACAGCAGGGCGGCGACGCCGGCAGCCCCGGCCGGCTCGACCACAAGCTTGGCGCGCTCCAGGATGAACAGCAGCGCCTCGGCGATCGCGGTCTCCGTCACCAGGACGACGTCCTGGACCAGATCGCGGACGTGCTCGAAGGTGTTCTCGCCGGCAAAGGGGGCGGCCAGGCCGTCGGCCATGGTTTCGGTCTTTTCCAGATGCACCGGCTTGCCGGCGTCCAGGCTGCGGCGCATGGCGGCGGCGCCCTCCGGTTCGACTCCGTAGACCTTGGCCTTGGGGCTCAAAGCGCGGACCGCGGCGGCGATCCCGGCAATCAGGCCGCCGCCGCCGATTGGAACCACCACGGCGTCCAGGTCGGGCGCCTGTTCCACCAGCTCGAGGCCCACGGTTCCTTGGCCGGCGATGATGTCCGGGTGGTCGAAGGGGTGGACGAAGGTCAGGCCGCGCTGCTCCTGAATCCGGCGGCAGTGGTCGAAGATCTCCGAGATGTTGCCGAACTGGACCACCTCCGCGCCGTAGGCCCGCGCCGCCTGCGCCTTTCTGGGGTTGGCGGCGGCCGGCATCACCACGGTGCAGGCGATGCCGTGGACCCTTGCGGCATAGGCCAGCCCTTGGGCGTGGTTGCCGGCGCTGACGGTGATGACGCCGGGGCGTTTCTCGGCCTCCGAGAGATGGGCCAGGTGGACCAGCGCCCCGCGCGGCTTGAAGGAGCCGGTCTTCTGTAGGTTTTCGGCTTTGAGCACGATATCGAGGCCGGTCGCCTCGGACAGCGACCGCGAGCTGAATACCGGCGTGCGATGGACCTGGCCGGCGATCAGCCCTTGGGCGGCGCGAATCGCTTCGATCCCGACCAGAGGCACCGTGTGACTATAAAAGAACTGAAGCGCTCCAGAATAGGACAGCCGAAGGGTGTCAGCTTGGCTGTCTCTAGGTGTCAGCTTGGGTGTCTCTAGAGGGTGCCGTGGGCAAGCTTCGCTCTGCCCACGGACTACGTTGGAGCGGGAAAATCGTCGTTTTCGCATTCGTTGTGTTGTTCGTGGGCAAAGCAGAGCTTGCCCACGGCACCCCATCAGGGCTGGGGATGGCATCGGAGTCCAGCCGGCCCGCCGGGCAGCCGCAGAAGCATCTGGCGCGGGCGCATCGTTTGCGCCAGAATAGGCCCTGATGCAAGAGCGGCTATCGGATTTTGACGAGCACCATCGCGAGCACGTAGGGCAGACCCTGCAGGTGCGGGCCCGCAACGTCGGGCGCGAGCTCGGTCTGCCCGAGCTGTCGATCAAGTTCGAGGGCGGCAACCCCACCGGCACGCAGAAGGACCGGATCGCGTTCGCGTTCGTGAAGGACGCTCTGGCACGCGGCTACGATACCATCACGGTCGCGACCTGCGGCAACTTCGGCTGCGCCGTGGCCCATGCGGCGTCGCGGGCCGGCCTGCAATCGATCCTCTACATGCCGCGCAGCTACACCGCGCGCCGGGTGCAGGAAATGGTCGGCGCGGGCGGCAAGCTCGAGTCGGTCGACGGCGAGTACGAAGAGGCGGTCTACACCAGCGAGAAGCACGCCCAGGCGCACGGCTGGTACAACGCCAACCCGGGCAACGGCTCCGCCGCGGTGGCGTTGCCGGCCTACGGCACGATCGCCGACGAGATCGTGCAGGCGCTGGGCGCCGCGCCGGCCGCGGTCGCGGTGCCGGTCAGCAACGGCACCACCCTGGCGGGGATCTTCCACGGCTTTTCCGAGCTGCAGCGCAGGGGTGTGGTCGAGCGGCTGCCGCAAATGGTGGCAGCCAGCTCGCACCAGAAAAACCCGATCATCAAGAGCTTTCAGGAGGGCCACCAGCGCTGCATGGATCTGGATCCGGCCGTGGTCAAGGAGACCAGGGTCAACGAGCCGCTGATCAATTGGCACGCCTTCGACGGCGATCTGGCGCTGGCGGCTTTGCGCCAGAGCGGCGGGATGGCGGAGTTCGTCTCGGACCGATGGATGACCACCTACGCCCGACTGTTGCGCGAGCTCGAGGGGCTCGATGCGCTGCCGGCGTCGACCAGCTCGCTGCGGGCCCTGGTCAAGCTCAAGCAGAAGGGCGAGCTGCCGCCGGGGCCGCAGGTGGCGGTGATCACCGGCCGCCGCGGCGCCTCGGCCCTTCGGGTCGCCGGCACCGACGCGGTCGCCGAGGAGCATTGAACTGTAAATGGACGGGACCGCGTTGGTGTTGTGTGAAGGCGGCTTCGGCACGCCGGTGGGCAAGACCGCGCACGGGCTGGTGCGCCATACCCGCCGCTACCGCGTCGTCGGGGTGCTGGACTCGCGCCACCAGGGTCAGGATGCCGGTGCGGTGCTCGATCAGCGGCCGAACGGCATTCCGATCTTCGGCGGCCTCGAGCCCGCGCTGGCCGCGCTCGGTGAGCCGCCCCAGTACTTGGTGATCGGGTTGGCGCCCGACGGCGGGCGGCTGCCGCCCTCATACCGCGAGGTGGTGCGCCGCGCGCTCGAGGCCGGCATCCATGTCGACAGCGGCCTGCACGATTTCTTGTCCGACGATCCGGAGCTGGTGCAAGCCGCCCGCGCTTGCGGGGCGCGGATCCGCGACGTGCGCAAGGCCCCGCCGCGCAGCGAGCTGCACGGCTTCAGCGGCGCGATCGAGAAGGTCCGGGCGTTGCGGGTCGCGGTGCTGGGCACCGACTCGGCGGTCGGCAAGCGCACCACCGCGGTGCTGCTCGATGCCGCCTGCAACCGGCGCGGCTTCTCCAGCCTGCTGATCGGCACCGGCCAGACCTCGTGGATGCAGGGCATCGAGTACGGCCTGATCCTCGATTCGCTGATCAACGATTTCGTCGCCGGCGAGATCGAGCACGCCATCGTGCGCGCCGATCGCGAGCGCGGTCCCAAGATCTTGTTTCTGGAGGGGCAGGGCTCGCTCAGCAACCCCGCCTACCCGGGCGGGTTCGAGCTGCTGGCGGCGGGCCGCCCGGCGGCGATCGTGCTGCAGCACGCGCCGGCGCGGGCGGAGTACGACGGCTTTCCGGGCTATCCGCTGCGGCCGATCGAGGACGAGATCCACCTGCTTGAGTTCTTGTCCGGCAAAGCGGTGATCGGCATCACCTTGAATCACGAGGACATGAGCCCCGATCAGGTCCAGCAGGCGGTGGCCGGTTTCGAGCGCAGCCTGGGCCGGCCGACCTGCGATCCGCTGTGGCACGGGGTGGATACGATCGTGGACGAGCTGCTGCGCCGCTTCCCCGCGCTGGGACAATAGCCTTGCCCGGCGCGCTCGACCGGCTCCGCGCGTTCGACCGGCTGACGGTCGGCCCACCCCAGCTCACGCCGCGCGGGCTCGATTGCGAGCTGCGAGTGCTGCGCGGCGGTCAATCGAGCCCGTTCGCGCTCCAGTTTCGTTACGAAGAGGACGTGTTCGACCCCGCGCTGCCGTGGCTCGGCAATCTGGCGACCATGATCGCGCTGCAGGTGGCGATCAACTACGGCCTGTTCTGCGACGAGATCGAAATCGAGGGTCCGCTGGATCCGGCCGATCTCAAATTCACCAAGGCGATGCTGCGCAACACCGCCAAGGAGATCTACATCAACAAGATCGCCAAGGACAATCCGTACCTCAAGCCCGAGTTCGCGCATCTGCCGTTCGAACGCCGCAAGGATTATCTGCGCGCGACCCTCAAGGCGACCAGCTCGGCGCCGCGGCCATGGAGCTGCGCCGCCGACGAGCAGCGTTATGCCGTGCTCAGCAGCGGCGGCAAAGAGAGCCTGCTCTCCTACGGCGTGCTGCGCGAGCTGGGCCGCAGCGTGGACCCGATCTTCTTCAACGAGTCGGGCCGCCACTGGTTCACCGCGCTCAAAGCCTACCGTCACTTCAAAGAGCAAGTGCCGGGCACCCGCCGGGTGTGGGGCAACGTCGATCGCTTCTACGCCTTCATGCTGCGCCAGCTGCCGCTGATCCGCGAGGACTTCCACGACCTGCGCGCCGACGTCTACCCGATCCGGCTCTACACCGTGGCGCCGATGCTGTTTGCCGCGCTGCCGCTGATCCTCAAGCAGGGCGCCGCCCATCTGGTGATCGGCGACGAGTATGACACCACCGAGTACAGCGCCTACAAAGGCGTCTATCAATACAATCAGCTCTACGACCAAAGCCGCTACTTCGACGATGCGATGTCGCGCTACTTCGGCGATAAGGGGCTCGCGCTGCGCCAGTTCTCGCTGCTGCGCAGCCTCTCCGAGCTGCTGGTCGAGCGGGTCTTGGCCGAGCGCTACCCGGATCTCTTGGCGCTGCAGACCTCCTGCCATGCGACCCACCTGGATGGGGAGCAGGTGCGGCCGTGCGGCAACTGCGAGAAATGCCGCCGCGTGATGGCGATGCTGCTCGCGGTCGGCGCCGATCCGACGCGCTGCGGCTACAGCGCCGAGCAAGCAGCCAACTTGCCCAAACGCTTGGGGGAGACGGCGCTGCACCAGGAGGGCCGGGCGGTCGAGCACCTGCTGTTTCTCCTGCAGCAACGCGGGGTCGATCTGGGCGGCTTGCTGCCCGGCATCCTGGTCCCCCGCGAGCGCCCCGAGATCGAGCATCTGCGCTTCGACAACGAGCGTTCGTTCATCGACATTCCGCCCCGCTCGATCCGGCGCGAGGCGTACCGGATCTTCCTGGCCCACGCGCGCGGCTCGATGCGGCTGGTGGCCCGCAAATGGGAGCGGTTCGACCTCTTGTCCTCGGAAGAAATCGGCCGGCCCAGCGGTGAGCGGGTCGAAGCGCCCGAGGCGCCGACCGAGGAACGCTTCTTGCTGCGCGAGATGTCCTGGGTCGAGGCGCGTGAAGCGCTCAAGCGCAGCGAAGTTGCGCTGCTGCCGGTCGGGAGCATCGAACAGCACGGGCCCCATCTACCGCTCGACACCGATCTGTTCGACGTCGAGCGCATGTGCCTCGATGTGGCCACGCGCGCTGCGGCGCCCAAGCCGCTGGTGCTGCCGCCGCTGCCTTACGGAGTCGCGTACCATCACAAGGACTTCCCCGGCACCATCTGGGTCGAGCCGGGGACGCTGGCGGCCATGGTCTACGACGTCGGCAAGGCGCTGGCCCATCACGGCATCCGCAAGCTGGTGATCATCAACGGTCACGGCGGCAACGTGCCGGCGCTCAATTTCGCGGCCCAGCGGCTCAACCACGATCTCGGCATGTTCATCTGCGTCGATACCGGCGACACCTCGGCGGCCGAAGCGGCGGCGCTGATCGAGACGCCCAACGACGTCCATGCCGGCGAAGAAGAAACCTCGACCCAGCTGGCGCTGCGGCCGCAGCTGGTGCGGATGGATCTGGCCAAACGCGCGGTGCCGCGCTTTCCTTCGCGCTACCTCGACTACACCCAGCGCAACAAGGTCGAATGGTACATTCGCACCGCCAAGATCTCGAGCAGCGGCGTGCTCGGCGATCCGACCAAGGCCTCGGTCGAGAAGGGCGAGAAGCTGTGGCAGAAAACCGTCGACAACATGGTCGAGTTCGTGCAGGAGCTCCAGAAGCTGGATCTCGACGAGCTGACCAAGAAACGTTGAGAAGCTGATGCAAGTCGCAGGGCGGGCAAGCCGGGGGAGCGGGAGGGGCGAAGCCTCTGGGTCGAGGCGGAGAAGGGCCGTGATGCACGGTGAAGTGGCCACTAGGCTGGTGGAGAGGGACAAGGGGCAGAGGGCAAGTCGTGAGGAACGGGCGCGAGGCGCCCGGGGGAGCGCGAGGGGCGAAGCCCCTCGCTCTAGTTGAGTGAAGATCGTCGCGGTCGAGGTCATCCCGCTCAAGCTCAAGCTGCGCCACGGCTACGCGGTCGCCTACGGCAAGTACACCCACGCCGAGATGGTGCTGCTGCGCTTGGAGGCCGGCAGCCATATGGGATGGGGCTGCGCCGCGCCGGACATCGAGGTCACCGGCGAGACCGTGGCCAGCGTCGAGCGCGCGCTGCGGCGGGTGGCGGTGCCGCTGCTGCTGCGCCAGGACGCGACCCGGATCGCGCGGCTCAACCAAAAAGTGCGCGAAGCGATCCGGACCCAGCTCTCGGCGCGGGCCGCGGTCAGCATCGCGCTCTACGACTGGATGGGCCGCCGCGCCGGCCTGCCGGTCTACCAGCTGCTGGGGCGTTTCCGCGACCGGATCGCGACCTCGGCCACGATCGGCATCTGCGGTCTGGGCGCGACCCGGCGGGAAGCGGCCAAGCTGGTGGAACAAGGCTTCAATATCCTCAAGCTCAAAGGCGGGCAGGATTGGGAGCTGGATGCGAGGCGAGTGCTCGATCTGCGGCAGCGCTACGGCCGCCGGCTCAAGCTGCGCTTCGATGCCAACCAGGGCTACTCGGTCGAGGAGGCGGTGCGCTTTCTCAAGCGTGTCGGCGGGCGTCGCTCGCTCGACATCCTGGAGCAACCGACCCAGGCGCAATACAAGCTGGCGCTCAAAGAAGTGACCGCGCGCAGCGCGGTGCCGGTGATGGCGGACGAGGCGATCCTGACCTTCCGCGACAGCTTTCAGATCGCGCGCCAGGACGTCGCCGACATGATCAACATCAAGCTGATGAAGGTGGGCGGGATGGACTCGGCGCTCAAGGCCAATGCGGTGGCCGAGGCCGCCGGCTTGGAGGCGATGATCGGCTGCATGGACGAGAGCCAGATCTCGATCGCGGCCGGGCTGGCACTGGCTTTGTCACAGAAAAACATCGAGTTCGCCGATCTCGACGGCCACCTGGATTTGATTGGCGACCCCGGCAGCGACGGGGTGATGCTGAGGAACGGATACCTGTATCCATCCGATCGCCCCGGCTTCGGCGTGACCGTCGATCTGTGAAAAACGTAAAACGGGGACAGGTTATTCAAAGCCATTTTGGGGACAGGTTATCCAAAGGGCCCAGGAGAATAAGCTGTCCCCCTCTTGGCTTTAATTATTATAACCTGTCCCCGTTTTCCCGCTTTAGCGGAAGAGGTTTTGGAGGACGAAGAAGACGTTCTCTTTGCGCTCGCGCAGGCGGCGCACGAAGTAGGGCAGCCAGTGGGTGCCGAAGGGTACGTAGATCCGGGTGTTGTAACCCTCGGAGGCCAGCCGCTGCATGGTCCGCGCGCGCAGGCCATACAGCATCTGCAGCTCGAAGCGCTCCTTGCCGATCCCATGGCGCTCGGCGCAGGCCAGCGCGTGGCGAATCCGACCGTCGTCATGGGTCGCGATGGCCGGATAGCGCCCCTCACGCAGCAGCGTCTCGGCGAGCCGATCGAAGCTGGCGCACACCTCGCTTTTCCTGGTGAAGGCGAGCTCCGGCGGCTCTTTGTAGGCGCCTTTGCACAGCCGCACCCGCGCGCCGCGACGCACCAGCTCCGCGATGTCACCCGCGCTGCGCCGCAGCGCCGACTGGATCACGGCGCCGACCTCGCGGTGCTGTTCAAAAACCTGGTAGAACAGGTCCAGCGTCCGCTGGGTGTAGGCCGAGCCTTCCATGTCGATGCGAACGAAATTGCCGGTGCGCTCGGCGGCCTCGATCACGCGCAGTAGGTTGTCACGGCACAGCTCGGTGTCGATATCGAGGCCCAGCATGGTGAGCTTGATCGAGACGTTGGCGTCGGCCTGGCGGGCGTGGATCTGCTGCAGCAGGTCGCGATAGCCCTCGACGTAGCGCTTGGCGTCATCTTGCTCGCGGACGTTCTCGCCCAGAATATCGAGCGTGGCGCGGATTCCCGAACGGTTGAGCCGCTCGACCGCGCCGACGGCCTGCTCGGCGTTGTCGCCGGCCACGAACCGGCGCGCCATTTTGGTGAGCAACCGGCGGGCGATCTGCATGGGGGTCGATGGAGGGCGGATAGGCGGCACGGCCCTGCCACTGTTATTCTACCGCACGCGCCGGCGTGCGCCCCACGATGCGCATCTGCGATGCCCACGGCCACTTCTTCTCGGCCCGCTTCTTTCGGTTGTTGATGGATCGGCCAGACTCGACGGCGCCGTTGGAGCCGCTTTTGGCCGCCAGCGGGATCGAGCCTCCGCCGGAGGATCCAGTTGAGCTGGCGGCCCGCTGGGATGCGCAGCTCGCCGCGCACGACGTGGCGCGCATGGCCCTGATGGCCTCACACCCGGGCGATCTCGAGTCGGTCGCCCAAGCGCTGCGCGCCTATCCGCGGCGCTTCGTCGGCTTCGCCATGATCGATCCGCGCGATCCGGCGGCCGCGGCGCGGGCCGCCGACCTCGGTTTTCGCGCCCTGGCGCTGTTTCCGGCGCTGCTGGCATTCGATCCGGCGGGCCCGGAGGCCGACGCCGCGCTCGCGGTCGCGCGCGACCGCGGCCTGGCCGCCTTCGTCCACGCCGGGATGCTGAAAATTCCGCTGCGCGACAAGTTGGGGCTCAAGACGCCCTTGGACGGCCGCTATCTCGACCCGCTCTGCTGGCTGGCGGCGGCGCGCCGCTACCCCGAGGTGCCCTTCATCGTGCCGCACCTCGGCAGCGGCTACTTGCGCGAGGCGCTGATGCTCGCCGAGCTGTGTCCCAATGTGCGGCTGGATACCGCGGGCGCCGGCGGCTGGCGCAAGGTGCTGCACCCTCCGCTCAGCCTGTCCGAGGCTTTCGCCCGCGCCTTGGAGGTCGCCGGACCGGATCGGTTGCTGTTCGGGTCGGACTCCGGCAGCTGGCCGCGCGGCTATCGCAAGGACATTCTCGAGGCCCAGCATCACGCCTTCTGG
>Ga0326597_10010012_pt1 | contig 12651 bp, 8 predicted proteins | sample RVTome_12_FD_203789 | JGI IMG/M metagenome (GOLD analysis project Ga0326597, IMG submission 203789) | Soil microbial communities from uranium-contaminated site in the Upper Colorado River Basin, Wyoming, United States - RVT100D185 | ecosystem: Environmental > Terrestrial > Soil > Contaminated >... | reverse complement strand
TTCACCCCCTGGGTGCATCGCCGGGCACCGGGCTGATCGGCCACCGCCACGCAGCGATAGTGGGCGTTGACCCTGAGGGTCTCACCTTGCGGTGTCGTCAGCAGCCCCTGCGCGGTCATCCCGTAGGAGGCGCGATGTCGGTTCTCCCGCGTGGGATCGAACATCGCTTCCAAGTCGGCCACCGTGAACCGCACGTTGGCGGTACCGCTGGCCATCGGGCTCCCGCGCGCCAGAATGTCCCGGCAGAGCGCAGGCACCCGAAATGGCGGGGCGTGATCCCAGAGCGAGGCCCCGACGTCCTTCCCCGAGAGCACCATGTTGTTCCGGATGTCCTGGATGTCCACCTCCATGACGTCCACCAAGTCATGCGCGTCGGGCTCCTCCCGGCAGATCGCGAGGAGGTCGCCCCCGTAGAAGGCGGCTACCCCGCTGGCGGGGTCCACCACCCACCATTGGATCAGCCCGGAGTTCTTCGATTTCATGATCACGGCGCCTGACGGCGACTGCCCCTGGGCCGCCTGACCGGGGAGCACCAGAAACAGCAGGCCTGCGAGCCACCGGACTAGGTGTCGAGAAGTCATGGAGCCTCCTATTCGGACCGAGGGGTACAGGAACCCCAACGGAATGGCGGCGCCGGGTCCGCCACCCCCATCATCGCGCCGCGCCTGACTCCGGCACCGCCCCTCACTGCGCGCACGAGACCCGGAGCACCCCGGACTGGGCCACACCTCCGGCCCTGGGCGTGAACTCGGCCTCCACCAGGAGCTCGTTCCCGCGGGCGTTGATCAGCGGTCCCGGCGCCGGCACCGACAGGGCGTCGTCGGCATACCAGCGGCCGTCCGGGACGCCACCCCGCCGGGCTTCCCACCCGTTCCCCTCGGTGATGCTGCCGAAATAGACCGACGCGCTTTCCCAGGTCACCTGCCCCGGCGCGAGCCGCTCGAGCTCCACCGTCATCCGCCTCCCGTCGGGTGCGCTGCCGCTCCCTCGTAGCAGCATTCCGTCTGGCGCACCGCCGGAGGGATCGCAACGCACCGCCCGGAACCCATACGTCTGGCCGCCAACGCTGAAGCTTCCACTCGTGGCGGGCCCCGCCCCTACTCCGGCGCCTGGGGCCTGCGCGTCGGGGGCCCCGCCCCCCCCTTCGCCGTTCCCTGCACCGCCACCACAGGCTCCGAGGCAAAGAGCCAGCATCACGGTCCGCACTTCACGACGCCATGTCACAGCGCGCTCCCGGGTTGAAGGGTGAGCCGCAAGATTCAACGCAATGCGGCACTCGAAGCCGCCAACCGGAGCCCACGGCTCGCTCATGAGGGCCGCCCCCTGAGCACGGCGGCGAGCGGCCGCGCAGGGTAGACGGTGGCGGATGGCCCGGCCGGGTCTCGTTGAGGATACAGGTCCCCCAGATCCGGGATGACCGATGACTTCGACCGGGGAGTCTGCATGGGGTTTGCAGGCCGCGTAGCGGGCGCGGCGGTCACCGTCAGCGCGGCGGGAACCGCGCTAGGGCACTCTTCAACGACTCGGGCACCCAGGCCGCCGGGCCGCCGCCCAGCATCCGGTACCTGGAGGCGGCCCCGCGGGCCGCCGACGAAGGGGACTTCGTCGCGCTAGTGGCGCGCGCGGACGGCCCGGACAGCGCGCCCACCGCCGCTGGGGAATCGGACCCGCTGCAGCGATCCCTCAACCTGGAGGTCTCATGACTGCGCCCACCGGCCCCGGCCCTGCCGGCGCCCCCACCCCCACCGGCGGATCCGGGTTCCCGGACCACCTGGCGGGCACGCTCGCCTATGTACTCGGCGCCATCACCGGCATTCTCTTCTTCATGCTCGACCGGCATCGGCCCTTCGTGCGCTTTCACGCGCTCCAGGCCATCGGTCTGACCATCGTGTGGATCGGGCTGTCGCTTGGGCTCACGGTGCTGGGCTTCATCCTCACCGTCGTGCCGGTGCTGGGCTGGTTGGTGGACGTGCTGCTCGCCCTCGCACTCTCGCTCATGGGGTTCGTGCTCTGGATCTGGCTCATGGTGCAGGCCTGGCGCGGCAACCAGTGGGAGGTGCCCGTGCTCGGGCCCCAGATCCGGCGCCTCGCCGACCGAGTTGAAGTCACGCCCGCGCCGCCGGGCCGGGCATCGTGACGGAGGGCGAGCCGGCGCCCCCCGAAGCCCCTCCCGGAACCGCACCGCGCAAGACGCCGGCCGGTATCAAGCTTCTGGTCGGCTGTCTGATCCTGCTGGCCGTGGGATTCACCGGCATAGCATTGACGGTTGGGGTGGGGGGATTCGCGCTCATGCGGAAAGTGGAGGCTGTCGCCGGGGGCGCGGAAGAACAGGAGCAGGTGTCTGCCCTGCTCGACCGCGTCGAGCGTGACTACCCTTTCACCCCGCCAAAGGGTGGGGTCACCCCCGTCCTTCGGAGCCGGTTCACGGCCGTCACCCTGCTGGCGTGGGAGGATCTGCGGGCCTGGGCCGAGCAGGCGCGGCGGCTCGAGGCGCGGACCGCGGACCGCCCCGAGCGCCGCCCCAACCTGGACGACGCGCTGACGGTGATGCGGACCGCCGGCGGGCTCGTCCGCTCCCGGGCGGTGCTGGCGCGCTCGCTCGCGGCCGAGCGGGTCTCTCTGTCGGAGTATCTCTGGACCGGCACAGCACTCCGGCGCACCGGCGAGATGGAAACCGCTCGGATGCACGGGGTGGACGCCGAGCTGGTGCTCGCCCTCGCGGCGGTGTGGGCGCGCGCGGAAGGGGTGTCTGCTCCTGAAGGGTCGCGGGTGCCCTGACCGGAGAACGGGGTCAGCGGCTTCAGCTCTCGCCCGACCGGGACAGCGAGAGCTGGTGCTCCGCGGCGAGGCTGTCCAGCCGCGCCTGGTAGCGCTCGGCCCGGGCCGCGCGGCCCCAGCCCTGGTAGAGGCTCACCAGGCGGCGGAGCGTCTTCGCCTTCTCCATCGGGTTGAGCGGCGACTCGAGCACCTGGGTCGACGCGGGGAGCAGGATCCGCTCGGCGTCGGCGAAGCGTCCTTGGCGTGCGAGGGCGTGGCCGATGCCCACCCGGGTGAGCGCCAGCAGGGGGTGACCGGGCACCCACTCCCGTTCGAGGATCGCCAGCGCCTGCCGAAGCCGGCTCTCGCCTTCATCCGGCTGCCCGGCTTCGGCGAGCACGATGCCCAGACCGTAGAGCGTGTACGCCTTGGCGACCTGTTGTTCGGGATACAGCTCCTCACGCAGGGCCAACACCTTCCGGTAGAGCAACTCGGCGCCGGCGTAGTCACCCCGGTCGCGGCGCAGCGCCGCCAGGTTGTTCATGGTGCCGAGCAGCGTGCCGCTCTGCGGCCCGTGGATTGCGATTCGGATGGCGAGGGACTCCTGCATCAGGCTGTCGGCCGCCAGCGGGTCCACGGCCTCGGTGGCCAGCGCCAGATCGCTGAGGGCGTCAGCGACGGCGCTGTGCCAGCGTCCGTGTACGCCTTCGCGCAGGGCCAGTGCCTCCCGCATCCGGGGAATCGCCTCGGTCGGCGGCCGGCCCCGGGCCGAGACCAGGAGGGCGTGGGCCAGTCGCTCCCGGTGATCGCCGGGGGCGGCCCGCAGGATCGCGACCGCGCGGCGCTGCATCGAGCCCACCCGCGGATGGCCGGGATAGGCCAGGGAGAGCGCGACGGCGTAGTCGGTGAGGATGGACCCCACGAGAGGGTGATGGGGGCCGGCGGCACGCTCGGCGAGGTGGAGTGCCTCATCGAACAGCTCCAGGGCTCGGGGGCGGTCGCTCGGCGCCACAACCTGCGCGAGGCGGCCAAGGTCGCTCGCGAGCGCCGCCAGCTCGGCCATGCCGGCGGCCCGGCGGGCTCCCACCGCGCGTTCGAGGTGGCCCTCCGCCTCCCGGTAGCGCCCGAGCTGGCGGTAGCTGCGGCCGATCGCCGAGAGCATCGCCGCCCGGAGCGCGGGGTCCTGCACCTCCTCCTCGTCCAGGCGGCGGGCGCCTTCCTCCAGCAGCTCCAGCGCCGTGATTTCGCCACCGGCGGCGCGGTTGGGGTCGGCTGCGTCGAAGAGATCCACCAGAAAGTCGGTGACCTGCCCCGCCTTCCGGACCTCCAGCTCGGCGCGGTCCCGCTCGGCAGCGATCCGCCGGTTCTGCACCGTGACCGTGAGCGCGTAGCCCGCGAGTACCACCACCGCGGCGGCCGCCGTGCCCACAGCCCAGGCGTGCCGGGCCACAAACTTGCGGGCCCGATAGGGGGCCGATTCCCGGTGGGCCAGGATCGGGAGACCGCGGAGGTGGCGCCGCACGTCGTCGGCAAGCTGGTCGGCCGAGGCGTAGCGCTCTTCGGGCTCCGGCCGGAGCGCCTTGCCCAGAATGATGTCCAAGTCCCCGCGGAGGCGGCGCGCCAGGCGGGCCGGGGAAGTGCGTCGCGCCTCCGCGCGGGCCTGGGTTCCGGGCGACGCCTCGAGGTCGCGCGGAGCCAGCCGGCTGGCGCGCACCGGCGGCTCTCCGGGTTGGGTGCCCGTGGCGAGCGGGCGCACGCCGGTCAGCAGTTCGCGCAGCAGGAGCCCGAGCTGGTATACATCGGCCGCCGTGGTGATGGGGCCGCCCTGCAACTGCTCCGGGCTGGCGAACTCGGGCGTGAGTGCGCGGGCGCCAGCTTGCGTCTGCTCAGTATCGTCGGCCATCAGTTTGGCGATGCCGAAATCCAGCAGCTTCACGCGGCCCTCGCCGTCCACGAGGATGTTCGAGGGTTTGATGTCGCGATGGACGACGAGCTGTCGGTGGGCGGCGTGAACCGCGTCGGCCACGCCGAGGAAGAGGGCGAGCCGGGCTCGAATGTCGAGCCGGTGGTGGTCCGCGTAGCGGGTGATCGGTTCGCCGTCCACCAGCTCCATCACCAGGAAGGGGCGGCCATCGGGCAGGGAGCCCCCGTCGAGCAGCCTGGCGATGTTGGGATGGGTGAGGGAGGAGAGGATTTGCCGCTCGGTGCGGAAGCGGCGGATCAGGTCGTCGGTGTCGAGCCCGCGACGGAGCACCTTGAGGGCGACGCGCTGGCGATACATGCCGTCGGAGCGGGCCGCCTCATAGACGGTGGCCATCCCGCCCCGCGCCCGCCGCGCCTCGATGCGGTAGCGGGCGATCAAGGTGCCGGGCTCGAGGTCCGCCGGCCCCTGGTCGCCATCCGGTCCGTCGAAGGCAGCCTCGACCAGCGCTTCCTGCGGCGCGGTCACCCGGTTATGGCCGGTCGCCAGCCGCTCCACCAGGCGAAGCACCAGATTCCGAAAGGCGCCCGGCTCGGGAATCGCGCGGCAGACGAATCTCGCCCGCTCGGCCGCGGACAGATCGAGCGCCGCGGACAACAGCCGGTCCACTTCGTCCCAGCGCTCCCAGAGCAAGGAGCTGCCCGAGTCGTTCATCCCGCGTCAGTCCCGTCCAGGGTCTCCAGCAGGTAGGCCTTGGCCCGGGTCCACTCCCGCTCGACGGTACGGACCGAGGTATCCAGGACGGCGGCGACCTCTCCCACGGTGAGGCCGCCGAAGAAGCGGAGCTCCACCACCTGGGACATCCGCGGATGCCGCTCAGCGAGCCGGTTCACCGCCTCGTCCACGCCAAGCACATCGGCCGGGCCGTCGGCTCCAGTCATCGTGTTCTCATCGAGGGGGATACGCACCTGATCACCACCACGCCGCTCCGCCAGCGCCCGCCGGGCGTGGTCGACCAGGATATGGCGCATCGCGCGGGCGGCAAAGGCGTAGAAGTGCGCGCGGCTCCGCCACTCCCCGATGCCCTCGCGGCCCACCAGTCGCAGGAAGACCTCGTGGACCAGCGCTGTCGTCGCGAGGGTACCGCCGGCGCCGGCTGCGAGGAGCCGCCGGTGCGCGATGGCCCGGAGATCGTCGTAGGCGAGCGCCACCAGGCGCGGAAACACCTCGGCGTCGCCCTGACTCCAGCGGCCGAGCAGCGCTGTGATTTCGCCGGGATCGGTGGACATTCGGTCGTGGAAACCGTCGCGAGTGGTGCCTGCGAAGGTATCCCCGATCCCGGACTGTGCCAACCCGCAGAGGCCCGCCGCCCGCGCGGCGGCAGCGGGGATTCACGGTCAGGGCTCACTCCCTCCCGGGTCGCTGGCGGCTCGCGCGTCGAATGCGGCATTGAACCCGACGCTCCGCACCACGCGCCTGCGATGCCTCGGATCTAGCTCCGCCGCCCAGCCCGTCCCCTGGATCACGCCCTTCGCGCGGAGGCCGTCGGCGGCCTCCAACCGCACCTCACCGCTGTCGAGTGCCATGAACTGGATCAGGATTTGCTCGGCGGGATCGGCCACGAAGTACACCACCAACGCCTCCCGCCCCGCATCGGCGAAGATCGTGGGCGATGGCGGAACCACGCGGTAGGGACCGGGACCGAGCGCCGAGTCGCTCAGCACGACGAGCACGCACTCGACGAGCTTTGGGCCCCGTCCCCCGAGCAGCACGGAGGCGTGGCCGAGCCCCTCTCCGTCGCGGCGTGAGGCGCCATTGCCACCGGCCAGAACCGACACCGGTCCCGAAGTCGAGAACTCGTAGCTGCCGGCCGAAGGGGCTTCGCTGCACGGCCCGCCTGCGGCGAGCATGCCCAGTTCGAGCGCGAGTCCCTGGGCGGCGCTCAGCACCGGCAGGCCGACCCACTCCGGCGCTGTCGGCTCCGCGCCGAGGGGACGAATCGAGTCTACTTCGATCCGGCGTTCCACGACTCCTCCGACCAGCCCGATCATGGCGTCGGGGTTCGTGGACGGCACCACGGAGTCCACCACGGTGGCGCGAAGCAGCAGGCCGAGTGGCTCCAGTTCGTCAATCACCTGCGCCAGCACGTGGGCCGAGATCTCGCCGTGATTCTGGGACAGCGGCAGCGCCGCACCGGCCCGGCCCGCGACCGGGGGCATGGCGAATGGTACCCAGGAGAAGGGCAGATCCGCGGCGAACCAGAGGTCGGCGTGGCCGCGTTCCCGGACCGGCGTGCGCGAGCCGTCCTCGGCCCGGTTCACCCACCACGACTCCACGGTCAGCACGCGGTGCGTGGTCCGGTATCCGGCGATGGTGGCCGGCGCGCCGCCGGCCCGGAGCGCAAAGCGGAACGAGTCGAGCACGGCGGTGCCGCCGTACCCGGACGGCGAGACGTGACCCGGACCCGGCGCCGACAGGCCGCCGAGCGCCCGGGCGAGGACCTGGACGTTGCGCACCATGAGCGCGGGCGGCCCGCCGACCTTCGGGCCCGCGACCATCATGATCTCGCCGCCACCGTCCTCGGGGGCGCCGCTGCTCCGGACCACGCTCAGCTCGGCGCCCTGGTGCACCTCCCAGCTGTAGAACGCATCGGAGATCCGGTAGGCCAGCGGCCCCGGCTCGCCCCGTGGCGGGTCAGCCGGGCCGGCCATGCCGCGGGCCGCCGCGAGCGCGGCGGCGGCCGGGATCAGAAGAACGAACCTCGTCATTGCCACACCTCCCGTCGGCGCGTGATCGCGCTTGCTCGAATAACGGAATCCTGTGCCGGCTCCCGCCATCGGGGGCCGGGGCACCCGGTGGCGGGGCTGGACATCCGATTGCGTTGAAGCTTGAGCGGTGAAACCGCTGGTACTCGTTAAGGAGGTTGGTCATGCTCCGGACTCCCCCCCCCGCCCGGCGCCGGATCAAAGCGCTGGGCATCCCGTTGCTCGCTCTGCTGGCGCTGGCCGCGCTGCCGCGCCCCCAGTCGGCCCAGATCCTCAAGAAGGTCAAGCGCACCGTGGCCGGTGCGGCCGAGGCCGAGACACTGCGGCAGCTCGACCAGCTGGTCCGGGGGAAGGTCCGCTGCGTGTTCGATGACCTTACCTGTATCAAGAACGCGGAGGCCTCCGAGGAAGGGGTGGTGCTGACCGACGACGAGGGCGAGATCCTGGTGGACGAGGACGGGAACCCTATCTCGGACCCGGAGAAAGGCGCGGCCGTCGCCCAGGGCCGGCAGGTCCGGCCCGGGGCAGGGGCCTGGGCCAACTACGACTTCGTGCCAGGCGACGAGATCCTGATCTACGAGGATTTCGGCCGCGACGAGGTGGGCGACTTCCCGAGGCGGTTCGGGCTGATCCAGGGGAACTGGGAGATCGTCGAGTGGCAGGGGGGCCGCTATCTGCAGGCCACGTCAGGTGGGCTCCTGGCCATCCCGCTGCCCGACACCCTGCCCGAACGTTTCACCATCGAGGTGCCGGTCACTTTCGCCCACGGCAACGCCTACGTGCGGCTCATGCCGGGCCGCGCGTACTACGGTCGGGACCGGCGCTACGGCGGGTCGGTCGTCTCGCTGGAACTCGCCCGCGCCGGGGTCCGGCCCGCGGGGAACCAGGGCCCGACCGTGATGTCCCAGGTGGAGGAGGACCGGCGCCCCAATGCCGGCGTCGTCCCGCTCCGGGTAATGGGCGATGGCGAGTACCTCAAGGTCTATCTCGGCGAGCGGCGGGTCGCCAACGTGCCCAACGCCGTCTTTCCCCGCGCCGATTCGCTGTTTATCGCGGTCGCGGGGGGCGAGGAGCGCCGACCGGTCCTGCTCGGGCCGATCCGGATCGCCGGAGGCGGCCGCGACCTTTACAACCGGCTGGCGGAGGAGGGTCGGGTCGCCACCCAGGGGATTCTGTTCGCCACCAACAGCGACCGGATCCGGCCTGAATCCACCCCGACCCTGGAAGAGATCGGGAAGATGCTGCGGGACTATCCCGAGCTTCGGATCGGGATCGAGGGCCACACCGACGGCGATGGGGAGGAGGCGTACAACCAGCAGCTCTCGGAGCGTCGTGCCGCGGCCGTCGAGGCCTTCTTGGTCGAGGAATACGGCATCCGCGAGGACCGTCTCCAGACCGCCGGCTTCGGCGAATCGCGGCCCGTGGCCGACAACTCCTCACCGGAGGGAAAGCAGCAGAACCGCCGCGTCGAGCTGGTCCGCCTGTCACCGTGACTCGCGGCAAGGAACACCGCATGCGAGCCTACCGCCGCCGTCGCGCCGTCGCGCTGTCCCTCGGCGCTCTCCTCATTCCCCCCACGCTTCACGGCCAGTGCGGCTCGGCGGGGCGCTTCGCCAGCACCGTGTGGGAGACGTACGTCGAATCGTCCCGGGAGGCGGGCTGCCTGTCACCGGTGCAGGGTCCGCTGAAATTCACGGCCTGCATGCTGACGGCGCCGGCGAGAACGCTGAAGATCGTGGACCGAATGGTGGGATGGTGGAACAGCATGGCCGAGGGAGACTGGGCGACGTTCGGCCCGCGCCGGCTGGACCCCGAGTGGCAGTTCGGCACGCTGTGGGGCACGTCGGGGCGTCTGTTCATGGGAGCGGCGCCGGTCCAGTCGTCGACGCGCATCGACGTGATGAAGCGGGACGGCCGCGCGCCTGCCGAGGTCGTGGTCTGCGCGACGCAGGAGGACGGGAGCACCCGGGAGCTGGCCCGCCGGCGCTTCGTGAAGGGGACGGACAACAAGAACGAGACGGCGACGTTCGTATTCACCGACCTGGCCGCCGAGCTCGTGTCGGTCAAGATCGACGCCAAGGACTGGGTTCCCACCAACGCCTTCGAGTACCGGGTACGCATGACCACGGAGCCAGACACGAACGGGGTCGGCCCGGTAACCGGTTTCGCCGACCTCCATCTGCACCAGGCCGCCGAGCTGGGGTTCGGCGGCAACAACATCTGGGGGAGCCACACCGGCCCGCTCGCGGACGCCCTGCCGACGGACGGGCGGGACCGGACCATCGAGAAGGCCTTCCTGCGGGGCCCGGTCCAGTGGGTCCTCGGGCTGCATTCGCTGCCCGGCTTCTTCCTCAGCGAGGGTGAGAGCCGGCACGGCGGCGGCTTCCCCGCGTTCGACTCGTGGCCCCACTTCAATGACGTGACCCACCAGCAGGTCCACGAGGATTGGTTGAAGGAGGCCCACGAAGGTGGCCTCAACCTAGTGGTGGTCTCCGCGGTCAACTTCGAGGGCTTCTGCTACGGTCTCAAGGCGGTCTTCCCCCGGCCCGGCGACCGCATGGGCTGCCGGGACATGGAAAACGTGGAGCGGCAGATCCGGGCGTTCATCGCGATGGACGAGAAGCACGACTGGTACGAGATCGCCGTCCATCCCTGGCACGCCCGCCGGATCATCAACGAGGGCAAGCTGGCCGTCGTGATCTCAATGGAGGTGAGCCACCTCCTGCCGCCGGATGAGGGCGATTTCGTGTCCCAGCTCGACGAGCTCTGGGGCATGGGACTCCGCACCCTCCAGCTCGCGCACGAGACCGATACCCGCTTCGCGGGCGCGGCGCCTCACCGGGCCCTCTTCGGCGCCTTCAACACGATCAAGTGGTACGTCGCCCGCGGGATCACCGGTGGGTTCGCCACGGACGCCGAGGGCAAGAACCTGAAGGGGCTGGGCGCCCCGGGCCGGCGGCTGATCGATGCCATGATCGCCCGCAACATGCTGATCGACGTGGCCCACCTCTCGGAGCGCTCCGTCTACGACGTGTACCAGCTTGTCGCCAACCGACACGCGTACTACCCGCTCTACGACTCCCACACTCGCTTCGAGTCCATCCTCACCGAGTGGGACCTGGAGACCCAGAAGGAGTTCCTCATCACGGATGAGCAGATCAAGTACCTGCGGCGGACCGGCGGGATGGTGGGCCTCCGCACCGGCCAGAACGCGATCCTCACGGTGGATGGGCCCGGCGGCCTCGGCGTCCCGAATGACTGCGACGGCTCGTCGAAGTCCTTCGCCCAGCTGGTTCATTACGGTCGCAACGCCGACATCCCCATGGGCTTCGGCAGCGACCTCAACGGCTTCATCAACCAGCTCGGCCCCCGCTTCGACGACGAAGGCTGCCCCCGCGCCGGGATCCGCATCCCCTACCGCTACGAGAACGGAGAGTTCGTCCTCGGCAACGATGGGCTCCCGATCATCACGGATCCGACTGGCGCCGCGGCGGCTGAGGCGGCGCGCCAACGGGCCGCGCAGAAGAACCCGAAAAAGGTGGCGTCATGCACCGTCGGCGGTGCCCGAGAGGGACGCCCGTTCGCGACCCACGGCCTGCGCCACGTCGGCTACCTGCCGGACCTGCTCGCGGACCTGGAGGCGCTGGAGACCCCGGGTGCTGAGATCCTCGCCTCCTCGGCTGAGGCGTTCCTTCGGATGTGGGAGCGGACCTACGACCCGGACCGCGGCCCCATCCCTGATGGCGCCGACCTCACCGGCTCCATTGCCACAGCGGATTCGGCATGGTCACCCTGCTCGGCGAGGGGCGTGACCGCGCTCAACCAGTTGGCCGGCACCTGGGTGCGGGTCGAGAGCAATCATCCTCCGAACAACGGCATGCGCATCCAGCTCGCGGTGGACCGCGCAACCCTTACGGGGATGCCGCCCAGCGGCAACCGGAACTTCCGCGTGGGGCAGGTGCTCTGGAAGGACGTCGCGTCCGACGGAACGCTCGAGGTGCTCGGCAGCGACGGCGCGTACTACCCCTCGCTCCTCACCCTCGAGGGGCCCGACCGACTCCACATCGACGTGGACCGCGAAAACAGCCCGGGGAACGACCAGACCTGGGAGCGGGCGGGGCCCTCCATCGACGGGGTCTGGGTCCTCCGGACCGGCGCGCAGCCGGCCAACGTCGGGCTCCAGGTCCAGGTCCTGGGCAATGAGGGCCGAATCCGCTTCCTCCCCGCCACCGCGACCGCCCGGCTCCGCGTCGGCAACCTGCTCTGGCGCGCCATCCGGGGCGGCGGGAACATGGAGGCAAGGGTGGACGGCAGCTATCGGTTGGGGCGCCTCGAGCTGTTGGATGAGGATCGTCTCCGCGTGGAGATCACCGGGCCGTCGGGAGTCATCGAGGAAACCTGGGTCCGACGAGGCTCAGACGCAGAGAAGATCGGCGAGACCGAGAAGAACCTGCTCCCCGGCGTGCGCGAACGGGCGCTCGACGCGGCACCTGCCCCTCTGGTCGAGCGGTCCATCCGCTCGCTCCTGGCCATGGCGGCCGACTCCATCGCGTCCCAGTCGTGGGGCACCATCGAGCTGGGCGGGGAGTCTTTCCGCTTCCTCGTGCTCGGGTGCCACATCGGGAGCGGCGCGCGCGATTCCGTGTTCGTGAGCGGCGCGGGCGAAGCCCCAGACGGCCGGACGCTGGAGGTGGAGCTGAAGCTGGAGCGGTCGCTCCAGGGGGATAGCGTCCGCGAGCGCGTCTCGATCCTGCTTGGCGATCGCTCCGCGGGAGAACTGTGGATGGCGACAGGCGGCAGGGGAACCGCGGTGGGCCCACCGGCTGGGGAGGCCGCACGGGAGTCGGCCGCCCAAGCCCGGTTCATCCTGGACGGGGACCGGCTCCGGATGCAAGGCCAGTTTCGTTCCCGAGGCGCGGGCGTGCGGGACGGTGCCGTCGAGGTGACCTGCCCCGAGTGAGGCCCGCAGCGCTTCGGCTCGCCGCGTTGCCGGCGTTGGGCTAGTCGGTGGACGCCCTGTCCGCACTGGGGGTCTCTTCCTCGGCTTCGTCCTCTGGGTCTGGCTGATGGTTCAGGCCCGGCGCGGCCAGGCGTGGGAGTCCCCGATCGATCAGTCCGCAGGTCCGCCGGGTCGCCGACCAGGCCGAGACCGGACCGAGTATGGAGTGGGAGAGTGTGACTGGGGTAATCCTGACCCAGCAGGGGAAG
>Ga0326597_10010011_pt1 | contig 12652 bp, 11 predicted proteins | sample RVTome_12_FD_203789 | JGI IMG/M metagenome (GOLD analysis project Ga0326597, IMG submission 203789) | Soil microbial communities from uranium-contaminated site in the Upper Colorado River Basin, Wyoming, United States - RVT100D185 | ecosystem: Environmental > Terrestrial > Soil > Contaminated >... | reverse complement strand
ACCGGCCAGCGAGATAACGGCAATGTCGGTCGTGCCGCCACCAATGTCGATGATCATGTTTCCAGACGGCTCCGTGATCGGCATGCCCGCACCGATCGCCGCCGCCATGGCCTCCTCCACCAGGTGGACCTCGCTGGCCTTGGCCCGGTAGGCGCTGTCCTTCACCGCGCGCTTCTCGACCTGCGTGATCTCCGATGGAACGCCGATCACGATGCGCGGGCGGACCCAGACATTTCGATTGTGCGCTTTCTTGATGAAGTAGGTCAGCATCTTCTCGGTGACCTCGAAGTCGGCGATGACCCCGTCCTTCATTGGCTTGATGGCGACGATGTTGCCCGGTGTGCGGCCGACCATCTCCTTGGCTTCCCTGCCGACGGCCTCGACACGGCCGTTGATCTTATTGATCGCAACGATGGACGGCTCGTTGACGACGATCCCTTTGCCCCGGGCGTAGACGCAGGTGTTCGCAGTACCCAGGTCGATTGCCAGATCATTGGAAAACAGTGAGAAAAACGAGCCCAGGCCCAATCTAGGTAGTCCCTTCTGAGATGTGAATGCCGTCCTTGCCCGAACCCTTTACCCGATACATGGCCTGATCAGCGGCCTTGAGTAGGTCTTCGGCCGATCCGGACACGTCCGGTAGGCTGGCGATGCCAATCGAGGCCGTCAGGTGCAGCGCCAGACCCCTCGTCTTGAGAAACGGAAAAACCCGAAGCCTGTCGAGGATACGCTCGGCGACGGCGATCGCGCCCTCTGGACCGGTATCCGGCAAAACGATCGCGAATTCGTCGCCTCCGAACCTCGCGACGGCGTCCGTCTCGCGAGCGCAATCGCGGATAACGGCTGCGGCCTCGACGAGCGCCGCACTACCCGCAAGATGCCCATGGTGAGTATTGACTTCCCTGAAGCCATCCATGTCGATGAACAACACGGAGAGCGACTTGCCGCTCCGCACTGCCCGCTTTTGCTCCCGGTGCAGGACCAGGTTCAGATAGCGGGAGTTGTAGAGCCCGGTGAGATCATCAGTGATCGACAGGGCCTCCGCCTTCTGGAACGACAACGCGTTGTCGAGCGCTATGGCGACCGGCTCGAGCAGCGTGCGCATCGCCGCTGATACGTGCACGCCAAGCGACGGCGCGGTGGCCGACGGCATTGGATCGAGGGCGACCAGGGCGGCGAACGTACGGCCGCGATAGATGAGCGGCAAGGCGACGGCGGTTCCACAGGCACCCGCTGCGTCTGGCTGGTCTTTCGAGAGGTCGGCAGACGTGAACTCGGCGCCGCGAACCACGACTCGGGTGGCCGCGACCCACGCCGACCGGTGAAGTGCCGGCGTCAAGCCTTGTTCGGCGAACACGGCCAGTTGTTCATCAACGTCCGGCACCACGACTGCCCAGCAGGGCGCGGGAATCCATTCGCCAGCCTGCCACACGAGCCAGGCCGCGACCTGAAATGGATCGAGCGAAACATTCGCTCCTCGGACGGCACCGATCAGGGCACCCGGCTGCTCGAGGCGCGTCCGGAGCGAACGCAAGTCTGCCTGGACGCGGCTGGCGAAGTCGGTGCGACTGGCGCCGGAAACCATTGCGTACGCGGCGTCAGGCTTGGCGGAAATCAGCGTCACCGCTCGCGGGGGCGGGGGAGTACTCGGGCATGAGATGGGCGGCGACGTGCCGCTAAGTCCTTCTGAACCAGAGGAATATATCACATGACTTGAGCGACTCCTATTGAACCGATGTAAGATGAGCGGTCTTTTAGAGGTTTTTCGATGACTATGCTCGACCGGATGCGGCGCCACAAAGGCTGGCTCAAGTGGAGCCTCGCCCTGGTAGTGCTCGCCTTCATCGTCTTCTACATCCCCAGCTTTCTCAGTGATCCGACCGTCAGCGTGGGTGTCCTTCCGGGCGAGGTGATCGCCGACGTGGAAGGCCGTGAGCTCACGGCGGGCCAGTTCCTGCAACTGTACAATTCCCAAATCCAGGCGTACCGCACCGCGTACGGCGGCAGCATGAGCGACGAGATCCTTCGCCAGCTTGGCATCGATCAGCAGATTCTGCAGCAGATGATCGACGAGCAAGCCACACTCACCGAAGCGGAGCGGCGCGGCATCACCGTCAGCGACGAGGAGCTAGCCCAACAGATTTTTGCGATTCCTGGACTCCAGGAGGACGGACGTTTCGTCGGCGAAGAACGCTACGAGCTGATTCTGCGGAGTCAGCTGCCACCGATTACCAAGGCGGTCTTCGAAGAGAACTTGCGGAGCAGCTTGATGATGGACAAGCTGCGCGCCGCCCTCACCGACTGGATGACGGTGTCGGACGCCGAGATCGAAAGTGAATTCACGGAGCGAAACGAGAAGGTCAAGCTGCAGGTCGTGGCGCTCACCGCCGACAGGTTCCGCGACCAGGTCACGGTGACGGACGCGGATGTCGCCTCGTATTTCGACATGCACGAGGAGGACTATCGCATCGACGAGCAGCGCACGGTGAAGATGCTGCTGCTCGACCGCGATCAGGCGCAGGCCACGCTCACGGTGTTGCCCGCCGACGTTCAGCGCTTCTACAACGACAACCTCCCCCAATACCAGACGCCCGAGCAGATTCGCGCCAGCCATATCCTGTTGAATACGGCCGGCAAGGACGAGGCCGCTGTCCGCGCACAAGCAGAAGACCTACTGAAGCAGCTCGAGGCCGGTACCGACTTCGCGATGCTTGCGACCGAGTTCTCTGAAGACCCTGGCACCGCGGCCAACGGCGGCGACCTCGACTATTTCAGCCGTGGACGCATGGTGCCCGAGTTCGAGACCGCGGCGTTCGTGCTCGAGCCGGGCCAGACCAGCGACATCGTCCGAACCCAGTATGGCTTTCACCTCATCAAGGTGGTGGACAAGAAGCCGGCCGTGACCCAGTCCTTCGATGACGTCAGGCCGCAGATCGAGGACCTCTTGAAACGCCAGCGCGCGGACCAGCAGATCGCCGCCCGCGCCAGCGATTTTGCATCGCGCATTGACAGTCCCGCGGATCTGGACAGCGTGGCGAGCAGTGCGGGCCTCATCGTGTCGGACACCGACTTCTTCGGACGCGCGGATCCCGTTCCAGGCCTCGGCGTTGCGCCGCAGGTCGCCCTCGCGGCGTTCCAGCTCGACGACGATCAGGTCAGTGCGCCGATTGCGTCTCCGCGGGGTCCCGTGTTCGTGACAGTCACGGGCAAGCGCGAGCCGTACATCCCGATGCTCGACGAGGTCCGAGCCACCGTCCGCGAGGACCTGATCCGCGCCCGCGCCACGGAGCTGAGCCGACAGCGCGCAACGGCAATCGCCGCGACGCTGCGGTCGGCGTCGGATTTTGCCGCCGCCGCCACGGCACAGGGATTCGAGGCCAGGGAGACCGAACTCATCGCGCGCGGGACGCCGCTGCCCGACATCGGCGTCAGTCCGGAGGTGGACCGGGCCGTGTTCGGCCTGCCGGTGGGCAGCGTCAGCGAGCCGATCGCCACGACCGATGCCACGGTCATCGCACGGGTCGTCGAGCGCGACGACGTGACGCCCGACGAGTTGCTACTGGGGAACGATGCCTTCCGCGAGCAGTACCTCGGTGAACGCCGCAACCGTTTCTTTGCCGCCTACATGGCCAAGGCGAAGCAACGGATGCGCATCGAAATCCAACAGGACGTCGTGGCGCGCATGCTGGCAGACACCGGCGGCGGGGCGGGCCGCGTCTGGTCCGAGGAACACGGCCACTTTCACTGACGCCAACGGGGGCGCGACACCGCACGAACGTCACCGCACAAATGCGAACGGCATCAGCGCCAACGGCTCGCCGCGCCGGAACAGCCGAACCGGCGCCGTAAGCGCCGCGATGATCCTGCCCTCCGCTCCCCCTCCAAGCGGCGCCCAGACGCCTGGGCGTGACGACCCGAACTGCTGCGCCAGGGCCTCGTACAACGTGCGGTGCGGGGGATAGACAACCAGCTCCACCTCTTCATCGGCGGGGATGCCGGCGCGTTGTTTCGCAATGGTGACCGCCGCATCGAGCCCTCCAAGCTCGTCGACGAGGCCCCGTGCGCGCGCCTGCAGGCCCGTCCACACGCGGCCCTGTGCCACCGCATCGATCTGTGCCGGGGTCGTGCGACGCGACCGAGCGGCCTTCTCCACGAACGACTCATAAAACACGTGCATGTACTCCATGACCTTGGCCCGCTGCTCCGGTGTAAACGGCTCGAACGGCGAAGACAGACTGGCGTTCCGGCCCGACTGGACGGTGGCTGTGGTAACGCCGACCTTGGCCAGGGTCTCACCGATCGCAATCTTTCCGCCGAAGATCCCGATAGAGCCGGTGAGGGTCGCCGGTTGCGCCACGATGACCGCTGCAGGCATCGAAATGTAATAGCCGCCGGAAGCCGCCAGATCCGACATGGATGCGATGAGCGGCCGCGACGGCTTTTGATCCCGCGTGATCATCAGCTCTCGCCAGATCACGTCGGAGGCCACGGCCGAGCCACCCGGACTGTCCACGCGTAGCACGATCGCGCGGATGGAATCGTCGTCACGAATACGCCGGATCTGTTCGACAATCGTGTCTGACCCGACGATCGCGCCGTTGACCGTGTCGTACGAGCTCGCACCAGACGCGATGACGCCGGAGGCGTACAACACCGCGATGCGCGATTGTGTCCGGATGCCGACGGAGCGAGGGCTGATGTCGCGGTACTCCGACTCTTCGACGCGGTACAGATCGCCAGTTGGCGGCTTGAGCGCCGGGACGCGATCCTCGATCTCGTCAAGGTAGGCGAGACCGTCGATCAGTCCGGCACGCAGTGCAGCGTCCGGCGTAAACGGCCCTTCGTCGAACAGCGCTCGGACGTCGTCGATGCTCGTGCGCCTCGCCTCGGCAATGCCGCGAACGAGTTGCTCGTATAGATCGCCATTGAGCGATTCGGCCATCTCGCGGTGCGCTGGCGTGAGGTCTCTCTGTGTAAACTGATTGACGGCTGTCTTGTACGCGCCGATTTGGAGGAAGTCCGGATACGCTCCGACCTTGTCGAGCGCACCCCGCAGAAAGACCTCGTAGGACGCGATGCCGGTGAGATCAAGCGGGCTCGTCGGCAGCAGGAACACGCGATCGGCTGCACTGGCGAGGTAGTACTCCCGGTCGCCGCCGTATTCGAGAAAGGCGACGACAGTCTTGCCAGACTGTCGGAAGTCGATAATCGCGTCGCGCAGTTCCTGCACCTTCGCCCAGAACGGCAACTCGAGGGTGGATGGCAGCAGCAGGACGCTCGCGACCCGCGGATCACGTTTGGCTTTGCGCAGGCTCTCGACGAAGCCGCGAACGGTTGACGCCTCCCGCCCCAGAACTTGCCCGACGATGTCGTTAGGGAGCACCTCCAATAGCTCGCCGCCCGGTCGCACCACGAGCAGCGTGCGGTCGGGGATCGTCGGCTCTCGTAGGGAGAATACGTAGAGGAACACGACCCCTGCCATGGACAGCACCGTCGCTATCCCGATGAGCATGAACACCAATGCAACGCCGCGGCGTAGTGCCACAAGAGACCTCCCGGAAAAAGGAACGTAGCAGACGGTAGACAGGAGGCAGTATGCCCCAGGCAGGTTCGCCGCCGCCGGCGGCCAATGAGGTCGCGTATAATCCCGCGATGCGGCGGAATCTGACGATCTGGCCAGTTTTCTCTCTCATCCTCCTTGCTGGCTGCGGCGGTGGCACCGAAGGGAGCAACGTGACACAACTCATCAGACAGGACGGCCGCCTGGGCGACGGCGCTGAGGCCGTAAGTGGGCGCACAGTAACCGTGCACTATACGGGCTGGCTGTACGACCAGTCGCAACCCGATAACCAGGGCGCGAAGTTCGACAGCTCGCGCGACCGCAACGAGCCCTTCTCGTTCACCCTCGGCAGTGGCCAGGTCATCCAGGGATGGGACGAAGGCGTCGCAGGCATGCAAGTCGGCGGGCGACGGACTCTGACCATCCCCTCGGCGATGGGCTACGGCGCGCGCGGGGCGGGCGGCGTGATTCCACCGAACGCGGTGCTTCTCTTCGACGTCGAGCTGCTGGACGTGAAGTGAAGGCTTTAGGCGTTGGGCTTTAGGCGTTGGGCTTCATCTGAACGAAAGACCGGAGACGAGAGTCCACAGACATGTTTCAGTAATACCAGTCGACGATGACGTCGCGCGTGCCTCCACGAACGGGACGTACTTCGTGGGGCATTGATGCGTCAAACGCCACCAGGGCGCCTTGCCGCGGGACGACGGTGATGGTCTCGGACGCCACGGGCACATCGGACGGCTCGGGAAAAATGACCAGCTCGCCCCCGCTGAATTCTCCGGGGTCCGGTCGGGCCCGCGAATTGTTCAGGAACACAATCAGCGAAACCAGCCGCCGTGCGGCGTCGGGCCAGGCCGTCTCCACGGCCCGGTCACGATGGCGCCGATAGAAGCCGCCCGGACCGTAACGGAGAAACCCCGGTCCCTCGCGGCTCACAAGGGAGAGGCGGTAGTGGGCCGCGACGGCGTCGCGCCCCGCGTCAAGCGTCGCCTCCACCGCGTCGAGGGTGGCGTCATCGATATCGATGCTCGCCGCGCGGCGCGCGTTCTGATCGGGGTTGGCGCAGGGATCGAACACTTCGGCGGGCTCGGCCATGCCCCGGTCCATGGCGGTTCGAATGCGAAAGCACGTGGCCGGGGCGAGAAAATGGGGGGCCAGATACGGTCGAGGGCGTCGAATAGCCTGGTATCCTGACAAAATTGGGCCCAAAACAGTGGGTTATCTACCCGTCAGTCAAGGTCGCCGGGGGTATGGCCGATAGTGTAATACGTTCGAGCAGAAGTGTTAAAATCTAGGCGTCTGGATGCCTCTGATTCGCTGTGGCGACAACTGTCACAGACTGACTGTATGGTCCTTGGCTGGTAAGATCCAGCCGACGTCAAGATCGGGCTGTCGGGTAGAGCAGCTGCGGAGACTTGAGCCTCAATGGGCTCCGCGTCTGAAAGGTTTCACGATTGAACAATCAGACTCCCCCGGAATTCGACGTGAAGAACGCAGAGCGCCGCCTGCCAGGCGACGTTTCTTCGACCGATGTCGGGACACCTCTGGCCGATGACGCCAGGACGAGGGCAAGCTACGGGGGCTACGGCGACACCATCGAGGCCGATTCGGAATTCAGCCTCGCCCACTATCTCCAGATCATCTACAGGCGCCGCTACATCGCCACGACCGCGTTTCTCGTTGTGTTGGTGAGCGTCCTTCTCTACACGGTCACGGCCACTCGAATTTACGAAGCCTCCACCAGAATCCTCATCGAGCGAGAGGGTCCCAACGTCGTATCGTTCCAGGAGGTGCTGCAGCAGAGCACGCTGACCGACGACTACTACGAGACGCAGTATGCGATTTTGCAAGGGCGCGGGCTCGCGCGCCGCACGATCGACGCGCTCGACCTCTGGTCGTCTCCATATTTCAACCAGAGGCCAGGATGGACGATCCGCGGGATCATTCTGGCGCCCATGAACATCGTGGCGCAATGGTTCGAGCCGCCGAGACTGATTGAGGCACCGGCTGCCGCCGAAACGAGGGCCCAGTCGCGTGTGATCGACCAGTTCCTGGAGAAGTTGAACGTCGAGGCTATTCGCTTCAGCCGTCTCGTCGATGTCAGCTTCCGGTTGCCCGACCCAGTCCTCGCGGCGAAGGTGGCCAACGCGCTCGCGACAGCGTACATCCAGCAGAGTGTGGAGCTCAGGTCGACGACAACGAAAGAGGCGTCCAACGTCCTCACCGAGCAGTTGGACGAGCAGCGCGAAAGGCTCGAGGCGAGCGAGCAGGCGCTGCAGGCCTACCGCGAGCGCACCGACTCGGTGTCGCTCGAAGAACGTCAGAACGTCACCGTGCAGAGGCTTGCGGATTTGAACGCAGCGGTGACGAGAGCCAGTACGGTCCGAATCCAGAAGGAGACGGCGTACAACCAAGTCAGGACCGTCCAGGAGAATCCCGCAGCGATCGACAGTGTTCCGCTCATCCTGTCGAACGCGTTCGTTCAGCAGCAGAAGACTGAGCTCGCCAGTCTGCAACGGCAGCGGGCGCAGCTGTCCGAGAAGCTTGGCCCGAACCATCCCGACATGGTGAACGTCGGTCTCGCCATCACGAACGCCGAGACCAGGATTCAGACGGAGGTCGCGCAGATCGTCCAGGCGATGCGCAGCGACTACGAATCAGCGCTGGCGGAAGAACGGACGCTGACCCGCGCGCTTGACCAGCAGAAACAGGAGGCGCAGGTCCTCAACCGGGCGGGCATCCAGTACGGGGTTCTGCAGCGCGACGCCACCGCGAACCGCCAGATGTTCGAGAGTCTCCTGCAGCGCACGCAGGAGACCGGGGTGTCGGAGCAGATCACGGCGGGCAACATCCGCGTGGTCGATCAGGCCGAGACGCCCACCGCGGCGGCTTCGCCCAATCCGCTCAATAACCTGCTCCTGGCGCTGCTCGGCGGGCTGACGCTCGCCATCGGCCTGGCGTTCACGCTCGAATATGCCGACGACCGGATCAAGAATCCCGATGAGATAAAGAAGTTCCTTGGACTCCCGTATCTCGGCATGGTGCCGGCGTTGTTCGACAAGAGCATCGTGTCGCCGCTCATCAGCGACGGCATGTCGAGTGCATTCTCCGAGAGCTTCCGGTCGATTCGGACGAATGTGCTGTTTTCCTCGATCGAGGAGGGCGGGCGTTCGATCGTGGTCACGAGCTCCGCACCCGGCGAGGGGAAGACCGTCGTTTCGACGAACCTGTCGGTCGCCCTCGCGCAAGCCGGTCACCGTGTGTTGCTCATCGATGTCGACATGCGAAAGCCGCGCGTCCACGAGGTGTTTTCGCTCCCCGCGGCGCCCGGCCTCTCGAACCTGCTCGTAGGCAATGCGACGGCCTCGGAAACGATCCAGGAGTCTTCGACGCCCGGCCTCTGGCTGATGCCGGCGGGCACCCTCCCGCCTAACCCGGCGGAACTGCTGGGATCGAAGCGCTTCAAGGGCTTCTTGGCGTTCCTGCGGCAGCACTTCGACTGGGTGATTATCGACACACCGCCCATCATGGCGGTCACGGATGCGTCGATCGTGGCGAACCTCGCGCACGGCGTGGTCTTCGTCGTCGGCGCGGAAATGACGAGCCGGCGCATGGCGCACCGCGCCGTCGAGCAGCTCGCGTTGGGGCAGGCGAAATTTCTCGGCGCCGTGCTCAACCGGGTGGACCTACAGCACAACCCCTATTACTACTCCCGGTACTATCACCCCGGGTACGGCGGTTACTACGGACCGCCCGGCGGCACGCCCAGCGGCACGTCCAGCCACGACCACGATCGGGTTGCAGCGACGTCGGACGCGATCAGTGCCGCCGACGCGGCGGCGGCCAGGACCGTCGATGATGCCGTCGCAGCTGGCGACGGGATGGCACGCAGCGCCGATCGGGCCGGACGTTCGGAGGCCAGGGCGATCTAGCCCTTCCGCGTCGACCGGCATTTGTGATGCTTGACCCTGCCCGTGCGACCGTTGTAGGATTTCGCTCCATGTCATTCATAGACAGCGCCGAGGAAGTGCTCGATCGTGCGGAGTCGTCGTTGGGGTCGTTGATCGCTGACGCGCTCAAGGCGAAGGCGTACCACGAAATCACGGCAATCGCAGCCTTGGCGGAGTCGGTCGCTGCCATCGGGGCCAAGCGCTCTCGCGAAGGCAGGATGATCAGTACGGCCACCACGGAGTTTGGAAGCACGCCGCCGACCGCCGACACCGCGAGGGCGTCCGAGCCGTCGTGGATGCGGCCAAAAACCACGTAGCCCTTCAATCCTCGCCGCGGACCAGCTTTCGGTAAGGTCCGCGCGCGTGCCTGCGATCCCTCGGCGATCCCACCTTCAGGTATCCTTTTTCGCCCACGGAAGGCAGCATGGTGATTCCGCCAACGCAGCCCATGATAAAGCAGGCTAAGTGTAATATAGTCTCGATGTTAGGCTTGTTTTGACGTGTCTCCCTGCGCGAGAAATACGCATGAACTGTAAGTCACAGGGCAGAGCTGACCCTGCCGAGCTGATCCCTATTGCACAAGGGAACGACCTCGTGTCCTGGGCTTCGCCTGTCGCCTTTCTCCTGTTGGTGGGCGTCATGACGGGATCCGGTTGTGGAACCGCTCCTGACGAGACGAGCCGTATCGAGCCGGTGTACAGCCAAACGACCGGCAGGCTAGAACTGCTGAAATACGACGCAGACGGCGACGGCACCGTCGATACCTGGAGCTATATGGACGGCGCCCGGGTCTTGCGAATCGAACTGGACGGAGACCAAGACAGTCGGATCGACCGGTGGGAGTACTATGGACCCGACCAGCAAATCGAGAAAATCGGCGTCTCCACCAAGCCAGGTGGGAGGGCCGACCGGTTCGAATACTACGAGAATGGCGTACTGACGCGCGCCGAGGGAGATACCAACGGCGACGGTAGGATCGACAAATGGGAGGTCTACGATGGTCCACGCCTTGCATCTGTGTCGTTCGACACGACGCAGCGGGGTTCGCCAGACCGGCGCGTGGTGTACGGGCCAGATAGAAGCGCACGACTCGAGTTGTTACCCTGACGTCGACTCGCGCCATCCGCGGTGACGGCCCGCGTTACGCCGGGTGAAGCGGGCCTGCCTGGTGACTGTCGGTTTGTCTAGGGTTGCGGTGACGGGGCGATTCGGCTGAGACTTAGGGCTGGGGAACGACAGTAGAAAGAGTTCCCGTGGGCGGGGACCGGAACTGGATATAAGCGAGCTAATCATGCGTCACATAACCGTAATTGCTTTCGTAATATGCCTCTCACTGTCAGTGTTGCCACTTGCCGCCGCCCAGGTGGCCGAGGCAGCCCAGACCGCCGTCGGGGGCGCCGTCGGGGGCGCTGTCCCAGGCGCGTCACAGGCGGTTATCAGCGGCGGCGTCGTGAGCCTGGGCGGACAGCCCCTGACGGGCGCCGTGGTTCAGGCCAGGAATCTGGTGACAGGTGCCGTTAGCGGCTCGTCGTCGACCGTGACCGCCGGGCAGTTTGCGCTGAGCGTCAATCCCGGAAGCTACGTGGTCGAAATCGTGGACGCGGGGGGGCAGATCGTTGGTACGAGTTCGTTCGTTTCCGTAGCCGCCGGGGCCACTGTCACAACGACAACCGTAACCGCCACCAGTAGTGCGCTGGGCGTGGTCAGCAGCGCGACGGGCCTCGCGGGTGTGCTTGGTTCCACCGTCGCCGCGCCGGCCGTCAGCGCCGCCGCTGCGACGGCAGGTGTGGTCGGCGTGGTCGCGCCGCCGGCCGCGCCCACCGCCAGTCCGTCGAGGTAGCGGACTCGGATTGGCATCCGTCGCACACTCCAACGTCTCCGCCGAAAACCATATAGCAACGTCTGTGTCAATGCGACACAGACCGCGCGCCTGGCTCGCGGCGCTGGCCGCCGTTGCCCTCTACGCTTCGCCGGCGTTCGCGCAGAACGATCCAGCGCCTGATGCGGAGGCGACGATGCGACTCGGACCGCTCGCGATGAAGTCGGCCTTTGCGTTGAGTAACCTCGGTATCGACACCAACGTCTTCAACGAAGCGGGCGCCGATGGTCCGCAGAGTGATACCACGATGACGTTCACGCCCACGACCAATCTCTGGCTGCGCATGGGCCGGACGTGGGTCAGCGGCACGATCGACGTCGATTGGGTCTATTACCACCGGTTTAAGTCCGAACGGTCGGCCAACTCGACCTACACGGTGGACGTGTCGCGCGCACTCAACCGTCTGGCCCTGAAAGGGGGTGCCAGCCGTGTCAGCACGCGTGACCGGCCTGGCTTCGAAATCGACGCGCGCTCGCAGCGCGCCGAGACCGCGTTTGACGGCGAAGTCACGATGCGGATCTTCTCGAAAACGCGCGCAGGGGGCCGTGCGTGGCGCCGGCATGTCGAATTTGACCAAGCGGCGGTGTTCCGGGATGCCAGCCTGGGCCAGCAGTTGAATCGGAAGTCCTCCGGTACGGCCGTCACGCTTCGCCATGATCTGACGCCGCTGACGAGCGTCTCGCTCGAGATCGGGCGCGATCGCGAGCGATTCGTGTCTTCGCCGTTCAGGGACTCCGACTCCACGCGTGTGACGGCGAACGTAACCCTTCGACCGCTGGCGCTGATCAGTGGAGACGCGTCCTTCGGCTACCGGCGTTTCACGCCGCTAACAGGCGAAGTGCCACCCTACCGGGGCGGAACGGCGGCCGTCGGTCTCTCGTACACTGTGATCGGCGCAACCCGACTGGGCGTGGAGGCCATCCGCGACGTGCAGCCCTCGTTCGAGCGCACCCAACCGTACTATCTTGAGACGGGTGTGACCGGGTCCGTGCAGCGGCAGGTGTACGGTCCGTTTGACGTTTTGGCGCGCGCAGGCGTCCGGCGCCTCGCGTACCGCGATCGGATCGGCGTGGTGGTACGGGCATCCGACCGGACGGATCGCGTGCGCACCTTCAGCTTGGGCGCTGGGTATCGTCTCGGACTGGACAAACGCATCGGCTTCACGCTCGATCATCAGGAGCGAAGGTCCAGTGTCGACGAGTACCAGTACAGCGGCCTGCGATTCGGTATGTCTGTCACGTATGAAACTTAGGGCCTTGACGA
>Ga0326597_10010010_pt1 | contig 12653 bp, 12 predicted proteins | sample RVTome_12_FD_203789 | JGI IMG/M metagenome (GOLD analysis project Ga0326597, IMG submission 203789) | Soil microbial communities from uranium-contaminated site in the Upper Colorado River Basin, Wyoming, United States - RVT100D185 | ecosystem: Environmental > Terrestrial > Soil > Contaminated >... | reverse complement strand
CTCTGATGTTCGACTCTTTGCTCTTAGCTCGTCCCTCTTACTCCATGCTCCATGCTCTTTGCTCCTAGCGTCTGGCACTTAGCCCTTAGCTCTTAACGCTTGGCCCTTTGCGCTCTTTGTGGTGAATATCTCTTCACAGGAAACCCAGAACAAGCATTTATACCAAGCTGCGGTTCGGTAAACCCTGTACCACGGACTTGTCTCCGTGGTTTTGGGGCGCTGCCCTTCGGGGAACTTCAGAACATTTATCCCCGCACTCACGTGCGGAGCGTTCTGTGGTACGGGGTAAAGAAATACGCCGACGAACTTCCGAATTGACTTAACATGCGCTATAACGCAATGAACGCAATAACTCAATCAATAGATGGGAAAGTCAAGAGTCAAGACGCGATCCCATTAGCGGTCCACCGTCCATAACATGCGAAGCCCAGCTGCCATAGAAGAAATCGTCATCGAAGCTGGACGCACCGAGAAGAACTACTGGCTTGACCTCTGGCGCTACCGGGAATTGTTTTTCATTCTGGCGTGGCGGGACGTGGCGGTGCGTTACAAACAAACCGTCATCGGGGTTGCCTGGGCGCTCATTCGACCTTTCGCTACCATGATCGTCTTTACGGTAGTGTTTAACAAAGTAGCAAAACTCGATGCCCCCGGCTCTTTGCCCTATGCGCTTTTCGTCATTGCCGCCCTGCTTCCTTGGCAGTTTTTCTCGACGGCGCTCAGTGAGTCGAGCAACAGCCTTATCGGTAACGCCAATCTCATCTCCAAAGTTTATTTCCCGCGTTTGATCGTTCCGGCGGGCTCCGTCATCACGAGCTTCGTAGATTTTTTGATTACGTTGGCGCTCATGGCGGCGATGATGACTTGGTACGGTGTCCTGCCGGATTGGCGCCTGCTCACCTTGCCACTTTTTATCGCTCTCGCTTTCGGAGCTGCTTTCGGCGCCGGTCTGTGGTTGTGCGCCTTAAATGTCGAATACCGCGACTTTCGTTACGTCATTCCCTTCGTTGTCCAGTTCGGCCTCTATATTTCGCCGGTCGGGTTCAGCAGCGACAAAATCCCTGAACAATGGCGCTTGCTTTACGCCTGTAATCCAATGGTCGGCGTGATCGACGGCTTCCGCTGGGCGCTTCTGCGCGGCGAGTCCGCTCTTTGGTGGCCAAGCATTCTGACGTCTGTCCTGCTGACATCTGTCCTCTGTCTTTCTGGCGTCTGGTACTTCCGAAGGACCGAGAAAACTTTTGCGGATGTCATATGAAACCAGAGGTCAGAAGTCAGCAACCAGATATCAGCAACTAGAGATCAGAACTCAGAAGTCAGCGGACAGAAGTCAGAGGTTGGCAAATCCGCACTCCGAAATTCGCAGTTCCGGTCGGCTCCCTGCTTTGGTATGAGCGATTACATCATCAAAGTCGAAAATCTCGGCAAGAAGTATAAAATTCGGCACGAACAACCGGAACGTTACGTCGCGTTAAGGGATGTTCTCGCGCGGTCGGCTGTCGCACCGTTAAAATGGCTGCGAAAACACAGCGCGTCGACCACGGCGCATGGAGCGAGTAATAACCGGAGTGGCGCAGATGTCTCTGCGCCTGGCTCTCTGACCTCTGACCTCCGATTTCCGACCTCTGAAGACTTTCGGGCTCTCCGCGACGTTTCCTTCGAAGTTAAACAGGGCGAGGTCGTCGGCATCATCGGCCGTAACGGCGCTGGTAAGTCTACGCTGCTGAAGATCCTGAGCCGGATCACTGAACCGACCGAAGGACGGGTGCGGATTCGCGGGCGGGTCGCGAGTTTACTCGAGGTAGGCACCGGCTTTCATCCGGAACTAACCGGCCGTGAGAATATCTTCCTGAACGGCGCGGTTCTCGGCATGACCAGAGAGGAGATACGACGAAATTTCGATGAGATCGTTGCCTTTGCCGATATTGAAAAATTTCTCGATACGCCGGTGAAGCGTTATAGCAGCGGCATGTACGTGCGGTTGGCGTTTGCAGTAGCGGCCCAATTGGAACCCGAAATTCTTGTGGTTGATGAGGTTTTGGCTGTTGGTGACACGGAGTTTCAAAACAAATGTCTCGGGAAAATGCGCTCCGTGAGTGAGAGCGGCCGTACGGTGCTTTTCGTGAGCCATAATCTGAGCGCTGTGATGTCGCTTTGCAGTCGAGGACTGTTACTTATCCACGGACAATTGAACCTTGATGGTACCGCTACCGAGTGTGTCCAAGAGTACGTCAAGCACCATACCGGACTGGATTCATTCGAGCGGGCAATTGATCCTTCCGATCGGGTCAAAATTATTTCCGGCAAGATTACCTGTTCAGGTGAAACAATCGGACTTCGGATGGTGCTCGAACTTCAAGTTTGGTCCGATGCTGATCGAAGGTTAAGCGTCGACTTGAGACTTTCCGAGGGTGCGGGCGGTCCGGTTGGTTTCGGATCGTTAGGAACGCTTTCGCGCAGTCATTTGGTCGAGTTTCAGAGAGGTATTACGGAGATCGCAATTTCCTTTCCGACCCATTTGCTTGCTAATGGGGCTTACGCGCTCAGCTTAGACGTGACAATTCCAGAGCAAGAATACTTGGACCGAGCGGAGCGTTGTTTGAGCTTTAACTTGGAACGACCCGCGTCTGTCCACCAAGAGCGTGTTCCGTGGCAACGTTGGGGTTACGGTTGTCTCGAAATTCCGCTTTCATTGGACCGTTTGAGTAACGTGTCAACTTCGCAGGAAATATGTTCAGGTCTCTGAAGAATCCGCTGAAAGAGAGGCTGTATCAGACGATCGGAATTTGTTTTAACCCCTATGGCGTACCTTTTTCGCGCCCTGCGTAATCTATACGACGTAACTGCAAACGTATTGTTTGTGGAGAGCATGTGCATTCCCGGTGGCGCGCCGGTTGCTTATTTACGTGATGAGGGACTGGGCGAAGATCAGGGTCTGAGACATGTGGCTTTGTACCCTTCCGAGACATGTTTAATCAAGATGCTGTATCGTGCAGGTTTTCGTTGGGTTTACCGTTCCCGGTCTTTGCCCAATCATCAAGAGTTTCAGGCAACTGTTTGGCAGAAAAGACTGCGAACGATCCTAATCGCTTCGAAAATGGCTTTGGACCGCCGTTTTCTGGTGCCGGTAAAAGAGCCGGTAACCAAGTCTGATTCTTGGACAACAGCTTGGGGTCAGTGTCGGAGGTCTGTGAAATCCCTTGCGCATTTTATTCATATGCCATGGACCAAAAAGTTAGCAACGCTGAATCGGTATTGAGAGAGACGGGATAAAACTGATGAATTGGTTCAACCATGTTGGGCGTTTCCTTCACAAACCATGGCCGGAAAAAGGCACTATCGTTCGATTCTACCTTAAACGCTTTGGGTATAGTTTATTACTATCAGTCCCATTGCCACTTCGCCTTCCCTATGGTGGGTGGTGGCTTGCCCGCAATGATGCATGCAGCGCAGCGATTTTCGCAGAGGTCTTCGAAGAAAGCGAGCGGCATTTTGTAGAGCAATTTTTGAGGGAAGGGATGACAGTTCTGGATATTGGAGCACACCACGGATTCTACACAATTCTCGCATCAAAGAAGGTTGGACCATCGGGGCATGTAATTGCCTTTGAACCCTCACCGAGAGAGCGACGAAGGCTCTTGTTGCACTTGAAGCTTAATCATTGCACGAACGTAAAAGTTGAACCTCTTGCACTTGCCAGTCAGGAGGGAGAAACTACATTTTTTCTGGTGAACGGACGCGAAACAGGCTGTAATAGTCTTCGTCCGCCAGCGGTTTCTGAGCCTACCAAAGCAATTGCTGTTAGCACAAAGACTTTAGACGGCTACCTTGAAAATGAGAGCATTCATCATGTGGACTTCATTAAGATGGATGTGGAGGGGGCAGAGTTAGAGGTGCTGAAAGGCGCTAGGCAGTTGCTCGCCCGAAGTCCCAAACCGGTTATCATGGCTGAAGTGGAGGACATCCGCACTGCTCCTTGGGGCTACGCTGCTTCTTCCATCTATGATTTTTTGGCGGATCGGGGGTACCGATGGTTTTTCATCACACAAGGCGTCTTGCGCCCTTGTCCAAGAATCGAGCAGTATGACGCCAATCTAGTTGCTGTGCCGGAGGGAGGGTTGTCTCAGGTAAGCGGATTAATTGAGCGGATGGGAAGGGACGACGGATAAAAGTGATGAGGGCCTATGAGCGTGCGCCGATAGAGCACGTCAAAGACTTTTGGGATCGGCATCCTCGCAACATCCATTCACCCAAGCCAGTGGGCACAAGGGAGTATTTCGACGAGTTTGAAACCCGTAACTAGTCTGTTGAGCCGCACATTCCGTGCTTCGCTCAGTTTGAGCGCTGCCACGGCAAGAAGATGCTGGAGATCGGTTCCGGATAGTCACATTCGAGCAGAACCAGTATCCGGGTAGGCATGAAGCCGATGAAGGTAAGCAAGTTAACGCTAGATTTGCTTGGAAACTACATAAAGCCATTCATTCACGTGTGCTGTGGCGCTCGAAGTGAGGTAAGCAATTGCCTAGTTGACGCTGTTCCGCATTCTAGATATGTAGGTTTTGAACCAGACGAGGCGGAATGTGCCAGCCTTTGTCAGCAAGCCAAGGCTGGATATAGCTACCTTCCGGTCGCACTAGGAAAAACCTCAGCGACCAGACGTCTGTACATCACCAAGAACCCTAATTGCTCTTCTTTGCTGTTTCCAAACTATCCGTTTTTTTGCCAATTTATGGACATCGCCCCACAGATCCAGATTAGAGAGGTTAAAGATGTCCAAACTGTTGCACTGGACCTATACTTACCAAAAGTTGAAATAAATCATATAGATTTTTTACAACTAGATACGCAGGGAACGGAGCTGGAGATTCTCCATGGAGCGGAGAAATTTTTGTCCTCTTGTGTGCTTGGTTTAAAGGTTGAAGTTGAATTCTCCCCTTTATACAAAGATCAGCCCTTGTTTGCTGACATCGATACGTATGTACGCCAATTCGGATTCATGCTTTTTGATATGTCGCGAAATCGCTATCGTAGACAAAATTACCCTCGCGACCTGACTACGCGCGGCCAACTCTTGTGGGGAGATGCCTTCTACCTGAAAGACTATAACTGCCTGGCGGATAAAGAGTCAAAGCAGGCGTATATTAAACTCGCTATTATCGCTATCTTTTATGGCTTTCATGATTATGCGTTGGAGATCGTTGACTTTTTGTTGCAAGGTGGAGCGGGCACGCTCAACTCGGAAGGGGCAAGACTATTACAGCGTTTGAGATCTGAGTACATGTCTTCACTGGTAAGGAAACATTGGTTGATAAAGCTAATTGAGTGGTTAGAACAATCCAGTCTTCGCGGATTTTCCCACGGAGTCAGGGCTGTAATTAGACCGGTCACACATGCCTTTGTATTGGTGAAGGAAAGGAGAAATTACTCCTGGGAGGATTAATTAGGGCAGCCAAACAATGAAGCCTTTTCCTGATATTTCGATCAACTGTGTGCAAGATTATTGGGATCGGCGTCCCTGCAACATCCGCCATTCACCCAAGCCGGTGGGCACGAGAGAATACTTTGACGAGGTCGAAGCTCGCAAGCATTTCGTCGAACCGCACATTCCCGGCTTTGCTCAGTTTGAGTCATGGAAAGGGAAAAGGGTGCTGGAGATTGGCTGCGGTATTGGCACGGCTACTGTCAACTTTGCGCGCCATGGCGCTCTGGTGACGGCGCTAGACCTTTCTGAGAAGTCGCTCGAGGTTGCTCGCCAGCGTGCGGAGATCTACGGGCTCCGGAACTCCATTCGCTTCTATTGTGGCAATGCTGAGGAGTTAACGAGCTTCGTGCCTGCGCAACGGTACGATCTGGTCTATTCATTTGGAGTCATCCACCATACCCCTCATCCCGAGCGGATTATTGAACAGCTCCGGCATTACGTTCATCCTGGCAGTACAGTTAAAATTATGGTCTATCACCGCTGTTCCTGGAAGGTCCTTTGGATTCTCCTCTCTCAGGGGAAGTGGCAATTCTGGCGCTTGGCGGAATCGGTCGCGCGGTATTCTGAGGCGGAAAGCGGTTGCCCTGTTACCTACACTTATACCAAACGGGAGGCGCGCGAGTTGCTGGAACGCCGCGGCTTCAGAGTGAAAGAGATGCGAGCAGACCATATCTTCTCGTATCGCATCGCTGACTACGTGCAATATCGTTATGTGAAGGTCTGGTATTTCCGCTGGATGCCGCGACCGCTTTTCCGCTGGATGGAGCGGCACTTTGGCTGGCATTTATGTGTGACGGCGGAGGTGCCGAGGTGAAGGGCAGTATTGGAAACAACTCAGGCGAAATTCAACCCTGGGAGTTGCTGGATAGCTCACTTCTGATGTCGCAACAGCCCTGGTTAACAGTCTATCGAGAAAAGGTCCGACTACCCAACGGTCGCGTATTGGACGATTTCTATCGAGTTGCGCTTCCTGAATTCGCCGTTATCGTCGCTGTGACTTCCGATAAGGAATTAGTGATGGTGCGCAGCTACAAGCATGGCCCGAAGCGAATCTGTTTGAGCGCACCGGCCGGGTTGGTGGAATCCGGCGAGCGTCCGTTGGAAACGGCGCAGCGTGAGTTGCTAGAGGAAACGGGCTACACAGCGCCTGAATGGCGAAGTCTGGGTCGTTTCGTAGTAGACGGCAATCGCCAATGTGGCACAGCTCACCTGTTTTTAGCGCGACATGCCGTCCAGATAGCATCGGGCAATCAAGGAGATGAGACTGAAGACGTGCAGGTCGTGCTCATGAACCCTCATCACTTCTTACAGGCTGTTCGCGACAGCGATGTCGTCCTGCTTTCAACCGTCAGCGCTGTCGCGCTCGCGATGGTGGTCGGTCTGAACGAGATATGAAAGGTCACCGATGAGAGTTGCTCTACTGCAAATGAACCCGACCGTTGGCGATCTCAAAGGCAACGCCGAGCGGATCTCCACCGGCGTCCGGCAAGCACAAAGGCAGCGAGCCGATTTAGTTGTTACGTCGGAACTCGCCCTGCTGGGTTACCCGCCGCGGGACATGCTCCTTGACAGTAGATTTATTTCGAGTAGTTCAGAGACCCTGCGACAGCTGGCGCGCGACCTTGCAGATGCGCCTGCTGTGTTAGTGGGGCTTGCGGAAGTCAATCCTCTTAACGTAGGGCGACCGCTGTTTAACACGGCTGCTTTGCTTCGCAACGGCCAGGTTGAGGACCGTTTTCGCAAACGCCTGCTCCCCACTTACGACGTATTTGACGAGGATCGCTATTTTGAGCCCGCATCTTCATCTGCTCCGGCGCTGCTAAAGATGGACGGCCGGCGGATCGGAATCTCTATTTGTGAGGACATTTGGAACGATCGAGACTTCTGGCACCGACAACGTTATCATTTCGATCCCGTTGAACAACTCGCTGGGTCAGGCGCCCAGTTTCTCGTCAATCTCTCCGCTTCTCCGTTTACGGTAAGGAAACAGCGGCTCCGAGAGTGCATGCTGAGTAATCTGGCGCGCAAACACCAGATGCCCATTCTCTACGTTAACCAGATCGGTGGAAACGACGACCTGGTCTTTGACGGGCGCAGTTGCGCCTTCGATGCGTCGGGTCGGTTAATGGCCCGCGCGCGCGCTTTTGTCGAGGATATAGCGATCGTGGATCTAGCCGGAATGGAGGGACAGATTACCTCCGATGACTTTATCCCAGAATCAGAAATCTGGCGCGCCCTCGTACTCGGAACGCAGGACTATGTGCGCAAGTGCGGCTTTAACCGCGTTCTCCTGGGACTTTCAGGCGGGGTCGACTCCTCGATCACTGCGGTTGTCGCTTCGGAGGCCATTGGACCGAAAAACGTCGTCGGCGTGTTGATGCCATCTCCCTACTCCAGTGAAGGCAGTGTGGAAGACGCCCTGGTTCTCGCCCGCAACCTGGGGATCCAGACACTGACCTTACCCATCAGTGGTATCATGAAAGTTTTTGATCGCACTCTGCTGGAAGCCTTTGACGGGCACGAGCGCGACGTTACAGAAGAGAACATTCAGGCTCGCATTCGAGGCGCCCTTTTAATGGCGCTGTCGAACAAATACCGCTCGCTATTGTTGACGACGGGCAACAAGTCAGAATTGGCGGTTGGTTACTGCACTCTCTACGGTGATATGTCTGGCGGGCTCGCGGTCATCTCCGATGTGCCCAAGACGATGATTTATCGCATCTCCCAATGGCTGAATACAACGCGTGGGCGCGAGATAATTCCAGCGTCGGTTCTCCAGAAGGCTCCCTCCGCAGAATTGCGCCCCAATCAGACGGATCAGGATAGTCTGCCGCCCTACGACATGCTCGACGAAATCCTTGTCCGCTATATCGAACAGCACCAGTCGGCAGAGGAAATCGTTACCCAGGGATTCGACGAGGCGACCGTGCGGCGCGTGTTGGGGATGGTCAAGGCCGCCGAGTTCAAGCGCAAGCAGGCGGCCCCTGGACTCAAAGTGACCGACCGCGCCTTCGGCACCGGCTGGCGGATGCCAGTTGCCCGCAGAAACTAATCAAGCACTTCTCGTACACCGTGCAAGGGAGCTCGCGATGCTGACGCTATTTACCATTGCCAAGCCGTTTCGTGGTCATTTCGATGTTATCCAGCGGAATGCTATCCGCAGTTGGACACTGTTAGGTCCAGCCTGCGAGATCATTCTGTTCGGCGATGATGACCTCAGCGCGGAAATTGCCGCAGAATTTGGGTTCAATTCACACGAGGGTCATCATGAATAGCAACACAATTTCGGTCATTGGCTTGGGCAAATTGGGCATGCCCCTGGCTGCCTCTCTGGCAGCCAAAGGGTTTCAGGTGATCGGCGCGGACATGGATCCTCAGAAAGTGCGGGCGGTCAATGAAGGTCGATCACCGGTGTTTGAGCCTGGGCTTTCCGAATTGATGTCAGCAGGCAAAGAACGACTCGGAGCTACGGAAGATTTAGAATCCGCCGTTTTGGCTTCGGAAGTAACGTTTATACTGGTGCCGACTCCCAGCGAGCCGCTCGGCGGGTTCTCCTTGCGCCACGTCCTGCCCGTGTGCGAGGGAATCGGCCGCGCGCTCCGCTCAAAGGGGGTTTTTCATAACGTTGTCCTCACCAGCACTGTTATGCCGGGCTCCACAGCCAATGAAATCCGGCCTGCTTTAGAAACTCATTCCGGCAAACGCTGCGGATATGATTTCGGCCTGTGTTACAACCCAGAGTTCGTGGCTTTGGGGAGCGTCCTCCGCGATATGCTCAACCCGGATTTCGTTCTAATTGGAGAATCCGATAGCCGCTCAGGAGACGGGTTGGTGAATATCTATCGCAAGTTGTGCAATAATGATCCATCCATTGCCCGAATGAACTTTGTCAATGCTGAGTTAACCAAGTTGGCGGTCAACACCTTTGTGACGACCAAGATCAGCTTCGCCAATATGCTCGCTCGCATGTGCGAGCAGTTACCAGGAGCCGATGTGGACACGGTCACCTCGGCGCTTGGGTTGGACAGCCGCATCGGGCGCAAATATCTTAAGGGTGCCATCGGTTATGGTGGGCCATGCTTTCCACGGGACAATCTCGCTCTAGCTGCGTTGGCTCGATCGATCGGGGCACCGGCCACCCTGGCTGAAGCAACCGATAGCTCCAATCAGCAGCAGGTAGGCTGGCTTGCGGGTATGGTGAAAAGCCGTCTGACCAAAGGTGGCCGGGTCGGTATCTTGGGATTGGCTTACAAGGCTAACTCGGATGTAGCGGAGAAATCACAGGGGCTCCTCTTGGCGAGGGCGCTGACGAGCGAAGGAGTGGCGGTCGTCGCTTACGATCCTGTAGCGAGCGATAATGCCAGAAAGATATTGCATGAGCATTCCGTTGACAATCAGCGTAACGTCGGCATTATATTCGCGTCGTCCGCAGATGAATGCATTCGCCAAGCTGATGTGGTCGTGATTGCGACTCCCTGGGAGGAATTCAAACACCTCACATCACCCCGGCTCGCTCGCCACAGCCCCCCTCGCGTGGTCATCGACTGCTGGCGGCTGCTGAATTGCCTTGATAACAATGATGGGGTCGCCTACATCCCACTGGGGGTTGGAGACCTTAGGGTCCGCGATCGTTAACTCGCCATTGGCGATTCGCTACGATGGGAGTGGGCCTTCCACGATGATCTTACTGGCGCATTCTTTCCCCAAATCAGTGCGGACCATTTTACGAATGACGTTCCCTTGGGCCGGGCTCGCAGACAAACTGAATATATAAGCGAGGAATGAGGAGATCAGTCGATGTCGAAACAAACGAAAGTCTTGGTCACGGGTTCCGGCGGCTTTATCGGCCATCACCTGGTTGCCTATTTGAAGAAGCGAGGCTATTGGGTAAGGGGGGTGGACATCAAGCATCCGGAATATGGTGAAACGGATGCGGATGAATTTGAATTGCTGGATCTGCGGCGTTGGGACAACTGTCTTCAGGCAAGTCTTGGTGTCGAGGAGGTTTATGCTCTCGCTGCCGATATGGGAGGGATGGGCTTTATCTCGTCGAACCATGCTCAGATTCTGCGCAACAACTCGCTGATCAATATTCACACAGTTGAGGCCGCTCGGCTTAACGGAGTCAGGAGGTATCTTTACACTTCTTCGGCTTGTGTGTATCCCGAATACAGGCAGCGCGATGCCAACGTTATTCCACTTAAAGAGGACGAGGCCTATCCGGCTCAGCCTCAGGAAGCCTACGGTTGGGAGAAACTGATAACTGAGCGATTGTGTATTCACTATCGGCAAGAGTACGGCGTGGAAACACGGATCGTCCGCTTCCACAATATTTTCGGCCCACTGGGCACTTGGGACGGAGGGAGGGAGAAAGCGCCTGCGGCCCTGTGCAGAAAAATTGTCGTGGCGAAGTTGACCGGGAATCCTCAAGTCGAGATTTGGGGGGATGGGGAGCAAACCCGTTCGTTCTGTTATATAGACGACTGTGTGGACGGGCTTTACCGCCTCATGCGGTCCGACTATAACGAGCCGCTCAACCTGGGCCAAGACCGAATGGTCACCATCAACCAACTGGCCGACATTATTTCCAGCGTTGCCGGCATCCACATAGTCAAGAAGCACGCGCCGGGTCCACAGGGGGTCCGGGGGCGGAATTCTGATAACACGCGTCTGCGCCAGGTGCTCCAATGGGAACCGAAAATTTCTCTCGAAGAGGGTTTGGCCCGCACATATGCGTGGATCGAGGAACAGGTGCGGGCTAACCTTGAAACGACTCAGACGAGCCATCCGTTCGCAGCAAGAGCGTAGCCGTCACGACACTTCATTGCTTTTTACCAGAGCCCCATAGTGGTAAAGCCAAGGGACGTTTATCATATCTTGAACCGATAGGATTCCTATGTTAACAATCTTCGCTTGCCCGAAACACTTCACTGATCCCCATATAGCGGTCATCCAGCGCAACGCCATCACGAGTTGGACACTCATCCATCCGCCATGCGAAATAATCCTATTTGGCGATGATGAAGGCACGGCTGAGGTAGCAAGAGAATTTGGCGTGCGCCATGTACCTGAAGTCGCCCGCAATGAGTTTGGGACTCCTCTGGTCAATGATCTGTTTGAAAGGGCTCAGAGACTGGCGTTGCATGACCATCTTTGCTACGTCAACGCGGACATCATCCTGATGAGCGATTTTCCCGAGGCTGTTCAACGAGTTGCTTCTCAGATGTACCGTTTTCTCATGGTGGGGAAGCGGAGGAATATAGAGCTACGGGAACCGATTGGTTTTGCGACGAAGTGGGAAGAAAGGCTACGCTCCTACGCCTGTGAATATGGTCAACTGGATTCGTGGGGCGCGATTGATTACTTCGTTTTTTCCCGAGAGATTTGGGGCAAAATTCCTCCGTTTGCCATTGGCCGAAACGCCTGGGACAACTGGCTCATCTATGGGGCACGCGCTCAGCGTGTTCCTGTTATCGATGCAACCAACACGGTGATGGCTATTCATCAGAATCATGACTACTCCCATGTGCCGGTAGAAGCGGGCAGTGCTATAAAAGGGCCGGAGGCGAGGCGCAACCTCGAACTAATTGGAGGCCAGGTACGTGCTTTCACGATGCGCGACGCCACCCACTTGTTGATACGGGGTCGGGTGGAACGTGCGTTGGGTTTGGAACATCTCTCTCGCTATCTTGCGACAACATCTATACTACATCCTAGACTTGCTCTGCTGGGCTGGATCATGAATCAAGTGATGACGCTCTCTCGCCCAGTGCGGTTAGCCTTAGGAATCACTCTAAGCGCTGGGGAACTCAAAGAAGATGCAAAATGATAGCCTTACCAAGCTTGTGCAGAAGATTTCAGTTTAGGAGTAAGAAATCGGTGCGATGGACAATCCTCCAAACCGCACCTTGACCCAAGATTTCTAACGCAGCCATCAATGAGTTATCTTCCATGATAAACGTCAACGTGACAGATACACCGGCAAGTGTCGGCAACAAGTACCCTGTCAGGGAAGATGCAGCGGCTAAAGCAGAATCCCATAATGTTTCTCGCAGGCAGGCCGTAGTTACAACATTTCGAGTCGGGTTATTGTATTCAGCGGTTGTAGTCCCACTCGTAATCTACAGAGAAGATATTGATGAGCCGAATCTTTTCTTGTTATGTCTCTCGT
>Ga0326597_10010009_pt1 | contig 12653 bp, 9 predicted proteins | sample RVTome_12_FD_203789 | JGI IMG/M metagenome (GOLD analysis project Ga0326597, IMG submission 203789) | Soil microbial communities from uranium-contaminated site in the Upper Colorado River Basin, Wyoming, United States - RVT100D185 | ecosystem: Environmental > Terrestrial > Soil > Contaminated >... | reverse complement strand
AGAAACGCGAAGAGGCGGCGCACACTCTCCCGGATAGGCGGCGACACGGCGCCCGGCCGCGATATCTCCCGGAGCATGATGGGGGCGATCTCCGCGTGCTGACCGATATTCACCAACAGCGCACGCACGGCTGCAGCGAGGCGATCAAGGGGAGCTTCCAGCCCGACCGTGGCGCGCTCGAGGTTGTCCAGCGTGGGCTCCCAGACCGACTTGAGGACGGCGGCGTAGAGCTCTTCCTTGGAGCCGAAGTGATAGGTGATGGCGCCCAGGTTAGCCGTGGCGGCCGTCGTAATCGCTCGCACCGAGGTTCCCTCGTAGCCATGCTGAGCAAAGAGCACTCGCGCGACCTCCAAAAGTCTCTCGCGCGTGGCCATTTTTTGATTCATACGTATGTATGATACGACGGTTACGGAACTGACGTTAGTGATTTGTCCCGAGCGCCCACAGATTTTCTCTCGTGACAATCTAACCTAATAGCTTACAGTTAGTTAGATTAAGCAACGGAGACGGGCAACAGTGCCGGCATTCAGAATGACAATCCCAACCAACCCGCGGAGTATCCATGCCAGCTTGCTAAGCCACATAAAGGCAACGGCTTTGACCGAGCATGCTGTGTGCTTCCCGGTTGACGTTGTACTTCCGAACACATACTATGCATGATTACAATCGGGTATTTCGCACGACCCGCAAAGGCGGCCGTGACGAGAGAGCACCGGCTCTTGCGCAGTTCGAGGGGAAGTTGCGTCGGCCGGTCGGGGACCGCCCGGTCCGTTTCGACCGCCGGCTCAGAGCCGCCAGATTTTGACTGCACGGCAGCCGATCGGGTAGCGACGGCAAAGGCCGGCGGAATATGCGGATCAGATCGGGGAACAATATGACCGTATCCAATAAAGACCGGCACGATGTGGGGGAGCGCTTCGACATCGAAAATCGCGAGTGGCGCGAGTCGCTCGAATACGTCCTGGAAAACGAAGGACCCCAGCGCGTTTCCGATCTCATACGACGCCTTTCCGCGTGGGCGCAGGAGCAGGGGGTAAAAACCCACTTCTCGGCCAACACGCCCTACATCAACTCCATCCCCGCCGCGGAGCAGCCCGCCTTCCCCGGCAACCGCGAAATCGAACGACGCATCAAGAGCATGATTCGCTGGAACGCCATGGCCATGGTGGTGCGGGCCAATCGCGCCGAGAGCGGGATCGGCGGACACATCTCGACCTACGCGTCGGCGGCGACCTTGCTCGAAGTCGGGTTCAATCATTTCTTCCGGGCGCCTGCCGAAGATCACCCCGGGGACATCGTCTATTTCCAGGGCCACGCCTCGCCCGGCATTTACGCGCGCGCCTTTCTTGAAGGGCGGCTTTCGGAACAGGACCTCGTGAATTTCCGCCGGGAGTTGAAGCCGGAAGGGGGGCTCTCTTCGTACCCGCATCCGCATCTCATGCCGAATTTCTGGCAGTTCCCCACCGTTTCGATGGGACTCTCCCCGATCATGGCCATTTACCAGGCACGCTTCCAGCGCTATCTCGAGGACCGCGGGCTGAAGAAACCCTCCGACCAGAGGGTGTGGGCCTTTCTGGGTGACGGCGAGCTGGACGAACCGGAATCGCTCGGGGCCATCACGCTGGCGTCGCGCGCTCAGTTGGACAACCTCATTTTCGTAATCAATTGCAATCTTCAGCGTCTCGACGGCCCGGTCCGCGGCAACGGCAAAATCATCCAGGAGCTGGAGGCGGCGTTCCGCGGCGGGGGCTGGAATGTGATCAAGGTTATCTGGGGCGCCGACTGGGATCCTCTCCTCGCGCAAGATCACGAAGGGCTTTTGGTGAAGCGTTTCGACGAACTGGTGGACGGTCAGCAGCAGCGCTACACCGTCTCGAACGGTGAATACATCCGCAAGGACTTCTTCGGCAAGTATCCGGAGCTTCTGGAAATGGCCGCTCACCTCTCCGACGAGCAGGTGCGCAAAATGCGTCGCGGCGGGCACGATCCGGAAAAGGTCTACGCCGCCTACCTTGCGGCCGTCCGGCACACCGGCGGGCCCACTGTGATTCTCGCGCAGACCATCAAGGGATACGGCCTGGGCGAAGCGGGCGAAGGGCGCAACGTTACGCACCAGCAGAAGAAGCTCAACGAGCAGGAACTGAAAGAATTCCGCAGCCGGTTCGGCATCCCGATTTCGGACGAGGAGGTGGCGCAGGCTCCGTTTTATCGACCCTCGGACGACAGCCCCGAGTTGAGCTACCTCCACGAGCGACGTAAAGTGCTCGGAGGGTACATGCCGGTTCGACGGACGTCGGTGGAGCCGCTGAAGACCCCCGCGGAGAGCCTCTTTGCCGAATTCCACGAAGGCACGGAGGACCGCGAAGTGGCTACAACCATGGCCTTCGTGCACCTCCTGACCAAGCTCCTGCGCGATCCGGGCGTGGGCAAACTGGTGGTGCCGATCGTGCCCGATGAGGCACGCACATTCGGCATGGAGTCGCTCTTCCGGCAGGTGGGCATTTACTCTCACGTGGGTCAGAACTACGATCCGGTGGACAAGGAGAGCCTGCTCTACTACAAGGAAGCCAAGGACGGCGCCATTCTGGAAGAAGGGATCACTGAGGCGGGGTCGATGTCGTCCTTCATTGCGGCCGGCACGGCCTATTCCACGCACGGCATCAACACGATTCCGTTCTTCATCTATTACTCGATGTTCGGTTTCCAGAGAATCGGCGATCTGATCTGGGCCGCGGCGGACATGCACTGCAAGGGCTTTTTGGTGGGCGGCACAGCGGGGCGCACCACGCTGGCCGGCGAGGGCCTTCAGCACCAGGACGGCCACAGCCACCTGGCGGCCTACGCGGTGCCGAATCTTTGCGCCTACGATCCGGCCTTTGCCTTCGAACTGGCGGTCATCATCCGGGAAGGCATCTACCGGATGTACGAGAAGCAGGAGGACGTCTTCTATTACCTCACGGTGACCAACGAATTCTACCGCATGCCCGCCATGCCGCGCGGCGTGAAAGCGGGCATCCTCAAAGGGATGTACCGCTTCAAGGCTGGGCCGAAGAAGCGCGGCAAAGCCCGCGCGCACCTTCTGGGCTCGGGGGCGATTTTGAACGAAGTGCTCAGGGCGCAGGAGATCCTGCACACGAACTACGATGTCGCCGCCGACGTCTGGAGCGTCACGAGTTACAAGGAGCTTTACCGGGACGCCATCGCCACCGAGCGAGCCAATCTTCTCGAGCCGCGGGACCAGGCAAAGAAGTGCTACCTGGAGGAACTGCTTGCCGACGAGGACGGAGTGTTCGTGGCGGCTTCGGACTACGTGAAAACGCTGCCGCTTTCCATTGCACGCTGGATACCGGGTACGTTCATCACCCTGGGTACCGACGGCTTCGGGCGCAGCGACTCGCGGTCGGCGCTGCGCGATTTCTTTGAGGTGGATTACCGATACATCGTCCTGGCGACGCTTTACGCTCTTGCCAGAGAGGAGAAAATCAAACTCGCCGTGGTCCAGAAGGCGGTAAAGGAACTGAAGATTGACCCGGACAAACTGAATCCTTTAACTGCCTGAGGAACTACCCCGACATATGGCCACCGAGGAAATCAGCGTACCGACCATCGGCGAGAACATCGAGTCCGGCGACGTCGTCAAAGTGCTCGTGGCGGTCGGCGACAGAATATCAAAAGACCAGCCGATTCTCGAGCTTGAAACCGACAAGGCGGTGGTGGAGGTTCCGTCGCCGCTTGCCGGCAAGGTCACCAGGATTCTGGTGAAATCCGGCGAGACCATCAAGATCGGCCAGCCCGTCGTGGTTTTGGAGACATCCGGGGAAGGAGTCTCGCCGAAAACGGCCGTGGGAGGTTCCAAGCCGGCCGCCGGGCCGGGGCGGCCCCACGCTACCTCCGGGTCCGCCGCGAAACGTGCCGCCCACAAGGCCATAGCCCCCACCACACCGGCGCCGGCAGACACGCCTTGGGCAACAACCGTAGCCGCAAGCCCGGCAGTCCGCCGCCTCGCGCGCGAATTGGGCGTGGACCTGTCCCTGGTTACCGGCACGGGGACGGCCGGCCGGGTGTCGGCCGATGACGTCAAGGCGCACGTGCGCGGCAGCATGACGGGGCCGGGGCGGGAGCCTCCGGCGGTGGAAACCGGCCCGCTCCGCCTTCCGGACTTCACTCGCTTCGGACCGGTCGAACGCGAATCCCTTTCCAAGGTCCGCAAAATCACAGCGCAAAACATGATTCGGGCCTGGACGACCATCCCACATGTCACGCAGTTCGAGGAGGCGGACGTGACGCGCCTCGAGGCGTTTCGCCGCCAGGCGGGCGGCCGGACCGCGGCGGCCGGCGGCAAGCTGACAATGACGGCCATCCTGCTCAAGGTGTGCGCGACGGCCCTGCGTCTGTTCCCCCGCTTCAACAGCAGCCTCGACACGGAAAGCGACGAGCTGATTCTCAAGAAATACTACCACATCGGCGTGGCCGTCGACACGGACAGGGGGCTGATCGTGCCCGTCGTACGCAACGTGGACCGTAAGCCCCTAAGCCAGGTGGCGGTTGAGCTTCACGATCTGGCGGTGCGGACGCGCGAGAAGCGTGTGACTCCTGACGAACTGGAAGGGGGCACATTCACCATTTCCAATCTCGGAGGGATCGGCGGAACGGGGTTTTCGCCCATCGTGTATCCGCCGCAGGTCGCCATCCTCGGGGTTGCCCGCGCAGGGGCTCAAGCCGTGCTGGTGGACGGGGAGTGGCAAAGCCGGCTGGTACTTCCTCTTTCGGTGTCCTATGACCACCGCGTGATCGACGGAGCCGACGGCGCCCGGTTTCTAGCGTGGATCGCCGAGGCGCTGACTGATCCGTATCTCCTGGTAACGGAAAGCTGACCGCCGGCGATTGCGGAGCGCTGCGCAAGATGTTGCTCCTGACGTAGCGCAGGCTGCCGCTCCGGCAGGCGGGCAAGCAGCCGCCTTTCGGCGCCCGCTCCCCCGGGGACTCCAAGGTCCACAACGAAAGACAAAAAAAGGGCACGCGCAGCGGGTGCCCTTTGAGTTGACAAGGAATCGGTTTCTATCGAACCGCGGCCGCCACCGGTAGGCGCGATTGGCGACGCAGCCGGTACCACTCGTACGCCGCAAACAGCGCCCCGGAAAACGCGACGTCGCCCAAAAGCGAGTTGCGCAGGAACGGCAGGGCCAGGGTGTAGCACGTCACCAGTCCCGAGACCGTGTGCGGGTACATGCCCGAGGTAAGCCAGACGCCGAAATTGGTCCAGGCGAAAAACGCCACCGATCCCGCACCGGCGGCCACCACCACGCTCAGGCCGAAGCGTCTACCGCGCCGAAGAAAGCCCAGAAGGGCGAACACGAACATGCCGCTCCAGGTGAAGGCCACCGTGGAGTGCAGGCCGATGATCAGGTCGGACGCCACCATGGCGGCCACAGGCACGGCCAAGGCCCAGCGGCGCGGGAAGTACGCGCACGCGAACAGCGCCACGGCATAGAGCGGCGTCACGTTGGCGGCATGCGGAAGGACTCGACCGAGCACCGCCAGAACTACCAGCCCCAATCCTGCGAACAGCCACGTACGATTCATCGCTTTCCTCTTCCCTGAATGACTGAATTTCCGGTTTTGCTGCCAGACAGTTAGTGTATTCCGCGGAGCCGCCGGCGGCAACCCAAAAAGCGTAACGCTTCAAATCGAGTCGGAGGCCCTTTTCCCGAAATGAAAATCGATCCGGTCACCCGCCTGTACCGGGCAAGCGTCAGCCCCCAAGGGCGGCATGGTGTCGTTTACCCGATAGGTCCAGTCGCCGTTGCTTCCGGCGGCAACGGCTCCGATGCGGACGATCAGAACCCCGAATTCATACTCCTGCACGCCGACGGGCACCCCCGCCGCCAGAGCGGCCGCCTCCAGAGCGGATCGGGCGGTGGCCCCGGCAGGCACCTCGACCTGGCGTGTAAGAATTGTGTCCGTCGGTGTGAGCGCCCGGACTCGCACAGAGAGGGTCGGTTCCTCGGCGATTGCGGGGCCGACGGGCGCCTCCTGATCGTTGGGCCACCAAAGGGCAAAGAGCGCGATAACGACGACGCCCGTCAACAGCGCTAATTGCCGGTAAACCGGTCGTCCGTTCATGCGCCGGAATACTAACGCGCCTCACCATTAGTGTCCAAGACTGATTTCCGGTCCGCGCGCAGAGGAGGCGATAAGGCACAATTCGCATACCGACCCTGCTGGCGAGAACAAACCTGCCTCTGCGGCGGGCACAAAAAAAGACCCGCAATAGGCGCGGGTCTCCGAGAGTCGGCGTGCCGGCATCCTAATCGAATACGAGCGATTCCCCGAACGTGCGCGACTTGATGAACTGCATGGGGTTCTGAGCGCGACCGTCTTTCCAGACCTCGTAGTGCACGTGCGGTCCGGTGGAGTGCCCGGTGGATCCCACCTCGCCGAGCACATCGCCGCGGCGCACCCGGTCGCCCGTGCGGGCGATGTTCCGGGACATGTGGCCGAAAATCGTGGCATAGCCGTAGCCGTGGTCGATCTTGACCATGATGCCGAGGCCCTCTTTCCAGCCCGCATATTCCACCTGGCCGTCGGCCGGCGCGATGATGTCGGTCCCTTTGTTACAGGCAATATCCACGCCGGCGTGGAAGGCGCGCTGGCCTGAGAATGGATCGGTCTGGTAGCCGAAGCCGCGGGAGAGCCACCCATCCGTAGGCATAAGAGTGGGGGTGTGCAAAAGCCGCGCTTTGCGGTCGAGCAGCGAGGTTTCCGCGTCGGCCCAGGTGTCCGTTTCGAGTTCCACCATCCGGTGCAGCTGGGCGAGGTTAAGCTCAAGGGCCATAATCTGTTTTTGATACTCGGGGATGAGTCCCACAGCGGGGATATCCACCCCGCCGACGCCCAGTTCGCGGACGCCTTCGGACACATCGGCCAGCCCGAACATCTGGCGCAAGCGGTCCTCCTTCACAGCGAGGGTGCGGATTTTCTCTGTGGCCGTAGCCAGATCGCTCTGGATGCGATCGACTTTTGTCCGCAGGTACTCGTTTTCGACCTGGAGCTCGGCCGCTTTCTGGCGCCAGGTGGAGGCTGACATGAATTCCGCTACCCACAGTCCTGAGAGAATAAGTGCAACGACGAGGGAAAGGGCCGCAGCTTTCAAGGCACCGGTGGTGATGCCAAAGGAGTGGGTCTCCTTATTGGCTGGGGGTATTACCGTAACAAACCATCGGTGCAGGCGCATCCGTTCGCAACTCCTCCTCTAGACTGCTCCACATGGACGCCATATGTCATCCCGCGGTTTCCCACGGCCCCGTTCAGGCGCCCAAAGTAGACCCCTTTCGGGGGCGGTCAAGGACTCACTTGATCAGCTGATATTCCTTTCGCAAAATTTTGTTCACAATCTTCACAAACTTGTCCGAGTTGAGGGTCTGGAGACTGTACAAGTGCCAGTACTTCTTCTCGTTGACCCGGAAATTGTCGTCTTTCTTTGCCTTCACGACCGCTTTCCCCTCTCTGGAAGCGGGTAGGCAGGCCTGCCCATTTTATCGGGCAGACCTGCACCAGCCTTTATCTCCCCTCCCTCATGAGCAAGGCCCGTGCCTGCGGCGGAAGCCGTTTGGGGCTGGATTATATCAGCGGAAGATTCTATCTAACAATCAATTAGCGTGAAAGCACCGGTCTGTCGCAGAAACGCGCCCTCCGGGATCTGTGCGGGGACTGAGCCAGGGAACTTATAGTGTGCAAATCCCTCGCAAGGGCGTCACCAGACCGATTGAGGCGATTCGGTCCACATTTTGGCCGGTAACAACAGGGTGCCCCCCTCCGGGGGGATGCGGCGCCTAAGAAGAGGCGGACCTGAATTTCTTCGCCAGAAAATCGATGATGTCGATTTTGGTGAGCATGCCCACGAGCCGGCCATCCTTGACCACCGCCGCCGCGGTCCGGCGGTCTAGGGCGAACTTCTCGGCCAGTTGCTCCACCGAAATCTCGGGGCTGACGGTGAACAGCTCCTCGGAGGCCAGAGGCCCCACGGGGTCGGATATTCGGTGTTTCCCCAACACCATATAATTGAGCAAGTCGACTTCGGAGATGAGCCCCGTGGGGACCCCGTTGGCCATGACCGGCAGCTGCGAAATGTCATGCTGCTTCATCCGCTCGATCACCTCGATTACGGTGTCGTTCGGTCCGGCCGTGATCACCTGGCGGGAAACGCTGGCTACGATATCCTCGACTTTGCCCAGAGAGGGCCCCGCCTCCAGGAACCCGTTATCCCGCATCCACTCATCCGAGTAGATCTTGGAGAGGTAGCGGGTTCCGGAGTCAGGCAGGATGCAGACGACATTCTTGCCCTTCCCTGCCTTTTTGGCAACCTCCACCGCCACGTGCGCCGCGCCCCCGGACGAGCCACCGGCGAACAGCCCTTCCTCGGTCGTGAGCCGCCGGGCCATGCGGAAGCACTGCCCGTCATCGACCTGGTACATCTCGTCGATCACCGACATGTCGAGCGCCTCGACGAGCATGTCTTCGCCGATCCCCTCGACTTTATATACTTCCGGATGAGGGAGCTTCCCGGTCTTCCAGTAGTCGTAAAACACCGATCCGCGCGGATCGACCGCCACGATGCGCAGCCCGGGGTATTTCTCCTTGAGAAATCGCCCGGCGCCGGACAACGTCCCGCCGGTCCCGATGCCCGCCACCAGGTAGTCGATCTTGCCCCCTGTCTGAGCCCAGATCTCCGGTCCGGTGGTGTGATAGTGCGCCTCGATATTGTCGGGATTGTGATACTGGTTCATGTAAAAGGAGCCGGGCGTCTCCCGGTGCAGGCGCTTGGCCGTCTCGTAATACGACTGGGGAGAATCGGCAGGCACGTTGGTGGGTGTGACGATCACCTTGGCGCCGTAAGCCTTGAGTGTGTTGATCTTCTCCGACGACATCTTGTCGGGGATGGTGAAGATGGCCTTGTAGCCCTTGACGGCGGCGACCATGGCCACGCCCATACCGGTGTTGCCCGAAGTATTCTCGATGATCGTCCCGCCCGGCTTGAGCTTCCCTTCGCGCTCCGCCTTTTCGATGATGTAAAGCGCCATGCGGTCCTTGATGGATCCGGCGGGATTGAGGAACTCGGGCTTAACCCACAGGTCGGCACCGGAGGGATCGGCGATCCGGCGCAGCCTCACCAGCGGGGTGTCGCCGATATAGGAGAGAATCGTGGCCTTCGTGTCCATAGTCTGTCGCTCTCCGCCTCCGCTTTAGGGTATCGGCAGGTTATTCGCTGTGTCCAGATTCATCTGATACGGCTGCGCGGTTCCAGCATGAGGGCTCCTCGTCGCTTCACGGCCTGAAGTCGATTCCCAGTTCGTCCAACAGATGCGGGTACTTGCGCCGGATGTCCCCGCGGAGCCGGGCGCGTGCCCGGTGCAGGTACCAGCGCACCGTGGCCTGGGGCATGTCCATGATGCGCGAGACTTCCGCGATGTCCAGACCGTCCACATCCCGCAGCACGAAGGCCGTGCGCTGCTTGTAGGTCAGCCGGTCCGCCGCTTTGAGGATGAATTCCTTCAGCATCTTGAGCGCCAGTTCTTCGGAGGGAGTGGCATCGGTGCTCTCCGAAACGCCCCAGTTCTCCTCCAGGAGCTCGAACTTCTGCTTCTTGAACTTGCGGACGAAATCGATGGCGGCGTTGGTGGCGATCCGGTAGAGCCAGGTGGTGAACTTCTTCTCAGGGTCGTAGCGCTTCAGGTTGTGATACAACTTCACGAACACCATCTGGGTGATGTCCTTGGCGTCGTCGTAGTCCCCCACGATCTTGTAGGCGACCCCCGCCACCTGCGCGCGGTACATGCTCACCAGCTGCTCGAAAGCCTGCTGGTCGCCCGCCTGGATGCGCTCTATGATCTCGACCACACGCTCGTCGTCGGGAGACGCCGCGAGCGGTCGCCGCTTTCGTCCGGTCTTAGTCGTGCCGCTTCCCGGCGGCATAATAACCCACCTTTTCAGCAGTGCCGCCGGGTTCCGCTGCGGCCCCTGCAGTTTACTTCTATAATAGAATCAGGTTCCAGTGGCAAGATAAGCGACAGGGACGAGCGGGCCAAGTGCGGCGGCGCCGGCAGCGGGCGGCCTCAGACCGGCACGAAGTCGATCTGACGGCTATTCCTTGCCCCGAATGGTCTAGCGCTCCAGCGCGGTCAGATAGAGCCGACCTTCGCGCTCAACGCCGAGCATCATGCGGCGGGAGGCGGATTCTTCCGCCACGGCCTGGGCCAACTCCGAGGCGCTTTTGATCCGCCGGTTGTTGACCTGGCGCACGATATCGCCCCGTTCGAGCCCGGCCGCCTCCGCGCCGGAGCGGGGGTCCACGCGGGCCACGGCCGCGCCGCTTCGGTCGTCCACGCCAAGTTGAGCCGCGATGACCGCATCGATATCCGCCACCCAGAGCCCGTCGCCTGCCCGCATCGCTTTGGCCACGTCCAGCGGGCGGGAGACGAGCTTCAATGCCGAGACGCGCTGATCGTCGCCCCTCGAGTATTCAAGAGCGACCGTCTGATTGGGCCGCCAGAACGCCGCCAGGCCGTCCCAGTCGGCGACACCCGCAATTGTCCGTCCGTCCGCGCGACGAATCACGTCCCTGGGCTTGAGGCCCGCGCGGGCCGCGGGGCTTTCGGGACGCACCGAGGTCACCACGACGCCGCGCCGCTCCTCCAGTCCCGGCTGCTCGCCGAACACCTCCTGGATGGACTGGATGCCGATGCCGACCCACGCCAGTCGCACTTCCCCGTAGGTAACCAGGTCTTTGAATATGACTTTGGCCTGGTTGATCGGGATGGCAAACCCGATCCCTTCGGAGCCCCGGGAAGAAGAGAAGATGAACGAGTTGATGCCGATGACTTCCCCTGCGGCGTTTACCAATGGCCCCCCCGAGTTCCCCGGATTGATGGCGGCGTCCGTCTGGATGACCTTGCGGTAGACGCGCTCGTCGTCGGGAGACTGCCTGACGTCCCGATCGATGGCGGAGATCACCCCCACGGTCACCGTGGGCTTCGTGTCGGCGAGCAGGTACCCGAACGGATTCCCCACGGCGATGGCCCACTCCCCGATGAGCACTGAATCGGAATTCCCCAGCTCGGCCACCGGCAGGTTCGTCCCCTCGATCTTTACGACTGCCAGATCCGACTCGCGTGCCTCGCCGACCAGGGTACCTTCGAATACGCGGCTGTCGGAAAGCGCCACCTGGATGGCGGACGCATCCTGGGTGACATGATCGTTGGTCAGAATGAATCCGTCCGGGCTCACGACGACGCCGCTGCCGATCGACCTGACTTTTTTCTCGTAATAGCGCGGCATGAAGAACCGCGACCAGAAGTCGTCGATGCCCGCTCGCGCCCGCACGACGCGGGTTTGAACGACCGTTATGGTGACGACGGCGGGCCCGACCTGGGCGGCCGCCCGGGTGATGGCGTTGTGGCGGGACCGGGAGATGTCGTCCTGCGAAACGACCGGCCGGATTTCGGCCTGGCTTGTGCCGGGCAAAGGCGCTCCGGAAGGGGGCTCCATACGTTCTTCGGCAAAGTGGCGCTGCGTCCAGAGGTAGGCGGCCGTGGCACCGGCCCCTGCCCCGAGGATGAGAGCCACCAACAGCGGATACCACCAGCGCGATTTCGGCATATTCGGCCTCCCGTCAGAAGGGCCTACGCTGGACGGTTCAACTGGTTTCCAGCGCGCGTCCCAAATCGGTGAGAAGATCGTCCTCGTGCTCGATGCCCACGGACAGCCGAAGCATGTTGTCGGTCAGCCCCTTGTCACTGCGAAACGCAGCCGGCACCGAGGCGTGCGTCATCAGCCCCGGGTGCTCGATGAGCGACTCGACCCCGCCCAGGCTCTCTGCCAAGGCGAAAAGCTGCGTGGCCTCGGCTACGCGTCGGGCTTGATCTTCACCGCCCGAGACGAAGAAACTGATGAGCGCACCGTGGCCCGAGGTTTGCCTGCACGCCAACTCATGCTGCGGGTGGGACTCGAGTCCGGGGTAGAGCACGCGCTCCACACGGGCGTGGCCTTCGAGAAACCGGGCCACTTTCAAAGCGTTTCTCTGGTGGCGCTCCATGCGCACCGCAAGCGTCTTCAGCCCGCGAAGGACCAGCCAGGCGTCCCATGGCCCCGGCACGGCGCCCACGGCATTCTGGCAAAATCCGATCCGCTCCGCCAGGTCCTCTCTGGACGTCACCACGGCACCTCCGACGACATCCGAGTGCCCGCCCAGGAACTTGGTCGTGGAGTGCACCACGAGATCCGCCCCCAGCGCAATCGGCCTCTGGAAAAACGGCGACAGAAACGTGTTGTCCACCGCGAAGATGATCTTCCGCTCCGCCGCCAGTCGGCCAAGAGCACCCAGATCGGCGATTTTCAATAGCGGGTTGGTGGGCGTCTCGATCCAGAGCATGCGGGTCTGCGGCCGGATAGCGTTTTGCACCGCCTTAGTATCGGCCGCATCGACATAGGTGTAATCGATGCCGTAGCCGCGAAAAACCTTCTCGAACACCCGGTACGTGCCTCCGTAAAGATCGTCCGACGCGACCACATGGTCGCCGGCCGCCAGGAGGTTCATGCAGGTGCTGATGGCCGCCATGCCCGACGCGAAGCAGAATCCCTGCTCGGCGCCCTCCAGC
>Ga0326597_10010008_pt1 | contig 12653 bp, 9 predicted proteins | sample RVTome_12_FD_203789 | JGI IMG/M metagenome (GOLD analysis project Ga0326597, IMG submission 203789) | Soil microbial communities from uranium-contaminated site in the Upper Colorado River Basin, Wyoming, United States - RVT100D185 | ecosystem: Environmental > Terrestrial > Soil > Contaminated >... | reverse complement strand
GTTGGCGACCATCGTGCCCAGCGCGGCGCCGAGCGCGCCCACGGCGGCCGCCACCGAGCCGCCGCCCGGCGCGGGCGACTCCGAGGCGGTCTCCTCGACGAAGGCCCGCAGGGAGAGGTCCGAGAGCCGCGGCGGCGCGCCCTTGCGCAGCCTGTACTCGATGATCTTCTCGTCCGGCTCGAAGGGCGCCAGGTCGTCGAGCCCGAGCGACTTGACCGCGATCTTCACCAGCTCGGCGTCGGAGACGCCGGTCGAGCGCTGCTGCTTCTTCAGGAAGTAGCGCCCGGCGTCGAGCACCGCCCCGAGCGGCACCATGCCGACCAGCTCGGAGCCGGTGACGCGCACGCCGCGCTCGGCCGCCTTGCGACACACTTCGTCGAAAGCGACGTGCACGGGCGTGACCGAGATGTTCGTCAGGTTCATCGAGATCTGGGCCAGGCCGTACTCCTCGATGAACCAGCCGATGGCCTTGACGCACTTCAGGGTGCCCGCTGTCCAGACCGGATCGCCGCGCTCGTCGCGCACGATCTCGCCGTTGATCGGGTCCGGCTCGCGCCGCAAGCGGCCCTTCTCGCGCACGTCGAAGGCGATCGCGTTCGCGCGCCGGGTCGAGGTCGTGTTCAGGTTGACGTTGTAGGCCACCAGGAAGTCGCGCGCGCCGACCGCCGTCGCACCGGAGCGCGGGTTGAACTCCGCCGGCCCGAAGTCGGGCTTCCAGCGCGGGTCGAGGAGCTTGTCCTTCAGGCCCTCGTACTCGCCCGCGCGCACCGCCGCGAGGTTTCGGCGCTGCGCGCTGGTGGCCGCGTTCTCGTAGCAGAAGACCGTGATCCCGACCTCCTCGCCCAGCCTCCGCGCCAGCTCGCGTGCATGGCCGACGGTCTCCTCCATCGTCACGCCGGCGATCGGCACGAGCGGGCAGACGTCGGTCGCGCCGAAGCGCGGGTGCTCGCCGCGGTGGCGGCGCATGTCGATCAGCTCGGCCGCCTTGCGCGCGGCGCGCACGGCCGCCTCGATCACGTCCTGCGGCGCTCCGACGAAGGTCACCACCGTACGGTTCGTGGCACGGCCCGGGTCGACGTCGAGCAGGCGCACGCCCTCGACCGTCTCGACCTGATCGGTGATCTGGCGGATCAGGGCGAGGTCGCGGCCCTCGCTGAAGTTCGGGACGCATTCGATGAGTCGGCCCATGGCCGACAATCTAGGGCAGTGACGATACGGTGTCAGACACTTTCCCGTCGGCCCCCTTCACTCCTCCCGCAGCACCACGTGCGAGCAGGCGCCGCCGCGCGTGATCACCTGACGCGGGTGCTCGGCCGAGGTCCCGGCCTTGAAGGGGATCTCCAGCGCGACGTGGTAGAGACCGGGCTCCAGGCCGTCGAGGCGGTAGGGCGGGGCGCGGAAGTGCGCCGCGCGAGAGCCGCGCCCGATGGTCTGCTGGTCGGCGAAGATCACCGCGGCGCGCTCGCTGTACGGGGCGCCGGAGCGCGTCAGGATCTCGATCTCGATCGTGGCACGGGTCGACAGGTCGACCACGTAGGAGGCCGGCACCGGGCCGATGACGACCTCCTCCTCGGGCGTCGCCCCGCGCCGGCTGTTCACGGGCTGCTGGTTGGCGCCCAGCGCGCAGCGCCACGTCCCGTAGGGCAGGCCCTCGACCTCGATCCGCCCGCCCTCGATCGTGCCGAGGCCGAAGGTCGCCAGCGCGCCGAGCTCGGAGCGCAGGTGCAGAAGGGCACCCTGGCCGTCCGGACCCGCGAAGGGCGCGCACGGCCCGCTCCACCCGACCAGCGTGATCACCAGCGAGCCGAAGCCGGGCACCGACGGCCGCAGCTCGAAGGCGTACTCGGCCAGACCCTGCTCGATCCGCCGCGCCTGGAGCTCGCGCTCGAGCGGGTCGTAGCCGGGCAGGTCGGCCCGGTAGACGATCGGCCCGATCTCCCTCGCGTCGAGCGCAGCCGTGAAGAGCAGCAGCCGGCGACCGAGGTCGGGCGCGTCGAGGAGCGCCGGGTCGACGCCCGCCAGCACGGCCGAGGGCGCGACACCGGTCAGCGGGAGCACGTCCTGCACGCGCAGGCTGGCGCGGCCGGCCCGCTGGCCGAGCAGGTCGCCGTGCAGGCGCAGCGGCGCGCCGCCCGGCTCCTTGAGCGTGATGAGCGCGCCGTACAGGCGCCGGACCTCGTAACGGCCGGCGGGCTGCCCGGGCCGCGCCAGCCACTGGCGCTGCGTGCCGACCCAGCCGGCGCCGCCGATGATCAGCGCGCAGGTCTGGCCGGGATCCAGGCCGCGGATCTCGAAGCTGCCGTCGCGTTCGGTGAGAGCGCAGCCCCTCTCGCCGGGAGTGGCCATGCGCGCCGCGACGACGCTGAGCGCCGGATCGGTGCGTCCGGGCGTGGCGAGGACGAACAGCCCGGGACCCGCGGCCGAGCCGTCGGGCAGCACCACCCGGCCGCGCAGCGCCGCCGTGCCGGAGTGCTCGCCGTCCTCGGCCGGGGAGCGGCGCTCGCCGCCAGCGCCGGTCTGCGCGCGCGCCGGCCCTGCGCCGCCGGGGACGCGCGCCGCGGAGCCACCTCCGCTGGCGCCGCCCGCCGCGCCCGCGGCGGGGCCCGCGTCCGGAGCGAGGGCGATCGGCTCGCTCGATCCTGCGCCGCGAAGCAGGCACAGCACGAGCGCCAGCGCGACAGCCAGCACCCCCGCCGCCGCCAGGACACGCACGTCTGCTCGTCGCCCGGAACCCATGGGTGGAAGGCGCCGCGAGGCCCCCGAGACAGGGTACACCACAGCGCGCGGCCGGTCGCGCGCACGAGGCCGGGAGCGCCGTCGAAGCCTCGCGCGCGCCCCTGGAGCGCCAGCGGGTACGCTGGTGCGGTGAGTGCGTTGTTCGGCCCGCGGCCGGCGCTGATCGGCGTCGTGCACCTCGCTGCGCTTCCGGGCGCGCCGCGCCACGGGGCGGCCGGTCGGACGGGCGGAATGGGCGCGGTCGTCGAGCGCGCGCTCGAGGACGCGCGCGCGCTGCGGGAGGGCGGCTGCGACGCGCTGCTGGTCGAGAACCTCGGCGACGTGCCGTACTTCGCCGGCGCGGTGCCGCCCGAGACGGTGGCGGCCATGGCCCTGTGCGTGCGGGCCGTGATCGACCACGCCGGCGGCCTGCCGGTCGGCGTCAACGTGCTGCGCAACGACGCGCGCGCCGCGCTGGGGCTGTGCGCGGCGAGCGGAGCCTCGTTCCTGCGCGTGAACGTGCACGTCGGGGCCGCGCTGACCGACCAGGGCACGATCGAGGGGCGCGCGGCCGAGACGCTGCGCGAGCGCGCGCGGCTGTGCCCCGAAGCCCTGATCCTGGCCGACGTGCACGTGAAGCACGCCACCCCCCTCGGTTCCGAGAGCCTGGAGGCGGCGGCGGCCGATGCCCACGGTCGCGGGCTGGCGGACGCGCTCGTGCTCACGGGAGGCGCGACCGGGGAGGCGCCGGCCGCAGAGGAGATCGAGCGCGTGCGCCGGCGCCTGCCGCGAGCGCGCATCCTGGTCGGCTCGGGCCTGAGCGAGGCGAACGCCGCGGCCCTGCTCGGGCACGCCGACGGCGCGATCGTGGGCACGTGGCTCAAGCGCGACGGGCGCATCGAGGCTCAGGTCGACCCGAAGCGCGTGCGGCGGCTGCGGCGCGCCTTCGACGACGCCGTATCGCCACCGCGCCCGCCGGAGTGAGCGCGGCGGGGGTCAGGGCCGGTCGAACAGGTCGGCCTCGAGCGATTCGTGGCGCACCAGCACCTTGAACTCGCGCGTCCAGCCGTCGGGGCTCTTGCGGATGCGGGTGGGGGACGGGAGGCCGTCGAAGTCGCGCCAGCCTTCGAAGCCGAAGACCACCGCGCCGCCGCCGTCGTCGCGGTCGAGCAGCGCGCGCAGCGGGTGCCAGCCGTCGTCCAGCTCGAGCCGCAGACCACGGGACGGGCCGCCGACGAACTCCAGCGTGCGCGGCCCCGTCGCGCGCACGAGCCCCGCAGGGCCGAGCGCGAGCTGGCGCAGGAGCCGGTGCAGGTCGTGCCAGGCCTTCTCCACCAGCAGCGCGTGCCGCTCGCCCTCGATGGCGATGACGCGCTCGTCCGTGCGCATCAGCGCGCGCTCCTCGTTGAGCACCAGCGTCTGGTGCAGCTCGCCGGCCACCTGCTCGACGCGCGTCGCCGGGCGCTCGAGGTCGTTCCAGACGTGCAGCTCGGACGCCGTCCCGCCCTCGTTGCGATGCCGCAGCTCGGCCTCCACGTAGCGCGTGGCGGCCCACAGCTCGCGCCCGCCGATCGCGCCGAACATGCGCTCGATCAGCAGCGCCGCGTCGATCTCGTCGGGCGGCTCCAGCACCGTCACCGGCCCCAGCCCCTCGAGCTGACCCGCGAGCTCCCGCGCCGGGCCGACCGCGACCACGACCAGCCGGTTCACGTCCAGGTGGCGCTTGAGCGCCGTGGCCACGTCCTCGGGCGTCAGGTCGCGCAGGCGCTGCGAGTGCGCGCGCCAGAAGTCGGGCGGGTAGCCGTGGAAGTCGAGCGCCAGCGCGCGCTGCATCACCTTGACCGGGCGATCGACCTGGAAGACCTCGGCGTTGAGCACGCGCGATCGCACGGCCTGGAGCTCGGCCGCGGGCAAGGCGGCGACCGCGCCGGAGAGCACTTCGACCATCGCCGCCGCCGCGCGTCCGACGGCGACGTTGCTCGTGCTGCAGAACGCCTCCATCCGCCCGGCGCGCTCCCATTCGGGGCGGAAGTACGCGCCGACCGTGTAGGCCAGGCCCAGCTCGACGCGCACGCGCACCATCATGCGGTTCGTCATGCCGCCGCTGCCGACCGCGTTCGACCACAGGAACAGGGCGCTGTAGTCCGGGCTCAGCCGGCGCGTCCCCGGCGCCGCGATGCGCAGCTCGCTGGTCGGCACGCCGGGGCGGTCGTAGACGAAGACGCCCGTGCGCGCGGGCTGGATGAAGGATGGCTGCGCGACCTCGGGCGGCGGCCCGACCTGGCCCAGCCCCTCGAGCGCCGCCTCCAGCGCGGCGCGCAGGGCCTCGGGCTCCGCGTCACCCGCCAGGCCGGCGACGAGCCGGTCGCGGCCCAGGTGCGCGCGGTGGAAGCCCAGCAGGTCGTCGCGCCCGAGCGAGCCGACGGTGCGCGGCGATGGCTCGCGCGCGAACGGCGAGCGCTCGCCGTACACGACGCGCAGGAGGACGCGGTCGGCCAGGGCCGGCAGGTCGTCGTCGCGCCGCTCGATCTCGGTCAAGAGCCGCCGCCGCCCGTTCTCGATCGCCTGTGGCGGGTAAGCCGGTGCGCGCAGCAGATCGCCGGCACGCTCCAGCAGCGGGGCCAGGTCCTCGCTCAGACAGGAGAAATCCACGCGCACGATCTCGAGCCCGCCCTCGATCTCGAGCGTCGCCCCGTGCGCGTCGAGCCACTCGTCGAGCGCGTCGCCCGACTCGCGCTCGCTGCCGCCCTCGCGCAGGGCCTCCGCCAGGAGCGCCACCAGCCCGGCCTTCTCGGCTGGCTCGTGCACCGAGCCGACGCTGAAGAGCAGCGTGCCGTCGATCAGGGGTTCCTCGTGCTCCTCGACCAGCAGCGCGCGCGCGCCGCCCGCCAGCTCGATGCGCGTCGGCGGCGGGGGCACGAAGGGCCGCGCCGGGGCGACCAGCACCTCGGACGGGTGCTGCGGCAGGTCGGCCTCCTGCGCCGCGGCCTGCGGCAGCGCCGCCGCGACGGTCAGGGCCAGGATCCTCATTCCTCCTCCTCCTCCGGCGGCGGCATGAGGGTCGCGACGGTGCGGTTCGAGCGCCTGAACAGGGTCCTGAGCACGCGCTGCACGTCGGCCGCCGCCACGGCCTCGAGCCGCTCGACCTGGCGGAAGAAGCTCCGCCAGTCGCCGGTCTTGACGTGGCTCTCGTTCAGGCCCGCCGCCACCGCGGCGTTGTCGCGCAGGCGGCGCAGGTGCTCGACGCGCGCCACGCGCAGCGCGCGCTCCAGCTCGCCCGGGCCGGGACCCTCCTGCGCCAGGCGGCGGATCTCGTCGTAGATCGCGGCTTCGAGCGCGCCCGTCTCGACCCCGCTGTTGGGGACCGCCAGGATCAGCGCCAGGCTCGGGTAGCGATCGCCGCCGAAGCGCGCGACGGTCTCGACCGCGGAGGCCGTGCCGTCCTCGCGCACGAGGCGCCGGACGAGGCGCGAGTCGCGCGAGTGGCCGAGCAGGCGCACGGCCAGCTCGACCGCCGGCGTGTCCGCGTCCTGCAGCGCCGGGACGTGCCAGGCGATCGCCACCGACGGGCCGGCCGGGAACTCGACCTCGATCCGCCGCTCGCCACGCTGCGGCGGCTCGACGGTCGTCACCGGCTTCGGCCGCGTGCCGGCCGGGACGCCCGCGAAGTAGCGCTCCAGCATCGGGATCAGGGTGGCGGGATCGACGTCGCCGACGATCGCGGTGGTCAGCCGCCGCGCGCAGTAGTTGCGCTGGAAGAAGCGCTCCGCCTCGGCCCGCGTGTAGCCGGCGATGTCGCCCGGGAAGCCGATCACCGGGCGCCCGTAGGGGTGGGCGCGGTAGGCGCCCAGAGCGAGCTCCTCGAGCAGCACGCCGAAGGGGTTGGAGTCGACCTGGCGCTCGCGCTCCTCCAGCACCGCGTCGCGCTCGCGCTGGAACTCGCGCAGCACCGGCCGCGCGAAGCGCTCGGCCTCGAGCCAGCACCACAGCTCGACCTGGTTGGCGGGCAGCGACACGACGTAGCGCGTCTCGTCGGCCGAGGTCAGCGCGTTCAGCGTGCCGGTGCCGCCCGCGTCCTCGAGCATGCGGCTGAACTCCTCGCTCAGAACGTAGGCGTCGGCCCGTTCCTGGGCCTGGCGGAAGGCCGCCTCGGCGCTCGCGACGGACGGGCCGTCGCCCCTGGCCCGCGCGCGCAGCAGATCGGCCTCGGCCTGGTCGAGCAGCTCGAGCGCGGCCCGCTCCGCCTCCCAGTCGGTCGTCCCGACCCGGTCGGAGCCCTTGAACGCCATGTGCTCGAACATGTGGGCCATGCCGGTCGAGCCGATCGGCTCGTCCACCGCGCCGACGCCGATGGTGGTCTCGAACGAGACCACCGGCACCGCGCGGCGCGGCAGGATCAGGAAGCGCCAGCCGTTCTCGAGGGTGTGCTCGACCACCCGCTGCTCGAGCGGTCGCGCGTCCTGGGCGGCGGCCGGCGCCGCGCCGCAGAAGCCGGAGAGGAGCGCCGCGAGGAGCGAGCTCGGCATGCACTGGCAGGGTGCTTCCACCGCTGCGCAGTGTAGTGAGCCGTCGCGCGCCGGCGAGGGGGAATCCGCGCCGCGCCGGGCTTGTGGCCGCTTCCGATCCGGGAGTAGCCTCTCCGCCATGGGCCTCGAGCAGCACCGCGCCGCCGCGCCGCGCGAGATCGGCTTTGCGGTTCTGACCTTCAGCGACACGCGCGACGCCGCCTCGGATCGCGGCGGCGACTTCCTGGTGGCCGGCGTCGAGGCCGCCGGCCACCGCGTCGCCCACCGCTCGATTCAGCCCGACGAGCCCGGCGCGATCGCCGCCGCCGTGCGCGCGGCGGTCGCGGCCGAGGGCGTCGACCTGGTGCTGACCACCGGCGGCACCGGCGTGGCCCCGCGCGACGCGACCTACACGACCCTGCGCGCGCTCTTCGACAGCGAGATCCCGGGCTTCGGCGAGCTCTTCCGCTGGCTCTCCTACCAGGAGATCGGCAGCGCCGCGATCCTCAGCCGGGCCACGGCCGGGATCGTGGACGGCACGGTGGTGCTGGCGCTGCCCGGCTCGCCTGAGGCCCTGCGCCTGGCGCTGGACGAGATCGTCCTGAAGGAGGCCGGGCACCTCGTGGCGCAGACGCGCGGTCGCTAGAGGGCGGCTACGGCTCGTCGAGCCGGGGCTCGGGCCCCGCGCGGCGCCACTGGCCGGGGGACGAGGTCACGATCTCGAGCCCGCGCTCGCCCCCCACCAGGTCGCCGCTGACGTAGACGAAGTTCTGGCGGAGCTCGCGCGCCAGCGCGCGCAGCTCGAGCGCCTCGTGCGCGGCGCGCGCCGCCGCGGGGATGCGCGCGCGGAAGGCGCGCCCGCGCTCGCTGGCGCGGAACAGCACCGTCAGGCTGCCGTCGCTCTCGTCGAAGAAGCGCTCGGGCTCGCCGAACACCTCGACCTCGCCCGTCAGCCGGGCCGCGGCCGCGAGCGCGTCGGCGTCCTCGGCCTCGATCACGCGCGGCCCGGCGCGGCGCCTGAAGTCCTCGATCGCGTCGGAGCGCGCCCGCCACCAGGGCAGGAGGCGCGCGTAGGGCCTGACGGCGGCCGGGGCGGCCGGGTCGGAGGGGACGTTCGTGCGCGGGTCCCAGATGCCGAGCCGGCGCGCGCGGGCGCGCTCCTGCGCGGCCACGAAGGCCTCGTGGCAGATCCGGCTCCGGCCGTACTTGTCGAAGTACGGGCTCTTGCCGAGCTCGACCAAGAGCAGGTTGAAGTCGGTGCCGTCGGGCAGGAGCACGTGGCACAAGAGCCGCCCGTACACGTCGCGGCGCTCGGGGCCGGGCGGGAAGCGCAGGCCGACGCGCGCGACGCCGCCGGCCTGCTCGCGCGCCAGGGCGGCGAAGAGCTCGCGCGCCCAGAGCGCGGTCTCCTCGCCGAAGACCGTCTGGGGCTTCGAGGGAGAGGCGGTCATGCCCGGCGCGAGCTTCTCCTCCGTGTCGACCGAGAGCAGGCGCAGCTTCTCGCGCTCGCCGTCGCGCAGCACGTGGATCGTGTCGCCATCGACGACCTGGACGACCTCGTACAGCTCTGCCGGCGGCGCCGGCGCCGCCGGCGCGGCGGGCACGGGCGTCGCGGCCGTCGTGACCAGCGCGCTCGGCGCCGCTGGCGTACGGCAGCCGGCGAGCGGGACCGCAACCAGGGCGAGGACGAAGGCCTGGGTGGCGGCGCGCCGGCGCGCGCTGAGGCAGGGTCTGCTCATCGGAGGCGGGGACCGGGGCCGAGTTGCCTGCTAGGATGGAGCCGCTCCCGCGCAAGGGCAACAGCGCGCGCCCGGGTGGCAGCAGACATGGCCGACGAGCCGACCAGCACCCAGCGGACCGCACCACAGCGCGCGCCGCTCCCCTCCGGGCCCCTCCTGCGGGGCACCCAGGTCGCCCCCGGGCTGGCCCTGGGGGTCGTGCACCGCAAGGACTACGACCTGTTCGACGTCCCGCCGCGGCGCGTGCCCCTCGACCAGATCGAGCGCGAGCTCAACCGCTTCCACGCCGCGCTGAAGGAGTCGCGCGCCCAGCTCGAGGATCTCAAGCAGCGCCTGCGCGGCAAGGTCCCGCCCGACCACGTGCGCATCCTGGACACGCACATCACCTACCTGCGAGACACGGTCTTCCTGTCCGACGTCGAGAACCTGATCCTGAACGAGCAGATGAGCCTCGAGGCGGCGATCGCCAAGGTCGTCTCGGACTTCGACCGCATCTTCCGGCTGGTCGAGAACGAGCTCTTGCGCGACCGCGCGGTCGATCTGCGCGACGTCGGCATCCGCGTCCTGCGCAACCTCGAGCAGCAGTCCGGCGGCGCCGGCGGGGTGACGCTGCCGCCGCGCGACTACGTGCTGGTGGCGCGCGAGCTCTCGATCGTCGACATGTTCAACCTCGACAACGAGCACGTGCTGGGCATCGTCACCGAGGCCGGCGGGCTGACCAGCCACGCCGCCATCCTGGCGCGCTCGATGCGCATCCCGACGTTGACGGGGGTGGCCGGGCTGCTCGGGGAGGTGCGCGAGGGCGACTTCGTCATCCTCGACGCCGCCGACGGGGCCCTGCGGGTCGAGCCGGACGAGGTCGTGCGCGCGCAGTACCGCGAGGCGCGCGCCCAGCCGGCATCCGGGCTGGCGCAGGCCGCCGGCGAGTGGGCCGGGGACGAGATCGAGACCGCCGACGGCGTCGCGCTCGACCTGACCGCGAGCTGCGGCAACCTGCCGGAGGTCGAGCAGGCCGCGGCCTGCGGCGTGCGGCGCGTCGGCCTCTACCGCACCGAGCTCCTGTACCTGATCGGCAAGGAGCCGCCCTCGCTCGACGCCCTGGTCGCGCACTACACGGCGGTGGCGGAGGAGGCCTGCGACACCCCCGTCACCTTCCGGCTGCTCGACGCCGACTCCTCCCTCGGCCTGGGCTACCTGCACGCGGAGCCCGAGGCCAACCCGGCCCTCGGACGCGCCGGCGTGCGGGTGCTGCTCGAGCGCGAGCAGGTGCTGCGCCAGCAGCTCCAGGCCATCCTGCGCGCCGCCGGACCCGGCGCGACGACCCGCATCGCGGTGCCCTTCGTGGTCGACTGCGGCGAGCTGCGACGCGTGAAGGAGCTGCTCTTCGACGAACGCTTCCTCCTGGCGAAGAGGGGCGCCTGGCACGAAGCGCGGATCGAGATCGGGGCGGTGATCCAGACGCCGGCCGCGGCCCTGGGAGCGGCCGAGCTCTCGAGCGAGGCCGACTTCCTGGTGCTCAGCCTCGACTCGCTGGTGCAGTACCTGATGGCCGCCGACCGCCAGAACCTGGCGCTCGAGTCCTTCTTCGACCCGCTGCACCCGGTCGTGCTGCGCGCGGTCCGGGGCCTGGTCGAGGCCTGCAAGCAGGCCGCGAAGCCGCTCTCCGTGCTCGGCGTCAGCGCCCTGAGCGCGAACAACCTGCCCTTCCTGATCGGCGCCGGCCTGCGCGGCTTCTGCGTCGCCCCGGTGGCCCTGGCCGAGTTCGTCGCGCGCGCGCGCAGGATCGACGCGGCCGCCGCCACGCGCGTCTTCCAGAAGGCCGCGCGCGCCTCGTGCCGGGCGGAGATCCTGCCGCTGATCGAGGGCGCCCGCGCCGCGCCGGAGTAGCTACCGCCCGCGCCGATCGTCCGGCGGCGGCTCGACGCGCGGGGCGTCGAGGACCGGGCGCAGGACGCGAGCCTCGACGTGCTCGTCCTCGAGGCCGGCGGCCAGGGCGGCTGCGACGGCCTCGGCCTCGAGCGCGGACGAGATCGCGATCAGGGCCGAGCCGCTGCCGCTGATGGTCGCCGCCCAGGCGCCGGCCCCGAGCGCGGCGGTTATGGCCGCGTCGCCGCCGGGGATCAGCGCCAGACGGCGCTCGACGTGCAGGCGGTCGGCCGTGCCGAGGGCGACCAGCTCGCGCTCGCCGCGGCGCAGGCCCTCCAGGAGCAGCGCCAGCCGGCGCGGGTTCTCCACCGCGTCGGCGAAGGCCACCGCGCGCGGCAGAACCCCGCGCGCGCTGTGTGTCGAGACGCGCGCCGAGGGCCAGGCGACGGCGAAGACCAGCTCGGGGGAGAGCTCCTGGCGCACGACGCGCACGCCGCCCGCGACCGGAGCGGCCAGGGTGCAGCCGCCGCACAGGGAGGCGGTCGAGTTGTCCGGGTGGCCCTCGAGCTCGGCGCCCCACCGCACCAGCTCGTCGAGCCGCGCGGCGCGCGGCGCGAGGGCCGAGGCCAAGAGCAGGCCGGCCGCGACCGCCGCTCCGCTGCTGCCCAGCCCGCGCGCGAGCGGGATCTCGGAGCGGGCCGCGAACGAGAGCGCCGGCTCGCAGAGCCCCAGCTCGCGCGCCGCGCGGTCGAAGGCGGCGAACACGAGGTTCGTCGCGCGCGGCCACTCGGCCGCCTCGCCCTCGGCCGCGACCAGCTCGTGCCCGCCTCCACTCGCGCGCCCGCAGAGCTCGACCTCGAGGTAGAGCGACAGCGCCAGGCCCAAGAGGTCGAAGCCCGGCCCCAGGTTCGAGGTCGAGGCCGGCACGCGCACGCGCAGGGGGGAGAGGGGGGCGGAGGGCGCCATCGCGCGCGGCCATCATCCTCGCCCGCCCGCCCCTCGTCGAGTGCCGGAACTCCCCGCTCGCGCGGGCGAGACGACATCACAAGTCCCTGTACTGCAATGAGGTGCGACGATTGATGAGACCCGCGGTGCCGTCGCGCCGCGATTCCCCTCCCGGCCGCGGAGCACGGGTCGGCCTCCGGCGAGCGGCCCTCGCGCGTGGCGGCGCGGCCGGCGGGCTCCTTCCCAACCGCGAGATCCCGGCCACGACCCCCGCAGGTTGCGCTTGGAGCGCGCTCGAACACCAGATACGGTGGGTGTGTTCCGCGCGGGTCCGGCTGGGGGCGCCCGCCCGGGGGCGTCGAGGAGGGTCTCGACGGGGTCTTCGAGCATCAGAGAGGCTGCCCGCCGGCGTGGGTCGGCACCCCGCGGCGGGCCGGAGCGAGGGGAGGGGACATGGGAGCGGTGGAAGAATCGATGGACGCGACCGGCGAGCCCCTCGCCGGCGATCTCGAGTCGGGCGAGAAGGACCGCTTCTACTCCCGGCTGGCCACGATCCCCGGAGTCCGCACCTTGCCGTCGATCGGCGACTGGATCCTGCTCCAAGTCACCGAGCCGATCGACCTGGCGCGCAAGGTCAACCGGCGCATGGAGCCCGGGGTGATGAGCGTGCCGCGCAACGTGCCCGGGACCGTGCGCATCCACGTGCGCGACGCCAAGACCAACGACGCGCTCTTCCGCACGATCCGGGACCTCAGCGCGGGCTGAACGCGCGCGACCCAAGGGAAGGACTCGGCCCGCGCTGATCCTGTTGGCGGGGGAGGCGGACCCTCCCCCGCATCGGCCGCGACACGCGGCCTCCCCCTCCTCGCCGCCTGATGGGCGG
>Ga0326597_10010007_pt1 | contig 12653 bp, 19 predicted proteins | sample RVTome_12_FD_203789 | JGI IMG/M metagenome (GOLD analysis project Ga0326597, IMG submission 203789) | Soil microbial communities from uranium-contaminated site in the Upper Colorado River Basin, Wyoming, United States - RVT100D185 | ecosystem: Environmental > Terrestrial > Soil > Contaminated >... | reverse complement strand
ACGACGTCTTCTGGATCGACTTGCCGACGCCGAAGGAACGAACGGAAGTCCTGGCTGCCGCGATGCTGCAGCACCGACGTGACCCCAATGCGATCTCCACGAGCGAGGTAGCTGCGCACACCGAAGGATTCTCCGGTGCGGAGGTCGCGGCGCTTGTCCCGGATGCGCTGTTCGCGGCGTTCGCCGACGGCGAGCGCGCACTGAACACGCAGGATCTCCTGGACGCCGCCGCCGCGGTCGTGCCGCTGTCGAAGACGGCGGGCGAGAAGCTGGACGAGCTGCGCCGCTGGGCTCGGGGCCGGGCGAGGCCAGCATCGCGCCTTGAGACCGCCGCTGCCGGTGAGAGGAGGCTCGATCTGTGAAAACCTTCCGGCGCTTCGAGGTGTTCGAGGTGCCGCGCGAGATGGTGACCCCAAACAAGGAGAACGAACCATGAGAGGCATCACGACGATTCGGCCCGGCCTGCTGGTCGGGCTCAAGACGCAGGTCCGCGGCGGCGTGCACTACGACCGCCGCGACCTGGAGGAGTCGCAGGACGGCGCCGAGAAGCGCTGGGAGACCCTGCGCACCATCGAGGACCCGGCCGAGCACGAGGCCGCCGGCAAGGTCCGGCAGCAGGCGTGCTCGACGATCCGGCGCGTCTGCGCCGCGACGTCGTTCGGCTTGCTGTGCCCGGACGACAAGGAGGCCGAGCTGGACGCGGCGATCGCATCGGCGCGGCGCATGGCGTCGGCGCACAACCTGGGCGCGAGCACGACGGAGGTCCGGGTGTTCGTGCTCAAGGGTCGCGTCGCGTCGAGCGACGCGGAGGCTGCGCGGGCGATCGCGGCCGACATGGCCGAGCTGATCGCGACGATGCAGACCGGCATCCGGTCGATGGACCCCGCGGCGATCCGCGACGCCGCAGCTCGCGCTAGGGTGGCCGCCGCGATGCTCGGCGACGCCGAGAAGGGTCGCGTCGAGCGCGCCGTCGACGTTGCGCGCAAGGCGGCGCGCACGATCGTCCGGCGCATCGAGAAGGCCCACGAGGACGTCGCGCTTGTGATGCGCGAGTTGGAGTCGGAGGCAATCCAGCCGCTGCGCATGACGTACCTCGACTTCTGCAACGACGAGCCCGGCGAGGCAATCGCTCCGCTGCCGGCAGTCGCGCTGCAGCGGTTTGCCGACGTCGATGCTCAGCCGCACGACGCCGAGGACGCGGCCCGCGCCGAGGAGCACAGCATGGAGGTGCCCGATGCCGTGTGAGTACACCTTCGGCCAGGGACAGACGCCGGAGCAGCGCCGGCAGCAGGTCGACGATGCGCTCCGTCTGCTGGAGCGCCTGCTCGATGCCCGCCGCGTGCAGGTGCGCATCGGCCCCGACGGGGCCGGCGCGTTCGCCGGGTGGGTGAAGGAGGATCGCGCCGGCGTCACCGACGTCTGCGCGCTTCGGGCTCTGGCGCAGCAGTCCTCGTGGCCGCTGCGGCAGGCGATCGCGCGCGCGGAGGCGGTCTCCGGGCGCAAGCTGAACATGACCGCGGTGGCTGCAGGGGTGCACAGCCACGACGGCGGGACCACGTGGCACCCGGGACACTGACATGAGCAACATCATCAAGCTGCCGCAGCTCCGGCAGCGCGCGATCTGCACGCGCGGGTCCCCGATCTTCGCCGCCGACGGCCGCGAGATCGGACAGTCCGCGATCGAGCAGTGCGGCCTCCCGCTGCCATGCCCGTACCACGACGCAGAGCAGCAGCCGGAGGAGCGCAGCGCGCTGCTCGCGCTCTGCGTCGGCGTCGCGCTCGGCTGGGTCTGCACGGAGGTCTGGCACGGCCTTGGCCTTCCCTGGCTGTTCGGAGGTGGCCAGTGAGTCCAAACATCAAGCGACGGAGCTGGAAAGAACTGGCGCCGCGCGCTGCTGTCATCGACGTCGAGACCGAGCTGCTGCGCGCCTACCCCGGCGGGATCGCGGGCCTCGCCCGTGACTCCGGCCTGTCCGACTCGACGGTGCGCCGGATCGCGGCCGGCGCGTTCGTCCGGCCACCGTGGGACAGGCTGCGCGCGCTCGCCGCGTGCCCCGGGTGGCGAGCGATGCACCTGCCGTACGAGATGACGCCCGCGCAGCTGCTCGCCTTCCTGCCGTGGCGGGGGGGGGTGAAGCCGTGAATTCCATCCGCGACAGCGCCGAAGCGCACGCCGAACTGCAACGCCAGGACAGCACGGCCGGCATCGACGTGCGGCCGTGGAGCCCGCTGATTAACCTGATCGACGCCAACCTGCGCGGCGCCAACCTGCGCGGCGCCAACCTGAGCGGCGCCATCCTGATCGGCGCCAACCTGCGCGGCGCCAACCTGATCGACGCCGGGATCCGGCACCCCGACATCGGGACCTATCAGGTCTGGCAGATCGCCGGATGGCTGGCGGTCGGCTGCGAGACCCACGAGCTGGCCGAGTGGATCCGGGATGCCGACCTGATCGACGCGCGGCACAACTCGATCGGACTGGCCGGGCAGACCAGGGCGCTGGCCGAGCGGCTTTGGAGCGAGATGGAGGTGAAGCCGTGAATGAGTTCTCCGCCGAGATCACGATGAACGTCGACCCGCGCGCCGAGGTCGACGTCGAGGCGGTGCGATCCCTCGCAACAGCCATCATGAAGAATCTCGACTGCGACCACCTGCTGGCGCGCGACGCTGTACGCGACGTCGGCTTCCGCGCTGAGGTCGAGCAGGTCATTGCCTACGAGATCATGCAGCTCGCCGAAGACCTGATGGACGTGGTTGCAAGCTTGATCCTGGCTGGTCGCTCGGTAGGATCGCGTCTCCTGGCGGCGCTCCCGGGCTCCGTCACCGAGCCGGCTGGAGGCGCGTGTTCTTCAATGGTTCCGCGCGCCAGCCGGCCGGCTTTCTTGCTCCGGAGAACCATTGATGCCGACGATCTACGGGCCGGCGTTTCCTTTCTACGCGTGCGACTGGCTGGCTGATCCAGCGGTCAGCCTGATGAGCAACGCGCAGCGTGGCATCTACATCCACATGCTGGCCTACGACTGGCACGACGATGGCATAGCCATCGACCTGGCTGGCTGGGCCGAGCTGTTCGGTGACGCCGAGGCCGTCGAGATCGTGCTGCGCCACTTCCGAGCGCATCCGAGGAAACCGGACCGATTGACCCATGATCGGCTGGAAAGCATACGAACGGAACGACTTGCGATTCGCGAGGCTAAGTCGCGGGCTGGTCGCGGCGGTGCGATTGCACGGTGGCAGAACCATCCTTCTGCCAATGGCAGACGGATGGCAAAACATAGCTCTCCTTCTCCTCTGCCATCTCCATCTCCTGTACCAGAAGTAGAGGTACTCGCCACGCCTAGGAGTACAGGGCCGGTAAGCGTCAGCGGAGAGTGTACTCCAGTACCGTCTCGGGCAGTGGGTCCGCCACTGCCGCCTCTGGGAGAGGCTGGTGTACCAGATCACTCGGATGCCACGGAGCAGCCGGCAGATGCAGGGAGCCACGGACCACCGCGCGCTCGCGCGACAAGGCCGCCAGGAGGCCGCCAGCGCCACGATCTCGGTGCCCTGGCCTCCACCATGGGCCAGACGACCGATCGTGCCGCCAACAGCCACGTGGAGGCTCAGGCGGCGTCAAGACTCCGGCTTGGCGACACGCCGGCCGGCAAGTGGCTCGATCCGCTGGTGCCCAAGAAGCTGCGCGCCAAGCCGAAGGACGGCGTGCAGCGCGAGCGCCGGCGCGGTATCCCGCTGACCGACGGCCAGGTCTCGGACCGCAAGCGCGAGCTGCGCGACCGGCTGCTGGCTGCGCCGCCCCCACCGCCCCCAGAGGAGCCGAACCCATGAAAGCCACGATCGACGACTTGGTCGCCAAGCTCGAGGATCTCTCGATCCTGACGATGAACCCGCACGGCCAGCGCATTGCCGCCGAGAGCCTGCTGGCACTCGGGCTCTCCCGCCACGACCTCGATCTCGTCTGGTGGGAGAGCAAGCGGATCTCGGGCGCCGAGCCGTTCGCGCGCACCGAGATGTCCAGGCTCGTGCAGGACCCGACCCGATGCCTGCAGGTCGCCGAGAAGCTGCGGGCTCGCGCAAGTCGTCAGCGGCATGAAGTCGAGGTCTCGGGCATCGCGCACGTCACCGAGACCAATCCGTACGGCTGGCGCGATGCCGAGGCCATGGCAGCACAAGACCACGACATCCCCGGCGCGTGGAATGCATATCGGCAGAGCTACAACATGACGATGCAGGAAGCGCGAGAGATCGGGAACCACGACACGCGGCGCCGTGGCTGCTCGCGCGTCGAGGTACTCGGCGAGTTCGTGAAGACGGGGTGGCGACCTGGAAAGCCGATCGAGACCTGGGCCGGCGCGCAGCCGAAGCCGGACTACGACGACGTCGAGGTGCAGCGCGCGCGGAACTTCTCGCCTGGCTCCGTGCCGGTGACGCGCGAGCTGGTCGACGAAGTCGTGCGGGACATCTACGGAAGCGATCAGAGAGCATGAAGTCGCTCTGGTTCAAGGCGCGGTACGTCGATGACATCCGGGACGGCGAGAAGCGCAGCACGATGCGCAAGCGCAGCAGTCGCCATCCCGGCGTCGGCGAGATCGTGGCGCTCAGCGTTGGTCCGCGAGTCCCGTTCGCTTACGCCAGACTGACGGCGGTTCAACAGCTCGCGTGGGTGGATCTCGACGAAGCGAAGCGCAGCGAACTGGTGAGTCTCGGGTACTGTCCAGGGGTGGATCTGACGCGACTGGAGTTTGAATGCCTCGACGACACAAGCTGTTGATGGTGTCGGTTGCCGCCTGCCGCAGTCTCAAGCGCAATCCTCAGTATTTGAGCGAGGCGCAGATGCTCGCCCTGCGAACCAGCATCCGTCGCGACGGCTTCGTCGCTCCGATTCTGGTTCGTCCGATGAGAGGCAAGACCGTCAAGTACGAGATCGTCAGCGGCAATCATCGTTGGCTCGCTGCGAAGGCCGAGGGTTTGGAACAGGTGCCGGCCGTCATTGCGCGCCTGTCGGATGCCGAGGCCGCCCGGCTTGCCATCAACCTCAACACCGTGCATGGAGACCCCAACGCAGAGCTGTTGGCTCCATTCCTGGCGGAGCTGCAGGATGACGTCCTCGCGGAGATCCATATCGGAGCAGACCTGCTGAGGGATCTTCTTGTCTTCGACGACGTGCTGGCGCAGCGTCTGCGGCAGATGGAATTACCCGAGATCGTAGATATGGATTCGTCCACCTCAAGACTGCCGAGGAACTGCCGATGCCCAACGTGCGGGTACACTCATGCGCGTGCGCCAGAGAGTTCATCACCGAGCAGTGCTTCACCAGGCAGAAACAAAGATACCTCTCGATCCTGAGTCGCGGACGTCATCCTACCTATATAGGTCTCGACCAGTGTCGAAGGTTCGCCATGAATGGCGGCATCTACCTGTTCCAATATGCCGGCGAGGACGTCGCGGTGGCGATGATCAACTGCCGACTCTCGTCACTCAACGTGCTCAACGTGCTGCCGGATCATCGCAAGCACGGTCTCGGACAGGCTGTTGTGGCGTACTTGCGTCCCAACTTCGCCAGGGTCATCGAGTCGGCGGTACCGTTCTTCGAGCGCTGCGGCTACGTCTGCGTCGGCTGCTGGCACCAAGGACGCCGTCTCCGAACTATCGTCATGGTGCGCGACGAGCTGCGATCCCTGGTCGGACGCTTGCGGAAAGCGTTCGCGCGGGTATGAAAGCAGCGATCCTCCGATCTGGAGCGCGCGCGGCCAACCCCGCACCTCGGGGTGGGGCCGGCGGGCATGTGCATGGCCCGCGCCGCGAGCGCTACGGAGGGCCCGCGGTTCCTTGATCCGATCCCGCGGGCAACCACCGAGGAGCCGGCCCCTCTTTTTTCTCACCTTGCGCTGGACAGGCTGGGGATGGCCGCTGTAGTGTGCTTGGCGTCGCAGCGGGGCCGGCGCCCTTTCCGTGGGTTAGCTTCTCCTTGACCGACAGACTTGGTGACCGTGGAACGAGATGGTGCATGCGCCGGCCCCGCCAGCGGCGCTTTCCCTGACCAGACCAGGAGGATCGGATCGCGATGGCTGACGCAGACGCAGTGAGGCCAGACGCAGTGAGGCCAGACGCAGTGAGGATCGCCGTCGAGGCGATCGGGCAGCGGACGATGCCGTGCCGGTACTGCGAGGCCGTGATCCGCTTCGCGCGCACGGCCGCCGGCAAGTCGATCCCCGTCGAGCTGGACGCCGCGATCGGGCCGGACGGCAAGATCGCGCGCAGCGCGACGCACTGGGGCCGGTGCCGCGGGGCGCAGCGCGCGCGGCGCAAGAAGTTCCGCCGTCAGGAGCAGGAGGGCAGCGAGTGAACCACCCGCCGCGAGGTCGTAGCAGTTGCGCTGGCCTGCTCGATAATCTCCAGCAGAGGATCATCGTGCTGCTAGTCGACGGCGACGAGGAGTCGGCGGTCGCGCAGGCGCTGGCGCGTGACATTGACGTTCGCGCGTCCGGCAAGCGCGACGGCTGCACGGTGCTGCTGGCGCGGCGAGTAGACGGCAACCGCGTGCTCGCGTGGTGGCTGGAGAACTCCAGGCTGCGCAGGACGCTCTCGCCGGAAGAGTTCTTGGTGCTGCAGAAGCAGCAGGAGGAAGCATGATGCCGACGATCAAGATCGTGAATCTCTCGGCTCACCGGCGGCACGACGTCGCCACAGTCGGTCTCGGCTTCGCGCGCGGATTGATACCGGAGGGCACGGCGATCGATCGTACGGATGGCTACAATGGCATCGATGTCGAGGTCGTGAGTCGCTGGCCCGACGGGTCCGCGATGCACGCGATCGCGGACCTCGAGGTTGATCTGCAGGCCGGCGAGCAGCTGAAGATCGGGCTGGTCCCGTCGAACAACCTCGTGGCATCGCGCGTGGATCGGGACACTGACGTCGTCGATCTGCCGGTGCCGTGGCCGCAGTTCCGCGTCGACGGGGAGGACTCGACGTCGGATCCGGACCCCCCGACAGAGGCGCACCTGCTGCAGATCGAGAATCTGCGCACGTACCGTGTCGGTCCGTTCTGGGCGCGCCTGCTGGTGCGCCGGGCGCGATGGTGCCGGCACTTCCGCTGGTGGTTGCACTGGGGACTCTCGGACTCGCGCACCATGGACTACACGGCGCTCGCGACCGTCGAGCTGGTGTGGCCTGACGGGACGTACGTCGCGGTGCGCCACGAGGCGCAGACGCTGCTGCGGCGCTACGGCGACACGCTGCTGCTGCACCACGGTCGGATCGGCGACGGGCAGGCCCAGGTGGTCGCCGGCATCGCGGCGACGCTGCCGGCCGATGCCAGCGACGTGCCGCAGGACATCCGCGACGCCGCGATCGCCGACGCCAAGGCGCCGCTGATCGCGATGCAGACAGACGGATGGAACGGCGCGTTCGGCCCGTGGGGGCGCGTGCCCGCAGAGCCGGTCAGTGCGGAGCAATGGCGCGCATGGGTGGTCGCGATCTACCGCGCGCTGCGCGCGGCGGATCCCTGGCAGGCATCGGTCGTCGGCTACGCGATGGGCTCGCATGCCGGCGACGACGCGGACTTCGGCCGCGCGAAGCTCACGGTGCCGGTCGTCAGCGGCGACCCGACCGGCCTGATCCCGATGCAGAGATCCGCCTACGCGGAGGCGTGCCGGCCGCAGCACGACGTCGATGCGCTGAGCTCGCCGATCCGTGAGGGTGAGCTGCAGGCCGGCGGCGCGCGCGCGCACAAGTGGTCGGGGCGCTACTTCACCCGTCTCTACCCGGACAGCAGGTTCTACTACCACGGCAAGACCTTCCGCGACAACATCCAGCCATCTGACCTCGCGACCGATCGCCTCGGCAAGTCGTGGTTCGCGGTCGACCGGCAGCACTGCAGCAAGAACCACGCGCTGTTCTACGCGCTGCTGACCGGCGACCCCGGCCTGCGCTGGCTGATCGACTCATGGTGCGAGACCTGGCTCGGCGAGCACCCGGTCGACTCGCCATCGCCCACGATGAACAGCAGCGACACCGGCCGCGCGATCGGTCGCGGGCTGTGGCTCGGGGTGTTCCTCTACGAGCTGACGGGTCGCGCGGACATGCGCGACCGCCTCGTCGATCGGGTGAACTCGCTGTACGCCGTGATGGAGACGCGCCGCACCGCGACCATCCAGACCACCGGCAAGTTCGGTGGATCCACCGCGTCCGGCGCGCTGCCCGTCGATCACTGGCGCCCCTGGGAGGACGCGGAGGCGGTCGTCGGGCTCTGGGTCGTGCACCGGCTCACGGGTGATCCCGCGGCGCTCTATCTGTGCCGGCGCGTCTGCGGCACGCTGCAGCGGTTCGGCTGGGTGCTGCGCGGTGGGATCTGGCAGACCGGCGTCGCCGTCGACTGGAACAATGGCGAGCCGCTGTCACCGGGTCAAAGCGCGCTGGAGACCCGCTTCCAGGTGGGATCGCAGCACGACTACCGGACGTGGGGCATCAGCGGGTTGCGGATCGCAGTGCACGTCTGCGAGGATCCGGCGCCGGCCAGCCTGATCCTGGAGCAGCTGATCGCCGAGGCCGGGTCGACGCCGTCGCGGCGCTGGGCCGAGTGGGCCGTGGAGCTGCAGCCGTGATCCCATGCCGAAGTGGGACCTGCGCTGCCCGATCGAGTGGCACGACTGCCCGTCGTGCGGCAAGCATCTCGGGCTCGTCATCGGCGACGACCAGACCAACATCTGCTGGCGCTGCGGCGCGCAGTTCCGACCGGGGCCGCCGACGCCATGGCCCTGGATTCCGGCACGGGAGATCAAAGCCGTGAGCGCGCAAACCTACGACCGTCGCGCGGCACTGGGCTCGTCTGAGATCGCTCCGGTGCTCGGGCTGTCCCCCTGGCGGTCTGCGCTCGACATCTGGCGCGGCAAGGTCGAGGGGACGGTCGACGGCCCGGACTCGCCGGCCATGCGTCGCGGCCGATTCCTCGAAGCCGCGATCCTGTCGCGCCACGAGAAGGAGATCGGCGAGGCGCTGACGCGCGACGTCGTCGTGACGAACGGCTGGCGACGCGCCCAGATCGACGCGCTGTCCCGCGCCGGCGTCGTCGAGGCCAAGACGGTGTCGACGCGATCCTACCAGCGCGACGAGTGGGGCGAGCCCGGCACGGACCAGATCCCGGACGCCTACCTCTGCCAGACGCTGTGGCAGTGCGACCTCGCCGAAGTCGCGAGCGCCGCCGTTGTCGTCGCGGTGCTGCCGGACGACCCCGACCTCGTGCTCGGCCTCACGGCCGACGAAGTCCTGGCGAACTGTCGGATGCAGGTCTACCGCGTCGATCTGCGCGCGGATCTGGTCGTCGAGATCGTCGCGCGCTGTCGCGCATTCTGGACGCTCGTGGAGTCGAAGACGCCGCCGCCGCCGTCGAGCTATCAGGAGGCCGCGTCGCTGTGGTCCCCTCGCGTCGGCACCAGCGTGGTCGCGACGGATGACGCCCGCGCGTGGATCTTCGCGCTGCAGGCCGCCCGCCGGATCGGCAATGCGGCGCACGAGCTGGAGGATCGCGCGAAGTTCCGCCTCGCCGAGATCCTGCAGGACCGCGAGGCGATCGTCGGACCCGACGGCTCGCCGTGGCTCGTGGCCTCGGAGGTCGAGCGCAAGGGTTACGAGGTCAAGGCGAGCAAGTCGCGCACCATGCGCACCACGAAGTGGTGGGCGCGCACGCCGGAGTCAGCACAAGCCGAGCAGGCCGCACTGCTGGTGCAGTCGGTCGTCCCGGCGAAACCCAAGGAGATCGGATCATGAGCAACGACACGAACGAGACCACAGGCGCCGGCGGAGACGAGAGACAGATCCCCGCCAAGGTCGGACCGACCTACGAGCTGGCCCGCGCCGAGATCGACCAGCAGGTCGCGACCGCGAAGGCGTACCCGCGCAGCATGAAGCGCTTCCTCGACGACTGCCTCGGCATGGCGACGCTTACCGAGGAGATCGCGAGCGAGTGCATCTACGCCTTGCCGCGCGACGGGAGAAACATCGAGGGGCCGAGCGCCAGACTCGCAGAGATTGTGGCGTCGTCGTGGGGCAACTGCCGCGCCGGCGCGCGCGTCGTGCACGAGGACGCCGAGTTCGTGACGGCACAAGGCCGGTTCCACGACCTGGAGCGCAACGTCGGCATCGAGTACGAGGTCCGCCGGCGCATCACCGACAAGAAGGGCCGGCGCTACTCCAGCGACATGATCGGCGTCACCGGGAATGCGGCCTGCTCGATCGCGCTCCGCAACGCCGTCTTCCGGGGAGTGCCCAAGGCACTGTGGTCCAGCGTCTACGACGCGGCCCGGCGCTGCGCCGTCGGCGACGCGCAGACGCTCGCGAACCGTCGCGCGAAGGCGATGGAGACGCTGCAGAAGATGGGCGCGACCCGCGAGCAGGTGCTCGCGCTGCTCGGCGTCGCCGGCGAGCAGGACGTGACGCTTGACCACCTCGCCACGCTGCGCGGCCTCGTGACCGCGATCAAGGAGGGGACGACGACGGTCGACGAGGCTTTCGCCGGTGCCGGCGCGGAAGACCCGAGGGCGCGCGGGGCATCCGGTCTGGCTTCTCGGCTCGGCGTTCCCAAGGCCGCCGCGAGTCCTGCCGCCGTTGCTACCACGAGCAGCACCGCATCTCCGGCCGAGGAGCCGACCGTCTACCCGGAGCTGCCGGCGGCGCTGTCGAAGCCCGATGTCGTGGACGCACCGCTGCAGTGCCGCGAGCCGAGTGCCGGCGGATCGCTCTGCGTCCTGTCGGCCGGCCACGCCGGCAAGCACGAGGATGCGAACGGGATGCAGTACGGCAGGCTCTACGGGAAGCCGCTGGTGTCCAAAGATGAGGGGCGCCGCCTCACCGCAGCCGACGCGAAGGCGCAGGCCGACCGCACCGCCAAAGGTACGAACCTGATGCTCGCAGAGGTCAGCGCAGAGGTCAGCAAGGTCGACCCCAAGTCCCACCCGCTCGGCACCATGATCTACCGCGAGGAGGACGGCGGGCTCTACATCCTGGAGGAGACCATGGGTCGCCGCGCGTGGCGCGCGCTGGAGCCCGACGAGTTCAACGGGGTCGGCCGTCAGACCGTCGTCGAGCACCTGATCGCTGTCCGTAGGCTCGAGTCGGCCGAGGCAGCGAAGGACCTGACGACGGAGCAGCTGCTGAGACTGTTCGCCTCAGCGGTGATCCGATGATTCTCCCGAGCCCGATCCTCTTCCTCGGGGAGGCGCCGAACGCCGCGACCGCGCGGCGTTCAGACCTGTGGCTCTTGCCGGACGACTCCGGCAAGCAGCACACCGCGAACCGACTGCTCAAGTACCTCGGGTGGTCCCGGGCCGAGTACCTGCTGCACACCGAGCGGGACAACCTGATGCACTGCCCGACCTGGGCGCCAGGGAAAGCGTGGCTGCCGTCCTACGCCGCTAAGCGCTTGGCTCGCGACCGGATACTCGAGCACCCGAAGTGCAGCGCGGTCGTCTGCCTCGGAGCCCGCGTCGCGAGATCGTTCTCGTGGGTCAACGGCGCGAGGCGGCCAGGGGTGCGCCGATCTCTGTGGCCGCCGATCACGTGGGGCATCGTCAAGATCCCGGCGCCCTGCCTGGATGCAGACTCGCCGTGGAACCTGCACCTGGAGCTTCCGGCGTGCTGGGTTCCCCACCCCTCAGGCCGAAACCGCTGGTGGAACGTCGCGACGAACCGCGAGGCAGGCGAAGCATTCATGCGCCGCATTCTGGAGCTGATCCGGTGACGAAGACGACAGATGACTGATCGGGTCGAGTTCGTGCTGCCCTTTGTTCCCGGCAGCAAGCACAACCGCAAGGCAGTGCACCGCACGAGAGACGGCGGCGTGCGCGTGCGCTGGCAGGCGGCTGTGATGCGGGAGCAGGCAGACGTCGCGCTGATGGCGTCCCGGGCGGTGACGGCCGTCGGCGCGACGCAGCCTTGGCAGCCCGACCACGACGTCGACCTGGTGATCCGACACCACGTCGGCAGCGGCGAAGTCGAGGTCTCCGCGCGCGACATGGGACCGCCCGCCGAGACAGTCGACGGCCGCACCGGCCGCAGGCGCGACATTCAGAATCTCTCCGAGCTGATCTGCGACGCCATGAGCGGCGTGGTCTACACCGACGACCGACAGGTATCCCGTATCGTGATCGAGAGGGTGCTGTGACGGACCCAATCCCCTCGCGCCGCCCCGCCTCGCCTCGCAGCGCATCGCCCCACGCCGCGCCGCGCCGCCACGCAACGCAGCGCGTCGCCTCGCGCCGCCGCGCTCCGCGCCGCATCGCAACGACTCAATCCATTCCCAACGCACCGCTGCGCGGCGCCTCGCGCCGCAGCGCGGCGCCCCGCACCGCCTCGCCCCGCTACGCCACGCAACGCAACGACTCAATCCATTCCCGACGCACCGCTCCGCTGCGCGCCGCGCCGCTGCGCAACGCGGCGCAACGCGGCGCAACGCGCCGCACCGGCACCGCCCCGCCGCGCACCGCCCCGCCCCGCATCGCGCCGCAGCGCAACGCAACGACTCAATCCATTCCCGACGCACCGCTGCGCGGCGCCTCGCGCCGCAGCGCGGCGCCCCGCACCGCCTCGCCCCGCTACGCCACGCAACGCAACGACTCAATCCATTCCCGACGCACCGCTCCGCTGCGCGCCGCGCCGCTGCG